>JAAUYD010157516.1_pt1 | contig 19684 bp, 22 predicted proteins | sample 7278101 | NCBI WGS metagenome assembly JAAUYD01 (sample SAMN14350128, study PRJNA611818) | marine sediment metagenome | isolation source: surface marine sediment (0.6m) | place: French Polynesia: Moorea | collected 2018-08
ATAATTAAGGAGAAAAAAGCAACCGATGCCGGATATGCTTGTAAAATTGTATGAACTTGCAGACGACTGGCAGTTTCTTGCGGAGCAAAAGCACCTTGGGATCACCCTCCGTAAACCCATCGGAGCGGAAAAACATCGTGTGATTCATTGGGTAGAGGATAACTTTGGTGAAGCCTGGGCCGACGAAACCGATGTCGCTTTTGCCAATTCCCCCCGATCGTGTTTTGTGGCCCATAATGAGGAGGCTATCATTGGATTTGCTTGCTACGATGCTACTGCACTTGGCTTCTTTGGGCCTGTCGGTGTGGGCAACCGGCATCGCCGGAATGGCACTGGTACTGCATTACTGATGGCCTGCCTGCTGGATATGAAATTAAAAGGGTATGGCTACGCTGTTGTTGGTGGGGTGCAACAAACCGATTTTTATAAAAATAATGTCGGTGCCCTGGAAATACCCACGTCAACTCCGGGCTTGTATCATATCTGGGGGAAAAAAAAAGAAACCAACCTCTGAATGTTCAATTTCTATCTACCTATTAAACCCGCTAACGAAAGGAGTAACCCATGTCCCTGATTCAAACCGTCAATCCCGAAGCGGCAGAAGGAAAATCAAAAGAAATTTTTGACACGCTGAAGAATACGATTGGTACCATTCCTGCACCGCTGCAGCTTGCCAGTGCCAGTCCTTGGATGCTGGACATGATGTGGCAGTCCGTTCAGTATTATTCTCAGCATCCGAATCTAAGTTTTGGTCTACTTTCTTCAATTCGCTATCTCGTAGCGCAGCAATATGATTACGCTTTTTGTACCGGCTTCAATAAAAATTTCCTAATGATGCAGGGGATGTCCGAAGAAGACATCAAAAAAATTGAGGAGGATCCTTTCCAGGCACCTCTGGAGGATAAAGAACGGGATATGTTGGCATTCGTGATGAAAGCCATTAAAACTCCCGATGGCGTTGCCAAAGAAGACATAGACCATCTGAACGACCTGGGATGGGCGGACTGCGATATTCTGGAAGCGCTAACCCATGGCACCAACATGATCGGATCCAGCATCCTGATGAAGGCTTTCAAAATGGATCAGGCCTGCTAGAAGGAGGAGAATAAATGCCGTATTTCAGCATCGAAACCAATCATACCATTGCACCGTCCTCCCGGGGGAATTTGATGAAAAAAACCTCGGCTTTTATCGCCGAAATGCTGGCCAAACCTGAATCATATGTGATGGTTGCCATCAAACCCGATATCCCCTTGATTTTTGGCGGTAGCGACGATCCAGCAGCCTTTGTGCGGTTAAAGAGCATCGGCCTACCTAAAGGGCGCTGCACAGAATATTCCGAAAAAATTTGCCGCTTTGTCGAACAGGAGCTGGAGGTTCCCCCTGAACGGGTTTTTATCGATTTCAAAAACCTCGAAAGAGACATGTTCGGTTGGAATGGCAACACGTTTTAATCCTAACTGATTGCAAACAATATTAGGCATGATATTCATCATTGGGATTGCGATTGTCGTACTGTTCGGGCCGCATTTATGGGCCAAACATGTTTTAACAAAATACAATCGCCAGGAATATTTTTCCGGTAACGGCATTGATTTGGCCCGCATGATTTTGAAGCGAGCTAATCTAACTGATGTTAGTGTCGATGTGACTGATGTTGGCGATCACTATGATCCGGTGGGCAAGGCCGTTCGACTATCAAAAACTCTTTGTGGCCGTAAAACGCTTACTGCCGTGGTGGTTGCCGCCCATGAGGTCGGCCACGCCATCCAAGACCATACCGGTTATAAGCCCCTTAAAACTCGGACCAGGATGATCGGCATGGCCCAAAAAACCGAGCGGTTCGGGGCCATCATCATGATGGGGGTACCGGTGTTGGCTGCTATCACCCGGGTGCCATCCGTCGGCGTGTTGATGTTTGTCGGCGGTCTGGCGACATTGTGTATTCCAGTGTTGGTGCACCTTCTGACGCTTCCCACCGAGTTTGATGCCAGTTTCAACCGTGCACTCCCGATCCTGTCATCCGGATCCTATATTCCTGTGGAAGATATCCCAGCCGCCAAAAAAATCCTGCTGGCCTGTGCGCTGACCTACGTCTCAAATTCACTGATTGGACTTCTGAATGTATGGCGCTGGATACGCGTTTTGAGAAGATAAACTATGAAGGAGTGGAAACCTTGGGATGAAACCCCCTGGAATGTCGATTGACGAACGACGATTGACGAATGGTGGATGTCGCTTTACACCTATATCAACGTTGGCTTTGAGTCGGTGGATGATGCCACTCTGCGAAATATCCAAAAGCCTTTAGACAGCCGTAATATCGAAGATGCATTATTAAAATAGTAGACTGGGTAACCAGAGCGCGAGCTGCGGGAAGAAGAGGAGCAGCGCCAGGCCAATGCACTGCAGGATCATAAACTCCATCATACCCCGATAAATATCTGACAGTTCCCAGGCAGGTGCAACTCCCTTGAGATAATATGCGGCCATAGCAACCGGTGGAGAGAGAAAGGCCGTTTGTAAATTAACCGCCACCAATGTAGCAAACCATACCAGATTGAATCCTAGTTCTTGGACCACTGGGTAAAATATGGGAACAAAGATCAGGACGATGGCAGGCCATTCCAGGGGCCAGCCCAGGATGAAGATCACCACCATCAAAATCACCATCATGACCATCGGCGAAACTTGAAGTGAAAGCATGGTGTTGGTAATCATAGTGGCTGTCCCCAACCGCGCAAATACTGATCCATAGATGTTGGAGGCTACCGCCAGAAACAGGATCATACTTGAGGTCTGGAGGGTCTTGAGGCCTGCGCCTCTCAAATTCTTCCAGTTCAGGCGACCGTAACATGCGGTTAGAATTATCGACCCGGTAGCCGCCATGGCAGCACCTTCGGTGGGTGTCGCCAACCCGGCGATAATGCTTCCCAGAGAAGCGAAGATAATGGCCCCCAGCGGAACGATACCGGACAAAAACTCTTTCAAGATCTGGACATACGACGTCGGCCGCTGGTCCTCAGGCAGGCGCGGACCCAGCTTGGGGTTGATGTAACATCTGAGCAGGGTATAGCCAATGAATAGACCAGAGAGGAGGAGACCTGGAACAATGGCAGCTATGAACAGTTGAACGACTGAAACCCCCAGTACTGGTCCGAGGACAACTAACATGACGCTGGGCGGAATCAGGATTCCCAGACATCCGCCGGCTGTGATCACCCCGGCTGACAGCGCCGTGTTGTACCGGCTCTTCATCATCGCCGGAGCGGCCAAGAGCCCGATGACCGTCACCGAGGCACCGATAATGCCAGTGGCCGTGGCAAAAACAGTGGCCGTCAAGAGGACTCCGAGGTATAAGGAGCCCCGGATGCGGGCAAAAATAAACTGGAATGCCTTAAAAAGACGTTCCATCAAGCCGGCCTGCTCGAGCATGTGTCCCATAAAGACAAATAACGGCACAGCTGCCAGGGTCTCTTCCTTCATCAGCCCGAGGGTTTGAAAATACATGAGGTAAAAGACATTTTTGCCAAAACCGATATAGCCGAAAACAAAGCCAAGAATGACCAGGGTAAACGCGATAGGGAATCCTACAAAAATGCCTGTAAGAAGCGCTCCCAAAAGGACCAGGCCAAGATGTTCCGGACTCATAGCCACCTTCCTTTTGTACCTGCATACAGGCTTTTTAACAATTCAGAGATCCCTTGGATCAAAAGCATAGCCGCTGCAACCGGAATGACTGTCTTGAATGGATATAGGGGAGGACGCCACGGGCTAACGACAGATTCTTCCAATATTTCCCAGGAATGGAGGGCTTCTATGCCCCCGAACCAGAAAAAGAGGATCATCCCCGGGAAGAAAAAGAAAATGTAGAGGAAAGCGTCAACTCTTCCCTGCCAGCGGACAGAGAATTTTTCATAGAAAACGTCGGTGCGGATGTGCCCTCCCTTGTAAAGGCAGTAAGCCGCCCCCAGCATGAAATGGCTTCCGTAAAGCATATAGGATGTGTCATAGGCCCATTTGGTGGGAGCGTCGAACACATAGCGTGCAATGACCTCATAGGTCAGCCCGCCGATCAGGGGAAATATCATCAGCATGAATATCTTGCCGGAGAGTTCCCCTACGTAGGTGTCAATCAGGCGTACGGTTGTTGCCAGTGCCCTGGGAGGGGGTTCTCCTTCGGGTTCTACTTCTTTTTTGGGGATAAACTCCTCATCAATTAATTCATCCATTGTTGAGCACCACACCTTATCAAAATCAGTTTAAAACAGAGGAGCTAGCACCCCGGCTAACCCCTCTAGCGAACCGGTATTTTATGACTAACCCTTCTATTGTTTACCCCAGTAGTACTCGGCAGCAAACGAGTAGGGTGGAAACATAAAACTACGCGCGGGAACGACAATGCTGGCGAACGCCCGCTGGGATTCCAATGTTTTCTTGAAGAAGGGGTTTTTGGCAGATTCTTCTGCCGCGATCTTATCCCAGGACTTCAGGAAAGTGATCAGAATATCCTCGGGAGTTTTACTTATGGTGACGCCATGCTTTTCACGTAGCGTTTTGAGGGCCTCTGAGTTGTACTTGTTAAACTTGGCCTGCCAGCGTATGAATGTGTAAATGCAGGCCCCTTCTACAATCGACTGAAGATCCGGGGGAAGCTTGTTCCAGACATCCTGGTTGACAAGCAACTCTGCGACGGTGGTGCTTTCATGCATCCCGGGCAGATAGTAATTTTTCCAGACTTCATGTAAGCCCATCTTCATGTCCTCACCGGGGGTCACCCACTCCGCAGCATCGATGACGCCGCGTTCACCCGCGGGAAGGATCTCTCCACCGGGTATGTTGACTACGCTCGCTCCGGCCTTCGAAAAAACCTCGCCGGCCATGCCCCCGACGCGGTACTTCACGCCCTTAAAATCGTCCCAGTTCCTGATGGGTTTTTTGAACCAGCCCAGCGACTGGGGTCCTGCAAACATGATGGGGTAGGGAACCACCTTTAGTTTCAATTCTTTCTGATAAAATTCATTATAGAGCTCGAGTCCACCGCCTTCAAACATCCATCCGAGATAGTCGGTAAAATCCATGCCGAAGGTTCCTCCCGGTCCTCCGGTGAACAGGACGGAGGCTTTGGATTTCCCGGCCCAGTAAGAGGCCCAGGCATGGCCGCCATCAATGACGCCTCTTGAAACGGCATCCAAAACTTCGAAAGCGGGTACAATAGCGCCTGCAGGAAGGGTCTCTATCTCGAGCCTCCCGCCAGACATTTTCTTCACCTCCTCGGCAAACATCAGGAAGTTTTCGTACAAAGTCGACCCCGCAGGCCAGGTTGCCTGGAATTTCAGCTTGAACTTCTCTTGTGCGAGGGTTGTCTGGGGCTGCAAAACCAGCATCACAGCCACTGCCGCGAGGACAAAAACGATCCATAAATGACGCGAAATTTTAATTCTCATTTTCAATACCTCCTTTCGATTGTGAGCGAAATGCTCGTCATTCTAGTTAAAACCTGAACGGAAAGTCCCATTTCTGGTGGGCTGGGATATCCCCATCGGTAATGTTGGGTTTTGCACATCAACCCAACCTTCTACGAAAATCAGATATTAAAAAAATTGTGATTTCTATTTACTCTTGGTTTAAGGAAAATCGAAAGACTATCAAAATATAAAAGCCTCTAAGGATACGAGCAGTCCCCCAGAGACTCTTAGAGCGGCATAATCGGCAACAGCCTTTGCATATTTCACTCCTGAATGTTGAGGCAAAATGATTGCAGTATTCCTATCGCGAACAAAATATGATTTAGTTAATGACCAATATTTAGATTTTTAAACGAGGACTAATACAACACAGATGGATTGTCAAGTAAAATTTCAAGCCAGGCCTCGGCACCTGGATTGTGAATCAACGGATTCTTGACTGGTCAAACTACAAAATTATAATATTGACGGTTTTGAATGGCGGTGCAGATAGATTTTCTAAATCCCTTTTCCTCAAATTAGAGTTCTGGTCGTTTCTTAAGCTTCGCTTCCCAGAATTTTCGTTCCTGCTCTCTCCAGTCTGGACCGTGAAACTTTTTGTCATAAAACCCCCCGAGCCTTTCGAACCACTTGACCCAGGGGCTCTTTTTCTTCTCCAGGGCCTCAAGCACATCTGCGACGAAAAGCTCAATTTCATGTAGCTTATCTTTAGGGGCAAAATAGGCAGCTCCGCCCTCAGCGGATTTTTTAAGGCTCTCTGCAGATAAGGCATGGGCGGTGAGCATAAGAGCCGGTATTTTCTGTCTATTTGCAATTTTAAGTAGCTCAAAGCCCTGTACACCCATTATATCCAGGATGGCAATAGCGTAGCTCTGATCTTCCAATAGTCTCTTTCCTTCCTCAAAAGAGGATGCAGCGTCTACCCTGCACATATCCAACAGTTCAATTAACGATTCAAGAACATCTGGCTCATCATCTACAATGAGAATTTTCTTTCCTTTTAATAATTTTTTAGAGTCCATTTCATTTCCCTTATCATCATCTATCCAACGCTATTGACGTTTAAAAGTATTAACCATTGCGACTGCTTAATTTGACTATCATTCCACATCCATTGGGCATAGACGCTCCTCGTTGAGAGAAATTATGATATGATACCCTCAAATTGTGTGGCCGAAGTATATTACCGATGAATTAACCTTTAGCACTCAGGATTGTCAAATGCAAATGTCATATTTTCAGGTACGGATAAGATTTTATTGTTTTGAATACGATTTTATTAGATGCTATAGAAAAGCATAGAATAAATATGGTATGCTTAATGCCTTAAGAATTTTAGACAAAAGGTTTTTCTCTAAAGAGATATATAAATAGCCGTCGAACGTCAATAAAAAGCCAATACCTAAATACACGGTATTTGCTAATTGGGTAATGTTCTATTGGGTGGTAAATATGTCTGAATACATTCAAATGTTCATAGTCGTTTGTATTCTATTCTTTGTCGTGATGTTGACAAGAAAGTTTCATGCCTGGAAAATAAAGCGGACGTACTACAGCATTGTGAATGATATTAAGGCCAAAAAGGCATTCGATTCGGAAACTGCTGTCGATCTATCGTATGCCCAAAGACCTATGTTTAGGGTTGGGTTACGAGATCTCCGGCCCATAGCGCTGGAGCATTTGGTCCAAGACAATATTGTCGGCTTCACGGATGACGGTAAATACTATCTAAAAGACAAAAATGTATAAATCTGGGTTTAGGTATGGTTAGAAGTTTGCCGGTGCCCTGAATAAATTCTCGAGACAGTTGTTTCGCACCCGAAAGTCCGTCATAACCCACCAAAAAATCACCATCCGAATCCATATTTTTGCAATATTTATACTCATGATTCGAGATTTGTTTTTTGATAAACTCCGCAAAATCGAAATCTCTTTTTCGATTAGACTGGCCGCCTTTCAGGCCAGCGGCGCCGCTCATACGTACCCCGAATCGACTGTCAGTTGTTCGCGCATCACTCGTTTGAGAACCTTGCCAGCGATATTCCGTGGGAATTCATCCATAATGACCACAAGCTGGACGCGCTGGAATTTTGCATCGACTTGCTGATTAATCCACTGCACAAGTTCCTCTGGGGCAATTTCACTTGATTCGGACAATGTGACCGCCGCCACCGGACTTTCGCCCCATCGTTCACTCGGTACGCCGAAAACGGCCGCCTCGACTACAGAAGGATGCTGAACAATAATTTCTTCGATGTCTTTGGGGTAGACGTTGACACCGCCTGAAATAATCATGTCCTTTTTGCGATCAACGAGAAATAGAAAGCCGTCTTCATCGACATAACCCAAATCTCCGGTATAGAGCCAGCCTTCTTTTATGGCCTCACGGCTGAGATCAGGACGTTTGTAATACTGGGGCATCAGGATTGGACCCCGTCCAACAATTTCGCCTATTTGTCCGGGTGGAACTTCTTCTCCGTCCGGATTCTCAATCCGCATCTCATAGAATGGCGGAGGCAAGCCGACAGATCCCGGCTTGGAAGTATAATCCTCTTTGTCGAGTACCGTTAAAAAACCTTCGGTCAAACCATAAAGCTCGTAGAATCGGTTCGGCAAGTATCCGGTCAATCGATCTTTGTGCTCCTGGTGGAGCGGTGCGCCGACGTTACAGATCATCTCCAGTGATGCCAAGGTTTGAGGAGAAAATCTTTTTGAGTTCAGGATCGCGATTAATTGGGCCGGGACCATAATGACGTGTGTGACTTTCTCCTTTTCAACTGTTTCGATGAAGTTCTCGGCCCTGAATTGACGATGAAGGATGAAAGTTGCACCGAGCAACATCGAAGGCAATATCATCATAAATGCCCCGTTAAAGACGATGGAACCGCTGTGCATCAGAACGCTTTCCGGGGTCATGCGAAATGAGGTCGGACCCAGGATACTGTACATGGACCTAATAAAGTGTGTATGAATGATCCCCTTAGGCTGACCGGTGGTTCCACTGCTGTAAATGATATTAAAAATGTCATCACCGTTGACTAGGGTGACCGGGGGCTCGTGTATATCGGCCGCCGCTTTCAGTCCATGGTAATATCGGTAGCCAGGTGTGTCGGCGTTGTCGGTCAGGATAAAATTTTCTGAAGGAATTGCATCCAGGTCGGCTCTGATTTGTTTCAAGTTCTCGACCATACCGGAATAGGTCACGACCATGATGACATCCGAGTCAATCAGCAAGGATTTTAACCCCTTGCTCATCAGCAGAGTGCTGAGGGGGACCACCACGGCACCGATTTTGGCCACCGCCCAGTAAATTTCGAGCAGCTCCAGACAGTTTGGAAGTAAGGTGGCAATCTTGTCACCCTTTTTTATCCCTATCTCTACCAAGGCGTTAGCAAGCTGATTGACATTTTGATTGAACTGTCGGAAGGTATAACGTTGATCTTCGAATACGATGGCCAGTTTGTCGGGATAATAGCGTGCATTCCTGCTCAGTAGATTTGCGATGTTCATGTGATCATCTCCCTGGGAATATTGCTGCGATTGTCGTATGGAAAAGCTATGGCTTCTTTCCCATTTGGTTTTAGACGAGGCATCAATTAACAAAATTGGTTAAAAAAAAATCACTTTCTCGATTTTAATAGAAAGAAGCCAGATTAAACTGATGGGTGCGATCGTCGAGTGGAATCGTGAATTCTTGGGAGATCTCAACGAGCAACCGCTGGGTGACGAACGAGTTGCTTTAGAAATAGGTGATTTTTCGAGCTTTTCTTGTGATCCAAGAGCAGGTTCGATGCGATTCTACAGGCAAAATACTTCCGTTCACCGAAATAAATTTAACTGGTCGCCTCTTGAAATTCTGAATGGATCGTTTTTCAGGATCTCATAAGCCTCATCCTCCGGTTCCAACAGGATCTGGCCGTGCAGTGCGCAAAATGATATGTAAAAGCCTTTCTGGAAGCCGCGTCGAAAAGCGTAATCATACTTGGCTTCTTTTTTTTTCAAAGTTCTTATTTCTTCATTGAGAACCTTGATCGATTCCTCGGTGTAGATGGCATTTTCCAGTGCGTCTTCAATAAAATCCTTTAACCGCCGACCCTCTTTATCGCAAAATTTCCGAAGCTGGCCATACAGACCGCGGTTAATTTTGATCTGAGTGGTGTTGTCAACCCTGGACAGATTTTCTTTCATTATCCTCTCTCGCAATGTAGCTTGAAACCCGCAGTCCACCGACCTAAAGTGTAAGTATCTCACACAAGAGTACGCGGACAAAGGGAGTTTAAAAATTCTCTTGTTCGGCATTCCCCGTGAGCTGCGGTGAGCAAACAGGACTTTTATCGATTATACTGAACGTTGTTCAGGCCAATAGCGGTCGTCTTACGGATCCGACAGTACTTTGACAATCACCAAGGTCATGTCGTCTTCAGATTTAACTCCTTGTTGAAATAGATCCAGCGCCGAAAATACAGCCTTTAGGAGATATGCCGCATTCCGCGACGCATTTTGTCGAATGATATTTTGCAGGGCTGGCCGTTCGAACATTTCTCCATAGCGATTCCGGGCTTCTCGAATTCCATCGGTGGCGATGACAATGATATGTCCAGGCGTGAGTTGGCGTTGTCTTTCCGTGTATTCTGCTTCCTTTAAAATTCCCAGCGGCACATTGCCCTGCCCGGTGAGAGTCTCAAAAGAATCCGGCTGGGGATCATACACCAGCACGGGCTCATGGCCGGCATTTAACCAGTTCATACGTTGGTTCTGACGATCCATTTCGGCATAAAACATGGTCATAAATCGGCCGGAATCCCCAACATCTTCAAAAAGCTGGCGATTTACATCGGTGGCAATTTTAGATATTCGAATCTGCCGCGATGAATGCTCGCGGATGATCGCCCGGGCGGTGGCCATAAGCAAGGCCGAGGGAATACCATGATCGGAAACATCACCGACTACCACCTTGACTTTTCCTTCACCACCGAGATTGCCATCCAGAAAGTCATAATAATCACCACCGGTTTCGTCGCAGTAAATACTTCTGCCCGCGATATCTAAACCTTTTACTGCTGGGTTGGCCTTGGGCAGTAAACTCTGTTGGACTTCCATCGCCAGCGAAAGGGATTGGCGCACCTTACGGTGCTCCTTGTCCAATGCCGCCATTGCACGCTCGCGTTCTTTGACGAAATATCTGAGTAAAATAAAAACAATTGCCGACACGCCGCCAATATTCATTACAAATGAGACGGCAGTTACAGCCGGCGGAAGGACGGCATGTGAAACATTCCTTCCGCCAATTAAGCCGGAAAAGATCACCAACAATGCATATGCCGCAAACCAGGGAACCGAACGAATTGTGCCAGCGAACATCAGCGCACCGATGGGCGAAAGAATCGCCCAGGCAATTACCGCACCGGATGGGCCAAATCCGCCCAGACTCCACTGAAGAAAAAAAGGTAAAAAAAGTATCAGGATGAGTTGACTATAACACAGGATCCCATAGTGCTTTGACCGTAAAAAGTAAATCAAGATGGCGCCGGACAGTGCCGAATACACTAAAGGTATGCTGCCGGATAATAATAGACCCAGGAATAGATAGGCTGCGCCCCAAAAAATGCCCAGAACCGTATAAATGCCAGCCAGAAGGAGCAACACAACTTTGCGCAGGTGTTGTTGCTCCATATCGAAAGTTCGCCCGCTTTCTTCGGGCAGGCAGGATGACCACGCCTGAAGCCTATCAATAAGTTTTCCCAGACGGTTTTTCAATTTCAACGAATTAGGCCTTGGTCTCTATTCCTTCGGGAGAAACGAGGACATCCAGTCCGGTTCTCTTCCAGGTTGCATGGGCCTGCTCCACCGTGTCCACTAAGGGTTCGCGGCAATTGAAAGAAGTGTTGAGCAGCAAATTGCAGCCGGTCCGCTCATACCATTCGGTCATCAATTTCAAAATGAAAGGATCGTCTCCTGGACCGACGATTTGGGGGCGGCTGGTTCCGTCCACATGGGTAACTCCCGGCACCTCCAGGGCATTTGTCGGAACAATATAAGACATAAACTTGCTCGGCACCCCCCAGTCTCCTAGTACCATGGGTGCGAAAGGCCGGTACCATTCACGTTGTTTAACATGCTCGTTCAATCGATCTTTGCCATCAGCAAGGCGCGGATCCAGAAGTATGCTGCGATGCCCCAGCGCCCGCGGCCCGGATTCCGCCCGACCGTAGCACAACCCGACGCTTTTTCCCTGTTCGAGAAACTCGATAATATCCGGTATATAGTCCTCTTTTATGTCGCCGGCATCTGTCCCGAGATAAGGGCTTAACGCATCCGGTGTGCGGGGCTGATCAAGCACATGGTGCCAGGTAAATAGGGCCGTTCCGAGGCTTAATCCACCGTCGTGGGGTTGGGCTGCAACCCAGGTGTCCTCAAACAATCCACTCTGGTGAATGGCGGTGTTGGCTATACAGTTCATCGAACAGCCGCCCGTCATGACCAGATTGCGAACCGGCTTCCATGCATTCATGCGGGCGGCTGCTTCAAGGTAGAAATCTGTTGTCAGTTTCTGTAGGGAGGCACAGACATCCTGGGCAAATTCTTCGGTCGGATCCAGCATCAGTCCGTTTTGACGACCGAATTTGTGGCTCGGAAAGGCGTCAAACGGGTGGTATAGCATCAACTCTCTGAGCGCATCAACGATTTCATCTCTAGCGGTGCCGTAGCTGGCAAGTCCCATGAGCTTGCCGGCCCCTTCCAAACGGTTCATTCCGAAATTGTATTCACCGACAGAGGCCCACACGGATCCGATGTTAAGCTGCAGTTTTTTGTACTCGTGACCCCAGCCGTATTCAATTTCATGGATTTTTTCGCCGCTACCATAGGCCAGGGCACACATGCGATAGTCACCCCCGCCATCGGCCGTTAATATTCCCGCCTCCTTGAAGCCGGATGCAAACAGTGCCCCGGCAACGTGCGCCAGATGGTGATCGACGACATATCCATCGTACCAGCGACCGAACAGCCTGATGCGATTATGGCTGTAACGGCCTTCGACCTCGCCACTCCAGCCGTCAAGCATATAATCGGGATCATCACGATAGGTCTTGCCTTCAAGCTCCCACTGAAACACTTTCCCGTCCAGAGTTGGCCGCACCCAGGGATTGATCGCGATGCAATCGATGGTTTCAGGTTTCCACCCGTATTTTTCAAGGATGCTCTCTAGGTCCATCATTCCCTGATCGTGCTTTATACGCGAGATTCGCTCTTTTTCAAGCACGACCATTGGTTTGCCGTCTTCCAGCAAAGTGCAGCTGGCGTCATGGCCATAATACACCGACAAAATCCTCATCTGCCCTCCCATCCATTCATCGATTTCGCAACAGCTCCAGTCCTCATTATCGTTGTTTGGGGGCAATATAGGAATTTGCCAACCGCCTGTCAACAAATCATGGGGGAATAGGATTTATCAACGGGATACTATTTTAATCGACAATATCAGACCGTTTTTGATATATATGGGTATATTTTAAAGAGGAGAAATTTGCCCATGGCAGTTTCAGACGTTCATCCAGCCCATCGATTCGAACCGTGGCAGGTCTGGCCCGGTTCTTTTGACAATCCGCCAGTGGATGGTAATTTTCCAGTTCCCGAGAAAACCGGTCTAACGGTCGAGCCTTCAACTCAGATCGCATCAATCGGATCTTGCTTTGCCCGAGAAATCAAGCGAAGGCTGATTCAACGAGGATATAACTATGTGACTGAAGAAACCGAGCATCCGGCGGCGGTCCATGCCAGCGCCGCCTGGGAAAGGGTATACAATACGTTTTGCCTGCGCCAGATTTTTGAGTATACTTTTGAGAATCGGCTACCCGAGCTTCGATGGTGGATTTCGCCCAAATCCAACAAAGTTCAGGATCCTTATCGCCGTATCATACTGTACGACAATCTTGAAGCGGCAGAAACCGATTTTGCGCAACATCGCACCCATTCCCGCCGCGCTCTTCAAAGAGCCGAGGTGTTGATCCTGACCCTCGGGCTTACCGAAATCTGGCAGGACCGGATCGATGGTTCGGTGATCAGCCTTCCGTCAGGACCGTACGTCAACGAAGGTGGTGATATGAGCCGTTATGAGTTTAAAGTGAGCCGATATGCGGAAAATCTTGCAAACCTGGAACGGATTCACGAAATCATGGCCCATCATAATCCTGCCTGCCGGCTACTGGTTACCATCTCACCGGTCAATCTGTGGGCGACGTTTCGCAAAGATCTCGATGTTATCAGCGCCAGTTGCAACTCCAAATCAACCCTGCGTGCTGTAGCCGACGAATTCACCCTGCGCCATAAAAACGTTTTCTACTTCCCGGCATTTGAGATGGCAACCATTTACCAGCCGCTCTCCGGGTTGACTTATTTCACCGACGGTCGGGAAAACTACCATGTTAACAAGAGAACGGTAAAATTCATCATGCGTCATTTCTTTGAATTCTATGGTCCAGAGAAATGATGGATCACTGCGCGAACAACCAGCTGTTGGAGCCAACCATCTTGACCCCCACATTGGTGAACCATACCCTGAAATTTTGATCCTCGCCTTGATGATTCAATGACACCGTTAACGGGCCGACCTTCCGGTGGTCGTCCCAGGTGGAAATGCGCGTGGGCTTTTCAGAACCTCCCCGTCTGTAGACCCAGTGCGTCAGCCGGTATTGATCATCAAGAAAGAGATCGTATGCATCACCGGGTGTATAGCCACCCGATGCCGGATACGTTACAACCACACACCTCGCTTTTCCATCGCCCATTGGAAGCTGACGTCGGCCGATGTCTTCCACCTTGGCACTTGTGTCCCAGGCGACATGATAGGGAAATAGCAGCCAGTAGTTGTCATTGATAAACCAGGCATCAATTTTCTTGAGCTTGTTTGATTCAGTACGGGTCATATCGCTCCGATCGTAGGTAATGGCCTCTTGGAAATCCATTCCCTTGAAGGTGACCCTGTCAACAGCCGGCTCCCAGATCCAGAATCGACGAATCTGTTTTTCTCCTAATCTCACGTTAAAGGTGTACTGAATCTTTTCCACCTGGCCAAAGTGTTGTAACCCATATGATTCGGCGATGCGCTGTCTGACGGTCACCCGCGGTTCCTTTTCGATACTAGCGCAGGCTGTCACACCAACGGCCAGCAAAAACACCAAAAAAGCTTTGATACCTGAATTCATAACAGCTCCCTCCTTTCCAGTTTATCTTTTTGCTGGATTTAAACTATTTTAACGGCTCAAAAAATCAAGTCATAAAACAACCTGGTCATGAAATTCATCCCTAAAAATGTCCGTAAATCGGTATTTCCATAAAAGTACGAAATTCCGTTATGCCTGCGAATCCAGGTGTCCATGAATAATGGAGGTGGTATACAATACCTGAGTTAGTCTGTTAACTTCGCTGCAATACCAGCCACATGTTTTCCCTGAAAACGCGCTGCCTCGAGCTCATTTTTACTGGGCATTCGAGAACCGTCCCTGCCTGCATTGGTAGTCGCGCCATAGGGGGAACCCCCGGTGATTTCGTCGATTCGCATCTGCCCCTGAAATGTATAAGGCAGGCCAACGATGACAAATCCCTGATGAAGCAAGGTCACATGAAAGGTAAGAATGGTAGATTCCTGACCACCATGATGGGTCGCGCTGCTGACAAAAACGCTTCCCACCTTACCAACCAGAGATCCATCCGCCCAGAGCTGGCCTGAGGCATCTAGAAATTGTCGCATTTGTCCGCACATATTTCCGAAACGCGTAGGCGTACCGAATATAATTGCATCCGCTTCAGCCAGTTCATCGACAGTGCAGACCGGAACATGGGAAAAGGCTTTTTGGGCTTCAACGGCATCCATTTTTTCTAAAATCTCTTGGGAAAGTGTTTCAGGAACTCGACGAAAATCTACCTCAGCCCCCGTGATTTCTTTGGCTCCCTCTGCTACGGCTTCAGCCATTTTAAAAATATGGCCATAGGTTGAATATTAGACAATTAAAACTTTCATGATTAACACCTTCGATTTGGCTTTCTATTTGTATATTCCTTTTTAAGCCCAAGCTTTTTGCATAGCTGCGCCAGAGTTTGCTGTTCTTTACCACTAAGGGCGCTCATTTCGTGGGTAATCTTCTCAGCATGAATCGGAAACAGATTGCTGATAAGTGCATGACCATCATCGGTCAGCCGGACCATTATGAACCGCCGATCTTCTTTTTTGCGCTCGCGTATAACGTATCCTCGCTTTTCTAGATTATCGATTACCATGGTGATATTGCCACTGCTTCTGAGAAGCTTTTGACCAATCTCTCTTTGATACAAAGGACCCAGATGATGGAGGGCTTCGAGAACGGCAAACTGACTATGGGTCAGGTCCACAGAGGCTAAATGCTTATGGATTCTATTGGTTATCGATTCAGCCGCCCGCATCAGTTTGACATAAGTGCTCAAGGCTAAAATTTCTTTTTCACTGCTGAGATGTGATTTTTTCATATTAAACTTAATATTAAAAAGTTTAATATTAAACTAATATCTGGGCAGTTTCTGTCAAGCTGGATTATTCAGAAAAAATTTGCCGGAATTGGAAAAAAATTTAGTTTCTAGACTTCATCCATTTCAAAAGTGAGGCATGGCTTTTTAGACGAGATGACCGGCATTGATGATCTAATTCCTTGGATCTCAGCCATAACATGCCATATTGACTATCTTTTGTATAATCCAGCATGATGTCGCTGAGGTCGTCAGACCAGAGATACCGTTCGCGGGTGGCGTCGTTACGGATGCCGGGACCGAATGCCTTAAACACCGCCTCCCGCAAGGCGGTATAATTGGATTGGCCCTCCGTCCAAATAGTAACCGTGTAAAGCTGCTCCCGCCAAAAGGCATAAATGACGGATTTTAGATTTGCATTTTCGATAATTGTCGGATCGGTCGGACGTATATATTCGACAACACCATCCAAATCCGAAATGGTTTGTTTTTTTTTCAAGCCATCAATATGGGCTAACTTTCGCCCCCATTGCAAATCGCAAAAACCATCCTTTCGCAATGCCGAGCAGGGTTCTGGAGGAGGGTTCGGCGGACTCAAGTGGATTGATTGGTCCGATTCGAGATCGGAATTTATCGAATCGTCCTCGTTTTGGTTACCATCGTCAGGGGATATATTGCGGGCATCTGGATTGTGTTTAACGCGCAATACCTTACTTTGGGGAATACTAGCCTTGACTCCATGAAAATTAAAGCACAACTGATCGCCTTTCTGCCAGGTCTTTTCAACCTCTAATTTCCTGCCATTCTTTAGAAATATAATATCTGCGAGGGCTCCGTTGACGACAAAAAAATTAAGGAGAATAGCCGTCCATAGTAACTTATTGGCAGATTTCATGGCTGCAAGTAGCTCGCTGGGCTCTGTCAATCAATGGTTGATCCGATAAATTCTTATTCTGATCATATAAGCAGGGTAAAAAAAGAATCTGTAAGAATAACGGTGGACTGTGTTATCGTTTGAAGATATGATCACTAAAAGCTTATTGACTTACAATAATTTCGACGCGGCGATTTTTCCGTCGTCCGCGAGCAGTATCATTGGAGGTCAATGGTCGATATTCACCAAAACCCATGGTTGATAGCCTCTTTGGATCAATAGAGGTTGTCCGCAAAAGATATTCGGCCACCGATCCGGCACGTGCCATTGATAAACCCAGATTGGAGCCATATAGCCCACCCTTTAAAGGAATGTTATCCGTGTGACCGGCAATGATGATCTCCCCTTTGGTTTGGCTCAGGACTTTCCCGATTTTTTTCAGCAGCGGTCCAAATGCCGGATGTAGTTTCGCTTTGCCGGTGTCAAAGGTGGCCTCTCCCATCATGCGGATTGTTACTTTATCATCCTCAATCTCTAATTCAACAGCCTCCTTCAGCTCTTCATACTCATTTTTGATTTCATCAATAATCGGTTTTATGGATTCTTCGATCTTTTTTATAACGACCGCCTGATCGAACTCCTTGGCGATCATTTTTTGACCTCTTGGGGACTCAAAAACCGGTTTTTCACGCTGAATTCCAAAAGCCTGTGCCATGGATCCCGAAACCATTTTGTATTTTCTGCGGTCCATTTCCGAAAAAGAAAGGAGCAGGACGAAAAAGCACATCAGCAGGCTCATCAAATCCCCAAAGGTTACAACCCACAGCGGCGCACCTTCCTCTATCTCTTCTTGGGGGAGCCCTTCATCTCTCACTAGGCACTCGCCTCCTTCTTATTGTTCGGCACCACCTTTAGGCGATCTTTCGGTGATAGATGAATTTTAAGCGTTTCCTGAAACACCATCCCAGATAACCCCCTGGCAATACCCAAAACGGCATCGAGGATTAAATTTTTAGATATCTGTTCCTGCTGGCTTCGCAGAGCAAGTTTGTCGGCCAGGGGAAGACATACCAGATTGGCAATCAATGCTCCATAAAGTGTGGTTAGTAGCGCGATGGCCATGGCGGGACCGATATCCTGAGGATTTGCCATGTTGGCGAGCATCTGAACTAAGCCGATGAGCGTCCCGATCATCCCGAAAGCTGGCGCTGACCCACCCATACCTTTGAAAACATTTCGCCCAGTTGTGTGGCGCTGAATGGTCAGGTTAATATCTTTTTGCAGTAACTCCTTGATTTGCTGTTCGTCAAACCCATCTGCCAGGAACTGAAACGCCTTGGCAGCGAATTCGTCATCCGGTTTTTCGCTCTCCAAAGCCATCAATCCCCTTTCTTTAGCAACCTTGGCGACTGACACCATTTTTTCCATGATCTCTTCCGCGGGATCAATTTTTGCCGTAAATGCCTTCATGGCCACACTGATGGAATTGATGACATCTGTCATGGAAAATTTGATAAAACTGGTGGCAATTGTTCCGCCGACGACGATGAGTAAGCCCGGAATATTAATGAAAATTGAAAAGGTCCCGCCGATTAGAATTGAAACCAGAACCAGTGTCGTCCCGCCGGCCAGGCCTATAATAGTTGCAATATCCATGTGGTCAGTTCCTGGGGATCATAACAGTCGAATTTGGCATTTTAGCATCTACGATTGAGATAATTTCAAATCATCTGAAAAATTGATTGAAATTTAAGGCAACAACCTGAATTTGTCATGTAATATTAGTTACCTGTTTTATCGGCCGACCACCTCAAAACTTAAATGAAAAATAGGTTTACCATGTTGCCGGCCTATAAATCGCTGCGATTATTACGCATGGAGCCGGCCCTCTGCATCTCGCGGCGGTCCATCATCATGTTTTAGATGCGCAGAATATGATTTCATGATGAATATCAGGAATTTATAGTTGACACCAACTCCTGCTTGCTTATATTAGCTGAGTCGCTGTATAATTATCTGATTTTGAGAGATTCTTTCTTGTCCCTATTGTTTTCGTGTAACCAAAGGAATCGATTATGAAAAACTTTTTGGTCGCCGCCGGATGCCTGCTAATCCTCTGCCAGTTTGCTGCTGCCGACGATAAAGGCGAGGTCGAGACGTTACTAAAGAATACCCTCAATACAATTTTTAAGGTTTTGCAGAATCAAGACCTTGAACAAGAGGCAAAAAATCAAGAAGTTGTCGATATCGTCACGCCGATGTTTGACTTCGAATTGATGGCCCGGCTCTCTTTAGGGAAAAAACACTGGACAAGCATGCCTCAGGATAAAAAAGAGAGATTTACCGAACTTTTTGTTAAACGTTTGAAGACTTCATATCTCAGTAATTTCAAACTCTATACGGATGAAAAAATCTTTTATGAGCCGCCTGTTCAAGTAAAGAAAAAAATTCATATCCCAACCTATCTGATCTCGAAAGACAAAAAAATTTCCATTCTCTACAAGTTTTATAATGCAGAAAAAAACTGGAAAATTTACGATTTGGAGATTCAGGACGTCAGTATCATTCGAAGCTACCGGTCCCAGTTTCGTAGTATCCTTGAAAACGGAACAGTTGATGACCTTTTGCTGAAACTGGAGAACCCGGCCGAGAATTAAATTCAAAAAATTTTACAATTGATACATATTGTTAGATACTGAAAAGCTAAGGAGTAGAATTACTTCATAGCAGGTAGCTACAATCATTAATTAAATTAAAGTTGGCTCGTTATTGGCAAATAGGCAAACCAACCCAAGAAAATATGTGGCCATTTCTCCAAACTGATATGAATTTCAGCTAGCAGTCA
>JAAUYD010227608.1_pt1 | contig 19681 bp, 21 predicted proteins | sample 7278101 | NCBI WGS metagenome assembly JAAUYD01 (sample SAMN14350128, study PRJNA611818) | marine sediment metagenome | isolation source: surface marine sediment (0.6m) | place: French Polynesia: Moorea | collected 2018-08
AACAGTACCCATGACAAGGGACTAATTGCCGAGAGCCGTATGAAGTGAAAGTTTCATGTACGGTTCGGAATGGGAGTTGTAGGAGGTGACTCCTACTTCGACCCCTAATTGGTTTGATCTAAAATCAAGAAGCGGTTAATTACAATAATCCTCGATAACGAATAAAAATCAAAATCACCGCCCAAGATCCCAACGCCACTTTAATAGCGACTAAAATATTCAGAATGGGAATCATTCCACCACTGAGCAACCTTCCCATTTCTCCATAGGGTAATTCTAGCCCAATCAACGTGATAACGGCTAAAATAATGAAGATAAGCACGGAAATTTTCTCCCAAGTGGCTGCTTGCCAACGTTGATAGATTTTTTGCATCCATTCAGAGGGGGAAGTAATAGCGATTAGGCCAATAGCAGTCCCTCCTGCGACTCCTGCTGCAAATCCTCCTCCTGGGCTAAGATGTCCCCGAATCGCTAATTCTATACTAACTAACGCTGCAATGGTTGCCCCTAACCGTGCTAAAACAATAGAAGGCTGATCGTTAAATTGATAAATCATGGTCAAAGGTTGTTCATTGGCCATGAGAAACCTGACACCCATCACAGCAAGGGTAAAGACAACTACCTCAAAAATAGTGTCATAAAGACGGTTTCTAAAGATGATCCCTGAAACTGCATTGGGAACCCCACTATCTTGTACGATGGTTTCAACAATAGATAAATCTATCATTTCAGCTATGGGGTTAGGCATGACCAACATTTTCACATAAAGTAGGATTCCTGCAACAAGATAAACCCATTTCATTAGTGTTTCTCCTTGGTATCTAAGGGGTTAAAATAAGTGATTAAAGATGAGGATAGTTCTGGTTTAATGATCTCATAAAGACGTTTGATTCTAGTAACTGTATGATAGGTATCATCTTGCTCTGATTTTAATTGACAAGTTCCATGAATATCTTGATTTTTTAAAGCTGTTTCTAAAGCTGTTTCATCTTCATAAGCAACCAGTTCTAGGCGTAAATGATATTTATGTAAAATAGTTCTTAAATTATCCATTAATTGTTGAAACTGATCCGGTTCTTTGCTTTCGTATTCGATGATTCCTAAGCGCATTACCATCGATGATCGCACTGCTACCCCATAAAGGGTAATGGCTAACATTGTCCCCACTAAGGCTTCGGTTAAAGCCACATCTGCTGCCCCAAACATAGCATAAACTAAGGCAGCGATCGCCCCTAAAATACCCCGAATCACTAAGGTATGATAAGGGTTAACTTGTAAGACAGTTAAACAAGCAGAAAGAGGTAATAATGCTGTAATTATATAGAGATAGATATCATTCATTTTGTAAAAAAATAATGGTTATTGATTGTCTTCACTGCTAGAACAGTAAGCTAAAACATAACCTAATACTGTGTTCCAAATGGCGAGAGAAATGATCGCTAAAATGAGTAATGGCCATTCACTGGGTATCTTTAAAAATAGTCCAAAAATAATAATCATTGACCCCAACGTATCAGCAACAGAAAGGCTATGAAGTTTATATAAGACTGAGCGATCGCCCACTAAGGGAAAGGTTCCCCAAAACCAGAAAATTAGACCAATAATAATACAAAAATAACTTAAATAGGTAATCATAGTTTTAGTATTTTATCAAAAAATTTGTTAATTTTCTGTTATTTTTATTCGTTTTAAAATTTGTGCAAGTAACATTAAAGAAGCATTGCCCAAACTGAGAATAAGAACCCCGACAACTCCGATCATCCAATCATCTCGTAACACAGAAATAACTAGGATCATCACCGATGTTTTGCTGGCAATACTCGAAAAGGCTAACATTTTTTGCCAAATATCATTATCTTGCCAAGCTTCATAGATAGGGATCAGTAAAGCTAAAATCATAATAATTAGGATTATACTCATGACTGTTTTTTCCGTCGAATACGATGCACCTCATACCATCCTTCTTCATGATATTTTAACACAATTGTTTTCGGAGTAAACGTAATTACAAAGATATCTAAAAAAATTAATCCAGGGGTTCTTTGAGGTTTAACTCGTTCCATTGTAATTCCTTCTTGTTTGTGAGGAAATAACATGATTTGTATGGCTTCAAAATAAGCTTGTGGAACAGCAATTAAAACTTCTACGAACGCCCGAAACCAGTCTTTTAATTTTCCTGGAGAAGTCAATTTACGAGGTAATAGTATACAAATAATCACACCAATTATAAGATTAGCTAAACTAATATCAGAGGTGAGTAAAAACCAGATAGTTAATTTTAATAGTAAATCTAAATAAGAAATCATAACAACAGTTATCAGTTTTTCTACGAGTCGAACAAGTATTAATAAACAATATATCTTACCCTGTCACCTCCCTAATACCTGGAGATAATACCAACCACAATAGGAAAATTAACATTAAACTCATCACTCCCATTAAATGATCAAATTCTTCAGCAATACGAGGCAGTTTAATAACGGCTTTTTGAAAAATAAAACCATAGGCTAACCATCCTAGAAAAATAGTAATCAAAGGTTTAATCGTATTTTTGATAGTATAAGCTTGATAGTAAATACCATTGGCAATAATTAACCCTCCCAGTAATAAAATCATCGCTGCCCAAAACCCTAACTTAACTTTACTATCTCTTTTAGTTTCATGAGGTAAAAATATAAATTTAGCAAAGGATATTGCGGTTCCCAAAGCAGCAATATTCATGGCAATAACTTGCCAAGGTAAAAGACTTTTCATAGTCAAAACTTTTGCCCCAAACCCTGATAATAAAGGAAACCCCGAAATAGAAAAACTGGCCATCACTAAAGCAATCCAAATCGGTGTATTAATAGGTAACTGTTTTAACGCTTTGAGGTTACGACTGGGTAATACTCCTGCTATTAAAAATAAAGCAGACTTGACTAACCCATGAGTCAAAGCGTAAAACCCTCCTACCTCCGGGGCCGCTAAAATAAAGCCTAACTGGGAAACGGTGTGAAACGCTAACATCCGCTTACTGTCTTTCTCAAACACAGCATATCCTACCCCTAATAACGCTGTCCCCGCCCCAAAAATGCGGACAATGGGATCAACTTCACTCACCATCAAAGCACAACGAATGAGGGGATAAACCCCCGCTTTGACAACGACTCCCGATAACATAGCTGAGACAGGGGTTTCTGACTCAGAATGGGTTAAAGGTAGCCATAAACCTGATACAAATATACCCCCTTTGGCTAACAGGCCCAAAAAAATAAGTGCGATCGCTTCTGGGGGTGATCCTTTTAACCCGACAAAGCTAAAAGAATGATGAGACTGATACACCAATACTGCCCCTACCAAGTAAAATAACATGGCAGTGTTGCTAACAAAAAGATAACGCAGGGCTACCCAAATAGAGCGATCGCTTCTAGAATAGGCAATGAGTAAAAATGCTGCAATACTGATCACTTCTAAAGCGACGTATAAACTAATAAAGTCAGCGCAAATAAAGGCAGCATTAACGCTTCCATGTAAGATAATAATTTGAGTATAAAAAAAGGCTGTTTTGTCACTCTGCCAACAGTAAAAAAGGACAGCTAAAGTCACTAAAGCATTGGTAAGAATAAAAAAGCTACTTAAATTATCAATTAAGAGGATAACGCCAAAATTATTTAGTAAATTAAACTCTAATAGTGAGTTTAAACTAAATATAGTTAACGCATAACCAAGGGAAACAATGGCTACCCCCAAGGCAAGGTAACGAGCTATTTTAGGAAGTAGATAAATACTAAATCCAATAAATAAAGGTAAGGCGATCCAAATAATTGTTAGAGCTTTCATTAGGCATTATTCTTGAAATATTAAGCAGTGTATCATCGATTTTTCTTACTAATTCTTAGCAGGACTATTATTTTTTTCGATTTCTTTGGTTTCCAAAGTTGGATTATTTTGGGCTAACTTCATTACTCCTACTAACATTAAAGCTTGAATAGAGAACCCAATCACAATGGCCGTTAAAATGACTGCTTGAGGAACGGGATCAGCGTAATTATTATTGGTAGTATCGTTTAAGATCGGAGTAAACAGACCATTTCTTGATGAAATAATGACATAATAAGCAATAACTCCTGTACTCATCACATCCATTGCAATGATTTTCATCATTAAATTTTCTTTGAAAATGATGCCAAAAAAACCAAATAAAATTGTCGCAAAAATGAAAGCTTCTAACATAAGAGTCAATTACAATATTAGGTATATCAGATAGTTTTTTTAAACGTTGCCAAGATTGTGTTCATCACCATTTTTTTGAGTCATCTTCTCCTTTTTCAACTATTTCTTTGATTGATAAAGCGAATGATAGCATAACTTGCCGCTAAAGCTAGACAAGCAAAAGCGAGGGCAATTAAATCATTTTTGGCATATTTTGAAGGATCAAAAATGATAATTTTTCTAGCAACCGCAATGAGTGCTGTCACCACAACTAATTCAACTTGAACAATATGTTTTCTCAGATAAGCAGTAATGTTTTCTAAGAGTTCTAAGGCAATTAATATATTGAGAAATAATCCAAAAATTTCAATTAAAGTTTTATGAAAAAAGCCCACAGGTTCAGCCGAAAATAAATCCTTAGCCAAGACTAATGTCAAATCAAATAAAGAAACCCCAATAACAATAACTAAAGCGATTGATAAAATTTTAGAAACGGCATTCTCAACGAAGTGAATGCCGATCATAAAATTATCATCTTTTAATAGTTTCATTCCTTGAATTATGAAGTTTTTAAACCTGTTTTTGGACGGGTTTCTTTTTACCATTTTCACTGCTTTTACCATGATTAGCTTACGATTATACCATAGAAATGGTACAAAAGGGACAATTATTAACTAGATTTTGTCCCTTTTGTTGCTTTAGTTGGCTACATCAGCATTCGGTAATTTTTCCGCAGTTTCTGAAGGTTCTTTAAAGGCAAATCTTAATAAAGGAGGTGCGAGGAACGTTGTGAGAATCACCATGACAATAATAGCTGCTTCTAAAGATTGACTTAATACGCCACTAGCTGAACCAATACCGGCGAATACTAAGCCAACTTCACCCCTGGGAATCATTCCAAAACCAATGGCTAAACGGTTAATTTTTTCTTGCCCTGTTATTGTCCATCCTGTAATGAGCTTCCCGATAATAGCAACAACAATTAAAAAGGTAGCAATGATTAAACCTTCTCTATTTTCAGGAACAAAGGGATTAAGTACCCCTAAATCGACTTTTGCCCCGACACTAACAAAGAAAATGGGAACTAAAATATCGGCAATGGGGATCACTTGTTGATCTAATTCTTTGCGCTTATCGGTTTCATCTAACACTAAACCAGCAGCAAACGCCCCTAAGATGGCTTCTAGTTGAATAACGTTAGCTAAAAACGCCATAAAGAAGGCAAAAATCAATGCAGGAATGACTAACTTTCCACGGGTTTGTAATAATTCGGAAACAGCAACAAACGATTTATTAAAGAATTTTCCTAAGAAAATGGAACCCAATAAAAAGACGGTGGCACTGACAATTAAATAGATGACATTAACAACATCAACGGTTCCTGTTTTAGCTAAACTGGCCACTACCGCTAAAACGATAATTCCTAACACATCATCAATAACCGCAGCACCAACAATGATTTGTCCTTCTTTTGACTTTAAATAACCTAACTCGGACAAAACTTTAGAGGTAATACCGATACTGGTAGCAGTTAAGGCTGCACCAGCAAAAATAGCAGGAATCGTCGGAACATGAAACAACAACATCAAGCCGACAGTACCAGCAGTAAAGGGCGCAACCACACCCACAACCGCCACAATAGCCGCTTGATAACCGACTTCCTTTAATTCTCTGATATCTGATTCTAAACCAATTTCAAACAGTAGGATAATTACCCCAATTTCTGATAAAACAGAAATCACTTCACTTTGGGTATTAAACACTTCAGGAAGGGCTTCAGGGGTTAAACCACCTACTAATTGTAAGGCACTCATTAACACTGAGTCGGTAGCGGTGGCACCACTTTCGGGGAAGACTAATAAATGTAGCGCAGAAGCACCAACGACAACACCCCCGACTAATTCTCCTAAAACGGGAGGTAAATTAAGGGATCTTGAGATTTCGCCCCCTAACTTACTGGCTAGATAAATAACAATTAAACTGAGTAAAACACCCGCTAAAATCATCGGGCCATAATTGGCTGTTGTTTCTGTGGCTAATAGTGGAATAGGTGGACTAAGAATCATAATTTTTGACTAAGTGGACAATTTTTTTTCGGAAAGATGGGGGTAAATATAGAATTTCTAAATTCTAAATTCTAAATTACCCCTGCCTTCTCTAGTTAGAAATGCGATCGCCGTAAGCAACGCCATTACTTGAGTTGGTATCGTCTTTGGGGAAATGAGAAGCATTAATTCCCATATTTTTTTCAATTTGCTCGATGGTATATCCATTGAGACTGGCGACGGCTAACTGTAAGGCTGCAACACGGGTTTGAACACGGTTTTTGTGAGGAACCCGATCCAAAATATCGAATTTTTGCAGTCTTTGTTTGAGTTTTCCTTCCCCACCGACAATATAAACTTCTAACCCTTTAGCATAAGCGTCATCGATGGTTTTCTCAAGTGCTAAGGTGGCAGTTACACCCAATAAAGGTACATGGGTTAAGTCAATGACCAACATTTCGTAATTATCTAAGATATTCTGACGTTGGGTAATGGCTTTAGAGGCACCGAAACTCATCGGACCGGCTAAGTCGAGTAACAAGATGCGTCCCTTGGCTTCTTTCATCAAGTGTTTGGCTTCTTGGGTAGCGAGACGATCGTCTTCAGGATGATCAATCGCTTTGACGCGATCGGCTTGAATATTGGCTAATTTTTGAATGGTTAAAACGTTAGCAACGAATACCCCTAAACCAACGGCAGTAATTAAGTCGTAGAAGACAGTGAGCAACATGACCCCATACATGATGGCTGCTGCTTTCCAAGAAAGGATATGAGCGCGTCTGAGAAACTTCCAGTCAATAATATCGATACCGACTTTAAAGGCAATCCCTGCTAATACTGCTAAAGGGATATTTTGGGTTAAAGGGGCGGCCCAAAGTACCACAACTAATAAGATTAAAGCACGAGATAAACCTGATACAGCCGTGCGCCCTCCAGCTTGAATATTAACAACGGTTCCCATCGTAGCACCGGCACCGGGTAAACCACCGCATAAACCAGAGACTAAGTTACCAATACCTTGACCAATTAATTCTTTATCCGAGTTGTGTTGGGTTTGGGTTAAACTATCAGCAATCACTGCGGTTAATAATGCGTCGATACAGCCCAACATCCCTAACACTAAACCATCTACAATCATGATTTGAACTTGGTCCAGGGTAAAGGTAGGCATGACTAAAGAGGGAAGTCCGGCACTAAACTCAGGAATCGTTTTAATATCAGCATTGGCAAAGAAGAAGACTGAGATTAAGGTACAACCAATTAAAGCGACTAACTGAGGAGGTACAACTTTCTTCAGTTTTGAGGGCATTAAGAATAAAACGGCGACTGCTAACAACCCTAAAATAGCTTCACCCATGTTGAGATTCAGATTACTCAATACGGTTGGAGCATTTTGTAAAGCAGCAATCACTCCCCCTTTCGGGTTGCTCGTTCCCAATAATGGACCGAATTGTAAAATAATTAAAATTAGCCCAATACCTGACATAAAGCCTGATATTACGGTATAGGGCATTAAAGTAATATATTTACCCAGTTTCAGGGTACCGAGAATAATTTGAAAGATCCCTGCTAACATAACAACGGTAAACGCCATTGCTAAACCGTTTTCAGGGTTATTTGCGGTTAAATTTGCGACCACTGCCGTCATTACCACGGTCATCGGACCTGTCGGTTCGGAGATCAGGGTGGGGGTTCCACCAAATAAAGCAGCGAAAAATCCGATTAACACTGCACCCCATAAACCCGCAGCAGGGCCTGCACCCGAAGCAACCCCGAAAGCTAGGGCCATGGGAAGGGCGATCACTGCTGCGGTTACCCCGCCAAAGATATCACCCCTGATATTTCTAAAATGAATTCGATTCGTTATTTGCATTGCTAATTGTTAAGTTTTATTTAGGGTTTTCTCATGTTTGAATGGGATGTAAAGCAATGTCTTTTTATGAGACATCTCCGTCAATCTACAGATAATAGTTGACTGATAGGTAAGAGGGGAGAGTGTTAAGACTACGATGAATCCTAAGCTTGAACCCCCGATATAGCTAGAAGTCTGTTGCTGAAACCGTTATAGACTAAGTTCTATTGGTTTTATTAAAAGCATAGTCTAATTACTATAGGAGATTACAGCAAATCTTAAGGATTTGTCAAGACCCTTTTTATTAATTCTGTTAATGCTTAGGAAAAGTATTGTAAAGTTTCAATAACGGTTGACCCCTTGATCCCGCTTCAATTTAGCTTCTAACTCCCACTTAATGCGATTCAAAATCGAGGTTTTATCTAAAGATAATAAAATTCGTTTCACCACTGTTTTTGGTCCTTCGGGTCCCCAAGCTGCCCCATTAGCTAAATAACGTTTCGTTACTTGGCCAATAGCATAACAAGACACCCCGGCCACACTACCTTGAGTCATGGCAATGGAGACATAGGGAAGGAAAGAAAACCCTACGGTTGTGGGAATCATTAACCCTAACATTCCTTTAAGAGAACTTAAACCCAAAGAGGTTAGAAATTCACTGGCACTAATTCCCCCCATACTCACGCCAATTTTTTGTAAAAGAGCGATCGCTCCTTGTTGGGTCATGGGGATACTATAAAGATGAGATAAGGCTAGAATCATCGCTACATCTACCACGGCCCCTGTGAATAAATCAACCACTGTCACAGGATTTAAAGCAATGACAATCGCTTTGGTCATCACTGCTTTTTGAATTAATTGGTTAGCTGCTTTTTCTCTAATTTCTAATTTACGGGCTACGATTTGCTCATTAACTTCGTCAGCATATAACATTGTGTTAAGAGCAACTAAAGACTTACCTTCCCGATGTAAGATTTCTAATATTTTTAACTTTAATGTTTCAATTTTCGGTTTTCCCCTTCGTCTTTTTTGTTTTAAATTTCCTTGATGATCGTGACTAATTTCTGTTACTAAGGGAGAGGCTGTAATCATAACAATTTCATCAGGAGACAGCAACTCTTTTACTCGTTCATCCCGTATTTTTTGGTAAATAACCAAGCGATCAGTTTCTGGATATTGATCAATTTTATTAAACACTAAAATAATCGGTTTTCCCACTTCTCTTAACTGGGATAAAGCTTCAAATTCTACCTTGGTCATGTCTCCTGCAATAACAAATAGAATTAAATCCACTTGTTTGGCCATTTGATGAGCTAAAATTTCCCTAGTTTCTCCATCCACTTCATCAATACCAGGGGTATCAATTAACTGTATTTGAGACTGTCCCCACCCTGATAAAGCTATTGTTTGCAAGCCTTGTATATTATCATCTTGTTGTAATTTCCAAGATGCTGTATCAATGGTTTGAGTTACTCCATGCAAAGGACCCGTTTTAAAAATATTTTCCCCTAATAAAGCATTTAAAACAGAAGATTTACCCCTTCCTACCATGCCAAAAGCAGCAATTTGGACTAAGGAATGCTCTAATTTTTCCAGCATTTCCGTTAGGTTATTTAACTCACTTTTTAACCCAATTTGTTCGGTGGGTGTTAAATCTAAATGGTTGACTAAATTTCTCAGACTATCTTGTGCTTTTTGATAGTTTAATTGTTCTTGAATTTCATCACAATGAATTAAGGCTTCGTCTAAGTCTTGAAAGTTCCAGGGGTTATCATAGCTCGCTTCAGACATATTTGACTTATGATGAGTTAACTGAGGCAATCCTTGTCAACAACAAAGGTCGTTTGTCTGATTATACTATAAAATTCATTGAAGATTGGTGTATCTAAATTAACAAGAAACTTTCGGCAGTTGATAAAGGTCTAAAAATCGAGTAGCTTCCTCATAATTTAACGGTTGACTTAATAAATAGCCTTGGGCTTCTTGACAATCTAAATTTTGCAATAAATCAAGTTGGTTGTGGGTTTCAACCCCTTCTGCAATGACCCGTAAATCTAAACTATTGCCTAAAGCAATGGCTGCTGAAATAATGGCAATTGTTTCTGGTTTTTTGGTCAGTTCTTGGATGCAAGACTGAGCAATTTTTAAGGTACCAAAGGGAAATTTGGGAAGATGATTAATACAAGAATAACCAGTTCCAAAATCATCCATGGATAAATGAACTCCTAATTGTCTTAAGTCTTGTAAAACTTGATGAGCAAGTTCTGAATTGGCAAGAATGGCTTTTTCTGTTATTTCTAATTCCAGCCAATGGGGAGCAAGTTTTGTTTCCCGTAAGATTTGTTTAACTACGTTGATAAAGTTTGGATCTTTTAATTGTAGCGGAGACAGATTAACAGACATGACAAAATTAGGTAAACCCATATTCTGCCAAGTTTTATTTTGGCGACAAGCTTCTCTTAAAATCCATTCTCCTATCAATATAATTGAATCAGTTTGTTCAGCAACGGGAATAAATTTTTGAGGATTAATTTGACCTAATTCTGGATGATTCCAGCGTACTAATGCTTCAACACCAGAAATTTCTCCTGTTTTTATCTTGATTTGAGGTTGATAATAAAGCTCCAATTCTTGATGGTTTAAAGCTTTTTCTAGGGCGGTTTTAGCTTTTAATAATTTAGAGGCTTTAGGATCAATTGTTAAATGAGATTTTTTATTAGATGATAGCATCTCCTTTTTATGATTTAATAATCTAATTTCTGCTTGTCGCAAAAGAGTTTTACTATCTTGCCCATCTTCAGGATAAATACAAGAACCCACACTATACTCTAAGTATAAGAGGGTTTCTGACAATTCTAGGGATTCACTAATATTTTTTAAAATTCTCTGACTAATTTTTCCAATATCATCTCCATGACTAATTTTAGGCAATAACACAATAAATTCATCATCTCCCCAACGGGCAACAATATCACTATCTCTTAAACTAGATTTAAGCCGTTGAGCCACTTCTACTAAAATTTTATCACCCACAGGATAGCCTAAGTTTTTATTAATAGCTTTAAAATGATTAATATCTAAGAGAATTATTGCCATTGATGTATGATATTGCTTGGCATTTTTCAAAGAATTTAAAAGGTATTCTTTCAATAAAATTCTGTTGGGTAATTTGGTTAAAGGATCTTGATATTCTTGAGCTTGGAGTGTATCTTTAGGATTGAGAGGTTGAGACTCATGATCAAAATCGATATGAGGCTGTGATAGGGCATAATGGCTATTGACTTCTGAAGAACTACTGGAGAATTGTTGAGGTTTAGTTTTGGCAATATCGATGACTGTATTTGACCATTCATGACTTGCATAATAAGTGGCATTAACTTCACAACCAAAGTTAATTAGGTCTCCATTTTTTAGCTCTTTGATTAAGCATTTTTCTCCATTGACATAAATTCCATTACGACTTTTATTACCCTCTAAATCCCCATCAATAATCCAGTAAGAATAGGTATTATTATAACGATTTTTTCGTCTCATCAATGTACCATGACGACGGGAAGCTTGTTGGGAATAAATAACAATAGAATTATTCGTATGTCTGCCAATGGAATAAGTTTCTTCTTCTAAAGAAATAGTTTGACGATATCTTTTATCTTCAATAACTATTAAGTGGCGGTTTTCGTGAGGATAATTGATATGAGTATTCATAATGCTTAGGTAAGAGATTTGATAAAAAGAGCAGTAAAAATTTCAGAAATAGTTAGGGTCAAGCAAAAATTAATTGTTTTTGTTGATTAAAAGTTATTAAATAGTTAAATATTTCTTCTGGACTCAAGGGATGACTAAAGAAATATCCTTGCATTTCTTCGCAGTCTAATTGTTGAAGAAGGTTTAACTGTTCTTGATTTTCAACTCCCTCAGCAATGACTCTCATATTAAAGCCACGACTCAAGGTCATGATAGCAGAAATAATCGATAAATCTTCAGGACTTTGATTCAGTTCTCTGACAAAACTTTGATCAATTTTGAGGGTATCAAAGGGGAATTTTTTTAAGTAACCTAGAGAAGAATATCCTGTTCCAAAGTCATCCATAGAAATATAAACGCCCATATGCCTTAATTCGTGTAAGGTTTGACTGGCTAAAGTTACATTTTCCATCAAAATAGATTCAGTTACTTCTAATTCTAGCCATTTAGGCTCTAATCCCACAGATTCTAAGGTGTTTTCTACCGTTTCAATTAGGTTCGGTTGTTGTAATTGTTGTGCCGATAAATTAACCGCAACTCTCACAGGAGGTAATCCCATTTTTTGCCATTTTTTATTTTGTTGACAAGCAGTTTTGAGTATCCATTCCCCCATTGGAAGAATTAATCCAGTTTTTTCTGCCAGAGGGATAAATTTATCTGGTCTAATTAACCCCAGTTTAGGATTTTTCCAGCGAATTAAAGCTTCTAAGCCGTAAACTTTACCTGTTTTAATATTAATTTGTGGTTGATAATGCAGAATCAATTCCCCGTTTTTGATAGCTTGATGAAGTTGGTTTTCTAAGGCAAAATTCTCAGCAATTTCTAAACTCATTTTTGGGTTATAGAATTGAAAATGATTGCGTCCAGATTCTTTGGTCCGATACAAAGCAGCATCAGCATGTTTAAGAAGAATTTCTGATTCTTGTCCATCTTCAGGATAAATGGCAATTCCCACACTACATTTAAGATAAATTTGATGTCCTTCCACATTTAATGGATGTTCAAAGGTTTGAAGCAATCTTTGAGAAAACTTAGCTGCTTGATCGGGATTTTCAAGCTCTGAAAGAAGGACGACAAATTCATCTCCTCCCCAACGACAAACTATATCGCTGTTTCGGACTTGGGAGGTCAAACGTTGAGCAAAACATTTTAAAATGCGATCGCCAATGCTATGCCCTAACGTATCATTAATATTTTTAAAACTATCAATATCAACAAATAAAATAGCGAACAATTGATTATGTCGTTCGCTATTTTTGATCATTAAAGAAATATGTTGATCAAAAAAGGTACGATTCGGCAATCCAGTTAAAGCATCGTGAAAAGCACGATATTTTAATTCATTTTCTGCTTTTTTTCGTTGGGTAATATCAAAGATATAGCTTCGGATGAGTTTTTCTTTGGCTAAATAATGGATATGCTGTTCAAAACTTTGCTCTTGTATGTCAACTTCTCGGATCACAAGACTACCATTATTATAATTTTGCTTTTCAATCAGTCCTTGTAGCAAGGGATGTTGAAGTTGAGCTTTTTCTAGGTCAGGAAATTTGAAATTAGCGGAAGGGTTAAGGTATGTAATAGTTCCTTCACTATTAATTTCAACAATAGGAATAGGACTTAATTCGACAACAGAAGCTAGATTTTTTATCTCTAATAAAGTGGATTTTTTCTTTGTTCTTTGGACAAGTTGTGTCTCTTTAGAAAGATTACTTAAATGGGAAGAAGTAGCTTTAAAAAAGCGATTAGGGGTTAATTTTTGAATAAACCCTTGATTTTCTTGATCAAGAATATAGTAATGGGCTGTTACCTCTTTAGTAAAGTGAATAATATCTCCATGTTTTAGTTCAGATTTATCAATTCTTTCCCCATTAACCACAATACCATTTTTACTTTTATATCCTTCAATATTTCCATCAATAAGAACATAAGAAAAGTGATCATTATTTTTGTTTTTTTTAATTAGGGTGCCGTGTTGTCTAGAAATTCCTTCCGCATTAATAACAATAGAATTTTTAGGGTATCGTCCGATGGAATACTGAGGTTCATCTAGATAGAAAACTCGTTCACCACTGGTTAAATTAAATGCCAGTATATGTTGTATATTTTGTTTTTTTTCTGTAAGATAGAGCATAATAACAGCAACAAATGGGCTAAAAACAGTTTAATTATTTAGATCATTCCTAAAGTTATCATCAATTATGAATGATTAATCTGTATTTTCCACTGATCGAAATCCTACTGAGACGGTGATCTTAATCACATCAGATGTCTTACTCTAAAATTTTACTTAAGTCAATCTATTTTAATCTAGCTATAGTTAATTCGGCAGCTAAATTGATGGCTGCTTTGAGGCTGCTGTCCCTAGCGATGCCTTTCCCAGCAATATCAAATGCAGTTCCATGATCAGGAGAAGTACGAATAAATGGTAAGCCAATGGTAGTATTGATAGCTTGATCAAAGGCCATTAATTTAACCGGAATTAGCCCTTGATCGTGGTATAATGCTAAGTAAGCATCTCCTACATGATTGATGGTTAATGGGGGCTGATCTCTAGAAGGATCCCCTGTGTGACCTACATTTAATGGGTTTCCGTACCAAGCTTGGGCGGGGTTAACCCACATAGTATCGGGGGGAACTAAGCCCACTATTTCTACCTTGGAATATTGTTTTTTTGCTGTTTCTAGCCAAGACAATAACCAGTCTTTTTCTTCTGTCCCTAATTGCCCATTTTCTCCACTATGAGGGTTTAATCCTGAGATGACAATTTTAGGATTTTTAATCGCAAAATCTTGCTGTAAACAGTTAATCAATAAGTCTAATTTAAGGGACATTAATTGAGGGGTTAGTGTCTCAGAAACTTGATTGAGGGGAATATGGGTGGTAGCTAATAAAGTTCGCAAAGTCCAACCGGTATATGGCGATCGCCCCACAAATAACATCCCAAAACGATCAATTTGGGCTTTTTGGGCTAATACCTCTGTTTGTCCTGGGTAATGATAACCTGCAGCTTTCCAACACGACTTAGCAATGGGGGCAGTGACGATCCCCTGGAACTTTCCCTCAAGGGTATGGGCGATCGCTGTCTCCAGATACATAAAACTAGCCTGACCACTAGCAGCGTTGCCGTATCCTGGAATAATTTCGCTCATGGTGTTAGGGTCGAGGGGTATATCAATGATTGATAAAGTATCTGGATGGGCTAAGGGTTGTCCCCGTGAGTATAATTGCTGATAAGTTTGATCAAGTAGCGATCGCGTTCCGATGACGGTGAGATCACAAGTTTGGGTGAGGGTTGGATCAGCTAATGCTTTGAGAATAATCTCTGGCCCAATGCTGGCGGGATCTCCCATGGTTAGGGCTAAATGAGGACGTTGACGTAGTGGATAGTCCAAAGATTGCATCTTGTGATTTTACCTTAGTGTTTTACAATACTTATAGAATGATGGGTTAGTTGTGGCTAAAATTGACGAGTCTTTACTGTCATGGTAACTTCAATGATAAGCTAAAACTGTCAGGTAATTATTAATACTTATCCATTCAATTAGGAGAACACAAATGACTGCTGAAAGTATGATGTTTAATGGTGCCATTGTTTTAATGGTATTAGTTCTTTTTGGTTTAGCTTGGGGCTTTCTCATTCTTAAAATTCAAGGAGGAGAAGCTGAATAAGAGATAACCATCAGGAGGAAGCAAAATTGAGTTCAGTCCCTCAGTTTGCTCCTCAATATTAATCCATGTTGTTAATAAACCATCAAAACTATTAATTATGAGTGATGTTACCCCTTCCATTGAATTTTTTGTCGGCATTTCTGAAGAATTAAGTAATGTAAGTTTACGACGGAGTAAGCAAACAGGAATCCGTAATGTTCTGATGATTTTTGAGAATTTAAAATCTTTAGAAAGGTTTAGAAGTTATACAACTCAAACCTATGGTGATTTACGTTTAATTGATTCCGAAGGAGAAATTAGTGTTACCCCATCTTCTTTAAAAATTATTTGGGGAGGAGATGAAGGAGATGAATTAAAAGAAGTTAGATGTGGATTTGATATTGAAAAAGATGAGCATTGGGATCGATTTATGCGTTTTATGGAACGTTATGCAGAGGCTAACGGTATGGCTTATCAAGATAAAAAATAATTAATCATTAAAGTTTAACCGATTATATTATGAATGTTTCTGAAACAAATCAAACTGAAAATCAGCCAAAATCTTCTTTTGATGATGGTTTAAAAAAACAAAAATCTTGGAGTTTTTGGACAGTTTTTAGTTCAACTTTTTTGACAATATTTTTAGCAGAAATGGGGGATAAAACTCAATTAGCAACTCTATTGATTAGCGCAGAATCTCAGTCTCCTTGGGTGGTATTTGCCGGGGCAGCAATGGCTTTAATTGCCACCAGTTTATTAGGGGTTTTAATTGGTTATTGGTTAGCCCGTCGTTTATCTCCGAAAAGCTTAGATATAGCGGTAGCTGTGTTATTATTAATTATTACAGGTTTATTAGTAGGGGATGTATTAAATAGTTAAAGGGAATGAATGATGGATTGGCAATTATTCGGATTAAGTTTTATTACTGTTTTTTTAGCAGAAATTGGTGATAAAAGTCAACTGGCGGCTATCGCCTTGGGGGGAAGTTCCAAGTCACCTCGTGCGGTATTTTTTGGTTCAATTACTGCCTTGATTTTGGCTAGTTTCTTGGGGGTGATTGCTGGGGGAACCATTGCTCAGTTTTTACCGACTAAAGTATTAAAAGCGATGGCAGCGATAGGATTTGCAATGATGGCTTTGCGGTTATTATGGCCAGCATTTGACGAAGATTAAAAGGTGTGAATATGAGTTGATGTAGCGACAAAAGTTTCTGGTAATGTTTGTTTCTGACTAGACCGTAACCCTTGATAAAACATTGCACCACCCAAGCCAATCATTAAGCCACCCAATAAAGAAAAGTAACCAGATAAAACTAATATAGAAATGGTAAAGGAAGGCAAAACCTGGGTAATACTTTTGGTGCAGATAGTGGACATAATAGTAAAGTTAGACATCTCTTTCACAGAAGAATACTATCAACATCTATGTATTATCCAGAATAAATCTGATTTTGTTGTCTGACTGTAAGCGAAGTCACAGGGTTAGTGAAATACCTGATCACGATCTGAATAATATAAATACACTTTCTTTGTGTTAAGTCGTTTAACACAAAGCCAAGACTTAAAGCTGCGATCGCAGAGTAAACTCATAATCTCCTCCAGGTTCCAATTGATAATCAGATCGTTCCAAAAACCGTCCCAAGGGTTCATAAATTAAGGCACGACCTAAGGACGGTTGTACTGATAATTGTCCCTGACGGAAATGCCATTGAAACCGCCATTGATATTCTGCGGCCCTAACTTCTCCTTCCATTTGGCCTTGTTGCCAAGACTGTTGAGTAATACGGACATAAGCAGTAGTTTTGGGTAAATTATTAGAACTCACAGTGGCATTAATCCTTTATGTCTCTAACTGTTTACCATAGCAAATCTCTTTTATCTTGTCAGTAGAATGAATAGCATTATCTATGAAGATTAGGACAATATAATTTAACTAAAAGGCAATAGTCAAAAAGTTAATAATTGTCTAAAAAAAATGAGAATTATGTTTCATGAATTTTCAGTCATTAGTTACGAGAATTTTTTGAATCTAATCAAATTTAATTGAAACTTAGTTGACTCCTTTGCAGTCTACGACCTTAAGATGGTCTGAGGAAAAAAGTGATGAAGAAAAAATTTGTATTATTAGCTTTAACCTTATTATTAACTGCAACTTCTCAACGTTCAAGTTGGGCTGGAGAAATTCTAGAAAAAATCGAACAAACAGGGGTCATTACTGCAGGAACCCGTAAAGATGCTATTCCTTTTGCCTACATTAATGAAAAGGGAGAATGGGTAGGCTATTCTATTGATGTTTTAGAGATTATTCGTCAAGATATAGAAAAAAAACTAGGCAAACCCATTCAAATAAAATTAGTAGAAGTTACGCCACAAAATCGTTTTGATAAAGTTAAAAATAAAGAAATTGATATCGAATGTGCCTCTTCTACTTTTACTTGGAAACGAGATGAAATTGTGGATTTTTCAGTTAGTTATTTTGCCAGTGGAACTAAAATTTTAAGAAAAAAAGGGAGTGATTTAGGGACAATTGACTCTTTAGCAGGTCGTAGAATTGGTGTGATTCCCAATACCACTAATGAACAAGCCATTAAATTACAACAACCAGCAGCCATTCTTATTCCTATTAAAGATCGAAGCGAAGGGTTGGAAAAACTGAAAAAAGGGGAAATTGAAGCCATTGCAGGAGATGGCATTGTTTTGCAGGGATTAAGATTAGAAAATAACAATGCTGATAGGTTTGAAGTGGTTCCAGAGTTTCCTTATATGTATGAAGCGTATGCTTGTATGATTCCTGAAGATGAGTCAGCTTGGCGCGGAATGGTCAATTATAGTTTAGTTAAATTTATGGAAGGAATTATTAGTGATCAACCGCAACAGGTAGAAATATATGAAAAATGGTTTGGAGAAGAAACAGGAGTAACCCCTTATTCGAGAGAAGCAATTAATGATTATTTTCAAGGAATTGTTGATAGTTATGAATGGATTCCTTTAATTAGTTATTAATTGATCAGTGACTGTAGCAAGAAGTCCTGGACATAGAAATAAGTGGAAATAAGTAGAATAATTTTACCCTTTCCCTTTATGGAGAGGGATTTTTTTCCCTAAATTTTGGGACTGACATATCAAGTTTTGTGAACTTATACTAAGACCAGCTTATGCCGTATTTAACAACGCCATAAAGATTGACCATGTAACTTCTCCTTAGACCCCTCTTTGTCTCTTTTTTGTCCACTCAGTTATATTGCACCCTTCTTAAATTATGCCGTTAACTACGCTTAAAAAGCCTACTATCCCGCTTCAATCCTTGCCTAACCCCAAAAAAGTCCAAAAGCTCAGAATTGCCCTTTATTCCCACGATACGATGGGCTTAGGTCATAAACGCAGAAATCTCTTAATTGCCCAAAGTTTGGCCTATTCTAACCTGAATGCCGACATTTTGGTTATTAGTGGCATGAGTGACATGACTAAGGTGGGGACTCATCCTAACATTGAATATTTAACCTTACCTGCCTTATATAAAACCAAAGAAGGGCAATATCAAGCCCGTCGTTTGGATATGTCCTTAGATGCTATCATTAAACTGCGATCGCAGGTTATCCGTACAACTATCAAAAATTTTCAGCCGGATGTCTTTATTGTCGATAATGTTCCCAGAGGGGCAATGGGAGAATTAGATCGTACTCTGAAATATTTACGCAACCAGGGTAAAACCCTTTGTATCCTTGGGTTACGGGATATTTTAGATCAACCAGAGGTGATTATCCCAAGTTGGAAGAAAGCCAAAAATGAAGAGACGATCGCTCGTTTCTATGATAACGTTTGGATCTATGGCGATGAGAAGGTTTACGATGCCATTAAAGAGTATCAATTTTCGGCTGAAGTCGCAACTAAAATCCGTTACACAGGGTATTTAGACCAACGATACCGCTTAAACTACGCAAAATTCGAGAAAAAACAGTCTATAAACAAGAAAAATAAGCGGTTAGCCCTTTGTTTGGTGGGTGGGGGACAGGACGGTTATCAATTAGCCAGGGGGTTTGCTCAGGCACAACTACCCCAAGATATCAACGGAATTATCATAACAGGTCCTTTGATGCCCAGTCAACTGCGTCAACAGTTAGATCATGAAGCCAAAAATAGGAATAATTTACAGGTATTAGACTATGTTTCTGAACCCACTTTATGGCTACAAAAAGCAGATT
>JAAUYD010263941.1_pt1 | contig 19679 bp, 18 predicted proteins | sample 7278101 | NCBI WGS metagenome assembly JAAUYD01 (sample SAMN14350128, study PRJNA611818) | marine sediment metagenome | isolation source: surface marine sediment (0.6m) | place: French Polynesia: Moorea | collected 2018-08
CGAAACTTCTGGTGGGAGGTATCCACCAAAACAATTTTCTCACCTTTGATTAGATATGAGTTATAGGTCGTACCATTTTGTAATCCGAATTCTATATCAAAGCGATCGCGGTCCCAATCCAAAGAGCGAATCGCCGTTGTATTGGGAGCAATTTCGACAGTTTGGATAGTTAGGCGACGCTGGGCGTTCTCTGAGATCGCAACCATGAGTTATCTCCGAGCACAAATCATTTGCATTTATTTCTATGCCTATTGTGCCTGGAATTTTTATTTAAAGTTGTAGTAAAGAATATATTTACTTGTTGTAAAATGTGTCCAAAACCGCATTTTTCCAGCATCATTTTTAACTCAAAAAATGCTGGACAAATTATACGTTAATTCTGTTGACAGTTGACAGTTGATAGTTGATAGTTGACAGTTGACAGTTGATAGTTGACAGTTGATAGTTGACAGTTGACAGTTGATGGTTAAACCTCCCACACTCCCCACACTCCCCACACTCTCCCACTCTCCCTGCCCCCTGCCCCCTGCCCTCTGCCTCTTCCTGGCAGTTCTTGAGTCGAACAATATTGTCCTAACCAATATGTCCACTGCTATAAATAGTCGTTGCATACCAATGTTAGTCTCTTGATAACCCCAGAGCTAACCTAAAGAACTATTAAGGAACTTTCACCGATAAAAACTAGAAAGTTTGGTGCAGATCAAGAAATGAAGGTTGGAATTTTGATGATATCTTGGGATGGAAATGAATGGAAATGAATAGGATTTGTGTTTTCACAACTATCATGAATAATGCATAAAGCAAATTATATTTATTATTTTTTTACAAAAATCTGGAATTTATATATGGCCGGTGCTCCGGTGCTCCGGTGCTCCCCTGCCTCTTCATGACTCTTAACTCATCAGTAACTTTACTAGGGTGTCTGTAATGGGAAAACCAGTCTGATGTTCAAAATGTATAAACATCGGACTAGGATTTGCTTCCAAAAACACATATTCACCCGTTGACTTCATACGCCAATCAATAGCAGTCCACTCTAACATAAATGCTTTAGCGATCGCTAAACATTGTTTTTGAATTGAGTCTGGTAATTCTATGGGAATTAACTCCGCCTCCAAGTCTTCCCGAAAGTCCACAGATGGACTGCGGATTTCAGCAGCATAAACTGCATCTCCAATGACATAACTACGTATATTGGTGCCGGGAATATACTCCTGTATCGTCACTGGAGAAAGGCTCAAAGTCATATTTAGTCGTTGGGGTTCTAAATGAGCCTCTGTGACAAATTGGGTATGGGCACCACCGTAAACAGGCTTAAAAATTACTGTTTTGTGAGTTTGGCAAAATTGTGTAACTTGCTGGGGATTGTTACTAATTAAGGTTGCGGGAATTGTCACCCCTATTTCCTTGGCTTTACTTAGTTGTAAGGGTTTTTCCTTATGAAACTGGTATGCTTGCCAGGAATTAATCCATTTTGTTGAGCTACCTTGCATCAGGGTTCTCAAGGTACTCATTGAATCATTATATGCAACTTGCTTTTGACGGGGATCTTTAAAATCGGTAACGTAAACTCCAAAAAAATTCCGCCAAAATACACTGTGAATATCCTGAATGTTAAGTTCTATTGCGTCAGGTAAAGTCAAGTATCCCAACTGTGTGTCTGGTTGCCAAGACACCTGTAACTGCTTGGGAAATAGGCTTGTATCTAAATAATCTACCGTTGCACCTGCTTGGGTAAGAGCATTTTTGATATGAGCCGCATGAGCATCTGAAGCATTACCCAGAATTAAAATGTTCATTTTAAATTTGTATTCCTTAAGCTCATAAATAGCTTCCCCAGATGAAGCTATTATGCTTAGTATTTGCTAACAAAAGAGATGCCAAGTATCCGAGGAAGATGTTTTATTTGTATTTTTTATATTGGGTTGCAGTTGCGATCGCTATTTAATATAATACTGGGCAATCTCCTCCCTCTTCACCTATGGCAAGGGTTGTAGCATATGGAGGTTTGATTGGTTCGGGCTTTGGCTCTACCTCTATAACGCAAGGGTAATCTCCTCCCTCTTCGCCTATAGCATCGGTTGTAACTTGAATGGGAGGACAAATAGGTTCAGGGCAAGGATAACATGAACCTCCTTCTTCTTTACCCTCAATAGTGTAGATTGACAATCCCCCAGAAATAGAGCCAGCCTCGTTGTTTCCTAGTTCTTCTACCAAATTTTGTTCTGACAGTTGAGATTTTAAATCAGAAATTTTCAGTGCAAATGGGTGTTGCATTGTACAATTAAAACTCCTAAAATTCTATATGGTTCCAAGATTTTTAGCCTTGTATCAAAATCCTATGCTTTTTTTTTGGTGATTTCTAGGTAACTTTGGTAGTAACAATGGTTCTAGAAAATTGATCCAAATGAAATTTAGGCAAATGAGATTTAGGTGACAAAAGTTAAGTCTGAAAAATATGGCATTTTGGCAACATTTTCTCTAGCAGAAAAAGTATATTTACTATTAATTCATGCTTTCTTGTACGATATGCTGGTGGCTTTAAATCCTTTCTTTCAACTAGCCATTGAGAGAATGGAGAACCACAGCAGTTGCCATAAGCCTCTTGTGAATAATTTATTAAATGTAAATCCCGGGTTATTTAACCCAGGATTTATTTTTTGATAACCGTTGCAATAACGAAGAAAGAAGGAAATAGGAAGGTTTTACCCTGAGCGGAGCCGAAGGATGAAAAATTTAGCGCAGCCTCACAAAGAAATAGTATTAGTACTGTTAACAACGACATATACCAAGTATCCGAGGAAGATATTTTGTTTGTGTTTTTTGTATTATGTTGTAGTTGCGATTCAATATAATACTGGGCAATCTCCTCCCTCTTCACCTATGGCAAGGGTTGTAGCATATGGGGGTTTGATAGGTTTGATGGGTTCGGGCTTTGGCTCTACCTCTATAGGGTAATCTCCTCCTTCTTTGCCTATAGCATGGGTTGTAACTTCAATGGGAGGACAGATGGGTTGAAGGCAAGGATCATATGAACCTCCTTCTTCTTTACCCTCAATAGTGTAGATTGATAATCCCCCAGAAATAGAGTCAGCCTCGTTGTTTCCTAGTTCTTCTACCAAATCTTTTTCTAACAGTTGAGATTTTAAATCAGAAATTTTCAGTGCAAATGGGTGTTGCATTGTACAATTAAAACTCCTAAAATCTTATATGGCTCCAATATTTTTAGCCTTGTATCAAAATCCTATGCTTTTTTTTTGGTGATTTCTAGGTAACTTTGGTAGTAACAATGGTTCTAGAAAATTTATCCAAATGAAATTTAGGCGAATGAGATTTAGGTGGCAAAAGTTAAGTCTGAGAAATATGGCATTTTGGCAACACCTTCTACAGTAGAAAAAGTATATTTACATCAATTCATGCTTTCTTGTACGATATGCTGATGGCTTCAAATCCCTTCCCTCGACTAGCCATTGAGAGAACGGAGAAGCACAGCAATGCCATAAGCCTCTTGCAAATAATTTAAATGTGAATCCCAGGTTGATAACCTGGGATTTATTTTTATCATCCACAGCCATAGAAACTAACAGCTTTTTAGCTGAGTTAATAACACAACAATTTCATCTACAGCTTTTCTCATAACTGAACTCGGTTGTCCAGTTTGATTAGCCATAATACTGAAAATTATGGGACTATACTGGGGAGGATTTGCATATCCAGAAAGGGTAACAGCACCCGTAATGGTACCACTTTTAGCTTGAACAATTCCTTGTGCGGGTGTACCTTTCATGCGATTTTTTAAAGTCCCACTGACACCTGAAATTGGCAGGGAAGCGCGAAAAATTTCTGCTTGGGGTGATTTTGCCATTCCTTGTAAAGTTTGTACCAAGGCCTCTGGGCTAATTAAGTTTTTGTGAGAAAGTCCTGAACCATCGACAATTTTATAACTTTGGGGATTTACTCCCAACTGCTCTAATGTTGTTGTGAGAACTTTTAACCCAATATTAGCTACATTTTTCTGATTATTTTGCGTACTTTTATTCGCTAAAGCCCGCAATAAAGCCTCAGCAAATAAATTATTACTGTTAACATTAGTTTCCACCAACAATTCAGATAATGGTGGAGATTCTACAGCTGCTAACTCCCTGTCATTCTGACTACCAACCGCTGTAAATGTCCGAGCCACAGAAATTCCTTCCCTGTTCAAATGTAGGCGGAAATGGCGCATAAAATGTTCAATGGGATCGAAAACAGCAATCGCAGTAATATCAGGTCGAGAACCAACCCCTAATTGACCATTAATTTGCAGTATAGGCCCTTTTAAATCCCGAGTTACTTGTACAAAACCGGATTTTCCCTCAGCAATGGTGACAGAATTATTTTCCACTCGCCATCGGTATGCTTCTACGGGTTGATTCCATCTAACTTGCAGGGGTTTACCCAAGGTTTGGGGATAAACTCTTAATATGGAAGCATTTTCATTCAAAATTAAACTATTGACTGGTGCGCCATAGTAATATTGCACATCTTCCCACATCCAACTGGGATGAATCATGTCCCCTTGGGAATAATTATCATCAGCAATCAACTGTTTGATTTGGCGAATACCCTTTTGGCGTAATTGCTTGGCTAAACTTTGCAACTGAGCATCTTTAAAACTGGGATCTCCCCTACCTACCACTCGCAAAATACCTTCACCATCTTGATAAACGGAGGTACGGATACGGAAGTTTTCCCCTAGTGCTTGTAATGCGGCAGCGGTGGTGAGTAATTTAGTATTAGAAGCAGGAACAAAGTACTTTTGACCATTGCGGATATACAGAGTTTGATTGGAATCCTGATTTTTCACTAGAATTCCCCAGCGTACCCGATTAAATAAAGGTCGATTGACTACAGCATCTATGGCAGTGGTTAATTGACTCGTACAAATAGTTTTTTTAGTAGTTTGTGCCTTTACCGGTGGGGAGGAGAAACCAATATGGGTACTGAGCAGCAGTAGTAGAAGTAAACCCCGAGTAATTTTATGAGACATGAGATGTGGTGCTACGGGCAAATAATAAGTAATAAATAATAAGTAATAAGATAGGACTTACGCAACTGGCATATTTTTTGGTGTAGGGTGCGTGAGATGCGAACATATTTGAAAGTAGTAATAAGACTTATAACGTCACGCACCAACCACCTATTGTGACAATTGCGTAAGTCCTGTAAGAGTAATAAGTTTACTACTTATGGTTTAGGCATTCAACAATGTCTTAATGTTTTAGTTAAAAACAATGGTAGATTGGGTGGAACGTTAGCGTAGCGTGTCCGCAAGGACATAGTGAAACCCAACAAAGGATTAATTTAGATTGTCGCCTTTTCCTGATGCAGACTGCTAATATCAGTCCCATTAGATGACCAATTAATTCATAATTATTTAAGCATCTGATAATCAAGTAGGAAAAATAATGCAACAAGTAGGGAATACCAATAAATCCACAATTCATTGGAGCAGCTTTATTGCTGACTTTCTATTAACAGGAATGGTTATTGGTCCAGTGGTTGCTCCCTTTTTAGCAGCATCTGGTTGGCCAATTTTGCCTACAATTGCCAATATTATTTATTTTATGGGCACCCATGTATGTCCCCAACCAGATATGGGTGTGGAATTAGCACCACCATTTATCATGGCTGTGTGTATGCGTTGTTATGGTACAGTTACAGGCTTATTGATAACTCGTTTATTATACGCAATTACTAATGGTAAAGGCTTTTACTGGTTACCTCAGTATAATTGGGGTGGTGTAGCGATCGCTATTGTGTTGATGATGGCTTATCCTTTGGAGCTAGCAGCGCAAGTTTTTCATATTTGGAGCTTTAATAATTATCTAGTTGTACCCTTTGGTTTAGTTACAGGTTTAGGGTGGGGATTGTTTACCATGCCAATTTTCCATGGTTCCTATGGGAAGAATATTGGTTAATCAAATTACTAGTTAGGGTTCAATTACTTTGTATTAGAGACGTGTAAATCAATTAATTGAAATCTACACGTCTCTAAATTTGCTGTGTAACAAACTAAGGAAAGAGCAGAAACTGACTCTAAATCACCCAGTACCTAGTCACAAAACTACATAATAATAACATCATTATTCGTTGTGGGGGATTCAACTTGCCATTCTAGTGACTTACTGTCTATGAAGTATCCTTCATCTACATTCACACCAGTATCATCTGATCCCATTATCCAGATGGCATTTTCACCGGTTTCATAGTTGCGCCATAGTATATCAGGAGTACCATCGTTTGTATAGTCTGCTACACCCTCAACATCCCAGGCCAGATTTTGAGGATCCAAGAAGAATACTCCTGAACCACCTTCCAAGGCAGTTTGAATACTACCATCACTATTCACCTGTTCCCAAGTTATAGTTAGCCCAGGATCGCCAGTGATTTCATCTCCCAGGGAAGATTCATCTTCCATTAACCAAACAGCATTTTCCCCAGTACCATAGTTACGCCAGAGAATATCATCATTACCATCTTGATTAAAGTCTGCTACGCCCTCCACTGTCCAATTAATATCATCAAGATCGTTGAGAAAGTATGCTCTATCAATAGATGATTCACCTTCATCATTTTTCATCACCCAGATGGCATTTTCCCCTGTAGCATTATTGTGCCATAAAATATCAGAGATATTATCGTTATTAAAGTCCCCTGAATCTACAATTTCCCAATCTGGACTCTCAACTGGAGTAATAAATTTTGTATTGGGAGAATTAATGTTGAAAGGTTGTTCTGTATTTTCAGGATCGTAGTTGACTTCCCAAATAGCATTTTCACCAGTTTCATAGTTGCGCCAGATGATATCTTTAGTACCGTCACCAGTAACATCCGCCAAACTGTCTATTTCGAATTGGACATCTGGAACTGTAGTGAGTGCAAATTCTTGATCGAATTCAATGCCATTGGCACCATCTTTCATCACCCAAATGGTATTTTCACCGGTTGCATAGTTACGCCATAAAATATCATCAATCCCATCTCCATTGAAGTCTTCTATACCTTCAGCTCTCCAGTTGGTATCTTCAAGGCCTCTGAGATTAGTGATATCTATGGAGAAAGGCTGGGTAGTATTAGATTCATCATAGCTGACTTCCCAGACTTCGTTATTCCCTGCGTTAAAGTCACGCCAGAGGATTGATGAACCGAATGGGGGAGGACTTGGATTACCTGGTTCTGAACTGTCGTCACCATTGCCGTCACCATTGATTGAATCAACTGAAATGTCGTCACCATTGCCGTCACCATTGCCGTCACCATTGCCGTCACCATTGCCGTCACCATTGCTGTCACCATTGCCGTCACCATTGCCGTCACCATTGGTTAGGTTTGTAATATTAACAGCAACATTACTGGTAATATTTAATTCCGGATCTCCTGCTGAACCACCATACTCTACTAAGTAACCTTCAACCTCGTATGCACCAGTAGAGCCATTATCTGGCAAATCATTCCACTCACCACCCAAAGAATCTCCCAGAGGCGAATTTCCTTGAATATGGGCATAATCCTCACCAATATCCTCACCATCAGGATCTATGTTAGGAAGGTTATTTGGTTCTACTTGCCCTGATTCTCTTCTAGACCAATTATTGTACTCATTCCCTACCGCAGTACCAGTCTCATCTCCACTCCAAAATGGAGTACCATCCTCTGGTCCTGTTACCCAAAGCCAATCACCTTCTGTGGTTGCATCGCTAGCACCAATCCAAGCATTCTCCTCACTTTGACCATCGTTTTCAATAAATTCCTGTTCTTCACTGGATGTGATAGTTGCTAGATAGCCTTGAAGTCCAAAATATTCTTGTGTTTCTGCTTCAGACTGAGCCGTTGTCCAGTTAGTATCAGGGGCTTCGACATACTCGTAAAAGTGCCCGTTGTCTGGGTTAACTGACTTGGAACCAAGGGAAAATTGAACATCACGCTGTGTGGTGTCGGGGTTGTCGCTGGTATTGCTGTAGGTGACTTGTTGTAACGCGCTCTCATAGACACTATTGTCAGCCTCGCCACTCAAGGTCAAAACACCTGTACTTTCGTCGTAACTCCAGTTCAAGCCCTCAACAGTACCACTAGTACCAGTTTGACCTGCAATACCTAAGAAATCACCATCAGACTTATTGTTAATTGTTACCTTGGCACCATCTAAAGTACCACCATCAGAGTCAGCGATCGCTAGGTCTGCGGCAATAATTTGTGCACCATTATTTACATTGTAGTCAGTACTAGTACCCGAAATATTTAATACAGGGTTCTCCGACATGGGTCAATCCTCTGCGAATAATTACAAGTAAGTTTTTTAGAATTAGCGTTCCATTAACATCTGTGAACCCAAATCATTTTGTCCTGGTAATGAGATGGTTGGAGGTAAATCTAAAACACAAACAGATAACTATTTTGACGAAAAAGACTCATGTTGATTGATATGTAAACTATGTTTTTACAAAAACTTTATATTCGTTACAGTGTTTTACGCAACAAAAAATGAGTATAAAAAGTATCAACCATAAATAATTTATCAAGTTATTTTTTTGGTCTCATATACCATAAGTATGTTATTAATACAAGACTGACTGAACCCTCTATTTATCCTCTTATTGAAAGCTATTTATTGTTTAGATGCCCACAATGAATCTGAAGTAATTAAGTATTTATACTTAAAATTTAAGTTCTTTATGTCTTCAGTATATAACTAATTATTTATTTTTTGTGTTTACGTATAAATCATGAATTCCAAACATAAAAAATTTCATTTTGAGAACATTTATGAAATTTTTTATGTGTTTCAGATAAAACAAATTGTGTCAATTTGTAATAATTTTTAAAAATAAGATGAGTAGCAGGTATTAATATCAAATTGCAATCCAAGATAGTAGCTGTCAAACAGGGGGCGTAACCTAGTGTAGCGTGACTCACATCCACAATTAAACTACTACAACAGAAGAAAGCTTAGTATAAAAAATAACAAAAAAGCATGAGGCTCCAGGGCTCCAAGGCAGAAGGTAAGAGGTATTAATTAAAAGTGCGCGTTCTGAGTTTAAAGCATTGCCTATTGCCTACTCCCACCAAAAGACTTTTTGTTGCAAGCCCTACTTAGGTAATTGGCGGTGCAAATTATTTTTCATTTGGACTGCCTTCTGAAAAAAACAATGAGTATTCTAGATTGAGAATACTCATTGCTGGCAATTATAAGTAGAAGACTAGCAAACAGATCGAATGAATCGATATGAGAGATAGATTTATCAACTTACAGCAACCTTTAAACTAGCAGGTTGTCCAAGATTGCCTTCTAGAACTACACCACGCTGATTAGCATGGAGATGACGCACAATAATGTACATGGATTCAATTTTTTCTGGCATACCAGCTTTTTGTGCTAAAGCTGTCAAAGAAATTGGTGCTGACTCTTTTTTCAGCACTTCCATGACTCGCGTCTGTAATTCCAGAATCGCAGCAGCAGCTTTTTTCCCTGCTTCTACCCCTGGTTGGTGGTAGGCATTAATATTTACCAAGCTGGCATATAAACCCACAGCGCGATCGTACAAAGCAATTAAAGCTGCTACGGTGCGGGCATTAACTTGGGGAATTGTCACCGTAATTGAATCCCGGTGATTTTCATACAATGCTTGTCTAGTTCCTTGCAGAAAACCGGAAAGGTAGTCTCCTGGGGTAATTCCTGGTTCGATTTCCGCAGATTTTCCAGGACGATCTTCTAATACTTCGATTAAGGTAGCAAAGAAGTTGGGCACACCTTCACGTAACTGCTGTACATAGGCGTGTTGGTCAGTAGAACCCTTATTACCATAAACAGCAATGCCTTGATAGACGGTGTTGCCATCTAGGTCTTTTTCCTTACCTAAAGATTCCATTACTAGCTGTTGCAAATAACGGCTAAATAACAGTAAGCTGTCTTTGTAAGGTAGGACAACCATGTCCTTTTCTCCCTTACCATTACCTGCAAAGTACCAAGACAAAGCCAGTAAAGCTGCGGGATTGTTTTCCAAATCGGCAACTCGGGTAGCGTCATCCATTTCCTTTGCCCCTTGGAGCATGGCACGGATGTCAATGCCTTGTAAAGCCGCAGGTACTAGCCCCACGGTAGACAATTCGGAAGTGCGACCCCCTACCCAGTCATACATGGGAAACTTTGCCAGCCAACCTTCTGAGGTGGCGATGTTATACAACTTACTACCATCCATAGTGATAGCGATCGCATTTTTGGCAAAGTCTAAATTCTTGGCAGCAAAAGCTCGTTTGACTTCTACCATGCCATTGCGGGGTTCGGGAGTACCTCCAGACTTGGAAATGACTAATACCAAAGTACTAGATAAACGATCGCCCAAATGAGAAAGGGTGCGATCGATACCTACGGGATCGGTATTATCGATAAAGTGAATGTCCAGAGGTGGTACTTCTGGGGCTAAAGCCTCAGCCACAAATTGGGGCCCGAGGGCAGATCCACCAATCCCAATGGAGAGAATATCCGTAAAACGAGCTGCATTGGGGGGATGAATGCCACCAGTGTGGACTTGTTCGGCAAATGCTTCAACTTGCTCAATGCTATTGGCAATTTCTTGGGTAAGTTCTGGAGTTGGTGCTAAATCGGGATTACGCAACCAATAGTGTCCTACCATGCGGTTTTCATCTGGATTAGCAATGGCTCCTTCCTCCAGCTGGGCCATCTGTACGAAGGCTTTCTTGAACTTTGGACGACAAGCCTCCACAAAGGCATCATCAAAGCGCATCCGGCTTACATCCAAGTACAATCCTAATCCTTCGTGGAAATATAACCATTTCTGGTATCGTTGCCAAAGTGCCGTAGCGTCCATAAGGAGATATCAAGTAAAGTGATTTTCACAAACAAGTTTAAGCTAAGGTTAGCTTCATCCCTTGTCCCTTTGATACAGTTTTCATTGTTATATGATAGGATTTGGGATTCTCTTATGGCTCAAGTTCAGGGTGGAACAGGGAAAACAGCAAAGTTATAAGGGATCAGAACTTAGGGAAGAATAAACAATTCTTATTGACGTACTCCCTTGACTCAAAGCCAAAGGATTCTCATTCATATGTTATGCAGGGATAAATCTGGTTTAAGTCCCCCACCATGAACCTGATAACTATTCACTGCTCACTAAGAATCTCTCAACACATATCCCACACCGCGTACAGTTTGAATTAAGCGTTTTTGGCCTTCATCTTCAATTTTGAGACGCAAGTAGCGAATATATACTTCAATCACATTCGATTCCCCCATAAAATCATAGCCCCAAACATTTTCTAGGATCTGTTCCCTGGTTAACACTTCACGAGGATGTTCCATCAAGTATTTCAGGAGTTCAAATTCCTTCATGGTCAAATCTATAGCTCGTTCATTGAGGATAGCCCGGCGTGTGGTAATATCCAACAATAAATCCCCGAAACGCAATTGTTCTGAGGTACCTGTATCGGGTTGTAAATACAATTTGACCAGTTTAAGAAAATCTTCAGAGCGATAGGGCTTGAGAAAGTAATCATCAGCCCCAGCTTCTAAGCAAGCTACCCTGTCTTCAACAGACTCCCTTGCCATTAACATCAGCACAGGAGATCTATTGCCATGATGGCGGATATTTTTACACAACGAAATCCCTGACTCGCCTGCAAGCAAGCGATCGACTACTACTAAAGCGGGTTGATATTCCTGGCTATACTGCAAACCAATAATTGCATCATGGGCCTCAATCGGATGATAACCAGCTTCTTTTAAATCAAAAGCCAATTTGTGTGCCAGGTTCTCGTCACTTTCAACTACCAAAACACAAGGAGTGTGAGCAAAGGTCATATCAATTTTGACTTTGGATGAAAGGATATTGGCGGACTATATCTATCTAAAATAAGCTTCCCATATGCCATAATATCCGGACATCAACCCAAGTGTGAAGGAGTGTGGGGAGTGTGGGGAGTGTGGGGATGAGGGAAGGAGTTAAAACCCTCAACTATCAACTATCAACTATCAACTATCAACTCCTAACTCCTACCTATCAACTCCTAACTCCTACCGTTCGGACTTCGGCGTGAGCGCTCAGTCGAACGCTGAGCTCACGGCCGAAGCCTGTCAACTGTCAACTGTCAACTTTTAACTCTTAACTCTTAAGGTAATTCCACCGATGTTGGTTTAGCAATGTGTGGTAGACCCCAACCTAGTTTTTCTCGCAAAATACGGAAAAATTCTGGTGACTGGAGACGAATGAACTGGGTGACATAATGCGATCGCTCTAAATATACCCTATCTTTAGGCAATACATAACACCCTCCATTGCCATCTACTGTCATGACTAATCTAGGTGTATTTACAGGATAAACATTGACAGGTTCACTATCTGGAAACACCAACGCCCTAGAAGCCAAAGAATGGGGACAGATGGGAATTAACTGTAATGCGGGGACTCCAGGGGTTAACACTGGGCCTCCTGCACTCAGAGAATAAGCCGTCGAACCGGTGGGGGTACAAATAATCACACCATCCGCAGCAATATCAACTGGTGCGTGATTACCCACGGCAATTTCAAAATGGCACATGGAGGTCAATGGTTCTCGATGCAATACCATCTCATTTAAACAAAGAGCCTCCCACAAAACCACCTCCTCGCGAAACACTTGGACGGTGAGCATTGCTCGCTCTTCAATTTCATAATCACCAGCTATTACCCGATCAATCGCATGGGGTAGCTGGTTGATGTAAGCTTCCGTCAAAAACCCCATATGACCAGTGTTTATCGTCAATATGGGGATTCCACAGGGGGCGACTTGACGAGATGCAGCCAAAACGGTTCCATCCCCTCCCAATACCACAGCAAACTGCATTTGGGCATCAAAGCCCGGCGGTATTAGCCCCCTGATTGGGGTATGACACACAGGGCTTTCTGGGCTAGAGTAGCCCAACATTCCACCCATACCGTTTGTGAGACATACTTCCCAACCAACGGCAATGAGTTTTTCTTGAAGTTCCATAGCGATGCGACTCGCTATTGGTTTGACGCTATTGTAAATAATGCCTGCTTTCGGCACACTCAAATATCCAATCCTAGGCGATGCTTTGTATTATGTTATCCTTACACATTTTGGACGATCTAGTCATTAGTCCAAAATTAATAAATAATCTTTGTAGTCCGTGGACTATTGATTATTAACATTTTTGAAGGGGGACTTTTTTGCTTTCTTCTTTTTGGTTTTTGTTTTTTGGTAATCAAGCTCCTTGAGCTTTTTCATAATTCGGTTAAAGTATTCTTGTAAATAGCCTTCTAGGGTTGTGGTTTCATTCACGTCGAAGCCGAAAACCTTATACACATCTTCCATGGGAGCGTTAAGCGGCTTTCCACTGGCAATAACTTCTGTAAACGCCAATCTATCTGACACGTTCCAACTCCACTGGAAGAAGCGCAAAAACCCACGCACGGCACGCAATAAATTAATGGGCATCCGGGTAATTTTCGCATCTTTTCCAGATAAACTTTCGCAGACGCGAATAATCTCCTCTGCACTCCAAGCCCGAGTCCCCACCACTGGGAATGCTTGGTTCTCCGCTTCCTTTAGGGACAAAGCCCGAACCACAAATTTGGCAGTGTCTTGGGTATTCATGTAAGCAATGGGAGAGGAATCCCCTGTCACCCACACTGGCTGTCCTTCCAAAATTGGAATTCCATACTGGCCAATTAAGCCCTGCATGAAGCCAGCCAGGCGCAAAATTGTATAGTTCAAACCTGATTCTGCCAAAAATAGCTCCGTACACCGCTTAATTTCCATTAAGGGCACTTCTGGATACTTTTCGGCATTCAAAATTGACAAGAAAATAAAACGCTCTACTTCAGCTGCTTTTGCTGCTTGAATCAAAGCTACTTTTCCTTCCCAATCCACTTGCCTAATACTTAGGGAATCTGTGGGGCGGGCTGTAGCAGCATCTATGACTGCCGTTACACCTTCCAGAGCTGGGGTTAGACTGTCTGGACGGCATAAATCCCCTCGCACCAATTCTGCACCCCATTCCTTTAAAAATGCAGCTTTTTTTAAATTGCGGACAAGACAGCGTACCTTGTACCCCTCATCAATAGCATGACGAGCTACTTGTCTTCCCAAGGTGCCAGTAGCACCGACTATTAATATTGTCATGGGGTTTCGTAACAATTAGTAAAGTTTTATGAAAATTCTTATGAGAATTATATATGTAAACACATGTTTACAAAAAAGTATCCCCGATATTGTAGGAAGAGAATTTATATGAGTTTCCCCCTACCATATCGGGATTAGACATCAGAGTTTCTATTCTTCTACACCTTGAATTTTCAACAATAATGTGCCTACAGCCCAACCTACAAAGATTAAGCCAAAGGACAACAGTACTGCATTCAACATTTCACCGCCCATTGGTGTAATTCTCCTTTACGAATGTTTTCAGTGAACTACCCACACTGATGCTATGCCTAACGGCAGGCTGAGTCCTCCGGACAAGCTGCGCGAACGCCAACGCATACAGTGTCGGCTTCCTACCCAAAGAACAGCTTTCTATTGCAAGCAACAGCTAGTCTTACATTCTGACGATAGGCTTTGTCCCGCGTTCCGCAGGTCGAAACTTTAGATACTTTGCTTTTGAGCGCAGCTTTATCCACCGCGGAGGGTCAGGTTTGTGCAAGTTACATCCTTCTTTCCTCTGTTCCCCGAATTATAAGCCCATGTCATTACCATGTAGACCTATCAGAGATTCTGATTATTTTACCAGATAAGCGTCCTAGAAGTTAATCAGCCCATACCGTGAAATATAAGGCAAGTAGAAGCAAATTTTGCATAATCTGCTTGCTTTGCTCTCAAGGCTATGATTCCACCGCCGAGGTATTAAACCAGTGTAAAGTATTTTAAACTAGTTTAGCTTAAGAGTTAAGAGTGAAGAGTTAATCACTCCCTCACTCCCTCATCCCTAATCCTGCTAAATAACCTGTAGTCCAAGCACTTTGGAAGTTAAAGCCACCAGTAATACCATCAATATCTAAAATTTCCCCAGCAAAGTGAACCCCCCGAATCACTCGGCTTTCCATGGTTTTAAAGTTTATTTGCTTGAGATTAACTCCCCCACAGGTAACAAACTCATCTTTAAATACTCCTTTACCTTGGATTAAATATTCTCCTTGGGAAAGTTGTGCGATTAATTGATTTAACGTGCTTTTAGATACTTCTGCCCATCGTGTATTTGGATCTATTCCTGCACGTTCAAGGATATATTGCCACAGGCGATGGGGTAAATTGACACCACGGTGTAAAGCGATCGCTCGTTTTCCCGATTCATTTTTCACTGTTAATAGTTGGTGTCTGAGTTGTTCTTGGTTGAAATCCGGTAGCCAATTAATCAGTAAAGTGGCTTGATAATTGCTGTCGTGTAAAATTCTTGCCCCCCAGGCAGATAATTTTAGCACCGCAGGACCGCTCACACCCCAATGGGTAATTAGTAAGGGCCCAATTTGTTCGAGTGACGTGTTACCTGATACAAATAAACGCAATTGTACCGAATTAATACTGACACCTGCTAACTTTCTCAGGTTAGGCTCGGGAATATTAAAAGTAAATAAAGAGGGAACCGGGGGTTGAAGGAGATGACCGAGTTCCTGGGCAATTTTATAACCTATGGGGTTACTTCCTGTTGCTAATAATAAGCGATCGCATTTCAGGATTTCTGCTGATTTGAGGATAACGGCAAAATGGGAATCTGTGGGTTTGACTTCTACAACAGGTGTGCCAATTTGCACATCCACACCCTCAGCCTTTGCTGTTTCCATGAGACAATCGGCAATGGTTTGGGAATTATCAGTCACAGGAAACATTCGTCCATCAGCCTCAGTCTTTAACTTGACTCCGTGTTCTTCAAACCAGGCGATGGTATCTTTAGGTTGAAAGCGAGTAAAAGCACCCCGCAATGCCTTTCCACCCCGGGGATAATTTTGGACTAACAAAGCTGGTTCAAAGCAACTATGGGTGACATTGCAACGTCCACCCCCAGAAATTAAGACCTTGGCTAGGGGTTTGCGACTGGCTTCGAGTAAAGTAATCCGAGCATAGGGATTAACCTGGGCAGCTGCAATCGCTCCAAAGAATCCAGCAGCACCACCCCCAACTACAATAATTTTGCGAGTTTGCAAAGATAATATATTCCCTAATTGAATTTAACTTTTATGTCTTTATCATTATGTACTTGGATCATTCACAATAGAAGAGTGGGGGAGTGTGGGGAGTTAAGCCAAAGGTTTACTGTCAACCGTCAACCGTCAACCGTCAACCGTCAACTATCAACCGTTCAAAACCGCCACCAAATTTTTTGTAGATAACTGAGAAACCCAAAAGCGATCGCAACTAAAAATAATAGTGCGATAATTCCACCAGGGATAAAAGTGAGAATCTGCAAGCCTCGGAGAATATAAGCTGCGATCGCTACTCCTAGGAATATACCAAAGCCTTGAGTTAATCTGCGATTTAATTTAGATTGACTCACTTAAATTTTCCTCTACAATTTGCAAAACTATAATCATTTTAAATTTGACCGAAAAAGAAAAGGATACAAGCCCCCAAATTTATTTGTGGAAAAATTAGAAATAATTGTGCCGCGATACGTAAACACTCTTTCGCAATAATTCCTTTCTTGATGCAGTTGCTCATGGGGTTTCCCCCTGCTTCTTCCTGACTGGAAGTCGCTACAGATATAAGTTCCTTAACAATCTACAAGAGTGTTTGGTATTCATACCAACAAAAAATTCAATAAAACTTGACAGTATTATCGCCAAAAATATAACAAAATTTGGCAAAATCTTTACGTAATCACTATAAAGAATAGTCAATAATAGCCAAAGACTTTGTATTATGACAAAGTTGGTGTGATGTACTGAAATTAAAATTACCGAGTGGATATTAATTGTAATTGGATCCGTTTGGTTTTAAGTGATTATAACTATTGGTGTTGAGGAAGAACTGAAATTATGATGTCAACAACTATCTCAGACTCACTTCCTAGAGGTTTAGAAATGCTTCGGAGTCAGGAAAAGCAAAATCTACTAATTCAGGGTGAAATTCTCATCCAAACCAGTTCACACACCGCTTGGGGTGGTGCTGTGACAGCTTGTATGTATTTGCCATTGCTGCGTTCTCAAGTATGGCAACAACTCACAGATTATCCTCGCTGGGTACAATATTTCCCCGATTTAACACAAAGCCAAATAACCCATAAAGGTGAGGTTAAGCGCCTTTATCAAGCAGCACAAAAAGCATTTTTATTTTTTACAGCTCAAGTAGAAATTTATCTGAATGTAGTAGAAGTACTAGGTAAACAAATTCAATTTAAGCTAGAAAGAGGCAGTTTCAAGGACTTTAACGCCAACTTAGAACTGCAAGATTGTGGTCAGGGGACTTTGTTAACGTATACAGTCAAAGCCACTCCGGAAATTCCTGTACCATCAATTTTGATTCAACAAGCAATGACTTTTGACTTACCCACAAATATGCGTAAAATGCGACAAGTGATTTGTAAAAGTAAGTAATATTCATGTCGCGGGCAAGAGAAATTTTAGACTTTTGGTTTGGTAAATCAGATGAACCAGGTTACGGTAAACCGAGGAAAATATGGTTCAGTAAAGAAGCAGAATTTGACGAGGAAATCCGTGCCTGGTTTTTCTGTGATTATCAGCAAGCAGCAGCAGGATATTTGGATAATTGGATTGAATTACCGCAAAATTGCCTAGCATTAATTCTACTTCTAGATCAATTCCCTAGAAATATATTTCGCGGTACCCCTGATGCTTTTGCTACCGATTGGCAAGCATTGTCCGCCGCACAACAAGCGATCGCCAAAGGCTACGATCGGCAGTTTTTGCCCGTGCAACGGTGGTTTTTTTATTTACCCTTTGAACACAGTGAAAATCTCAAACACCAACACACAGCAGTGGAGTTATTTCTACAACTCGCCAATGATGAGGATAACTCGACTGCTGTGAACTCTGCCATTCATCACCGGCAAATTATTGAGCGTTTTGGACGTTTTCCCCATCGCAATGAAATTTTAGGTAGGTTATCCACTCCAGAAGAGAAGGAATTTTTAAAAAACCCAGGGTCATCTTTTTAATCTTAGTACTCCACCACATTAATTTTGCTGGGTAAACTAAATTCTATACTTGTCCTCTCTTTCTCCTCCTCTGCGCCCTCTGCGCCTGGAGCGGTTTTTTCCCCTACCCCTCAGAATTAACGTGGTCGAGTACTATTGCTTTGTCCCATAAAATATGATGGTAAAAATAATCACTTGTGGTTCAGGCATCCCTGCCTGAAAATTTCACAGCCAAGATGGCTGTGCCACAACCCATCAAAACTAATGGGACAGAGTACTAGTTTAATGGTAACCAGAAAAGGCAGGGGAACAGAGGACAGGGAACAAGGGAAAAGTATGATGAATTCCCCTGCAATCAAACATATTCAATCGTTTTTAATTGATTTATGAGGTTTTTCCCCTCTTCCCCCTGCCCCGGTGCCCCTTGTCTTCTTCCCCCTTCCCCCTGCTCCGGTGCCCCTTGTCCTCTTCATTGACGGGAAACACTGCAAGGTCTAATTTGATTCCACACAACCCAGCCTTGGGTACCATCATCCAGTTTGACTTTGACAAAATCACCCTGAACTTGCATAAACAAAACTATATCTCCCTTACTTAACTCTTGAAAAGTACTAGAGTTTCTTTGGGGATTGGCATGTAAATCCGCTGATTTTCGCCCACGGGTAGGCGCAACCTCACGACACAATTGGGATTGTTGGGAGATGAAATTCTGTTCTGGCTTAGTGGCGACTATATTTTCCGTTTTAAATAAAATTAAACCAGCAATAGTGGTAACGAAACCTGCCACTCCTACCACAATCATTAAGACTAATTTGTTGCTCAGGGAAACTGTGGGGGCTATAGTCGGTGGTACTACCGGAATGGATTTGGGTGTCAAGTCCTCAACTGGTTTAACTCGGGGAGCTGGTTGTTGCCACCTGATGGTTTTGAGCATTGGTTCTTGGGGTACAATCTCACAGTCTGTCATGTACTCTATGGGTGTATAACCGGCAGGATAATCCTTGCAAGTAATATCACTGATGGTAAATACCTGGTGTCCCAAACGCAGACTGCTACCAGTTGTCAAAGGCATTTCACCAGCTAAAAGCAATTGTCCATCTAAGATGGGAGGATTTTTTTGGCGCAAATTTCGCAGGTAAAACTTTTGCTTTTGGGGATGGAAAAAAATTTCTACGTGTAATCCAGATATAGTCGGCTCTAGAAGAACTATGTCACACTGTTCGGGATCTCTACCAATGCGGATTTTACCAGGATTTTTACTGTGCTGGTGTTCCAAAATTTTCCGCATTTTGATTTCCTCATCCTGTACCCACTCTAAGGTGAGTTCGTGGAGGGAAGTTGTCTCTAAACTCGGCTGGAGAACTGGTAAACCTGTTGCTGAAGTTTGTACCAATTCCTCCAATGCATATAGTGTTTCCGTTGCTGTTTGGTAGCGATCCTTAAAATGGTAGCGCGTCATTTTTGTGAGAATACCAGCTAACTCTGAACTCACAAAGGCCAAATGCTGCCATAAAATTTCCCCTGTGTGGGGATC
>JAAUYD010131270.1_pt1 | contig 19659 bp, 15 predicted proteins | sample 7278101 | NCBI WGS metagenome assembly JAAUYD01 (sample SAMN14350128, study PRJNA611818) | marine sediment metagenome | isolation source: surface marine sediment (0.6m) | place: French Polynesia: Moorea | collected 2018-08
AATCGCATCAGCAACAAACAAGAAGCGATCGCGCCACCGTTGGAAGGGAGCGGAGTTGATGTTTTCGTCGTCTTTGGTGAAGTCCAAACCACCGCGCAAACATTCATACACAGCGCGTCCGTAGTTCTTCGCAGACAAACCTAATTTGGGCTTAATGGTACAACCCAACAAAGGACGACCATATTTGTTTATCTTGTCCCGCTCAACTTGGATACCGTGGGGAGGTCCTTGGAATGTTTTGAGGTAAGCAACAGGAATACGTAAGTCTTCCAAACGTAATGCCCGTAAAGCTTTGAAACCGAATACGTTACCCACAATAGAGGTCAACATATTGGTTACAGAACCCTCTTCAAACAAATCTAGAGGATAAGCTACGTAAGCAATATATTGGTTATCTTCACCAGCAACTGGCTCAATATCGTAGCAACGACCTTTGTAGCGATCTAGGTCGGTGAGCAAGTCCGTCCACACGGTTGTCCAAGTACCAGTGGAAGACTCAGCAGCTACAGCAGCACCGGCTTCTTCTGGAGGAACTCCTGGCTGGGGTGTCATGCGGAATGCCGCCAATAAATCTGTATCCTTTGGTGTGTAGTCTGGGGTGTAATAAGTTAACCGGTAATCTTTTACCCCGGCTTGATACCCTGCTTTTGCCTGAGTCTTCGTGTAAGACATATTTTCCTTCCAAGGAGTCACTCTGTATGGTCTAGAAATTACGTTCGGTACAATTCATCCTCATCACCATCTATCCCCTGCCTACCTTCAGGGTTGGTTGGGAACATTATTCTGTTAGGGATTGTCTCTAGCACAGGTCTAGTTATTTTCCACCAGACGGATACTGAGTGAATATCCAAAAACATCCACTAGTTTTGCTTTCGCCCTCCGACATCTTGAGGATACTTCTTTCCAGCACTTTTACATAATCAGCACGCCAAACGGCGCACTTGCCCCTTCTTCAATTTTCCCAGGAATCAAAAATAATTTTTTATTTGCTCCTCAGCCACTACCACTCAAAGTATCAACTGTTGTTGATGGCGTTTGAGGGGAGATGGCGAGTGAAAGACAAAAATTGTACCCCACGTAACTTGTATATAGTCTCACAATATATCAATAATTCGATAAGTTATTCTTTGAATCTGCTTAACTTTGTGATTTAAATTAATTATTAAACATTTCTTTTACTTTTTATTAATTTTTAGTTGCAAAAGTACACACTTCGTTACATATCAAGTATCAAGCACATGGTTTAAGACCAAAGGGATTACCAACAAAATGGTGGCAAACTGTAAAAAAAATACAAAGTAGGGGAACACTGATGTTAACCCACAGCCACTTGTATTGATTTGGTGTGGGTGCTGTATCTACGAGGATGTGTGACCGTGTTATTGTTTCCCAAGCAGACTAGCTCGCTATTAATTCCCGTTTTCTTGGGATGTGTAGTGCTATCAACCCTAGGTTTCCAAGGCGTAAGGACTCAGGTATTAGCGCAGAAAAATGACACTACCAAAAAACCAGGGAAGATTTTGCAAGTCAATCCATCGGAGCTAACCCCTACTTACCCTGCTAAGGCTCCACCAAAACAAGCTAATCCCTTGCCTAATGAACGCCAACGGCAAGAAAATAAAACAGAAGTTGATTATCGTATTAGTGCATTACAAGCAGATTATACGGGTAATCTTTGGGTTGGTTCTTGGCGGGGGTTAACAAGGATTGACCCCAACACAGGTAAAGTATTAGCCAGGGTGAGGTTGCCTCACTTAACCATTGGAGACATAACCCAAGATAAAGTTGGTCGTTTGTGGGTGGGAACCTATGGAGGACTCAAAAGGATCGATCCTCGTAGTAGTGAAATTACAGCCCAGAATTTGTTTTTGCCTTCTAAAAGGGTATTATCTTTATTAATTCACAAAAGGGGTTATTTGTGGGTGGGAACCGATAATGGTTTAGCATTAATTAGTCCCGACCAAGGGTTATTAATGACCACATTGAAAAAACTTCCTGGTGTGAGTGCTAATGCTTTAACATTGGATGCAGAAGGTCAACTTTGGGTGGGAACCCTCGATCGCTTGGTACGGGTAGATACTGCCAAGGCTTTTGTGATTAAGCAAATAGATCGCTTACCAGGGGGAACTGTACAAACTTTAGCAACTAGCCCAGAAGGATTGATTTGGGCAGGTATGCCAAATAACTTATTAGTAATAAATCCCAAAACTGGCGCGATTTTAAGGTCTGTCACTCCTTTAAGAGGACGTAATGTAAAATCCATTAAGTTTGCAAAAGATGGTAGTGTGTGGGTCGGTACTAATAATGGTTTACTACGATTAAATCCACATACTGGTGCAGTATTAGATCGAAAAGTACCTGGTCTTCCTTCTAGTCGAGTATTAGCAATCGCTCCTGATGTGGGTAATAAATTATGGATTGGTACCACTGAAGGTTTGGCCTGGTTAATGCCTAATATGAAACAGGCTAGACCCCATTTTGGTTTTACTCGCGCCGTTGAGTAGAAGTTAAGAGTGAAGAGTGAAGAGTGAAGAGTGAAGAGTGAAGAGTTAAGAGTGAAGAGTTAAGAGTGAAGAGTTAAGGAGGGAAGGAGTGAAGAGTGAAGAGTTAAGAGTGAAGAGTTAAGGAGGGAAGGAGTGAAGAGTTAAGAGTTAAGAGTGAAGAGTTAAGGAGGGAAGGAGTGAAGGAGTGAAGGAATTAATCTCGATCTCTTCACACTTCTCAATCCAAAATAGACAACGGATAACAAATAACGGATATCTATCAATTTTCAAAATCCAAAATAGACAACGGATAACGGATAACGGATATCTATCAATTTTCAAAATCCAAAATCGTTCGACTGAGCGCTCACGACGAAGTCCAAAATCCAAAATCCAAAATTTAAAATTGCCCATGCCAATTACTACCCAAAAATTAATCCAATGGAAACAGGAAGGACGGCCTATAGTGGCTTTGACGGCCTGGGATTATGCGATCGCTAAACTCCTTGATGATGCTGGTGTGGATTTAATTTTGGTGGGTGACTCTATGGCAGTAGTGTTGGGCTATGAAAATACACTGCCAGTAACTTTAGAAGAAATAATTCATCACGCCAAAGCTGTGCGTCGTGGTGTTTCTAGGGCATTGATGGTAGTAGATTTACCATTCTTGACGTATCAAGAAAGTATTCAGCAAGCCATGCATTCTGCGGGGCGGGTATTGAAGGAAACTGGAGCGCAGGCAGTTAAGTTAGAGGGTGGTTATCCACAAATGCTGGAAACCATTACCCGATTGGTGCAAGCGGGAATTCCGGTGATGGGCCACGTGGGTTTGACTCCCCAGTCCGTGCATCAATTGGGTTTGCGTCAACAAGGGAAAACAGAGTCAGATGCCCAGAGGATTTTACAAGAAGCGATCGCCCTAGAACAAGCAGGGGTTTTTTCTATAGTCTTAGAACATATTCCCGTAGAATTGGCATTCCATATTACTCAAGAACTCAGTATTCCTACTATTGGTATTGGTGCAGGCAAACATTGTGATGGTCAAGTTTTAGTTACTTCTGATGTGTTGGGACTTTCAGAGAAACAACCACCATTTGCTAAAGTTTATACCAATTTACGGCAAATAATTACTCAAGCTGTAGAAGAGTATGGGATGGAAGTTAGGGAAGGTAAGTTTCCAGAATCTTAAATTTGTAAAATCAAGGAATTGATTTGGTCAACATTGATTCCATGACGCTGAACATTTCACAGCCAAGATGGCTGTGCCACAGCCCCTCATAACTAATGTGGTGGAACACTAATTACCATGTGACGAATTTTATTTTGTCCTTGTTTTTTCACTGAAATAGAACTTCAAAATCAGTCTTTGTTAGTGCTTATTTATAGACAGTTAATATAGTGTCTTTTTTTACCAGTTAAAATACGAAAACCAGATGTTTGGCATGGAAGAAATTTATAGACAAAGACACAGGGAATCACAGGGTCAAACATTATGAATATCAAAGCTATTGCCTTAGTAACTATTCTCGGTTTAGGAGCACCTGCAATTGCAGATGTCGCTCTCAATACTAAAACTGCATCGGCAATGCCCACAGATTTTAATCGCCCCACAGGAGCTTTCATGGATGGGAGTCAGCAATGGGTTGTTTGGCTTAAGTTAGACGAATTTGGTGCTTATACATATCAAGGTCTAAACAGAAAAAATGGTTCTTCCCTTGAATTGAAAAACCCTACAATTTCAGGTAACAAACAACGTTATACTTATACATTTAGAAATAACAATTACAAGTACATCATTGCTCATCAGCCACAGGACCCTGACTTTATACGCCTCACAGTTGTCAATCCACAAGGATTTACAATCTTAAATGAACTGATGGAACACAGAGGTACGGATTGGGATGTCTAGAAATAAATTTAGCAATAATAAAACTATTGACAGCTTAACTTAATTCATTTAAGTTGCGTAAACAGCAATATAGCAATCTTATTTGATTTGTAAAAATGGAGAGGCTCAAATCCCCGACTTTTTTGAAAAGTCGGGGATCTAACTTTTTACGAATGATTTAGGATAGCTATATTTTTGAAAATTTAAGCCAAAAAATAAGGGGAAGATTAATGTCTCTTCCCCTTGTTTTCTTTTTCGATTGTTCTGAGATTGATTGTCTGGCTTGTCGTTCCCTTTGAGCTTTTGCCTTAGCATCTGCTGTTGCTTTTTCAGTTGTCGCTTTCTAGCAGAACCACCCTTACCTTTATTGTTTCTCCCTTGTTTGCGGGGAGACTCCCATCTTTTTAATCGCATGGCAATTAATCTTTTTATCTCTGTAATTTAATACCAAACTTATAATACATATTGTATTTTATTGTAGCCTAGTTTGTCAACTTAATTAAGAAATACATATTTTTCTGAGAAAAATTCTTGATTAATTCCATAACTTGATGATATGAGTTGAGAATAGTCAATTTATTGCAATAAGTTCTCTTTAAATAATTTTGGGAAGTAGACGAGTGAGACAACCATCGTTGATGAAAATATCTGCTGGAGCATTAGCTTTTGTAATTAGCGTTGGCATGGGCTTGGTAAGTAGTGCCCAAGCTAAAACCCTAACTATTTATTCAGGTAGAAATAAAAAACTCATTGGACCCTTGATTGAAAAAGCTAAAAAGGATTTGGGGTTTGACATTCAGGTGCGTTATGGCGGAACCTCCGAATTAGCGATCGCTCTACTGGAAGAAGGTAGAAATAGTCGTGCGGATCTGTTTTTTGCCCAAGATGCTGGAGCATTGGGAGCAGTAGAACAAAAACAACTCACTCTCAAAATTCCATCAACATTGTTAAATCAGGTTAATGCCCGTTTTCGCTCTCCCCGTGGTCATTGGTTAGGGATTTCCGGAAGGGCGCGAACCGTTGACTACAATACCAAATTAGTCAAAAAAAGCGAATTGCCAAAATCAATTTGGGAATTAACTCAACCCAAATGGAAAGGTAAAGTTGGTTGGGCTCCTACCAATGGCTCGTTTCAATCCTTTGTCACAGCTATGCGGGTACTAGAAGGAGAGCAAAAAACCCTACAATGGTTGCGTGCCATGAAGGCCAATGGAGTAAAATCCTACCCCAAGAATACACCGATTGTAGATGCTTTGGGACGGGGAGAAATTAGTTTGGGACTAGTAAATCATTACTACCTACAACGCTTCAAAAAAGATAATCCCAACTTTCCCGTAGCCCACCACTATACCCAAAAAGATCCAGGCGCTATGATAAATGTGGCAGGGGTGGCAATTATGAAAACCACCGATCAGAAAAAAGATGTGGAAGCATTGATTAGTTATTTACTCAAACCCGTATCACAAAATTACTTTGCTCAAAAAACTCGCGAGTATCCCTTGGCAGGAGGAGTCAGCGCATCTCCCAAGCAAATTCCATTGAAAGAACTGAACCCACCTAACATTAACCTCAGTAACTTATCTGATTTGGGAACAACTTTGGAATTACTACAAAAATCAGGAGCATTGTAGTCATTGAAAGCGGTTCGTCCCCCATTGTTTCTTACCCTAGCAGGGATAGTGGTAGCAATTGCCATTGCCCTACCATTGGTATATTTAGTTATCCGTACAGCAGGTGCGGGTCACGAGGATTTGTGGGCGTTAATTTCTAGCTCCCGCAATCTTTCTATTTTGGCTAATAGTGCGGTGATGGCAGTACTCGTGACTGTGTTCTCTACCTTGATTGCCGTACCCTTAGCATTTTTGACCATCCGTACAGATTTACCTGCACGGAGATTTTGGTTAATACTAACTACATTACCCTTGGCAGTCCCCAGTTATGTAGGTAGCTTTACCTTAATTGCAACCTTTGCGCCCAGGGGTAGTTTTTTACAGATATTACTAGCACCCTTGGGGGTAGAAGAATTACCATCCATCTATGGTTTACCAGGGGCTGTGTTAGCAATTACCCTGTTTACCTATCCCTACATGTTGCTCAGTATCCGCTCTGGCTTGCAAGGTATCGATCCATCCTTAGAAGAAGCAGCTAGGAGTTTGGGTTACAGCAGACAGGAAACATTTTTTAAAGTAATTTTACCCCAGTTAAAGCCTTCAGCGATCGCAGGAGGTTTGTTAGTTGCTCTATACTCCCTCCGAGATTTTGGCACCCCCTCTCTAATGCAGTTTGATGCTTTTACCAGGGCAATTTTTATTCAATATAAAGCTAGTTTTAACCGTAACTCAGCTGCGGCATTAGCTTTGATGTTAGTTTCCCTAGTATTAGTTATTTTATGGCTAGAATACCGAGTGCGATCGAGGGCTGCATATTACAGCCGGGGTTCAGCATCTGCGCGTCCCATCCCGATTATCAAGTTGGGAAAATGGAAATGGGTGGCTTTTAGTTTTTGTTTGCTAATTGCCATGTTCAGCGTCTTTCTACCCGTCGGGATTACAATATTTTGGTTAATGCGAGGCTTGAGTACTGGCTACTCCTTTCCTAATTTATTGCCAATAATCCTCAACTCCGTGGGAGTAGCAGCATTAGCAGCCATAGTTGCTACGGTATTTGCTTTACCAATTGCCATCCTTGCAGTCCGGTTCCCTAGTAAAATAACAGCCATCATTGAGCGTTGTTCATATATTGGTTTTGGAGTGCCGGGAATTGTAATTGCCCTATCCCTAGTTTTTTTTGGTGCTAATTACTTACCCATACTGTATCAAACTTTGCCCATGCTGGTTTTTGCCTACTTGGTTTTATTTTTACCCCAATCCCTAGGCACTATCCGCAGTTCCCTCTTACAAGTCAATCCCCAATTAGAAGAATCAGCCCGTAGCTTAGGCAGATCCCCTTGGCAAACCGTCAAAGAAGTTACCCTACCCTTAGTCAGGCCAGGAATTTTAAGTGGAGCAGTACTAGTATTTCTCACCAGTATTAAGGAATTACCAGCCACCATGCTGTTATCTCCCATTGGCTTTAGTACTTTAGCAGTAGAAATCTGGCAAGCCACAGAAAATGTGGATTTTGCCGATGCTGCTGCGGCTTCCTTGACCATGCTTTTGGTTTCCATGGGTTCAACCTTACTGATTCTTTCCCAGGAAAAAGTGCAAAATAAAACGTAAATTACTAAATTTTTATACGTAAATTAACTATGAAGCCAATCATTTTAAACTTACAAAACATCACTAAGCAGTTTGCAGATAATTCCTTAACCGCAGTTGATAATATTTGCTTACAACTACACAAGGGGGATATTTTGGGGTTACTAGGGCCCTCTGGTTGTGGTAAAACCACCCTATTAAGAATGATTGCTGGTTTCGAGCAACCAAAAACAGGAACAATAGAAATTGCCGAAAAATTAGTTTATTCCCCTGATATCTGCACTCCTGCCGAGCAGCGAGATATTGGTATTGTATTTCAGGATTATGCTCTATTTCCCCATTTGACAGTGGCAGGCAACGTAGCTTTTGGGTTAAAAAAACAACCAAAGCAGGTAGTAGAACAACGGGTATCGGAAGTACTGGCTTTAGTACAATTACAAGGGTTAGAAAAACGCTATCCCTACGAATTATCAGGGGGACAACAACAACGGGTTGCCCTGGCTCGCGCCCTAGCCCCCCAACCACAACTAATGCTACTGGATGAACCTTTGAGTAATCTTGATATTCAAGTGCGGTTACAACTGCGAGAAGAGATCCGAGATATTCTCAAAGCAGCAGGAACCTCAGCCATTTTTGTTACCCACGACCAAGAAGAGGCCTTAGTCATGTCTGATACCGTGGGAGTGATGTGTCAAGGACATTTAGAACAATTGGGTACACCAGAAGAAATTTATACCCATCCCGCATCCCGTTTCGTGGCAGAATTTGTCACCCAAGCTAATTTTTTACCTGCCCACCGTCAAGGTAGTATGTGGTTAACAGAAGTTGGTTGTTTTCAATTTACAGGTAAATCTACCCCCAATAACCATGACAGTGCTGAATTGATGATTCGCCAAGAGGATGTGATTTTACAGCCTGCCAATGATGCAGCGGTGGTGATTCGTACTCGGCGGTTTTTAGGGCGAGAATACCAATATTGCTTGCAAACTCCCTCAGGGAAAGAATTGCACGCCCGGACAATGTTAGATACCGCATTACCCGTGGGGACAAAAGTGAATTTAGCGATCGCAACTGATAAATTAAGAATATTTCCTGACAATACGGTGACACGGGGATGCCGGGACGCGGGGACATATTGACAGGGGAACTATGGTTGCTCCTGTGTGAATAAAATCATCCCGCAATTATGCAATGCCAAGATTTGTGTTACTCATTACTCATTACTCATTACTCATTACTCATTACTCATCCTAAACTGCCTAAACTTCAGGCATGATATGAAGAGTACCCAAATTTAAATTTTCTGGAGATAGCGATCGCACTTCAAATAAAGCCATCATATCCCGTAATTGGGGATTGCCACGGGAAGCTCCTGTTAATCCCCTAGCAATAATCAAACCGCAGTAGCCTTTAGTATTTTTGCAACGTTGATTCCATTTTTTACGGGCTTCTATATGAACCGGATCATCTTCTAAAAATTCGCCAAATAAAAACAACTCATCATTGCCAGTTTGCAATAAACCTAAATCATAAGATTCTCCATTTATGGTGTTGTTACCTGGATTAAAACAAATTGCTTTGATTCCCCCAGCTTGTTCAATACTTTCGATCATCTTTTTAGCTTTGGGACGGGAGGTTTGAATTAAAATTACAGGCAGTCCATCACCTTTTGGTTTAATTGGCTTGGCTTTTTGGCACTTTATTTGTTCATGAAAATAATCCAACATTTCCCAAGAAACTACACCCAAACTGAGGAATGAATCTTCTGGAATTAAATCATCTCGTAAAGAATTAAAGATGGATAAATTTGATACTTCTGATTCATCATCTGTAGCAAAATCTGCCATTGCTTCCAATTCTTTTGCTAACTCAGGCATAGTAGCCATGGAGATGTTGACTGATTTAATCAACTCATTGTTTTGAGGTGGGGAAATGCGGTAACGACGATTAATTTTGGGGAAGGAATTACTATTTAAATCACCACGTTGATCGCGAAAAAATCGATGTAAAGCCTCCAAAGCAACCGAAACTAATAATGCTTCTTCTTCATATAATACGGAGCGCAATCCTTCTAAAGGATGAATATTACCAAAAGTCGGTTCAATTGCTGATAAGGGTAAATTGGTTAAATCTTCCAATCCACCATCATCCCCTTCAATTGTCTCAAAAGTTAAAAATAGACAATCTTGTTTGAGAAAAGCTTCTTCCAAATCATCTTGGGACTCGTCACCCCTTAAGACAGTGGTGCGAAATTGCCTGAGGGACTCTTCCGAACGATATAACAAAATACCATACTCCATACCCAACATTCCCATAATTGAGACATAGAGGGTGCCCACATCCCACTTATTAACTTCTAAGGATATGATTTGCTGTTCTTCTAGAAATTCCCAAGGTGCTGCCTGCCAAATCGCAAAAGCTTTCTCCCTTAAGGTTTGAGCATACTGGGGTGGTAAATCAGGAATTTGATTATCGAGAACTTCGCTAAACCCCCGAAATAGTTCATCAATTAAAGGTAACTCTTGGGCATATTCAATATTTATATCTAAATCTTGCAGTACCCCCCGCAGGTAAAATTGAATTTCTCGGTCTTTAACAATTATTCTTTGGGGACGAGCTGGTTTGGCTGGGCTATGGGGATTTTCCATGGCCTTCATCAATGTACGGACAATTGCTTCTGGTCCAGTATCTTTGGGGACTACATCCATGCCCCGGACAACACCTTGAGAACCATCTACCCAAAGAATACATTCACCTTTTGCTTCCGAGTTATGATGGATAGATGGTGATGATGACAATGGACGACGATCGCCCTCCCATATAGAAGGAATTTGATTTAATTTCTTCAGTCTGCGACTGGTAGAGCGATTAAAGGTTGTCATACGAGTTATTTAACTAGAAGCAGCAATAGGGATGGTAATAGATCGAGTTAGGATGAATTGTAGCTCCAAAACCTGAATGGTGTTTGCTAAAAGCATAAAACAGCGAAAATACCGAATCTTGGAAAACACCGAGTTTCTCAATTTTAGCTTAAACAGCACGAAGCCCCACGTCTGACATGAAGTGTAGCGTGGGATGGCAGTTGCTACCCTGCGGTCATTCAATTTTGGATTTTGGATTTTGGATTTTGGATTTTGGATTTTAGATTGACCCCATGTCTAAAGTCAGGGGCTTGGAATAATGATAAAATCCTCTGTTTTTTCCACGGATAAATCCCAGGGCTTGTATCCATTTTTATTCTTCGGTCACAATAAAAATCTCTGGGTGCTATAAACAAGTATTTACAAATTGACAATTTCTAGCTGGAATATCGCTAGAATAAATACAAAAACTATTGGGCTATTTATCCTAAATATATTCGATATTAGGAGATAGTTAAAAGACACTACTAGGAGTTCAAACAACAAATGACACAAGCAACTCAGGCCCAGCAAAAGGGCATTTTGTTGAGTGAAGCCGCATTACAACAGGTAAAACTATTACGGGATCAACAAGGCTCAGACCTATGCCTTAGGGTAGGAGTCCGTCAAGGTGGCTGCTCTGGGATGTCCTACATGATGGATTTTGAACAACTCAGTCAAATTTCCCCTGAAGATGAAGTTTTTGATTACGATGGGTTTAAAATTGTTTGCGATCGCAAGAGTATTTTGTATCTCTACGGTTTGATGCTTGATTATAGTAATGCCATGATTGGTGGTGGTTTCCAGTTTACCAATCCCAATGCTAATCAAACTTGTGGTTGCGGTAAGTCCTTTGGAGTGTAATATTATCTGTTGTTATTTGTCCTTAGTTGTTTGTGGCAAACTACTAACCTAGGGCAAATAACAAACAACTCGTGACAATTACCCATGACTAATGACTGAAACTGTTGAATCCCTATTCGATCGGGGTTTAGAAAGGTATAAAGCTGGAGAACCCGCATCTGAATTGATCCCTGTATTTAAGGAGATTTGCGATCGCGCTCCCAAAAGTAGTGCTGCTTGGACTTGTTTGGCATGGTTGTATCTATTGGAAAATAAATCTAACCTGGCTTACAAAGCAGCCCAAAAGGCCATAAAGCTCAATCCTCAAGACCCCCAAGCTAGGGTTAACCTCGCCATTGCAATGCTAGAAACTAACCAAAAAGGTTTACGACAACATGTAGAACTTGCCCAACAGTTAATATTTGTTAACTCGGAATGGGAAGAGGAAATCAAAAAAAGTATGGAAGATGGGTTCAGCAGAAAGCCTGATTGGCAGAGTTTAACAAAAGTCAAAAAATGGATTTTTGAAGAATAATAACTGGCGATCAACCGGTAACTGGTAATTGTTGTTACCCGTTACCATCCTTAAATTTTGGTGCAAATGGAAAAATTAGTAACCAATGAAAGAAAAAATTGTCAACTGGCTTAACCTAGTGTTAGTAGCAGATGTGTTTCTAGTCATTTTGGGGTTTGCTTGGTTAGCGATTGCAGCAATCGGTAAAGCCATAGGAGTACCACTAGGCTTGGATTTGTGGCATAGCCTATGGCAACCCCTATTTAACCCTGCCATTGGTATTCTCATGGGTGGTGCCATCCTTAGTGGTTTAATTAGCTGGATTGGGCGGACATTTGCCAGCGATCGATGAATCCCACCTCTGATTTTCTTTTAATAGTCTGAATTTGTCGATTTGCGTCAGTTGTGTCGAAGGATTAATCTTCTTAAATTGGAGAAGTGGAGAATGGTGGCTTTAGCCCCATGGGCAACAACTTCTTAGAATCTCCGTGGTTTTAACCCTTGAGAGTGTCAACGCCAAGGATGAAAATACCTCTTACCGATTCCCCATTCCCCATTCCCAAATCTTAATTCCTCAATGATGCCGTGGTAATTCTTCCTGGTGATTTGAGGCATGAAATTCATCGACATGCATTAAAGGGCAAAACTTAGTGTTCGCACTCATACAATCCATATGGGGAGTTTTAGCACACACTAACAATAATCCCCCTAGAATAAACAGTAGACCGCAAATAGATGCAACTTTGATCCAAGAAATATCCAAAGCACCGTGAACGATGACTTCCCGTAACACAGATACAATAGTAACTTCCACCGCCACACCCACGGAAATACTATGTTCTTGTAAGTAAACCATCAGTAATCGGAACAGTTCTACCAAAATCAAGATAAACAGGATTTTTGCAGTCACTTGCTGATAATCGGAGGATTGAGAAAGGGCAACAAATATCCCCCACAATTGCACGAACATGACAGCAAAGAGTCCCAGACACAGGAAAATGACAATTAAGTCTTGGAAAGCATCCATGTTGCGGACAATTGCCCGTCGATCTAACCAGCGATCGCAAAATAAAAATCTACTTTTGAGGCGCTTGTGCTTATTCATGGATATCCTATGGCAATTGAGAACAACTTATGACCACACCAGCCAGTCGATCTTTCAATCCTATTGTTACGCAATATTAAGCAGCTGCGCCTCAGCGAGGTTGGGAATTTAGTTGTTGCGCTTGTTGCAACTGCTGTTCCGCGTTATTTTGCCACTGTTGATTGCCTTGTATGCGGTATAAGTCGATTGCATATCGGAAGACTTGTATAGCTTGGGCATATTGCTGTAATTGCACGAAGGTTAATCCAGCTCCGTAATAGGCGTTAGCATAATTAGGATTAGCTTGTGCTGATTTGCGAAACGCTGCTATTGCCTGGTTATACTTACCTTGATTGAATAAAATCGATCCCAAATTATAATGGGCTTCGGGATATTTGGGATTGATTTTTGTTGCTTGTTCAAAGGCTTTTTTGGCTCGGTTGATTTTCCCCTGTTGTAAATAGCAAGTCCCCATATGATAGGCCGGCTCGGGGGCGTTCTTGCTATATTTTCTTGCTTTTTTAAAGGCAGCAATCGCCTGTTCGCAATCTCCCTGTCTTTCCCTGACTAATCCCAAGTTATAATGGGCTACTCCCAGTTTGCTATCGATTGCTAATGCCCGTTGTAAGTAATTATTAGCCTGTTGAAAATTATTTCCTTCTAATAAGGTACCCCCTAAATTAGCGAAGGCGAGGGCAAACTGGGGATCGGCTTGGGTGGCTTGGTAAAAAGCATTGGCAGCTGGCTGTAATTGCCCTATTTGTCTGAGGGCTAAACCTAAATTGTAATGGGCTGGGGCTAAACCGGGATCTACCTGGATTGCTCTGTCAAAGGATGCGATCGCATCTTGGATTCTGCCAGCTTGAATAAATTGTAAGCCCTGGTTTAAAAAATCTGTGGCAGTTGGGGCTTGGGCTTGGGTTTGTTGTTGTTCGGATAAGTCAACGGTGGGTAATCCGGGGATTGGCTTTTGGGCAAGGGTTGGTGAACCATAGAGGATGGTACCACCACTGATAATTAAACTTCCGATGACAGAAATATAGAAGTTAGGAGACAAGGGGTCATTCAATTTTGGATTGGTAACTGAGCCTGTCGAAGTTTGGATTTTGGAAAATAGATAATCCGTTGTTGATTTTGGATTTTGAAAAACAGATAATCCGTTGTCAATTTTGGATTTTGGATTGACTTTATTTACCCTTGGTTGTACTGATATGGATAACTGATATTTTAACAAGAATATTGACATTGATTTTCTATATGGATGGCAACAGTTTTAGTAAAGTTTGATTCACAAACATATGGCTAAGGTTGCAATTTATTCATTAAACTTCAATTTTATCTATAAAAATTCGTAGTACTTAAAATTTCGCGAAGTAAATCTTACAACAAAATACGATTCTTTGCCCTCTGGATTAAATAAGAGTTAATCTCAACTTAAGGAAGGGATAATTCGTTTTAAATCACCATTTTTATCCCTGATCAGGGAACACCAAAACATAAATTATCCCCGAAGTGGGGTAGGCATCCGGGGCCTGCTTGCTGATATGGAAGGGCTAGGAACCCATCCCACAAACAAAAATGGGAAAATTGGCAAATTGCAAGTCCCTAAGTCGAGATGAACAAAAAGCTACCAGCCATCAGCTAAGAGAACAACTGTATAGCCGAGAAACTATTTAAATCCCCAGGAATGCTGAGTGCTGAGTGCTGACGTGATGTAACTAGGCGTAGCTAAACGCAAGGGAGGTTTTATGAACGAAAAAGTAAAATCGGGTTCGCGAAATATAGCAATTGTCGGTCCATATTTAAGTGGTAAAACTTCATTACTAGAGAGTTTATTGTTTGTCACGGGAGTAATTTCCCGTAAAGGCAGTGTCAAAGATGGTAACACAGTGGGAGACAGTGCTACAGAAGCACGCGATCGCCACATGAGTGTAGAAATTAGCACAGCCAACACTGAGTATAATGGCACCCGGTTTACATTTGTGGATTGTCCCGGAAGTGTGGAATTTGCCCAAGAAACTTACAATGCTTTAATTGGGGTGGATGGAGCAATTGTTGTGTGCGAACCCATTAACGAACGTGTCCTCACCCTCGCCCCTCTATTTAAATTCCTAGATGATTGGCAAATACCCCACATGGTATTTGTGAATAAGATGGATAGGGCCAATATTCATGTGTTGGAAACTTTGCACGCCCTCAAGGCAGTTTCTAGCCGTCCATTGGTGGCACATCAATATCCCATTATGCAAACCGAACAGCTAATTGGTTTTATTGATTTAGTCAGCGAACAAGCATATCATTACCATGATGGGGCACCTGCGGACCCAATTCCGTTTCCTGAAGAACTTAAGGAAGAAGAACACATTGCTAGGGCCCAAATGTTAGAAGCCTTGGCAGATTTTGACGACCATTTACTCGAAGAACTTTTAGAAGATATTGAACCTCCCCAAGAAGAAATTCTCAAAGATTTAAAAATGGAATTGGGTGCAGATTTAGTTGTACCCGTTTTCTTTGGTGTTGCGGAACAAGATTATGGTGTCAGACCATTATTAGAAGCATTGTTAAGGGAAGCACCAGAACCAGAAACTACGGCCAAACACCGCTTAGGCAAACAAAAAGGAAATCAACCGTTAGCCCAGGTACTCAAAACTTTTTATACACCCCAAGGTGGCAAACTATCTTTAGTTAGGGTGTGGCGGGGTAAATTAACTGATGGGATGAACCTCAGTGGTATGCGTCCTGGTGGTTTGTATCGCCTCATGGGACAACAGATTGAATCAATCAGGGAAGCTGGTGCTGGGGAAATTGTGGCTTTGAGCCGCATGGAAGGAATTAATACAGGAGATACCCTGCAACAAGATACGAATATAGAATTACCCAGAGCGAAAAAATTAGAACCAGTTTACGCTCTAGCAATTACCCCCGAAAAACGCAACGATGAAGTTAAACTCAGTAACGCCATCATCAAACTGCTAGAAGAAGATCCTTCCCTAGGTTGGGAGCAGCACGGCGACACCCATGAAGTTATCCTTTGGGGACAAGGGGAAATTCATTTACAAGTTACCCTCGATCGCCTACGCTGCAAATATAATTTACCCATGACAACCCACTTGCCCCAAGTGCCCTATAAAGAAACCATCCGCAAGCCGATTTCTGCGGTGCACGGGCGTTACAAGCCTCAAAGTGGGGGTCACGGACAATTTGGCGATGTCTATCTTGACATTCAACCCCTATCCCGTGGTGAAGGCTTTAACTTTAGTGAAACCATTGTTGGTGGAGTAGTGCCCAGACAGTATATTCCCGGCGTGGAAACAGGGGTGCGGGAATTTTTAGCCCATGGACCCTTGGGTTTCCCCGTAGTGGATGTGGCTGTTACCCTCACCAATGGTTCCTACCATAGCGTTGATAGTTCCGAACAAGCCTTTAAACTAGCAGCCCGTTTGGCTATGCAGTCAGGACTACCCCAAGCTAATCCCACTCTCCTAGAACCAATTGTCCGTTTACAAGTTACCACCCCTAACGAATTTACCTCCAAAGTAATGCAATTATTGAGTGGTAGAAGGGGGCAAATTTTGGGTTACGAAGGTATACATGACTGGCAAGGTTGGGACCAACTCACCGCCTACCTACCCCAAGCAGAAATGCAGAACTTTATTGTCGAATTGCGATCGCAAACTTTAGGAGTTGGTTCTTTTAACTGGGAATTCGACCATCTCCAAGAGGTACCAGATAAGGTTGCGGAACGTATTCTTACTGTCAGTGGAAATACTGTTAGTAATGGTAGTAATGGTAATGGTAAGAATGGTAAAAAGTGATGAGATGATGAGATGAGGGGATGAGGTGATGAGGTGATGATACCAAGTTGCTTTCAAAGATAGTATTTTGTCATTGCGACTGGAGCGAAGCGGAAGGAAGCAATCTCACCAACTCGAACTACTACAACAGAACGCAACTTAGTATGAGGTGATGAGGTAAAGATAAATTGATTCTTTGCTATGGGCGGGGAAACCCCGCCCCTACTCTTTCACTCACTGCTGGGTTCCTAAAATTGAGATAGGCAGTGGAGAAATGCGAAAGCCCCCGGATGAACCGGGGGCTAATTCTTTCGTAGATTTTTGGGATTGTTCTAGAGCGAGCAAAGATTAATTCAAAATTACTCACCCTGGCAATCTGATTGTTTTAACACCATTGACTATGGGGCTGAAACTCATTTGATTGTTACATTCAAAGGTCCTTTAACTTCGATGGTTATGGTTGTGGGTGCCATATTCATGTTTGAAGTATAAGCTTTTTTGCGACTACGTTTTGTGCGACTACGGGTTTTGCTGCGGTTGCTGGTAGAAGCAGCACAATTATAAGGCTTCCATGCTTCGCTCCAATCCCAACCTTCTACAGGTCCATAGATTGTAGGATCTTCTTCATTATTGCACCAACCGTCTACAGGCACGCTTTGCACATCTGAACCACACTCATACAGGTTACCGTCTGTTCCCATAACGATTGTACCAATACCGTCCATGCCGTCAACGTAGCTCCCAATACCATCTGGGTAGACATAGTCATAGCTACAACCACCTACTTCTTCGGTCTCAACTACAATTGTCACGCTATCAGTATCTGTTTTATCGCCATTGTCAACTGTCAGCGTGAAGACATAAGTTTCAGACAGACCAGCAGGTTCTGGTGCTTCAAAATATGGTGTTGCCGTTGTGCGATTCACAAGGGTGACTTCTTGGGGACCTGATGATTGCTCCCAACTATAAGTAATGGGGTTATCACCTGGATCGGAAGATGCTGTGCCATCTAAATGTACTGTTACAGGAACAGTGACTGTTTGGTCTGGTCCTGCTTGGGCATTAGGTTTTGGCTCACTAGGTTCGCTGCCATTACCTGTGATCTGCTGACAGGTGGCTTCATCCATAGTATCATTACTATTGATCTTACCACAGAAGTAGAACTCAGACATATCGATTGCGGACTCAATGGGGTCACCATAACCTGCACCTTCACGAGCAGCATTGGCTAACAGACCTTTATCCTGATCGATTGTCCAGGTGAAAATTCCTCCTAGACCTTGGTCCGCAGCATATTTACCTTTGGCGTACACAGAACGGGGTGTATCTATAGACATAAAGACATCAGTACTATCGCTGTAAAGATAATCAGCATTCGCCTCAGCATCGGTATAGAGTTCATAACCATTCTTACCGGATTTGTTCTCTGGATCGAAGTAGTTATAAAGCACGTCATTATACTCGCTGGCAAGCGGATCAAATGTGCCTATTCCATCCTGACCTTCAGGTATTTGTGTAAAATTACCAGCCAGAGGAGAATACGAAGTAATGTTAGCACCTAGAGCGTTACGGCTGTAACCAGCATAGCCAATATAGACTTTGCTCATATCGATGCCTTCACCCCTTAAGTAATTGATAACTTCCTCAACTGAATTGATGTCCTTTTCTTCGGGTTCACCACTGTCATACTCACCAAGATTGGTATGGTGTGCCAATACATTTGCCCAGTTACCACCAAAAAAGTCGTAGGTCATGACGTTGATACCGTCAAGACCAGCGCGAAAGAGGCCAGCAATGTTGGAAAGTGCTAGGGATTCTGGCTTAGCTGAGGCAGCAATGTTGATTTTCTTTACGCCCACTCCGTAGGTATCATCCAGATACTGACGCAATTCCCCAATTAACAAGGCATAGTTTGGACCATCGTTTGCCGGGTTTCCAGCACTTGGGTTTTGGCCACCGCCTCCTGGATACTCCCAGTCAATATCAACTGTAGAGAACATGGGGAATCGGTTGAAAACATCGCCAACACTTTCGATAAACGTTCTACGATAACTCGGATTAGCAACAAGTTCGGAGAATTTGTCGCTCAAGCTCCAGCCACCGATGCTAAAAGCAAGTTCCAGATTATGATTGAAGTCGTCTTTTGCTTTCTTTTGGAGATTATACAAACCCGTTAGTACACCTCGAGAGTAACCCGCTTCTATCTGTGTTTGATACATGCGGGATTCATCGCTATCGGTCTCATTGTAATTGCTACCCGTGTTGTTGTCGCCGATATTATTATTAATCTCAGCTGATATATCTGCCCAAAGGTCAACAAAGGTAGCCGCGTAGTCATCTTTTCCCATCTCGGCACAGGCACTGGCTAGTGACCCGCCTAGCAAATCATTTCCGGCTGAATCTCCACAAATGCCTAAGAAACCCAAGATAATTTCATCGTAGGCTAATGGATCCAATTCAGCTAGATCATACCCACGTCCTGCACAGGCTTTTCTATCGTCATAATCTACATCTCCATCCTGCGGAGGTGCATCCGCGGTTTCTCCAGGCCATCCCTCGTTGCCCGGCGTATCCCATATTACACAGTTTTCATAACGACCATCGTATTGAGACCAGTCCGTGTAGTATCCAAAGACTTTTGGTTTGTGAGTATCCTGTTGGTACTTGTTAAAAACTGGCTTCAGAACTCGAGCTGAAGTCATATTCATCACACCCGTGGAGGTTGCGGGGTCAAAGAAGTCGGTGGGGAGTTGGGGGTCAAGGCCTACGCCCGTGTATATCTCCTCAGTCCCAAGCTTGCCAGGATCTGCATCATAAGGATCTGCTTTAATCAATTCAGACAAGGGACTAGGGCGTGTTTTCAAACTCGTTGTATCCTAATAAAAAGGTAATTTGAGCAGGGTGCATCGATGAGTCGAGGAGATTTAAGTAATGAACAATGGGAGGGGTTAAAAAA
>JAAUYD010193062.1_pt1 | contig 19638 bp, 18 predicted proteins | sample 7278101 | NCBI WGS metagenome assembly JAAUYD01 (sample SAMN14350128, study PRJNA611818) | marine sediment metagenome | isolation source: surface marine sediment (0.6m) | place: French Polynesia: Moorea | collected 2018-08
CACAGGCCCCAGGGAGTGAAGACCCGCAGCGGTGATCGCCGCACGCCGGAGGGGCGCTACGCGATCTCGGCCGATGCGCGCCCGAGTCGGTTCCACCTCTTCGTACCCATCGACTACCCATCGCGCGCCGACGCGGCGCTCGCCCTCGCGCACGGTCGGGTGGACGAGTCGACGTACCAACGGATCGTCGACGCGCACGACCTCGGCCAGGCCCCGCCCCAGGACACGCCGCTCGGCGGTCACATCGGCCTGCACGGTGAGGGGGAGGACCACGTCGGCGACTCGGCGCGCGGCGACTGGACCTGGGGCTGCATCGCGGTGACGGACGAGCAGATCACGCTCATCGCCGAGCGCATCGAGGTCGGCGCGCCGGTCTGGATCCATCCGTAGCCGGCGGTGCAGCCCACGTCGCTCAGTCGGGGAAGCGGATCACCTGGCCCGGGTAGATCTTGCTCGAACGCGTGAGCCCGTTGGCGCGCAGCAGCCGATCGACCGACACGTTTCGCGCCGCGGCGATTCGGCCGATCGTGTCACCGCGACGGACGGTGTAGCTGCCCGCGCCCGCCAAGCTCCCGGTCTGGATCCGCAGCTTCTGCCCCACCGCGAGCTCGTGGCTGCGCAGGCCGTTGTCGCGCTTGATCCGGTCGATCGTCGTGCCGTAGCGCGAGGCCAGCCGCCACAGGCTGTCGCCGCGGCGGACCGTGTGGGTCAGCGTCTCCTTCGTGCCGGTGCGACTCGGCGAGAACGCGGTCGCCGAGCCGCGGCGCGGGATCTTGAGCACCTGCCCCGCGCGGATCGAATGGCGGCTCCGCAGGTGATTCGCGCGCACGATCTTCGTCACCGTCGTGCGATAGCGCCGCGCGATGGTGGAGAGCGTCTCGCCGCGGCGCACGCGATGCCGGGCATACGTGAGCTCGGGCGGCGGCTCGTAGGCCGGCATGCCGGCCAGCTTCGACTCGAATGCGGGGGCCACCTCGGCGGGCACGCGCAGCACGTAGCTCTGCGCCGGCGTGGTCCCGTGCCGCAGCTCGGGGTTCAGGCCGAGGAGCGTGCCCGAGTCGAGGGCCAGCGCCGCGTCGAGATCCTTCAAGCGCACGTGTCGTTCGACGGTCAGCGTCTCGAGCTCGAGGGCCGGGTCGGGCTCGGGCAGCTCCATGCCGTACTTCTCGGGGTCGGCCACGATCGCGAGCGTGGCGAGGAATCGCGGCACGTAGCGCGAGGTCTCCCTCGGCAGGTCGCCGTAGAGATCCCAGAAGCGATCGAGGTGCTCGTCCTCCTGGCGACGGATGAGCCGCATCACGCGGTGCTCGCCGCAGTTGTAGCTGGCGAGCGCCGTCAGCCAGTCACCGAACATGCCGTGCAGGTCGGTCAGGTAGAGGATCGCCGCGTCGGTCGACTTCTCGGGGTCCATCCGCTCGTCGATCCACCGGCTGCGCTCGAGGCCGTAGCGGGTGCCGGTCGACGAGATGAACTGCCACATGCCCAGCGCGCGCGCCCGCGAGAGCGCCTTGACCTTGAAGCCGCTCTCGACCAGCGGCAGCCAGCTGAGCTCCTCGGGCAGCCCCGCCTCGCGCAGCTTGCGGACGATCATCGGTCGGTAGGCACCCGAGCGGCGATACGAAGCGAGGAAGAACTCGCGCTCGCGGCCGGTGAAGAGCGCGATCTCGCGCTGCACGTGCTCGTTGATCTCGACGGGGATCGACGAGCCCGACTCGGACGCGGTCGCGAGCCGCATTCGATAGACCTCGACCACGCGCCGCGAGATCAGGCGGCGCAGGTCGTCCTTCTGCTGCATCAGCTCGGGCTCGTCGGGGATCTGGAGCAGCAGCTCGTAGGCGGCATCGAGGTTCGCGATCGCCCCCTCGATGTCGCCCTGCTGCCAGAGCGCGTGGGCGGCATCGCACGCCTCGAGCGCTTCGCTGACGAGCGGCAGCGTGTCGCTGCCGTTCGGGTCCGATGCCGAGGTCTCGGCCGTGATCGGGCGCTCGACCTCAGCCGCACCCGCCTCGGGCGAGCCCGCGGGCCCACCGTTCGAGGCACAGCCCACCATCCCTACCAGGAGAGCGACGCACACGAGGCCGCTCCGCCCACCGACGACACGCACGAATCTCGACTTCAACGGTGCCCCCATCCCTCATCCGCAACGGTCGGCCGACGACGATCGCAGCCGAAGGCCGCCCGGTCGCGCCGGTGCGCCTTCGACGGGATGCCGCCCCCGACGGATTCGTTCATGTTCCCTGTTCGGCACGTGGGCGCATCCGCTCAAACCCTGAATCGCGTCGCCGCCCCGATCGACGCCCGAGTGGGCTCGGAGCCCGCTTCGGCCACCCGCGCAGGATCACGCGCCGCGACCCGATTCGCCGTGGGCCGAATCACACACCCCTCGTCATAACTCTTCGTTCTTCCTCGACTTTCGATCGCCCTGGAGCGCGAGCGGCGTCGAGGCCCGCCGCCCGGGCACGACGGCTGGTGACGGAGCGGCCCGCTGATAGGCTCGGGCGGGATCGGGATCGCGGCCAGACCGCGGCGCCCTACTCTGCTCTGCTCTCCTCTGCTCTGCTCTGTCAGGGGATGGGTCGAGCGCAGGCATTCAGAGGGAGTGACCCATGAGCATTCGAGACTGCATCGAGCCGACGTGCCAGGCCGGCACGGGCGCGATCGAGCTGCTGATCGAGTCGACGCCGAAGGATCTCGGCGAGTTCACGGTGCGGCGCGTGCTGCCGTCGCCCTCGCGCCAGCGCGTCGGGCCGTTCATCTTCTTCGATCACATGGGGCCGGCCGAGTTCCCGCCGGGCACGGGCGTCGCCGTGCGGCCGCATCCGCACATCGGCATCTCGACGGTGACGTACCTCTTCGAGGGCATCATCCAGCACAAGGACAGCCTCGGCTTCGACCAGCCGATCACGCCCGGCGCCGTCAACTGGATGACCGCGGGCCGCGGCATCGTGCACTCCGAGCGCTCGCCCGAGGAGCTGAAGGCGAAGGGCTCGAAGCTGCACGGGCTGCAGCTCTGGCTCGCGCTGCCGAAGGAGGCCGAAGAGATGGAGCCGGCCTTCGTGCACCACCCCGCCGATACGCTCCCGGTCGTGAAGGCACCGGGATGGTGGATGACCCTGATCGCGGGCGAGGCGTACGGCGAGCGATCGCCGGTGGAGACGGTCTCCGAGACCCTCTACCTCGCGGGCGAGCTCGAGGCCGGGGCCGAGCTCGAGCTGCCGGGCGGCTACACCGATCGCGCGGTGTACCTGCTGAGCGGCGAGATCGAGATCGAGGGCGAGACCTTCGCGCCGGGCCGCATGCTCGTGATCCGCCCGGGCGCGTCGCCGCGGGTGCGTGCGAGGCAGGCGTCGCACCTGGCCATCGTCGGCGGCGAGCCGATCGAGGGCGAGCGCCACCGCTGGTGGAACTTCGTGTCGAGCTCTCGCGAGCGCATCGAGCAGGCGAAGGCCGACTGGGTGAACGAGCGCTTCGCGAAGGTGCCGGGCGAGAGCGAGTTCATCCCCCTGCCCGAGGACTGAGGCGCGGGGGCACCCGATCTCGTCGCGTGCTCAGCGCGGCGCGATGCGCGGCGTCGGGAGCGGCTCGGTGCGCTCGAGCGCCGCGCGATCCCAGGCGCCGGGATCGGCCGCCGCCTCGTACGTGCTCTGCAGAAAGGCCAGCAGCGCGTCGTCGGGCGACGACGCCCGGCGCACCTCGTCGTAGGGCAGCACGAACTCGCCGAGGGCCTCGCTGAAGAAGGCGCCGCTCGGCTCGACCTTCGCGCTCGCGAAGCCATCGGGCGCGGGATAGGCGTACGAGTAGAAGGCCGCGTCGTCGAAGCCGCCGCCGCCGGGCCAGAAGCCCGCGCTGCTCACCTCGTGCGAGTAGGCCTCTCGCGCGACCCAATCGGGAAAGTTCGGGACGCCGCCGGGATGCGCCGGCGCGCCGCGGCCGCTGAACCGGGTCACGGCGATGTCGAAGCTGCCCCAGAAGAAGTGCACGGGGCTGCACTTGCCGATGAAGCGCGCGCGGAACTCCTTGAACACGCGGTCTGTCTGACCGAGCACCCGCCAGAAGCGTTGCGCGTAGTCGGCGTCGTACGAGGCGTGCTCGCGATCCTGCTCGAACGGAATCGCGTCCTGCAGCTCGCTCGGCGTGGTGTGGATCTCGAGATCGAGATCGAGCTCGCCGAGCTTCTCGAAGAGCTCGGCGTGGAAGTCGGCCACCGTCTTCGGCTCGAGCTTCAGCGAGCGCGCGCGCCCATCGTCCTTCGCGATCGAGGCGACGTGGTCGATGAAGTCGAAATCGATCTGGAAGTGGCGCGCCCCGTGCGGGATCGGCGACGTGGTGAGACCGCGCGCCGTCAGGTAGAGGGGCACGTGCCACGAGTGGTTGACCCAGGGCGACTGCACGAGCCGGATCTTGCCCGCCATCTGCAGCCACATGTGCAACGTGGCGCAGGTGTCGCTCCAGGCCTCGAAGGGCAGCTCGGGCCAGTCATCGGGGGTGGAGCGCGGGTGGAGGGTCGTCATGGCCCCAGGTTAGTCGCGGCCGGGACGACGTGGCAAACGCGGGCGCCGTCGCCTTCGACGCCGCCGGGTCGACGACGGCTCGAGGCACGTTCTCTGCCACGGGTCTCGGCTACGCGACCGGCGCCAGGCCGGGCGCGCCCGAGATCGCCGACTTCAGAAGCCGAAGAGCCACAGGTCGTCACCTTCGGTGACGGTCACGAGCACGATCGTGTCGGCGAGCGTCGCCGGGGCGATCCCCGCGAGCGCCGTGACCACGTTGTCGCGGCTCGACTGGTTCTCGACGAACACGTGGAGGATCCCCTTCGCGAAGGCGCTCTCGACCGCGACGTTCGCGCGACTCACGAGCAGGTCGTCGAGCTTCGGCTCGATCAGCGAGGTCGCGGTCGCCACCGAGACGGTGCCGCCGGTGGGGAAGGTGATCGCGCGCGTCACGGCGACACCGAGCGGGGTCCCGTCGATCTCGACCAGCAGATCGATGGTGGGCCCACCCCCGACGTCGTAGACGACCTGATCCTCGGTCGCGAGGAGCACGGCGCCCTCGCCGCGTGCCAGCGTCTCCATCGAGAAGACCTCGGAGAAGCGGCTCGAGCCTCCCGCGATCGTGGCGGCGTGGACCACCTGGGCGTCGGCCGTCAGCAGCGCGACGTCGTCGGGCTCAGTGAAGGGGTCGATGCCGAAGTCGAGCACCGTGTCGAACTGGCTCGGCGTCACCGTCGTGGTCTCACCCGCGAGCACGCCGACGTCACCCGAGATCACGCCGAAGCCGGGGCCGCCGCCCGTCGGCGGAGCGAGATCGACGCGCACCCACACGCCCACGATGTCGGCGCCGGTGCCCGCATCGCCCGTCGCGTCGGTGCCGGCGGCGGCCACACCCTCCCAGTCGTCGACCAGGCCGTCGAGCACGCCGGCCGCGCGCGCGGCGCCCGCCGCAACCAGGACGCCCAGCAGCCCGAGCGCGCCATACCTCGCCACCCCCGGCGCACGTCGCAACACGACGACCGCCAGGATGCCGAGCATCACCATCAACGCGCCGGTCGTCCAGACCGAGCCCGTCGGCACCGCGATCAGCGCAACGAGCTCGGCCAGGATGTCGGGGCCGCCCGGCTGCCCATCGGCCGTGAGCAACGCATCGTCGCCGCCGACGGTCGAGCTCGCGACACCGAGCCGGACGACCGAGCCGGCGGTCACGCCGGGCAGCATCGCGACCGGGACGTAGGCCTCGACCGCCGTCGCCCCGCCCACTCCCTGACCCGGCGCGATCGTCCACGGCGGCGACTGCGGCTCGCTGATCGCCGTGGGCGACGAGAAGGTGGACGTCGCCGGGACGGTGCACGTCTGCGAGGCCGCATCGACCACTTCGCCCGTGGTCCAGTCGAAATCGAAGCGGAGCAGCGACTCGACGCCCGAGAAGGCGCCCTCGGAGGTCGTCGCGCTGCACCCGGTGCCCGGATCGGCGTCGACGTCGAAGAAGACGCGCACCTCGGTGACGGCCGCAGAGGCGGAGCCAGCGGCCACGAGCAGGAGGCAGAGAGCGCCCAACCATCCGCCGAGTCGGAGCCCGATGCGCGTCTTCGATCCCATGTGCACCACCGCCTGCCTCCATTCCCTCGACGAGAGCGACCGGCCTCGCGGTCCGTGGCGAGTCACGTCACCGTATCACGGTGCGCGGTTCGAGAGGCACGGTGTCGGCTCGCCGACGTCCGCGCAGTGCGGAGCCCTTTACGAGGGGAGCGCAGGTCGCGTGCGCAGCAGGATCGGCCCGCGGCCGCGCCATCCTTCGGGCAGATCGGTCGGAGACGGGTCTCGCCGAGCAGCCGAGGCGCGCGCGGTCGCTCAGAGATCGGAGCGCAGGCGCTCGTTCGACGCGATCGAGGCGCCGCCCGTCGCGTAGCTCTCGCGGCGCTTCTTGCTCCAGCGATCGATCTCGTCCTCGGGCACACCGTAGGCGAGGCCGCGACCGACGCCGGGTCGAGCGCGCACGCGATCGATCCACGCCATCACGTTCGGTCGATCGGTGATGTCGACCTTGCTCCACTTCCAGCCGCGCAGCCATGGATAGATCGCGATGTCGGCGATGGTGAACGTGTCGCCGCAGACGAACGCGCGCCCCTCGAGCTGGCGGTCGAGCACGCCCGAGAGTCGCCGCGCCTCCTTGCCGAAGCGCTCGAGCGGATGCGCCTTCGCCTCGTCGGGGACGTCGGTGATGTAGCGGGTGTACGCGAGCTTGTTGCCGAAGATCGGCCCGACGTTCGCGGCCTGCCAGTAGACCCAGGGCAGCACGTCCCAGCGCGCCTCGCCCTCGGGCAGCAGCGGCGATGGGAAACGCTCGCCGAGGTACTGCAGGATCGCGCCGCTCTCGATCACCTTGCGGTCGCCGTCGACGAGCGCGGGGATCTTCTGGTTCGGGTTCACCGCGGTGAACGCCTCGGTGAACTGATCGCCCTTCATGATGTCGATCGGCGTGACCTTCACGTCCGCCAGCTCGAAGCCCGCCTCGCGGAGCTCCTCGAGCATGATCGTCACCTTCCAGCCGTTCGGAGTGGGAGAAGTGAAGAGCTCCATCGCCATGAGGCACCTCGGGCTCGCCGCGACGGGCGCGGCGCGTTCGTGTGTCAGCGCGCGTCGCGTTCGTGTGTCAGCGCGCGTCGCCCTGCTCGATCAGCTCCTGGAGCCGGTCGGCGGCGCGCACCAGGTCGTCCATGAAGCGCTCGGAGACCACGCCCTCGAGCGCACGCCGGAAGGCCGCCTCCTGCTCGGCGCGCAGCGGCTCGACCCGGTCGAGCAGCGCGCGCCCCTCCGAGGTCAGGCGAACCGACTTCGAGCGCCCGTCGGCTCCGGGCCCGACCTCGACCCAGCCGCCGGCCTCGGTGGCCTGCAGGGCGCGGCTCACCGAGGTGCGCTCCGCACCGATCCGGTCGGCGAGCCGGCCGACCGTGAGCGGGCCTTCCTCGCCGATGACCGTGAGCAGGTGGAACTGCGTCGACTTGAGTCCCTCGCACCGGAGGGCCTGGTCGTAGAGCTGGGTCACCTGGCGCGAGAGCCGGCGCACCTTGAAGGCGCTGCAATCCGAAACCATGCGGGCACACTAGTGCATATGCACTCGATGGACCATCGACATCGAGAGCACTCCGGGTGGTGTGAGGAGCGCCTCAGCTGCTCGACAGCCGATAAACATTCATACATCGATGCATTTAAAGTGCTAGGGTCCCGCCATGCCGCGACGCACCCAGGCCGAACGCTCCGCCGCCACACGGCGGGCCCTGATCGACGCCACCCTCGACCTGCTCGTCGAGCGCGGCTGGGCGGGGATCACTTCGGTCGCGGTCTGCGAGCGCGCGGGGCTCACGCGCGGCGCCTTCATCCACCACTTCGACTCGCTCGCGCAGCTCTTCGCCGCCGCGCTCGACGCCCGCTACGACGAGCTGTCGACCCATGCCGCCGCCGGCACGCCACCGACGTCGATCGCCGATCTCGTCACCCTCACGTAGCAGAGCATCACCACGACCGACTTCAAGGTCGTGATCGAGGCGTGGCTCGCGGCCGCGAACGACGCCGAGCTGGGCCGGGCCATCGGTCCCGTGGTCGAGCGCTTCGCCAAGCTCGTGCACCCCGACCGGCGATCCGACCTGCTGGCCGACGCGCCCGCGCAGGCGTTCTTCCTCATGGCGCGCGAAGCCATGCTCGGGCTGGCGCTCGGGCGTGCCACGAGCGGCGGGCACGCCCTCCCCCACGAGCCGCTCGTGGTCGAGCAGCTCACCCGACTCGCGCACGAGCACGATGCCCGCATCGGGCACTGAATCGAACACGACGGAGACCCGACATGTCCCTCGCCGAAGCCCCCTCCTCGACGCGCACCGGCTACACGGTGTGCACGATCTGCGACATCGGCTGCCAGCTTCGCGCCACGGCGGTCGATGGGCGCGTGACTCGGGTCAAGGCACACGACTCGCCCGCCGTCGCGAAGAACGTCTGTTACAAGGGCACGGCCGCGCCGAAGATCCACAACCACGCCGATCGGCTTCGTGTACCGCTGAAGCGCGTCGGGGCGCGCGGCGAGGATCGCTGGGAGGAGATCTCGTACGCGCAGGCGATGGACGAGATCGCCGAGCGGCTCGGTCGCGTCGTCGCGCAGCACGGCCCCGAGGCGCTGGCCGTCTCGACCTCGGGGTGGAACACCCAGACCACGCACGGGCTCGATCGCCGCTTCATGAACCTGCTCGGCTCGCCCAACTGGATCTCGGGCGTGTCTCTCTGTGCCGGCAACACTGCAGCGGTGAATCGCCTCACCTATGGGTGGATGCCCTTCCCCGACATCGGCAATGCGAGCTGCGTCGTCCTGCTCGGCCACAACCCGCGCAAGCACTCGTGGACGCCGATCTTCAACATGATCGAGGGCGCCCGCGCGCGCGGCGCCGAGACGATCGTCGTCGATCCACGCGTCTCCGAGCAGGCCGAGCGGGCGACGCTGCACCTGCAGATCCGCGCGGGCACCGACGCGGCGCTGCTGCTCGGTTGGACGAAGGTCATCATCGACGAGGGCCTCTACGACGCCGACTTCGTCCGCGACTGGTGCGTCGGCTTCGAAGAGCTGAGCGCGCGCGTCGACGAGTACCCGCTCGATCGGGTGGCCGACATCACGGGCGTCGACGCCGAGCTCATCGCCCGCGCCGCGCGCATGTACGCGAACGCCGACGGCGCGGTCATCCCCTGGACGCCGATCACCGACCAGCAGCTCGACTCGACGTCGAGCATCCGGCTGCAGTCGATCCTGCGCGCCATCACCGGCAACCTCGACGTCGTCGGTGGCGAGAGCCTCTCGGGCCTGCATCCGGGCTGGCGCACCGAGGCCGAGCTGCAGCTGCACGACGCGATCTCGCCGCAGCAGCGGGCCAAGCAGCTCGGCTACGAGAAGCACCCCGCCTACACGTACCGCACGGCCGAGCTGCTCCAGCCCTACATGGAGAAGGTCTGGGGCCAGCCCTGGGTCGATCAGGTGATGGGCTGCCACATGGCGAACCCGTCCGAGGTCTTCCGTGCGATGGCCGACGGCGACCCCTACCCGGTGAAGGCGTTCATCACCCTCGGCAACAACACGCTGCTCTCGTACCCGAACCAGCACCAGATCCACCGCGCCCTGCTGAGCCAGGATCTCGTCGTCGCGCACGAGATCTTCATGACGCCGACGGCGATGCTGGCCGACTACGTGCTGCCGGGCGACGTGTTCACCGAGCGCAACCACGTCGCCGACAGCTGGGCGTGGAGCAACCGGCTGACGCTCTCCGAGGCGGTGGCCGAGCCGCCCGAGCAGGCGAGCTCGACGTTCCGGTTCTGGACCGACCTCGCACACCGGATGGGGCTCGCCGAGCACTTCCCGTGGAGCAGCCTCGAAGAGGTGCTCGACCATCGCCTCGAGCCCTCGGGCCGGACCTTCGCCGAGTTCAAGGCTTCGACGGTCATGGACCTGCCGGCGCCGAAGTTTCGCAAGTACCGCAAGACCGGCTTTGCGACGCCATCGGGCAAGGTCGAGCTCGCCTCGTCGATCCTCGAAGACCTCGGCTTCGACCCGCTGCCCTATCACCGCCCCGCGCCTTCACCGACCGACGAGTACCCCTACCTCGTCTTCTCGGGTGTGCGCGAGGATCCGTTCTTCCAGACCGGCCAGCGAAACATCGGCGTGCTGCGACGGCGCTCGCCGACGCCGCGGCTCTTCGTGCACCCCGACGACGCCGAGCGCGACGGCCTGGTCGAGGGCGAGTGGGCGCGGCTCGAGACCGAGCACGGGCACGTGCACGCCAAGGTCAGCATCCAGCCCGGCATGCGGCCGGGGCACGTTCGCGTGCCGCATGGCTGGTGGTATCCCGAGACGCGCGGGCAGGCCGAGCTGGCGGGCGCGTTCGTGTCTTCGGATGCCGTGCTGACCGTCGACACCGACGACCTGCTCGATCACGAGCAGGGCATCCCACACTTCAAGGGCTACCCGGGCCGGGTCGTGCCCTGCGATGCGCCGCCGGGCATGTCGAAGACCACGCTGGAGGGCTGATCGATGACGACGCGAAGCGAGCGCGATCACCGCATGCGCGAGATCAAGACGGCGCTCATGGGCCGGCTGGCCGGCCGGGCGATGACGACACGGACGACGGGTCTCGACGGACTCGCCAAGCGACTCCTGCTGCGGCTGTCCGGCGGACCCGCCCCTCACGACGCCGAGCTCGACCATCCCGACGATTGGGACCGACCGATCGACTGAGCGTGCGCGCCTGGGTCAATCGCGTCTCGGCTCGAGCCAGAACCAGTCGCGCACGAAGCCGGATCGGCTGCGCAGCGAGAACCGCCGCGTCACCAGCCCTCGCATCGCGAATCGTCGGGCGAGCACCGCCAGGAGGCCGATCGAGTCGCGGCCCCAGACGTGCGCGTAGACGCGCCGGGGATCGGCCTGCGCCCGGCCGTACTCGATCTCGACCTCGGGCTCGGGCAGGGCCGGCACCAGGCGCGGGACGCGCCTGGCCATCGCCAGCAGGTCCCCACTCGGCTCGTCGCGCAGCTCGTGCACCGCGCAGACCTCGAAGCGAGCAGCCCAGTGACCCGGACTGACTCGCACGGCATCCGCCGATCTCACGCTGTAGCCCAGCGCGAAGAAGTGGAGCGCGAGGTTGCCCTCCCAATCCTGCGGCAGCGCCCCCCACAGCGACGCGCGGTGGCAATCGCCCTCCCGCACGAACTCGAACCCGCTGTGCAGGTGTTCGCAGCGATCGACGATCGGATCCAGAGCCGAGACGTTTCGCATCCCTGTGTACCCCCGGCACAGATCGACAGCAATCGGCGTGCCACGGAGCACCGTCGGCCCGAGCCGGCCCGACCGGGACTCAGGCTGCGCGAGGGGGATCGGGGTGACACAACGAACGCCGGAGCACGAGCGCGAGCGCATGAGGGACGTGGCGAACCGGTATACAGAAGGGCCGGATGATCGCCGCGTGAGCGGGCAGCGGAGAGCGGAGCATCCACGCCCCAGGCCGCGACGGCAGCTCGACGCGGCGATGAGCCGCTCCGGGGCGTCAGCGAGAGCGCGGGGGCAGGCGCGTTGCGTGCGACTCGACCCGGCCTCTCGGACATCGAAGGATCGGCGGACGAGTCCTCCGCGAGACGGTGCAGTGGAGTCGCCCAGGGAGCGCAGCACTCACGGCGTGTCGGCCGGGCGCCCAGGCTCGTCGGCAGCGCTGCGCGATCTTCGTGAGACGAAGCCGACGCCGAAGGCGATGGCGAACGCCAGCGCGGAACCGCTCGAGACCCATGCGCCCGCGCGGAAGGCCACAGGCGAGTACTCCATCCTGAACCGATGGTGCCCCGCCGCCAGGGGCACGGCTCTCAAGACCGAGTTCGCGACCAGCACGTCGTAGCTCGACTGACTGCTCCCCGGGAGCGGCCTCGCTCGCCACCCCTCGGCATAGGCGTCGGTGACCAGCAGGATGGCGCTCTGCTCGAGATCGACTTCGTACTCCAGGTGATCGGTGCCTTCATCCACCAGCCTCACGCGACCCGCGACGCGGCCGACGGCCGGCTCGGGATCGGGGACCTGCTCGAGCACGACGCTTCGCACCGGATCGAAGCCGGCGGCAAAGACCGCGTCTCGGGCGGCAGCGGCGTCGGGAACGACCTCGTATTCGTCGACCAGGAGATGCCGTGGCAGCGCGGCGACTGCTCCGAGCACGCGGCCGTCGCGTCGCATGACGACCCGGGTGCGCAGCATGCGCAGGATGGGCGCATATCTCGTCGGACCGTCACCCCCATCGGCGATGTCGAAGCCGCCTGGGCGCTGACTCCTCAGCATGAACCGGGCATAGCGGTCCGTCTTGACGGGGTCGTAGCCCCAGATCGAGTGGCGGCCGAGCTGCATCGCCAGATTGCTTCCGCCCAGCCCCATGAAGCGGCCATCACCGATCCGATCGGTGGCCGCGCGGAAGGGCGCGATCTGCTTCTCCGAATACGGCACCTCGGCACCGAACCGGTTTCGATGCGCGAAGGACACCAGCTCGAGGCCACCGATCACGACGAGCAGCAGAATCGCCCAGCGACCGCGTTCGCTCGTCGCCCGGAGGGCGAAGAGCAGGGTCATCGCGACCGCGATCAGGGCCGAGCGACCGAACGAGACGAGCAGGCCGTTCTGCCAGCGCAAGAGCTCTCGGGGCGCGGGATCGGGCTCGTCTGCGAGCTGGAGCAGCCACGCCGAGAGCGAGGGCGAGCCGGCCCCCTCGCCGATCGACGCGTTCGCCCAGAAGGTGCCAGCGAGCAGGAGCAGAGCAGCTGCCCCGGCGATGTACGCCATCGTGACGACCTTCGTCCGCGAGCGCATCGCCGCATCGACCCCGTCCGCGATCAGAGGCGCTGCGAAGAGCGTGGCGAAGAACATGAACTTGGACGGTGCTCGAAAGAGCGCGAAGCCCGGCACGCCTTCGTAGAGGAGTTCGTACAGCGGCGTGTAGCGGCCGAAGGCGAGCATCGCGAACACGAGAAAGAGAACGATGCTTGCGTCGCGACGCCAGCCACGCCCGACGATCACGCCATGGATCGCGAAGCCGAGAGCCACCAGCCCCACGTACATCGACGTATCCCAATAGCCCCATCGGCCCCAGTAGACGAGCTTGGGGCCGTTGGGAACGGCGTAGAGCTCGGGCACGGCGAGCGTGAGCAGGCCTTCCAGCGGCATCGAGAAGCTCGTCGCGAACTCGAAGTCGACACCTGCGTGGCGCACACCCTGGAGGGCGATGTCGAGGCCCGTCGAAACCTGGACCGCCGAGAGGGCGAGCCCCGCCACCGGGATCGCGAGCAACACGCCGAAAGCGCGCCACCAGGGCCGGGCGATGGGGGTGCTGAGGGCGAGCGCCGCGATGTGAGCACCCGTGGCTGCACCCGCCATGTAGAGGGTGGGCGGATGTCCCGCGAGCGCCATGAGGGCCGTCACACCGGAGGCGACGAGCCCCCAGCGCAGCGAAGGCCGTCGCACCAGGTGCTCGACGGCCAGCCAGAGCAGCGGTGTCCAGGCCAGCGTCTCCAGCACGGCGAGGTGTCCCGCCGCCACACGCAGGAAGCTACCCGCACCGAAGACGACCGCGAAGGCCGCGAACCCCGAGGCCAGCGTCGAGTGCCCCGCATGACGCATCCACGCGTGGGTCGATCCACCGAGGACCAGCAGGCTCAACACGAACTCGACGCTGATCGCGTTCGCGAGCGGAAGCACGAAATAGATCAGCCCGAAGGGATGGAAGACGGCTGTCTGGAAGACCCCGACATAGGGCGTTCCGGAGAAGATGTGCGGGTTCCAGAGAGGCAGGTTCCCCGACCTGACCTCGTCGACGAAGAAGGGCCGCATCAGCGCCGTGAAGCGCGCGGCGTCACCCGACCTGTGCGAAGGGATCCATCCCTCCGACCCGAACACGAACGCACCCAGGACGAAGAGGATGCCGAGCACGAGCATGCCGGCAAAGGCCAAGTCTCGTCTTCGGGTGGATGACACCGGGACATCCTCTCAGATCCCGGTGCGGGTCACAACGTTCCTCGTGCCGAGCGTCGATTTCGGCAGGGCGAGGAGAGACGACCGTGCGGACGACTCTCGGGGCGGCCGACGGCCTGGAAGGGTTTGCCGCCGCTCGAGGCCCTCGATTCACGCCGTGCGCGTGAGGATCGACCGCCCCGCCGCGCCCATCGGGTCGCCTAGGCCGCGCGGCGAAGCCGACGCGTTCGGGTGGGCTTTCGCTCGCGCTCCACCCGGACCCGAGCGGCCCGGTTCGCAGCGAGATACCGCTCTCGGAGGAACACGTATGCGCCGGCCACGGTGATGAAGGAGACGGCTGCACCGAACGTGAGGATCTGCATGTCATTCATGGTCGTTTCTCCCGATGAGCAGGGCTCCGGCCGAGAGGATCGACGGGACCCAGAGCCCCACGAAGATCCCCTCCTCTCGCTGACCGGAGAAGAAGAGGTAGACGGACGCCACGAGGGAGAGGCCCGCCGCGAGGAAGAAGAGCGCCTTCGGCGCGGTCACACCGGGCAGCACCTCGCCCTGCGGACCGGGCTCCCGTTCGCCGCGTACCTCGTGCACCTCGACTCTCATGGCTTTGCTCCTCTCGTGTCTCGCCGACCCGTCGTGGACCGACACCCAGTTGGACGCCCTCTGATGGAGGCGGTTGCACACTTTTTGAATAAAAATTAGCTCTTAACTTTTGTGCAATCGAAGGCCGAAGGCTAGGCTCTCGCAGATCGGAGCGCCGAGCCTCTGTGACGCGTGAGGAGGGCCGATGAACGAAGAGAGGAACGACAGGGACGAGAGACGCGAGCTCGTCGCGCGGTGGCTGGGCGTGTCGGTCGGGCTCGGGGCCGCGGCGATCGCGTGGTATGCGATCCGCTGGCCGGCCCCCGCGATCTCGTTCGCGATCGGCTTCGCGGCCTACCTGATCGCGCGCCCGGCAGAGCACTGAGCCACGCGCGCCCTGCCTGCTCGCATCACCCTGCCGGGCGGCGGGGCCTGACGCCGGTGCTTCAGACCGCGCCCCGCACGAGACCGCGCAGCAGACGCTCGGCGTTCTCGAGCGTCTCGGTGCGATCCTTCAGCTTGTCGAGGCTGCGGACCGCCATCGACGTGCGCGGGTTGCGAGCCAGCCGATCGCGGTTTCGATCGACGAAGCGCCAGTAGAGCGCGGTGAGCGGACAAGCGCCCTCCCCCACGCGTCGCTTCGGGTCGTACGTGCAGCCTCGACAGTGGTCGCTCATCCGGTTCATGTACGCGCCGCCCGCCGCATAGGGCTTCGACGCCATCCGGCCGCCGTCGGCGTGGAGCCCCATGCCGATCACGTTCGGCACCATGACCCACTCGGCGGCGTCGACGAAGCTGCGCTCCATCCAGTCGAGGAGGTGCTGCGGGCGGACCTCGGCGAGGAGGCCCAGGTTGGCGAGCACCATCAGGCGCTCGATGTGGTGCGCCCAGCCTCGCTCGTGCACGGCGCCGACGGCCGAACGCACACACGCCATCTGCGTCGCCTGGGGATCGTCGAAGCAGGGCAGCAGCTTGCGCCGCGCGTCGAGCGCGTTCAGCCGGCGGTAGTCGGGCATCCACAGCCAGTAGACGCCCCAGACGTACTCGCGCCAGCCCAGCACCTGGCGCACGAAGCCCTCGACCGAGGCGATCGGCGCGCGGCCTTCGCGATAGGCCCCCTCGGCGGCCTCGCAGACCTCGCGAGGATGCAGGAGCCCCAGGTTCAAGGCGGGGCTGAGCAGCGCATGGGCCAGGTGCCACGATCGACTCGTCATCGCGTCCTGGTGCGGCCCGAAGCGCGGCAGGCACTCGCGCACGAAGTGACGAAGCCGAGCGAGCGCCGCCCGGCGCGACGTGGGCCACCAGCCCTGGGGATCGTCACCGAAGCCCATGCCCTCCATCTCGGCGAGCACCTCGCGGTCGAGCACATCGAGCTCCGAGCGCACGGGTGCGGGCCATTGCCCCTCCTTCGGCGGCGGCTCGCGGTTCTCCTCGTCGAAGTTCCAGCGCCCCCCGGCAGGCTCGTCACCATCCATCAGCACGCCGAGACGTCTTCGCTGCCAGCGATAGAACGTCTCCATGCGCAGCGCCTTCCGGCCCTCGGCCCAGGCGCGGAACTCTTCGGGGTGACACAGGAACTGGTCGTTGCGCACGAGCTCGACGCCCCAGCCCGACAGCCGCTCGGCGGCGCCGAAGCGGCTGGGCTCCATGGCGACGACGCGATCGGGCGCGTGGTGCGCGACGTGCGCTTCGAGCCCCGCCTTCAGGCTCGGCGACCGGCGATGGTCGACGTCGAATCCCGCGTCCGCGAGCTCGGCGGCGAAGCGGCGCATGGCCGTCTTGTAGAGGTGCAGACGCTGACGGTGCCAGCGACGCGTTCGCAGCAGCGCGTCGCTCTCGACCAGGAGTACGCGCGTGTCGTCGGGTGAGCGGTCTCGCAACGACGCCACGCGCCGGTTGAGCTGGTCACCGAGGATCCAGACCGTCTGCATGCGCGAAGGCTAACCGCTCACGACCCGCAGCGGATCGTCTCGCTTCAGCTTCAGCTGACCGAGCGCCTTGCGGCGCAGATAGGCGTACTGCTCGAGCAGCGGGAGCCCCTTCGGGCAGACGTCGTGGCAGCCCATCAAGCCCACGCAGCCGAAGACGCCGTCGTCGCTCGCGATCACGTCGAACCAGTCGTCCTCGCTGCGCGCGTCCCGCGGATCGCGCATGAAGCGGGCGATCCGGTTGAGCCCCGCCGCCCCGACGAAGTCTTCGCGGACGTTCGCGACGCCACAGCCCGCGATGCAGCAGCCGCACTCGATGCAGCGCTCGCCCTCGTAGATCGCCTGGGCGAGCTCGTCGTCCATGCGCTCCTCGGGCGCCTCGGGATCGAAGGGCGCGCGCTCGTGCACCCACGCACCCACACGCTCGGCCATGTCTCGAAACCAGGTGCCCGTGTCGACCGAAAGGTCGCCGACGATCTTGAACACGGGGAGCGGCTGCAGGCGGATCGCCTCGGGCAGATCGCGCGTCAGCGTCTTGCAGGCGAGCGCCGGGCGCCCGTTGACGAGCATGCCGCACGACCCGCAGATCGCCGAGCGGCAGGCGAAGTCGAACTGGAGGCTCGGATCGAGGTGCTCGCGAATCTCGTTCAACGCCGTGTAGAGCGTCATGTACGGCTTCTCGGCCAGCTCGAACGTGTCGAAGTGCGGCTCCGATTCGGGGTCTTCCGGGTTGAGGCGAAAGATCTCGAAGACGAGGGTGCGACCGACGTCGAGGGTGATCTCCTGGCTGGCCATGGACATCGCGTTCTCCTTCTTCGCGGTCATTCGCTTCGCTGCGGAGGCGACTCGTGGTCGACCGAGCCCTGCCAGCGGCCCCAACGCATGCGGGCCCCGAGCGGCTCGGAGGGAGGGAGCGCGCCGCCGGCGCTCCAGGCAGCACCGACGGCGCGGTTGTAGTCCTCGACCGAGGACTGCATCGGGACGGTCAGGCTCTTGCCGTAGCCGCGGTCACCCGGCGGCAGATCGATGAGCCCGACCGGCTCGTACGAGAGACGCGAGGTGCCCTGCTCGTGCGACCAGCGCGCCAGCGTGCGGTTCAGCCAGCGGTCGTCGTCGCGCGCCGGGTGATCGGTGCGGAAGTGCGCACCGCGGCACTCGGTGCGGGCCAGCGCGCCCTGGGCCGTGACGAGCGCGAGACGCGCCATGCCTTCGAGCCGGAGCGCGAACGCGAGCTCGGGGTTCGCACCGGGCGCCTTCGATCGGAGCGCCGCGCGCGCGACCAGCGCGAGCTGCCCCTCGATCTCCTTCGTGGCCTGCTCGAGCTCGTCTCCGTTGCGAAAGACGCCGACCTTCTGGTTCATGGTCTCGGCGATCGCGTCGCGAATCGCGTACACGGTCGGCCCATCGCCGGAGCGATCGAGCCAGCCCTCGACCCGTCGATCGACGTCGCGGTGGAATGCGTGCACCACTGCCGTGTCGACCGCGAGCGTGCTCTGCGAAGCGAATCGCGCCACGTGCTGGCCGACGAAGCGGCCTGCGACGACCGTCTCGGCCAGGCTGTTGCCGCCCAGGCGGTTGAACCCGTGGAGATCCCAGCACGCGGCCTCGCCGACGGCGAAGAGCCCGCGCATGCCGTAGGCCTCGCCCTCCTTGTTCACGCGGACGCCGCCCATCGAGTAGTGCTGGATCGGACGCACCGGGATCGGCTCGCGCGCCGGATCGAGTCCGTTGAAGTCGCGACAGATGTCCCAGACCTCACGGAGCTTGGTGCGCAGGTGCTGCTCGCCGAGGTGACGCAGGTCGAGCCAGAGATGCGCCCCGGCATCGCTCTCGACGCCACGGCCCTCCTTGATCTCGGCCATCATGTGCCGTGACACGACGTCGCGACTCGCGAGCTCCTGCTTCTCGGGCTCGGCCGTCACCATGAATCGCTCACCGCGCGCGTTGAGCAGATGTCCGCCGTCACCGCGGCAGCCCTCGGTGACGAGGATGCCGCTCGGCACCAGCCCGGTCGGGTGGAACTGCACCGCCTCCATGTTGCCGAGCGGGACGACGCCCGTGTCGAGCGCGAGCGATGCGCCGGTGCCCTCGTTGATCGTCGCGTTGGTGGTGTACTGGCCGTAGATGCGACCGTGGCCGCCCGTGGCGATGACGGTGGCCTTCGCGACGAACGAGGTGAGCGCGCCGCTGCGCAGACAACGCGTCACGGCGCCCCAGCAGCGCCCCGCGTCATGGATCAGCGAGAGCGCCTCGATGCGGTCGATGACGCGAATGCCGAGGCGCACGACCTCGCCGTCCACGGCGTAGAGCACGGCATGGCCCGTGCCGGCCGACGCGTAGCAGGCACGCCACTTCGCGGTGCCGCCGAAGTTGCGATGCATGATGAGCCCGGCCTTCTCCTCGGGCTCGTCGATCTCGACCTTCTGGCCCTTCACGAAGTAGGTGTTGCGACCGGGCCGAACGCGGGTCCAGGGCACGCCCCAGTGCGCGAGCTCGCGCACCGCGACGGGCGCCTCCTCGCTGAAGATCCACGCGACCTCCTGGTCGGCGCCCCAGTCGGAGCCGCGCACGGTGTCGAGGAAGTGGAGCGTGGGGTCGTCGCCCTCGGCCTTCACGCAGTTGCCGAGCGCGGCCTGCATGCCGCCCTGGGCGGCGCAGCTGTGGCTTCGACGCGGGGGCACCAGCGAGAGCAGCGTCACGTCGTGACCGGCCACCGCGGCCTCGATCGCGCAGCGCTCGCCCGCGAGGCCACCGCCGATCACCAGCACGTCCGTCGTTCGCAGATCCATGGCGTCTACTCCCCGAGAAGGAACGCGAGGGGCGGCTCGACCCACCCGGCGAGCACGAAGAGCGTCAGACCGCCGAGGCCGAGGAACCCGAAGAGCAGCGTCCGCTCGATGCGAAGCAGCGTGCGGCGCCCGAGGCGCGCGCCGATGCCCCACTTCACGGCGAAGCGGTAGAGGCCGACGCTCGCGTGGAACTCGTCGCCGAGCAGCATCAACGCGTAGAGCGGCCAGAGACCGCCGGCGACACGGGCCTCCGTCGAGACGGCTTCGATGCCCGTCCGCACGCCGAAGAGATCGGTGTAGACGTCGAGCCCGACCAGCACGAGGTG
>JAAUYD010041812.1_pt1 | contig 19637 bp, 15 predicted proteins | sample 7278101 | NCBI WGS metagenome assembly JAAUYD01 (sample SAMN14350128, study PRJNA611818) | marine sediment metagenome | isolation source: surface marine sediment (0.6m) | place: French Polynesia: Moorea | collected 2018-08
CACCACCATGAATATGTGGTAGACCAGGTCACTGTAGGGGCGGTCGCGGCCCGGAAAATGATCCCGCAACTGCTGCCCACTGAGCTGGCAGGCAAAGCGCTGGGCCGCCGCGATGATGCGTTGGCACTTTTCCACGTACTGCTCCGCTGTCAACTGCGGACCGGCCAGGCTGACCCCGACAAAATCGGCCACGTCCCGCAGGTCCTGGCAGTAGGTGCCCTGCTCTCCCCGGGCCACGACAGGTACCGAGCGAAAACCCAAGGCCGCCAGATCCGACATCGCGCCCGGCGATTCCACCACGTTGATAGACTCGAAGTGGATACCCTGATCGATCAGGAATTCTTTGGTGCGAAGGCAGCTGGAGCAGCCGGGCTGCCAGTAGACACGATAGGTTTCGGACATTGCACTCTCCGGGAATCTATCCCCTACCTGTATGTTTATCGGTGAACGCTTGCTGCGCAAGCTGGTGAACGCGCAGCGTTCGTTCACCAGCTTGCGCAGCAAGCGTTCACCCTAAAAAAAAGCCCGCGCGAAGCGGGCTTTTTTGCTGCACCTGGCAATAATCAGCCGACCAGGATGCCACCGTACTGGACGAAGAACGGCACAAACACCAGCGACAGGATCGCTGACAGTTTGATCAGGATGTTCAGCGAGGGGCCCGAGGTGTCCTTCAGCGGATCACCCACGGTGTCACCGACAACCGCAGCCTTGTGGTTTTCGGTGCCCTTGCCGCCCAGGTTGCCGGCTTCGATGTACTTCTTGGCGTTGTCCCAGGCGCCGCCCGAGTTGGACGAGGCGATGGCCAGCACACCGCCGGCGACCAGCGATCCGGCCAGCAGGCCGGCCAGGGCCTGGATGCCGAACAGGAAGCCGGTGACCAGAGGCGCACCCATGATCAGGATGCCCGGCGGGATCATTTCCTTGACCGCAGCCGAGGTGGAAATGGCCACACACTGCTCGTAGTCAGGATCACCCTTGCCTTCCATGATGCCCGGGATCTCGCGAAACTGGCGACGCACCTCTTCAATCATCTTGTAAGCCGCCGAGCCCACGGACTTCATGGTCATGGCGGTGAACAGGGCCGGCAGAACCGCACCGATGAACAGGCCGGTGAAGACCATGGGATCCAGCAGGTTGATGCTGCCCAGCAGGTCAGAAGTGGGATCGTCTTCCTTCAGCAGGATATCGGCCCGGGTGAGGAAGGCGGCAAACAGCGCCAGGGAGGTCAGGATAGCGGCGCCGATGGCGAAGCCTTTACCCATGGCGGCGGTGGTGTTGCCGGCAGCGTCCAGCACGTCGGTGCGCTTGCGCACGTGCTCTTCCATACCGGCCATTTCGGCGATACCGCCGGCATTATCCGCTACCGGTCCGTAAGCGTCGATGGTCAGGGCAATAACCAGGGTGCCCAGCATACCCAGGGAGGCGATGGCCACGCCGTACATGCCGGCCAGCATCCAGGGGATATAGATGGCCAGGCCGATGGCCAGGTAGGGACCAACGGCGGACTTGTTGCCCAGGGCCAGGCCAAAAATGATGTTGGTCGCGGTACCTGTCTTGCAGGACTCGGCCACTTCACGCACCGGCCCGTAAGCGTCGGAGGTGTAGTACTCGGTCAGCAGACCCACCACCAGCCCGGCAATCAGGCCGGCCAGGAAGCAGAAATACACCCCGGTATTGGTATAGGTTTCTCCCAGGATCTGGAAGTCCGCCGGTACCAGCTGCACGGTCACGAAGTACATGACAATGGCCATGAGCACGCTGGAGATAATCAGCATGCGCTTCAGCGCAGGGCCGACCTGCTCCTCGGTAGTCACCCGCACCAGCAGGATCGTGATCAGGCTCACCGGAATTCCGATGGCGGATATGACAATGGGATACAGCAGCGCGTCCACGTTGCCGGCAAATGCGATGGCGGAGATCACCATGGCGGCGCAGGTACTCTCTGCGCAGGAACCGAACAGGTCAGCACCCATGCCGGCCACGTCACCCACGTTGTCACCCACGTTGTCGGCGATGACCGCCGGGTTGCGGGGATCGTCTTCCGGGATACCGGCTTCCACTTTGCCCACCAGGTCAGCGCCCACGTCGGCAGCCTTGGTGAAGATGCCGCCGCCCACACGTGCGAACAGCGCGATGGAGGAGCCGCCCAGGCCAAAGCCGGCGATGACTTCCATCAGGATGTGGTTCGGCAGCTGTTCCGGCATGACGTATTTCAGGGCCAGGTAAATCAGCAGCAGGCCAAGCGAGGCCAGGCTGACCAGAGCAAAACCCATCACCGACCCGGAATGCAGCGCCAGGTTAAAGGCATCCGACAGCGACTGGTTGGCAGACACCGTGGTGCGAGCGTTGCCGCTGGTGGCGATTTTCATGCCAATGTAACCGGATGCAATGGAAATGACCGCACCCACCAGGAACGCTACGGCGGTGTAGACACCTTCGTTGACGTAGTCGGTGTGGTGATCGTCGATCAGCAGGGCAATGATGGCGGCGAACACCACCATGAAGATGGCCATGAACTTGTATTCCTGCTTGAGGAACGCCATGGCTCCGGACGCGATGGCCGCGTGGATTTTTTTGAGGCGCGCTTTGATGTCTTCATCTTCGACACCCATGTCGATGGGTACTTTTTTCACCGACGATGAGTAATAGAAGGCGACCAGAAGCCCCAGCAGGGACAGCGCCAGAATGATTGCTACAGACATTTCCAGAGTTACTCCAGATTTTTAGTGAGGAATTCGATTGGTTTTGCTTTTTCGACCCGCGTTTCGCCCAGGCGAAAGCCGATGAAGCTCCCGCGACCGAGCAGAGGATTCGCGCAAAAATGTGAGTATTCAGCTATTCCGAAAAACCCGCCAAGCCCTTAGGCCTCGGGGAGATTGGCGCGGAAGTTTACCACATCCTGGGCCCGGAAAGGCCCCTCCGATGGTCGAATGTGACCCCGCAATTCTACGTACACGGCGGCCGGGGCTTCTCCCGGGGCTGGCGCCAGTGCAGAATTCGCTTTTTGCACCCGTTTCAAGGACCTTGATGAACGTATCCGAAGCCGTCGCCCAGCGCCGCACCATTCGCGGTTTTCGCCCTGACCCGGTAGACCCCAAGCTGATCCGGCAGATCTTTTCCCGTGCGCAGCAGGCGCCGTCCAACTGCAACACCCAGCCCTGGCACATGACCGTGGTGTCCGGCCAGGCGCGGCAGCAGCTGGAGCAGAGCCTGATGCAGGAAATCATGTCCGGCAAGCCCCCCTCCCCGGCATTCACACCGGGAGACCACAATCTGCAGGGCATCTACCGCGAACGGCAGGTGGACTGCGCGGTTCGCTACTACGGCGTCATGGGCATCGGGCGCGAGGACAAGCAGGCCCGCAACGAACTGATGGCGAAAAACTGGCAGTTTTTCGGGGCGCCCCACGCCGGCTTCCTGTGCATGCCCCTGGACATGGGACCGGTCAACGCCATCGACATCGGCATCTACCTGCAGACCCTGATGCTGCTGTTCGTGGAGCACGGCATCGACAGCTGCCCCCAGGGCGCCCTGGCCTTTTTTCCCGATCCGGTGCGAGAGATCGGCGGTATCCCCGAGGGCATGGGTATCGTCTGCGGCATCTCGTTTGGCTACGCCGATGAGGAGGCCCTGATCAATACCGTGAGGATGCCCCGGGACGAACTGAACCGGGCAGTTGAATTCGTGGAATGATCCTCAGGTCAATGCGCCGGACTGGCGCAGGGCCTCAATCTCCTCCGCCTCAAACCCCCAGTCCGCCAGCACCGATTCAGTATCAGCACCTTCAGGACTACCTGGCTCCGGCACATCACACTGGCTGCGACTGAATCGCGGCGCCGGCGCCGGCTGGGTCAGGCCGTTGATGTCGATAAAGGTCTGGCGAGCCCGGTTGTGGGGGTGGTCCGGGGCTTCGGTGAAATCCAACACCGGCGCAAAGCAGGCATCGGTACCCTCCAGCAGTTCGCACCACTCCTGCCGGGTCCGGGTCCTGAACACCTGCTCCAGGCGCTGCTTGAGCTCCGGCCAGCGCGACGGATCCAGCTGCTTGCCGAAGGTCTCGGGATCAAGCTCCAGTTTCTCCAGCAGCAGCGCATAGAACTGCGGCTCCAGCGGCCCCACCGAGACAAACTTGCCGTCTGCCGTCTCGTAGACGTCGTAATAGTGGGCGGCGCCGTCCAGCAGGTTGGCCGAGCGCTGACTGGACCATACGCCGAGCCGCTGCATGCCGTGAAACATGGACATCAGGCTGGCCGCGCCGTCGGTTATGGCGGCATCCACCACCTGTCCCTGACCCGAGGTTTTGGACTCCACCAGAGCCGCCAGCATGCCCATCACCAGGAACAGGCTGCCGCCGGCGTAGTCCCCCACCAGATTGAGCGGAACGGCGGGTTTTTCCCGACTGCCAATGGCGGCCAGGGCGCCCGAAATGGCGATGTAGTTGATATCGTGACCCGCCACGGTGGACAGCGGACCGTCCTGGCCCCAGCCGGTCATCCGGCCATAGACCAGGCGGGGATTGCGCGCCAGGCAGGCGTCGGGCCCGAAGCCCACCCGCTCGGCCACGCCGGGCCGGAAGCCCTCGAACAGCATGTCGGCCTTCTCCACCAGGGTCATCAGGGTTTCCAGGCCCTCGGCGGTTTTCAGATCCAGGGCGATGGATTTCTTGCCGCGGCTGTGGACGTCCATGGCGGACGGCAGCGCAATGCCCGGGGTAGAAGAGGATCGCTCCACTACGACCACTTCGGCGCCCAGGTCAGCCAGCAGCATTCCGGCATAGGGTCCGGGTCCGAGTCCCTTGATTTCAAGGACCTTGATGCCGGCCAGGGGACCCACCAGATCAGTCCGCGTCCAGCGCCCGCCCGATGATTTCTTTCATGATTTCGCTGGTACCGCCGTAGATGCGCTGGACCCTCGCGTCAGCGTAGAGCTGGGCAATGGGGTACTCCAGCATGTAGCCGTAGCCACCGTGCAGCTGCAGGCATTCGTCGATGATTTCGCACTGGGTCTCGGTGCACCACAGCTTGGCCATGGCGCCGGTGGCGTTGTCCAGCCGGCCGTCCAGCAGCTTCTGCACGCAGCTGTCCACGAAAGCCCGCATGACCTCGAGTCTGGTCTTGCACTCGGCCAGCTTGAAGCGGGTGTTCTGGAAGCCCATGACCGGCTGGCCGAAGGCCTTGCGCTCGCGCACGTACTGGATGGTCTCGCGCACCGCCATCTCGGTGGCGCCCAGGGCCGCCATGGCGATGATGAGTCGCTCGTAGGGCAGTTCCTGCATCAGATTGACGAAGCCCATACCCTCGGCACCGCCCAGGAGGTTTTCCCTGGGCACCCGGACGTTTTCGAAAAACAACTCGGAGGTGTCCTGGGCTTTCAGCCCGATCTTTTCCAGGTTCCTGCCCCGGCTGAATCCCTCGGCGCCCTCGGTTTCCAGCACCATCAGGGAAATTCCCTTGGCACCCTGGTTTGGATCGGTTTTGGTCACCACGACGATCAGGTCTGCGACCTGGCCGTTGGTGATGAAGATCTTGGAGCCGTTGATGACATAGTCGTCGCCATCGGCCAGGGCCGTGGTGCGTATGCTCTGAAGGTCCGAACCCGCAGAAGGTTCCGTCATGGCGATGGCGCCGACGAGCTCGCCGCTGATGAGTTTCGGAAGCCAGCGCTGCTTCTGCTCATCCGTGCCGAAATTCAGGATGTATCGGGCAACGATGTTATGGACGCCAAAGCCCCAACCGGCATCCCCAACCCTGGCCTGTTCCAGGAAAATCACCATATCGTGTCCGTAGTCACCACCGGAACCGCCATACTCTTCCGGCATTGAAGCGCCGAGCAGTCCGAGTTCACCGCACTGGTTCCAGAACTCCCGGTCCACGTAGCCCTGCCTGCGCCAGCGGTCCATATTGGGAACCAGTTCGGCGGCGAAAAATCGCTCCACCATATCCGCCAGCTGAGCATGTTCTTCGCTCATCCAGGGCGCCACGCGATGCCCGGCGTTAAATTCCATTTGGTTGGCTGCTGTTGCCATGAGGTGATTCTCCTGATTGCTTATTTGATCCGGCCTGGGCGGGTCAGCTCCATTCCAGCTCAGGGAAGGGCCACCGTCGCCGTTGCGCTTAGTGTTGTTTTTCCGTCATCGATCCGGGTTCTGAGCTTCAGACGCAGCCGCCGTTCCCCGTCTTCCTCAAAAATCCTGGAAACACGGCCACTGCAGGTCACCGTCGCATGCACCGGCGTAATCGCCATAAAGCGGGCTGAATAGGCCCGCAGCTGCTGCTGGGGGATCCATTCGGTCACCATTCGTCCCAGCACCGCCATGGACAGCATGCCGTGGGCGATGACGTCGTCCAGTCCAGCCTGTTGAGCGAAGTCCGAGTCCACGTGAATCGGGTTATGGTCACCGGAGCCGCCACAGTAAAGGGCCAGCACATGGCGGGTGACGGGACCAAAAGTCAGGGTCGGCAGTTCGTCGCCGACCTGCAGCTGGCCAAAATCAGGTGCCTGGCCGCTCACGCCTGGGGCCTGCGCATGATGAGAGTGGTCCGGCGCTGCTGTACCTGTTCGCCCAGCTGGTTGGTTGCGGTGGCCACCAGTTCCATGAAGTCCATGGCGCCGCCCTTTTTCTCGTACATCTTGTCGATGCGGTCCTGCAGCGTAATGGTGTCACCGGCGAAAATCAGGCCCTGGTAGCTGAAGCTTTCTTCGCCGTGCAGCAGGTATCGATAGTCAATTCCAAGCTCTTCGGCGTCGGGACCGGTGCGGGGTGCCAGGGACCACAGGCAGGTGCCGAAGGATGGCGGCGCCAGGACCGAACGGTAGCCGGCCTGCCGGGCCGCTGCCTCGTCCAGGTAGATGTCCCGGGTTTCTCCGATCGCCTTGGCGAACAGCCGCAGCTGGCCCAGCTCCACCTGCACCGAGGCGGGTTCGGATACGTGTCCCAGGTATTCCCGATTGAAGATCGTCATTGATTGAGTACGAGACGGCCGGCTCCCGGCCGAGCGGCCCGTGCCATCGATCTACACCAATAGTTGAGTTTACTCATGAGTAAGGTAATATGCCAATAACTTACCCACGGGTAACTTAGATGTCAAATCCCAGCACCAGCGGTCGACGAGCAGCCCGGCGTATCGGCGTGGATCAGGGCGCCGATTTCGAACAGCGGCGCCGGATTATCCTGCGGGAAGCGGCCCGGGCCTTTAACGAAAAAGGGGTGGAGAACACCTCCCTGGACGACATCGCTGCCCGGCTCAACGTCACCAAGCCGGCGCTGTATCACTACGTGTCCAGCAAAGATGAATTCGTTTCGCTCTGCCTGGCCCAGGCCATGGAGGACAACCAGCGTCTGCTCGAGGAGGCCGGGCAGCGCGGCGGAACGGGACTGGAGCAGCTCATCTACATCTTCGAGCGCTGGGTGCAGGGTGTGGTGTCGGATTTCGGCCGCAGCATTGTGCTGGTGGATCTGCGCACCCTCAGCGACGCCAGCCGCCGGGAACACCGCAAGGCCCAGCGGCAGCTGCTGCGCTCGGTGGAGTCCATCATTCAGCGGGGAATCGAGGACGGCTCGGTACGCCGCTGCAGTCCCGCCGTCATGGCGCTCAGCCTGATCGGCCTGTTCAATTCCCCGGCGCGCTGGTACCGGGAGGACGGTGGACTTAGTATCGAGGAAATTGCACAGGAGTTGATGGCCCTGCTGACCAATGGCGTGGCCGCCAGCCCCGAGTAAGTCACACCGGCCCCAGAGGTTCAAACCCGAAATGAGCATCCGTCCGCGGCGATCCGTCCTGTACATGCCGGGCTCCAACACGCGTGCCCTTGAAAAGGCCAGGACCCTGGCCGCTGACTGCGTGATCATGGACCTGGAAGACTCCGTGGCACCCGATGCCAAGGAACAGGCACGGGACAATGTCCTTCGTGCCCTGGAACGGGGCGGCTATGGCCGGCGCGAACGGGTGTTTCGCATCAATGGCCACGACACGCCATGGCACGCAGAAGACCTGGAGGCCGCCGCCCGCAGCGGTGCCGACGCAGTCCTGCTGCCCAAGGTCAGCACCCCCGAACAGGTGGGCCAGGCGGCCGAGAGCCTGGCCAGCCACGGCGCTCCCAGCGACCTGGGGCTTTGGGTGATGGCGGAAACCGCCGCCGGAATCCTGGACATGGACACCATTGCCGGCAGCCATCCAGCCCTGCAGGTCATCGTCATGGGCAATGCTGACCTGGCCAGCGAACTGAGGATCGATCCAGGCCCGAACCGGGAGGGCCTGATTGGCCCCATGAGCCACTGTGTGCTGTCGGCCCGGGCCCATGGACTTGATATACTGGACGGCGTTTCAGAAGACTTCAGCGACATGACGGCGTTTCGCGCTTCCTGCGAACAGGGACGGTCGCTGGGCTTCGATGGAAAGACGCTGATTCACCCCCGGCAGATAGACGCCGCCAATGACGTTTTTGGCGTGTCGGACCAGGCCATCGAGTCCGCCACAGCCGTTTGTGATGCGTGGCAGGCCGCCTTCGACAAAGGTCGGGGTGTTGCCGTTCTCAATGGGCGTATGATCGAGCAACTGCACGCCGAATCAGCGCAGCGAACACTGGCCCTGGCAGAGGCCATCCGGGAGATGGAGAATGGCTGAGAACAACACCCCACGCCAGCGATGGGATGAGCTGGCAACCCGGGAGCGCAAGGGGCGCTCACCCGACGATCTGGTCTGGCAAACCCCGGAAGGCATTCCGGTGCAGCCGGTATACACCGCTGACGACCTGGCCGGCATGCAGCACCTGGACAGCCTGCCCGGATTCAAGCCATTCATACGCGGCCCCAGGGCCACCATGTACACGGGAAGACCCTGGACAGTGCGGCAGTACGCCGGATTTTCAACGGCGGAGGAATCCAACGCCTTCTACCGCAATAACCTGGCGGCGGGACAAACCGGCCTGTCGGTAGCCTTCGACCTGGCCACCCACCGGGGCTACGACTCGGACCACCCCCGGGTGGTGGGCGACGTGGGTAAAGCGGGAGTGGCCATCGACACCGTCGAGGACATGAAGATCCTGTTCGACGGTATCCCGCTGGACAAGATGTCTGTCTCCATGACCATGAACGGCGCGGTGATCCCGATCATGGCCATGTACATCATTGCCGCCGAGGAGCAGGGCGTCAGCCAGCAGCAGCTGGCCGGCACACTGCAGAACGACATTCTCAAAGAATTCATGGTGCGCAACACCTATATCTACCCGCCCCAGCCCTCCATGCGCATCGTGGCCGACATCATCGGCTTCACTGCCCACCACATGCCGCGCTACAACTCGGTATCCATCTCCGGCTACCACATGCAGGAGGCCGGAGCCACGGCGGTACAGGAGCTGGGCTTTACCATCGCCGACGGCATTGAATACGTACGCGCGGCCCTGGCCAGCGGGTGGACGGTGGATGAGTTTGCGCCGCGGCTGTCGTTCTTCTTCGGCATCGGCATGAACTTCTTCATGGAGGCGGCCAAGCTGCGTGCGGCCCGCCTGCTGTGGGCCCAGCTGATGGAAGAGCTGTTTCAGCCGGAGAACCCCAAATCGCTGATGCTGCGGACCCACTGCCAGACCTCAGGAGTCAGTCTGACCAGCCAGGATCCCTACAACAACATCATCCGCACGACGGTGGAGGCGCTGGCCGCGGCCCTGGGCGGAACCCAGTCCCTGCACACCAATTCCTTCGACGAAGCCCTGGCGCTGCCGACCCCGTTTTCCGCCCAGATTGCCCGCAATACGCAACTGGTGCTGCAGGAGGAAACGGGCGTCACCCGGGTGGTTGATCCCCTGGCCGGGTCCTACTACGTGGAAAGCCTGACCGCGTCCCTGGTCGCCGAAGCCCGCAAGCTCTTCGACGAGGTGGAGGAACTGGGGGGCATGACCAAGGCGGTGGAATCCGGCATGCCCAAGCTGCGCATCGAGCAGGCCGCCGCACTGCGCCAGGCCCGCATCGACCGCGGTGAAGAAGTCATCGTCGGAGTTAACAAGTTTCAGCGGGACGATGAACCCGATATCGACGTGCTGGACATCGACAACACCGCGGTGCGCGAGTCTCAGATCGAGCGGCTGACCCGAGTCCGCGCCGAGCGCGACGAGACCGCCTGCCAGGTGGCCCTGGACGCCCTGACTGCCGCCGCTGAAAACGAAACCGGCAACCTGCTGGATCTGGCCCTTGATGCGGCCCGGACTCGGGCCAGCGTGGGAGAGATCTCCGGCGCCCTGGAAAAAATTTACGGGAGGCACACCGCCGTGACCCAGTCCATCAGCGGAGTGTATGGATCCGCCTACGAAGACGACGCGGATTTCGCCAGTATCCAGGCGGAAATCGACGAGTTTGCCCGCGGCGAAGGCCGTCGTCCCAGGATGCTGGTGGTAAAGCTGGGACAGGATGGCCATGACCGGGGCGCCAAGGTGATTGCCACGGCATTTGCCGACCTGGGCTTTGACGTGGATATCGGGCCGCTGTTCCAGACCCCGGAGGAGGCCGCACGGCACGCGGTGGAAAACGACGTTCACGTGGTGGGCGTGTCCTCCCAGGCAGCCGGCCACAAAACTCTCGTTCCCCAGCTGATCGAGGCACTGAAAGCCAACAACGCTGAAGATATCCTGGTGGTATGCGGCGGGGTCATCCCGCCAAAAGATCACGCGACGCTGAGAGCGGGAGGTGTAGCCGCCGTGTTCGGCCCGGGCACCAACATCCCGGCTGCCGCGCGGGACGTCATCCGGCTGATCCAGCAGCGCCAGAAAGCCGCCTGAGCCAAAAACGACAACAGCAAAAGAAACAAGCCTATGAAGGACATCATCCAGCAGCTTGCTGACAAGCGGGCCGCGGCCAAACTGGGCGGCGGTCAGCGCCGCATCGACTCCCAGCACGCCAAAGGCAAACTCACCGCCAGGGAGCGCATCGAGCTTCTGCTGGACCCGGGCAGCTTCGAAGAATGGGACATGTTCAAGGAGCACCGCTGCACCGATTTCGGCATGGCCGAGCAGAAGGTGCCCGGCGACGGCGTCGTGATCGGCTACGGCACCATCAACGGGCGGCTGGTGTTTGTGTTCAGCCAGGATTTCACTGTGTTCGGCGGCTCTCTGTCCGAGGCCCACGCGGAGAAGATCTGCAAGATCATGGACCAGGCCATGAAAGTAGGCGCGCCAGTGATCGGTCTGAACGACTCCGGTGGTGCGCGCATCCAGGAGGGCGTGGCCTCCCTGGGGGGCTACGCCGAGGTCTTCCAGCGCAACGTCATGGCCTCGGGCGTGATCCCGCAGATTTCCCTGATCATGGGGCCCTGCGCCGGCGGCGCGGTGTACTCCCCGGCCATGACCGACTTCATCTTCATGGTCAAGGACACGTCATACATGTTCGTCACCGGTCCGGACGTGGTCAAAACCGTCACCCACGAGGTGGTGACCGCCGAGGACCTGGGCGGCGCGGTGACCCACACCTCGCGATCCGGCGTAGCCGACCTGGCCCTGGAAAACGACCTGGAGGCCCTGCTCAACACCCGCCGGTTTTTCAGCTTCCTGCCCGCCAACAATCGGGAAAAGCCGCCGCACCGACCCACCGACGATCCGGCCAGCCGGATCATTCCGTCCCTGGACAGCCTGGTTCCCGAGGATGCCACCAAGCCCTACGACATCAAGGAGCTGATCGTGAAAGTGGCTGACGAAGGCGACTTTTTCGAACTGCAGCCGGACTACGCCCAGAATATCGTGATCGGGTTCATCCGATTGGAAGGTCACAGCGTCGGCGTGGTGGCCAACCAGCCCATGGTGCTGGCGGGTTGCCTGGACATCGACTCGTCGCGAAAGGGTGGACGATTTGTCCGCTTCTGCGACGCCTTCAATATCCCTATCCTGACTCTGGTCGACGTGCCCGGATTCATGCCCGGAACCGCCCAGGAGTACGGCGGCATCATCAAGCAGGGTGCCAAGCTGTTGTATGCCTATGCTGAAGCCACCGTACCCAAGGTCACTCTGATCACCCGCAAGGCCTACGGTGGCGCGTATGACGTGATGTCCTCCAAGCACCTGCGGGGCGATGTGAACTTCGCGTGGCCCAGCGCTGAGATCGCGGTCATGGGGTCCAAGGGAGCGGTGGAAATCATTTTCCGCAAGGACATCGGCGACGCCGACAAGATCCAGCAGCGCACCGACCAGTACCAGGAGAAGTTCGCCAACCCGTTCATCGCCAGCAACCGGGGCTACGTGGACGACGTGGTTACGCCCCGCTCCACCCGGGTTCGAATCTGCCGGTCGTTTGCCATGCTGCGGGACAAGGAACTGGAAAACCCCTGGCGCAAGCACGGCAACATCCCGCTCTGATCCCCCAGCAGGCAAAACGAACACAGGCTCAACATGTTCAAAAAAATCCTGATTGCAAATCGTGGCGAAATCGCCTGCCGGGTCATCAAGACCGCCCGCAAAATGGGCATCCCGACGGTGGCGGTGTACTCCGAAGCCGATCGCCAGGCGCTGCACGTGAAGATGGCCGACGAGGCGGTGTACATCGGCCCCGCGCCATCGGCAGAAAGCTACCTGGTCATCGACAACATCATCAATGCCTGCCGGGAAACCGGGGCCGACGCTGTTCACCCGGGCTACGGGTTCCTGTCGGAAAACGCGGCCTTCACCGAGGCCCTGGCCAAGGCGGGCATCACCTTCATTGGCCCCGAGGCCCACGCCATCACCATGATGGGAGACAAGATCACCTCCAAGAAGCTGGCCGCCGACGCCGGCGTCAATACCATCCCGGGATACCAGGGCATTATTGAAAGCGCTGACCACGCGGCAGAGATCGCCAGCGAGATCGGTTACCCGGTCATGCTCAAGGCCAGCGCCGGGGGCGGCGGCAAGGGCATGCGGGTGGTCTGGAACGAAGAGGAATGCCGTGACGGCTTTGTCCGTGCCAGCAACGAAGCCAAATCCAGCTTCGGCGACGACCGGGTACTGGCGGAAAAGTTTATCGAGGAGCCCCGCCACATCGAGATCCAGGTCATGGCTGACGCCCACGGCAATGCGATTTACCTGAACGAGCGCGAATGCTCCATTCAGCGGCGCCACCAGAAGGTCATCGAGGAAGCGCCCTCCCCGTTCCTGGAGCCGGAAACCCGCAAAGCCATGGGCGATCAGGCGGTTGCCCTGGCCAAGGCGGTGGATTACCGCTCAGCAGGAACCGTGGAGTTCATCGTGGACTCCAGCAAGAACTTCTACTTCCTGGAAATGAACACCCGCCTGCAGGTTGAGCACCCCATCACCGAATACATCACCGGCCAGGACCTGGTGGAGCTGATGATTCGGGTGGCGGCCGGCGAAGAACTGCCCCTGAGCCAGGCCGACGTCCCGATCAACGGCTGGGCGGTGGAGGCCCGGGTTTACGCGGAAGACCCGTTCCGCAATTTCATGCCCTCCATCGGGCGGCTGGCTCACTACATTCCTCCCGAGGAGACCGACAGGGTTCGCGTGGACACCGGCATTGAAGAAGGCTCGGAAGTCTCCATGTTCTACGACCCCATGATCGCCAAACTGGTGACCTGGGGCGCCGACCGGGCCGAGGCCATCGCCAACATGCAGGAGGCCCTGGACCGTTATTACATTCGCGGCGTGGCCCACAACATCAGCTTTCTCAACGCCGTGCTGGCCCACCCGCGCTTCGACGAGGGTCGTATTACCACCAACTTCATTGCCGAAGAGTACCCCGACGGCTTTCACGCCGAAGACGTGGTGCCCGACGACCCGGGTCTCCCCATTGCCATGGCCGCCATGGCGCACCGGGCGCTGATCGACCGGGCTGCCCGCATCAGCGGCCAGCTGGCCGGCCACGAGCGCAAGGTGGGCAGGTCTTTCGTGGTGCTGGCCGGCGGCGAAAACCATGCCGTTGAGGTGACCCCGGCTGACGATGGCTACGAGGTGAGCCTGGATGGACACGAGTACCGGATCAGCACCGGCTGGCGTCTGGGTGAGCCGCTCATCTTCGCCGAGGTGAATGGCGAACCGGTGTGTTTCCAGTTCGACCGCGCCGGCGTTCACTACCGCCTGTCCCGGCGGGGCAGCCAGATCGACGCGTTGGTGGTATCGCCGCGCACGGCGGAACTGGCCTCGCTGATGCCGGAAAAGGTAGCGCCCGACCTGTCCCGGTTCCTGCTTTCCCCCATGCCGGGGCTGCTGGTGCGCCTGTCCGCCGGTACCGGTGACGAGGTCAAGGCCGGAGAAGAACTGGCGGTGGTGGAAGCCATGAAAATGGAAAACAGCCTGCGCGCCTCTGAAGACGTGAAGATTGCCAAGGTGCTGGCCGAGGAAGGCCAGAGCCTGGTGGTGGATCAGCCCATCCTCGAATTCGAGTGAGCGCCGACCCGGAACAACTGGCCCGGGGCATCCTCGCCGGCGACCGCCGCGCCCTGGCCCGGGGCATTACCCTGCTGGAATCCTCCCGGGATGCCGACCGCGAACCCGGTGACCAGCTGCTGGAGCGGCTGGTGCCGCATTCCGGCCGGTCCATCCGGGTTGGTATTTCCGGCGTCCCCGGGGTCGGTAAGTCTACCTTTATCGAGAGCTTTGGAATTCACGCCATCAACCAGGGGCATCGGGTCGCTGTGCTGGCGGTGGATCCGTCGTCCGCCCTGAGCGGCGGCTCGATCCTGGGCGACAAGACCCGCATGTCCACCCTTTCCGCCAGCCTGGATGCATTTATCCGCCCCTCCCCCGCCGGCGGCACCCTCGGCGGCGTTGCGCGGAACACCCGGGAAACCATGATCCTGGTGGAAGCGGCTGGATTTGACGTGGTGCTGGTGGAGACCGTGGGGGTGGGTCAGTCGGAGACCGCGGTGGCGGAAATGACCGATTTCTTCATGCTCATGCTGCTGCCGGGCGGCGGCGACGAACTGCAGGGTATCAAGCGGGGCATCATTGAACTGGCCGACCTGGTGGTGGTGAACAAGGCTGACGGCGACCTGACTGCGGCTGCCGGGCGGGCCGCCGCGGAGTATCGCAACGCCCTGGGATTCCTCCATCCCAGGCACCGGGACTGGCAGGTCCAGGTGCTGACCTGCTCGGCCACGCAGCAACAGGGCATCAACGGAATCTGGTCGGCCATGACCGAATTCCGGGACCAGATGACCGCCAGCGGCACCCTGGAGCGGGCCCGGTCAGTCCACGCCCAGCGATGGTTGTGGGACGAAATCTCGGAAAACCTGATGGAACTGCTGCGCGAAGATCCCCATATGAACAGCAGGGTCCAGGAACTGGAACAGGCCGTCGCCCAGGGCAAGTCGCCACCGCGGGTCGCGGCCCGGGAAGTGCTGAACCTGTTCACGAATGCGCGAGAGGGTAAAGAATGATTGGAAAGCTCAACCACGTAGCGATCGTGGTCCCCGACCTGGAGCAGGCCTCCGCGGTGTATCGCGATACCCTGGGTGCCACGGTATCCAACCCCCAGGACCTGCCGGACCACGGCGTGACCACCGTGTTCGTGGAACTGCCCAATACCAAGATCGAGCTGCTGCACCCGCTGGGTGAGAACTCGCCGATCGCGAAGTTCCTGGAGAAAAACACCAGCGGCGGCATGCACCACGTGTGCTACGAAGTGGAAGACATCATCGCGGCCCGGGACCACCTCAAAGCCCAGGGCGCCCGAGTGCTGGGTAACGGTGAACCCCGCACCGGCGCCCACGGCAAGCCGGTGCTGTTTCTGCACCCTAAAGACTTCTGCGGCACGTTGGTCGAAATTGAGGAGGTCTGATGAAGGCACTCGTCCAGAGTGCCTTCGATGACCTCTCCTTAAAAACGTCATCCCGGACCCCGATCCGGGATCCATCTGATTACACGAAGGTGCCTTCGTTTAGGCCTGCATACCCCACACGAGCGCAACCATCGTCCGTGACACCATCAAGGGCTTGCGTAATTGAACGAAGCCTCCGATCAAGCCATTGCCCGGATCGAAGGCCATACAGACCCGCCTCTCAGATGGATCCTGAATCAAGTTCAGGATGACGGGCGAGTGGGACTCGATTCAGGATTCAGGTTGGTTTATCCGCAAGATGGGTCATCCGTGACTCGCTAGCGGTCGCGAATCGAAAACGCAGTTTGCGATTCACTCGCGGCCTTCGGCCGTGGGCACTTCCCTGTGCCAAAGTGGGTGAGCAGAGGACCCACTCCGGAACCCCTCAGTGCATGGAATCGAACCCTTCCGGACCCAATCTACTCCACCCCCACCGGCTCCCCCATCGCTTTGGCCGGAGCCGACCGCGCCCGATACCCATGCAAATCCTCCAGGATCAGGTACAGGCACGGCACCAGGAACAGGGTGATGACCGTGGCGAACAGCACACCCCAGGCCAGGGAGATCCCCATGGGCACCAGGAACATGGTTTCCGGCCTGGTGTTCAGCATGAAGGGCAGCAGGCCTACAAAGGTGGTGATGGAGGTCAGCAGTATGGGGCGGAAGCGCACGATGCCCGCCGTCAGCACCGCAGCAATCACCTCGGTCCCCTGACGCCGCTGGCGATTGACGTAATCCACCATCACCAGGCTGGCGTTCACCACCACGCCGGACAGCGCAATGACGCCCAGCAGCGAGGGAAACACGATGGGAAAACCCATGATCATGTGGCCGATCACCGCACCGATAACCCCAAACGGAATCACGCTCATGATGACGGCGGGCTGCAGGTAGGATTTCAGCGGAATGGCGAGGATGGCATAGATGGCCAGCAAGGCCATGGGAAACAGACTCAGCAGCCCCATCAGCGCCTTGTTGCGGTCCTCCTGCTCGCCGGTCAACCGGTAGCTGACGCTGGGGTATCCGGCCAGCAGCCCGGGCAGGACGTCAGCCTGCATGGCGGCCAGCACATTTTCCGGCGGCGTGACGGACCGGTCGGTGCGCGCCGTCACGGTCACCACGCGCTGGTTGTCCACCCGTCGGATGGTGGAAAAACCGCGCCCGTATTCCACCTCGGCAACCGATGCGAACGGTACTTCGGTGCCGTTGGCCGTTCGAATCCGCATTTCTTCCAGGTCTCCGAGGGAGCGGCGCTCAAACTCGGGATAACGGACCATTACCCGAACGTCCTCTGACCCGCGCTGGACCCGCTGGGCCTCTTCACCGTAGAACGCCTGGCGCACCTGCCGGGCCAGGTCATTCAGCGTCAGTCCCAGGACGCGCGCTTCGGGACGCAGGGACAGCTTCACTTCTTCTTTGCCGGAGCGGAAGGAATCAGTAATGTCGATGACACCGTCAAAGCGGGCCAGCTCTCCACGAATACGTGCAGCCACCTCACGCAACTGTTCCACGCTGCGTCCGCGCAGCTCGATGGATATGGGCGAGCCGGCGCTGAACAGGTCCGCCGAGAATCTCAGTTCCACGGCGCCGGGAATAGGTCCAGCCAGGTCTCGCCAGCGGCGTTCGATATCCGGCGCGGTAACCCCGGGCCGTTCGGAATTGGGCAGCAGCGAGATAATGATTTCCGCCCGGTGGCTTTGGGGTCCGCTGACGCCTCGCGGGCGAGGACGACCGTCTCCCAGCGACGTCTTGCCAATGCTTGTCAGCACACTTTGAATAATGCCGGGATTATCGGGGAACTCCCGGTCCAGCTGAGCCATGAGCTCGGCACCAGCCGCCTCGATCTTTTCCGCCGCCCGGGCCGTCTCGCTGGCGGTGATGCCTTCGGGCATGGTCAGCGATGCGGTTACAAGGTTGCCTTCGATGGGAGGAAAGAACTGGAATCCGATACGGCCGCTGAGGAAAAGCCCCAGGGTCAGCAGGATCACCGCCACGCCACCGGCAAGCACCGTGTAGCGCCACTCCACGGCAGCAGCCAGCCACCTTCCGTAGCGCTGTTTGGCGAAATCCTCCAGGCCCTGGGACAGGGAATTTTGAAAGTTCAACCAGCGCGCCACCAGGGCGTTGTGCTGGTGATCCCGGGCGCGGCTGCGGTGGGACAGGTGGCTGGGGAGAATCAGCATGCATTCCACGATGCTGAAGACCAGGCACAGGATCACCACGACCCCCACCACCGAGAAAAATGCGCCCATACGGCCTGGCACGAAGATAATAGGCAGGAAAGCCGTGACTGTGGTCAGCACCCCGAAGATGACCGGCACCGCCACCTCGTGGGCGCCGTTGATAGCCGCCGTGCGCTGGTCCTCGGCGTCGCGTTCGTGGGCATAGATCCGCTCGCCGACCACGATGGCGTCGTCCACCACGATACCCAGTACCAGGATGAATCCCATCACCGTCAGCGTGCTCAGCGTGATATCCAGCGGACCAAAAACCATGATGGCGCCAAGCAGGGAAATTGGGATCCCGGCTGACACCCACATGGCCAGCCGGAACCTGAGCGGCAGCGTCAGCGCCAGCAGCACCAGGATCAGACCACCCACCGCCAGGTTTTGCAGGATCGCCAGTCGCGCCCGCAGCTCTTCAGCCGTGTCCCGCCACAGCACCAGCTGGAGTTCCGCCGGCAGCCTGGAACGGGCCTGGTCCAGGTAATCGGCAACCGTATCAGCGATCTCCAGGGCGTCTTCGTTGCCGCTGCGGAACACCCGAACCATGGCGGCGGGCATGCCGTCGAAGCGCACGCGCAGGTCTCCTTCTTCGAACCCATCCACCACCCGGCCGATTTCGCCCAGGGTGACAGCGGTGCCGTCGTTTGCCGTCACCACCACAATGTCTTCGAAATCACTTCCGCGGTAATTCTGCCCCTGGGTGCGGACCAGCACCTCTCCGCCGCCGGTCCGGATGCTGCCGCCGGGAAGGTCCAGCGAGGAGCGCCGGACGATGCTGGCCACATCGGCCAGGGTCAGGCCGTAGCGGCGCAGGGTCAGTTCCGATACTTCGATGGAGATTTCGTCCGGCCGGACGTATTCCATGCCCACCTGGGAGACTCCCGGCAATGCGGCCAGTTCATCCCGCATTTCCTGGGCCAGGGTTTTCAGGGTTCGTTCGTCGGTGTTGCCGGCAATGACGATGTCGGCGACCTCGCTGACGATGGTGGCCTGGGACACGATGGGCTTTTCTGTTTCCGCGGGAAAGGTATTGATGGCGTCCACCTTGCCCTTGATGTCGTTCAGGGCGCGGATCATGTCTGTACCGGGATCAAACTCCAGCGAGACGCTGCAGTTGCCCTCGGCTGAGGCGGAGGTCATTTTCTGGACGTTTTCCGTACCTTCCAGGGCCTCCTCGATACGGATGCAAACACCCTGCTCCGTTTCTTCCGGTGTGGCACCGAGGTACGGCACATTGACGTTGACGATCTCAAACTCGACCTGGGGGAACTCTTCCTGGCGCGTATTGGCCAGTGAGACCAGTCCGCCAACCACCAGCAGCGCCATCAGCAGATTGGCCGCCACCGGGTTGTCCACAAACCACGCGATGATGCCTCTCATGGTTGTTATCCCGCCTGGCCGCGGTCAGCGGTGGCAACTGGCTTGACCCGCATGCCATCCACCACGGTTTGCAGGGGTGATACCACCACGCGCTCACCGGCATTCAATCCGGCGGTCACGTACACCTCGTCGCGGTAAACCCGCAGGATTTCAACATCCCGAATGCTGAGCCGCTCCTCGTCGTTGACGACCAGGACCCGGGTACCCTCTCTCAGGGCCACCCGGGGCAGCACCACCACGTCCTCCCG
>JAAUYD010090932.1_pt1 | contig 19625 bp, 15 predicted proteins | sample 7278101 | NCBI WGS metagenome assembly JAAUYD01 (sample SAMN14350128, study PRJNA611818) | marine sediment metagenome | isolation source: surface marine sediment (0.6m) | place: French Polynesia: Moorea | collected 2018-08
AATGCTAATCAACGCAACTCAGCAAGAAGAGTTGCGCATGGCGATGGTCGACGGCCAACGCCTCTACGACCTCAATATCGAGGCACCGGCTAGCGAACGCAAGAAAGCCAACATCTATCTCGGCAAGATCACGCGCATTGAGCCCAGTCTCGAAGCCGCGTTTGTCGACTATGGTGCCGAGCGCCACGGTTTCCTGCCGCTAAAGGAGATTTCGAGCGAGTACTTCACCGGTGGCGACGGCGGTGGCAAGCCGAACATCAAGGACGTCCTCAAGGAAGGCCAGAGCATCGTCGTTCAGGTCGACAAGGAAGAGCGCGGCAACAAAGGAGCGGCGCTCACCACCTTCGTCAGTCTCGCCGGTCGCTTCATCGTCCTGAAACCAAACAAGGCCCGCTCGGGCGGCGTATCGAGGCGCATCACCGGACAGGATCGCGATGCGGCCCGGAAAGCGCTGAATTCGATCGAAATCCCCGATGGCATGAGTGTCATCCTGCGTACTGCGGGCATCGACCGCAGTGCCGAGGAACTCGCCTGGGACCTCGAGAATCTGCTCACCGTCTGGACGGCCATCCTGAACGTTGTCCTGGAGCGCCCGGCACCGTTCCTGATCTACCGCGAGAGTGATTCGGTGGTTCGATCCCTGCGCGACTACCTGACCAACGAGATCGGCGAGATCCTGATCGACGACGAGCAAACCTACAAGGATGCTTACGAGCACGTCGAGATGACGATGCCGCACAATCTGAAGAAGCTGAAGCACTACACCGATCCGGTGCCGCTGTTCACGCGCTTCCAGATCGAGTCCCAGATCGAATCGGCCTTTGCGCATATGGTCCACCTTCCTTCGGGTGGCAGCATCGTCATCGATCACACCGAGGCCCTGGTCTCCATCGACATCAACTCGGCCCGCGCCACAAAGGGCGGCGACATCGAAGCGACCGCACTCAACACGAACCTCGAAGCGGCCGAGGAAATAGCCCGCCAGCTGCGTATTCGCGACCTGGGCGGACTTGTCGTCATCGATTTCATCGACATGGGCCCGTCGAAGCACCAACGCGACGTGGAAAACCGGCTTCGGGAGGCCGTACGCCAGGACCGCGCGCGCGTGCAAATCGGCAAGATCAGCCGCTTTGGCCTGCTCGAGATGTCACGCCAGCGACTGCGGCCTTCGATCGGCGAATCGGCGTACATGACGTGTCCGCGCTGCTCCGGGTTCGGCAGCATTCGCAGTGTCGAATCGCTCGCACTCGCGATCCTGCGCCTCGTTGGCGAAGAATCGCGCAAGGAGCGTACGGCCAAGGTGATCGCGCAGCTGCCGGTCGAGGTGTCGACCTATCTGCTCAACGAAAAGCGTGACTGGGTACAGAACCTCGAAGACAGCAACGACACACAGATCGTGCTGGTCGCAAACCCGTTGCTCGAGACACCCCACTACGAAATCCGTCGCGTGCGCGACGACCAGACCGAGTTGCCGGAGAACACCGGCGTCAGTTACGAACTGGCGGACACGGCAGCGGAACCCGAGGCGCCGCAGGCCATTCTCGAGCGCAAACAGATCGAGGCACCGGCCGTCGGCACGCTGAAGCCAACCAAGCCTGCGCCGAAGCGCGAGACACCGAAGAGTAAAGGCCTGATCGCTACGATTGCCGCGTGGTTCAGCGGCGACGAGCAGGATGAGAAAACGTCTTCGTCACGCCGCAAGAAGAGCGGCCAGCAACCGCGCAGTCGACGGTCGCAGCAGTCCAAGCGGCGCAGCGACGGTCGAGGTGCGAAGCGCAAAAAGACGCAGAAGAAATCGCCACAGAAGCAAACGGCGAAGAAGGCCGGCAAGAAGACAGACTCACGCCGCAAGCCCGCTCAGAAGGACAGCCAGCAGAGAGCGAATCAGCCGAAGCAGGACAAATCGGCGGCGCAAGATGGCGGACGTGAGGAACAGAAGCGACCTTCCCGCAGCCGGCGCAGTCGCGGTGGTCGCCGTCGTCGGCGCAGCGCGCCTGACCAGGCAGCCGAGACCTCGTCGCAATCCGGTCAGCAGCAGGACGGCAAGCCCGCAGCGGACGCAAGACCGCAGAAGGACCGGAAAAAAGCGGCCGGGTCGAAACCGCAGCAAGGCTCAAAGCCGGCCGCCGACGCGAAACCGAAAGAAGACGCCAGGCAGGCAGCCAAAGCGAAGCCTCAGCGAACGCCCGAGCCGGCTGCCGAGAAGAAACCATCGGGACCGCCGCGCGTCCGCACGGATGCCGAGCGCGCGGCAGACGCCGCGAAACCCGACGACATCGCGACGCGGAAGTCACCGGCGGCAAAGAAAGATGCGAGGTCCGATGCCGAGCGCAAACCCCAGCCTTCGCACAAATCCGGATCCGATGAACCGAGCACGGTGAAGACGGCCGACAAGCCGGAGCCCAAATCGCGGTCCGAGAGCAAGCCCAGAGCCGAAGGCAAACCGAAAGCAGATGCGAAACCGGACGGAAACGGCGCCGATCGACAAAAGGGACCGCCAAAGCTGCTGCCTTGGGAACCGCAGTCCCTGCCGGTTGCCGCGAAGTCGGAGGACAAACCGGCGGCGCCGAAACCCGAGCCTGCTGAAAAGCCGGCCGAGGCGAAGGCCAAGTCGGCTCGCCCGGCACCCGAGGCGAAGCCGGCCGAATCAGGGCCGGACCAGACCTAGCGTCTGATCGCTTCGAGCAAGCCGCGCGACGCGTCGTCGACGAGGTCCAGCACGCGTTCGAAACCCGAGGCGCCGCCGTAGTACGGGTCCGGCACCTCGGTTTCGACGCCCTTCGAGAACTCCAGGAACAGTCGCAGTTCGGCCCTGTGTTCATCCGGCGCTTCCTCGCGCAGGCGATACAGGTTGTCCTCGTCCATCGCGATGATGTAATCAAAGCGTTCGTAGTCGGCCGCCTCGACGCGGCGTGCCTTTATTCCGTCGAGCGACATGCCGCGCCGCTCAGCTGCAGCACGAGCGCGCCTGTCGGGCGGTTCGCCGACGTGATACGCATGGGTACCCGCCGAATCGATCTCGATAGTGTCCGACAGTCCGGCTGCGCCGACGTGATGGCGAAAGACGCCCTCGGCGGTGGGCGAACGGCAGATGTTGCCCATGCAGACGAACAAGACACTAGTTTTCCCAACTATTTCAGTCATTTACGTTGCTTTTTTCGCCTCTTATTTGTCGTCCAGGGTCTTTGTAAGCGCCTGTTTTTTTGGATCAACCGCCAAGATAAGAGGCTCCATTTCTCACCTGATTGGTGCGCAATTCTACAGGCTTGGACAACCCTGGAAACCAGCAATTTTTGAGGTCCCAAGGCATTGGGCTTGGGAATTACTAGTGCACAAGAATCAACCTCCTGCACTGCGCCGAAGATTGGCTCTTCGAGCCTCGCGGCAATCGCAGAAAACGGCAATCGCCAACGTGGCAGGCGGTAGCGTTGACTGCGACCAATGCTGGTCAATCCATAGACTGTTGGTTTCCAGGCAACACAGTCATTCCGAAACCCGGGTAGCCGTATCAACAAATCCCGCTGTCGGTTCACCTGTCTCCGGATCGGGATCCCCGTTCAGGATGGTCCATACGTATTGATGAGAACCATCATATTCCACTACCTGCGGATTTCCGGCTTCCAGTCCGTCCGCGGTAAAGAAGTAGCTCATGGCTTTGAGGCGATGATTGTTCTCGCTTACTTCTATAATGAACAGGTTCTTGCGCGGCCAGTCGCCGTAGAGGGAGTTCATCTCGAAACGCTCTTCCATGTGATTGTAGTTGAAGTACCAAATGTACTCCCGAGATCTGCCCAGGTGATTGGTGCCTACACCGGTGCATACAATGTACCGTCCATTCAGGCCCCATTCGCAGCTGCGCGGCCCCGTCTCACTGTAATCGCCGTCGACCTGCTCGTCGCGGGTTTCCCAGTTGCCCACCAGCCAACTCAATCGCTTGATCGGTAGATCCTCATCTTCAGCGAATGCGCTGAAACAAATTACCAGGGCAAACACGCCTGAGCAGAATCGTAGCGGCATCGGCTTCTCTCCCATGAGTTCGATTGTCACGTCGCACGGATCGGGGACGCGGTTGTCAATTATCAAGCCGAATATCGATGCGACGCAATCGGACGGTCGCTCGAATCGCCGAACCGTGCGGAACGAGCGGTGAAGCGATCCGTTTATCGTTGAAATGCGGAATCAGACAGCTAGCAAATAGGTTTTTTGCACCGATTGCACGTACGGTCCAATGCGGGCTTCAAACATGCGAACGCGCTACTTCGCTTCAGGAACTTCGCGAATAAAGTGAAGTTTCACTGCGCAGAACTTGTAGGTCTCGTCAAATTTCCTGGTGAAATACGCGAAACGAGATGCGCCCTCTTGCCCCACTCGTAACTCCGTCAACGAGACTCTGGGCCATCTCCCCGATGCAGCTTCATGACAACGAAGAGCAGAATCGTGACGATCGCGGTGACAATGCTAAGCGGAATATTTCCATCCATGAGCAAAACCGCCAAGGAGACCAGGAATGTGAGAGCAACCATGGCCGCCCCTGTAAATCTCGTCTTCTTCCAAGGCAGCAAGATTCCGCCAACCAACTGGACTGCCCCGAAAGCGATGAGCATCGGGTTGGAGAATCCATACTGACTGAAGAACTCTACTTCGCTCGGCACCAAGGCGACTTTTGCAACGCCGGATAATACGGCCAGTGCCGTCAGTAGTACCAGGAGTATCGGGAAAGCAATGTTCATTTGATTGTCCGATATCAACTCTTTGCAAGGGCTCAGCCACGGTCGATCAGCGACGCGTTGATTCCGCGACTATCGCGAATACCCGATGAGGTACCAGGAGAACGTTCGATGGGAACCATGCCGACAGCAGCTCCCCAAGGGCTTTGTCAAATTCGTCGGCCGCGTCCGAAGCCAACGCCGCGATACCAGCACTAGCTCGAATACGACCTCTCCACGCCTCGGGTGAATAGTGTACATCCACGTCGTAAGAAAAAGTTTCGATTCCGCGAGTGCCCGCCTCACTCAGGGCAGGCAGGTACTGTGGGTACATTCCGATACCGCCACCAAGATTCCAGTCCGGGTTATAACGCATTATTAACTGTTCCGTGGCGTCGACGACGTTTCCGGTCAGCGGCAGCCAATCGAAATGAGCGATGACAAGTTTACCTCCAGGTCTCAGCAAGCGATTCACCTCGGCAATGACCCGCGGCTGATCAAACCAGTGCCAACATTGTCCTGCCGTGACAATGTCCGCCGAGTCAGTAGCCAAGCCGGTGGATTCAGCTTTTGCCTCAACGTATCTGATATTGACTTCGCGTTGACGATCCAACTCCCTCGCCTGACTGAGCATCCTCGGATCAGGGTCAACGCCAATCACTCGACAGCCTCTCAGCGCAAATCCGCGCGCCAATGTTCCGGTTCCAGTACCAAGATCGATCACAAAGTGATGTCGTTTGCCAATATCGAACTCGGCGAGCCGATCAAAGATCGAATCAGGGAATCCGGCCCGATATTTGCCGTAGTCTTCTGCGGCTTTGCCAAAATTAGTGCCGGATATCGTCATCGTGCGCTTATTCTCTGCGAGGCCGATCGCGCTTGAATCGAGATTCTCAATTGCCATGTGTCGGCGAACTCGGTTTTCAGTCTTACCCTAACCCGTATTCCGCAAGCTGTGATAAGATTTGTCTTATATAAGATATAAGTATAAGAGGCAGATCACTTGCAAAAAAGAGAACAGGTATTCATTGGCGGCGAATGGCGTAACGCCGAAAACGGCGCGACGATTGGCGTTGTAGACCCGGCAACGGGCGAGCAGATTGGTACGGTCCCGAGGTGCGGCCGGGGCGAAACCGCAGACGCGATCGCTGCTGCGCACGACGCGTTTGAACTCTGGCGGAGTACCGGACCGGATGAACGGGCCGATGTGCTCAATCGCCTGTACGAGGCTTTGATGGACAGTCAGCATTCTCTCGCAGAGATCCTGACTGAGGAGATGGGCAAACCGCTCGCGGAGGCGCGGGGAGAAATCGCATTCGGTGCCCGGTTCTTCCGATGGTTTGCCGGCGAATCGCGTCGTATATACGGCGACGTCATTCCGTCACCCTGGCCCGGAAAACACATGGTGGTTACCAAAGAGCCTGTCGGTGTCGTCGGGGCCATCACGCCCTGGAACTTTCCACACTCGATGATCGCGCGCAAAGTGTCAGCCGCCCTGGCCGCCGGCTGCACGGCGGTGGTGAAACCGGCGTCGCAAACACCCTACTCCGCGCTCGCTTTTGGCGATCTGGCAGAACAGGTCGGCGTGCCCGCCGGAGTAATAAACGTGATAACAGGTTCTGCTGCTGAGATCGCTGCGGAGATGTGCGAAAACGCATTGCTCCGGAAGATCACATTTACGGGATCGACGGAAACCGGTAAACAGCTGGCCGCGAATGCCGGTCTGCATATGAAGCGCATATCGATGGAATTGGGCGGCAATGCCCCTTTCCTCGTTTTCGACGACGCCGATCTTGACTCCGCTGTGGCCGGCGTTTTTCAGTCGAAGTTTCGCAATAGCGGGCAAACCTGCGTTTGCCCCAACAGGATTCTGGTCCAATCAACGATCTACGACAAGTTCTCGGAATTGCTGTGCTCAGCTATCCGCACATTGAACGTAGGAGCGGGTAACGAGCCCCAAGTTTCACAGGGACCGCTCATAGACATGAACGCCGTCGAAAAGGTGGAAACGCATATCGCGGACGCCATTCGACAAGGCGCCCAGCTTGCCGAGGGAGGAAATCGCCACGAGAAAGGCGGGTCCTTTTTCGAACCGACGTTGCTGACGGACGCGACGCCGGAGATGATGGTCTTTCGTGACGAGACGTTTGGGCCGATCGCGGCACTATTCCGCTTCGACTCCGAGGAGGAAGCAATCGCCATGGCTAACGATACCGAGTATGGTCTCGCCAGCTATGCATACACTCGCGATCTGCAGCGCTCCTGGCGACTCATCGAGAACCTGCAATTCGGCATGGTCGCCCTGAATGACCACCAGATCTCCACAGAAGTCGCACCCTTCGGTGGCGTCAAGGACTCCGGAATCGGCAATGAAGGATCCAAGTACGGCCTCGATGACTATCTCAACATCAAATACTCGCTGATCGCGTGATCGAGCCATGGAATCGTCTGCTGACAGGATATGGGGTATGCATCGACTTGCGGACGCATCGTCGTGATAATCTCAAGATCGAAAATTCGGCCTTCCAGGCCAAATGATTCCACACCAATCGGGTTACGCTGATGCCAAAAGGAAAGGAATTCTGGAGTCGCGATTTTGCCAGTCGCTACGGCCATACCAGTCTCGTCGAAGACAAAGACAAATACCTTTTCGCAGCCGAACCGCCCAGATACCGATTCAACGTAATCGGAGCCGGAACGATGGGTCAGGAACATATTCGCGTCACCAACTTTGAGGGACGCGCGACAATCAACGGTGTGTACGATCCGGAGCCATTGAGTGTCGAAAACGCCAGGGGCGCACACGCGACTCATTGCGACGATCCACTCAAAGCATATGCTTCGGCTGAGGAAGCCTGTTCAGATCCGGACGTCGACGGCCTGATAATCTGCACACCGAATTTCACACACATTGACGCAGTGCGAACGGCGGCCAAATCCGGCAAACACATTCTCGTCGAAAAGCCCGTCGCAACGACCATACCTGATGCCTTCGAGATCGCGCAGATCGCAGATGAGCATCCGGGCATCTTCCAGGTCGGGCTACAGTATCGCTACAAGGCGATCTACACTGAGGCAATTCACGAGGCACTGGAACGCAAGACGCTGGGCAACATCAAGACCGTCAGCATGGTCGAGCATCGTATGCCCTTCCTGGACAAGGTCGGTCAGTGGAACAAGTTCTCACGGTACTCGGGCGGCACCCTCGTCGAGAAATGCTGCCACTACTTCGATTTGATCAACCTCTTTGCACAGTCGCGACCGAAGCGCGTGTTTGCGTCTGGCACCATGGCCGTCAACTTCAGGGAGTTCGAACACGAGCGGGGCAAGTCGGACATCCTCGACAATGCGATGGTTGTGATCGAGTACGAGAACGGCATTCGCGGCAGCTTTGGCCTCGTTATGTTCGTGCCGATGTTCTACGAGGAAATCGTTCTGTGTGGCGACATCGGTCGGCTGCGCGCATCCGAGAACCAGGACTTTCTGCCCGGCAATTCATTGAAGTCCCGTCTCGAGATCTATGGCGGCGAGACCTTTCCATCTCGGATGACGACGCCGAGCTATCCGCTGGCGATCGAAGAATCCGGCCACAACGGCGCCACATTCTTCGAGCATGTGCATTTCGTCGACAGCATCGACAGGGGCAAAAGTGAGGGACCGACACCTATGGACGCGTTTTGGTCAATCGTGGTCGGAGCCGCGGCCGAAGCCTCGGTTGCCACGGGCGAGCCCGTCGACATCCCGGAATTGCTCGAGCAGAACGGTCTGGGTCAGCTCTGATTCGCCCAGATTTGCGCGTCGGTCTGCACCGTGTCACCTGTTTCAATGGCTTTGGTGCAGGCCAGCGCCAGATATTGGTCCTGACTGGCTTCTTCAAGACTGTAAAAGGACTTGCCCTGCTCCACATACTGCTGCATGTCGAGCAGACATTGCGCCACGGCTATTTCCTCGTCCGAGAGTCGGGCCGGCGCCACGGGATTGCGGTACACCCAGTCGTCCTGAAACTGTATGGCTTTCAAATGCGATCCTTCGAGGTTGCCGTTTCGGCCGGCCTCATGGCGTACGAGTCGGGCGCTGACAGGCGTGACTTCATCTTTGAGATACGTAACCCGGTCGTCGATAATCTCACCACGTTCACCGCGTATGCAAACGCGTTGCCCGCGAATCCAGCTTCGGTACTGTGGCAGGCAGAACTCGTAGATTCCGATACGGTCACCGAAGTCCAAAGACGCATAGTCGGTCTCTATGTCGACCATGTATTCGTCGGTCGGCGGCCCGGAACGGTCCGGACCGGCGATGGTGCGGCTTGTGAATCGCTGGCCGCGAATTCGGGCCGCTTCAAAGTCGACGCCCAGCAGTCGGCGGATCAGGCTCATTGCGTGATAGCCGTGACAGACGGACAGGTTGACCTGGTTGACTTGCCCCATAACACCGCTATCGACGACCGCCTGCCTTGCCGCGTGAAGAGGCTGCGCCCAATACTGCTCGGCGACCTGAATTCGAGCGCCCATTTCAGAAAGCCTTCGGTAAAGGCCGACGAGCCCGTCGAGGTCGGTGGCGGGAGGTGTCTCCGCCAGCATAGGCACAGAATGTCCGGCCAGTTCGATACAGACGTCGGGCATCGCTTCGGCACTTACGCTGGCGACGACAAATGCCGGCCGCGAACATTCCATCAGCCGCGATATCGAAGGGTGACACTGCACGCCCCATTTGGACTCGAGGTTTTTGGCCCGATTGTCGCTGCGCGAGACCACGCCGCAGAGCGTCATCTGTGGCAATGCTGCCGCGATGCGCAAGAAGAAATCCGTGCGCCAGCCGGCGCCCACGACCGCAAACTCAAACCCACCCATGTCATTTCCCATTTCCATCGTTATGTTGCGGGTATCCCGAGCGACCACTCGCTTTGAGCTTGTTGGTTGTAGGCAGTTTCAATCAGCCGCAATGCAGCGAGCGACAATTCCGCGCTGCGATAGTCCGGCCTTCCCGCAGCGATGTCGCGCGCCAGCTGCTCGAGGAACAATTGGTGATAACTCATTCCGGCAGAAAGCGGATTCCAGACGAGCTCCCCATCCGATTCGCCCACCTGTATCCAGTAGCTCCCCGCCCAGGCCGATAGCTCGATGACACCCGCAGAGCCACTCAGCCGAAACAATGCACCTTGCCGTTCCTCGGGAGGCAGGACTGTCGTCTCCGGTTGAACCCGGACACCGGATTCCAGTTCGATACTCATACCGGACTGAAACTCGACGCGCGTCATGCCGTGTGACTCCACTTGCACGCCATCGGAAACTTCGCGCCCGCTGACATCGAATTCTGAATGTACCGTTAATGGGCAGTCATCGTCGAAGACGTCCAACAGGTACGCGAGCCAGTGTATACCGCCGTTCAACATGTCTACCGAGTTCTGGACTTTCACGGAGAGAATCTGCCCGATATCACCGCGTCGAATACGGGTTTGGACATCCTGCGCGGCAGGCAGGATCAACATTCCATGTGGAACCACGACTGGGCACTCAGCGCACCGAACTGCCTTCAACAATTGCTCGGCCGTCGACGCCTGGCAGGCCAGCGGTTTCTCGAGCAGCATGCCGGCAACATTGAGGCTCAGCACCGCTTGCGCAATTGAAGCGTGACTGGGCGCCGGCGTAGCGAGACAAACAACATCGGTATGACATTCGGTGAGCATGTCACGATAGTCTGAAAACAGGCGAACACCGGGAAATTGACTCTCGATGTGCTCTCTCGCATCGGCAGACGGATCGGCTGCGGCGAGCAATTCGTATTCGCTGGAATTACTGAGCGCTCCGAGGCTCAGTCCACCGCCGCGGCCGCAACCGATGACTGACGCAGTCAGCATCAGGCAGTCTCACGCCTCTTGGCGTCGCCGCCTGGCGCCTACCGCGCCCAACGGCCCAAGACCGGACGTTGAGAAGCGGCAAAGACCGCCAAACTCGTAGGAGTCCGGCGGCCTTGCCATAACAACGCTCGGAACGATGTTTAGAATGACGCCTTGAGGCCGATTCCAAAGTAACGATCCGCGTCGCGCGGCACCTGGTAGCGGAATCCGTCGCCACTGAATGTCGTTACGTAACTTTCATCGCCGAGGTTCTTGCCGATAAACGAAAGCCTGAACTGATCATCGTTGAAGGACAGCGAGGCAGTCAGGTTGAAAATGTCGTACTCGGGCAACAGCGCCGCTGCGGCAAAAACACCGGAGGTATTCGGGAGGTCCGCATACTGCTCATCGGTGTGCACGTAGGATCCGTTCAGTATAACGTCCATGGTATTGAGCGGAATGACCCACTCGCCGTACAGCGATACCTTCAGGTCTGGCGAGAACGGTACATCGAGCCCGGAACGGGTGCTGCAGCCGGCCGGTGGAAGTCCTGTGACCGGATCCAGTGGGCACCTGAACGCGTCAATCGTTGCATCGACAGACGCAAAGCCGCCACCGATGCTGACATTATCCATCGGTTTCCAGAGAAAGTCGGCTTCGAAACCCTCAGTCGAGACGTCGCCGGCGTTTGTCAGTCGCGTGATCGTCACACCCGTCGAGGTATCGAAGTTATTCGCCTGGTAATTCTCGACATCCGTCTGGAATACAGTCAGGTTGAGAAGGAACGTGTCAGAGGTGTATTTCCAGCCAAGCTCAATAGCGTCTGACTCTTCGGCCCCAATCGGAAAACCTGCGTCCGCCGCACCCATGTTGAAGAAGGTATTGAATGCCGGTCCCTTGTAGCCTTGCGCATACGTCAAATAGAACATACCTGCGTTGTCCGTACTCCACTGGACACCAAGCTTCCCTGACGTATTGCTCTCATCCGTTTCGTTCTGGAAGTTCGAGTCTCCCGAATCCGCCCGCTGGACACCAACGCCTCGCCGACCGAAAGGATCGAGATTACGCCGGTTGTGATTGAATCCGACTTCGTCTTCGGTAAAGCGTAGTCCGAAGAGCAATCTGAGCTGGTCGGAAATATTCCAGGTGGCATCGCCGAACAGCGCATAGTTATTGAATTCAGTATTGAAGTCCGCCGACCCTGAAATAATATCGTCGGCGTTGCAGGTCAAACCTGGATTGGCATCCAAAATGTCCTGACTTTGGCCGTTGTTGTTCTGGCAACTGGCGTCACGTGTGAACCTGCGATCCGAATCGATATTCCAGTAGAAGAAGCCCACCTGCCAGTCCAGTGTCTCGCCGCCCGGCGACGCGAGCCGCAGCTCTTGTGAGAACTGACGCCATTCCTGGGGACCGACGTCGTGCAGCTGGAAAGTCGTCGCGCCGAAGTCGACGGGAATCGTCGCGTCACCGCCGATGGACGTGAAGTCGCCTTCGCGAATCTCGGTGTTGTTCCATGTTCGACGGGCGGTAATTGACGTGAGCATCATGTCGCCGATTTCAATGTCGACCTGCGCCGAGAACGCCGTAGTGCTGTCGAGCGTTACGGTTGTCAGATCATGATCAACAAAACGTTGGTCCAGGTCGATATCCGCGACACCATTGACTACGCCCATGCTGTTTGGCAACGCCTCTGAACCCGGGTGCCTGCCACTCGGCAAGCCTTCCACGTCCGCACAACAATTGTCAGTCGCTTCATAATCCTCGTAGATGAATAGCGTTGAAACTGTATCTGTCGGTTCGTACTCGAGCATCGCACGTAAGCCGGTGCGGTCGTAACCGTTTATTTTCTTATTGTCATATACGTTACGAATAAAGCCGTCGAAGTCGCCTTTGAACGCTGTGATGCTGCCGCGCGCATTGTCGCTCAATGGGCCCGACACCTTGGCCTTCAGGCGGGTTTCGTTGTCCTGGAAGAAAGACAAGTCAACGTATCCCTCGAATTCATCAGTAGGTCGCTTGGTCGTAATGTTGACTACGCCGGCGGATGCATTCTTGCCGAACAGGGTCCCTTGTGGGCCGCGAAGGACCTCCATTCTCTCGAGTTCGTAGAGATCACCGAACGCCTGGCCGGATCGCCCCAGGACAACGCCGTCAACCACGGTCGAGACGCTCGGCTCAGCGGCCGTGCTAAAAGAAATCGTCCCCAGTCCGCGGATGATGACCGATGAGTTTCGCGTCGTGTTGCCCTTGCGAAACGACGCTGAGGGAATGAGCGCCTGCAGGCCTTCGAATCCGACCGCGTTCTGGTTCTCGATCGTCTCGGACGACAGCACCGTAACCGCTACCGGCACGTCCTGCACATTCTCTTCGCGTTTGGTCGCCGTAACGACGATCTCTTCGATTTGTGCCGAAACGGGCATGCTCAGACCCAGCGCGATCAGCCCGGTCAATAGTGAAACCGCCAGTCCAGCAGGCAGTCGTGACATTGCTGCTTTCATTGTAATCCCCCCTCGTATGGGTTTCGTGCAAGACCTATGTCTTATAGATGACTATATTACATCCCTTTGGCGCCCATTGACAGTAGTCGAGCGCAGTCGAGGCGACCGCGATTTTCGTCCCGAGGTCGGGCGGATCGCTCGATAAATTTTATTTATCAATCACTTACGGCGCCTTGATACGCCGAATCGATTTCTGATTCGCAGGAAGCGATCGCGGTATCGAGCTTGGCAAGCCATTCCTGGCCGTATTGCTCTACATACCAGTCGCGCATGCCGCTGGCGGCCTCACGAAATTGCGCCTTCTCCTCTAGCGTTGGCACATACAGTGATCCACCCGACTCCTCGAACTCCCGGTAAGCATCGATTTCCCGGCGTTTGATGACGCCGCGCGTGACGGTCTTCAGCTCCTGAAACCCGTCATAGATGATTCGCTGAATATCCGATGGAAGCTCTTGCCAGGTCACCTCCGAAAACCACCACATGCCGCCCATGTAACTGTGACCATCAAGCGTTACGAACTTGATCTGCTCGTGCAGCTTCATGCCGACAATATCCTGGATGCCGTTCTTGGTGCCCTCCACCACGCCGGTTGCCAATGCGGTATAGACCTCCGACCAGGCGACCGGTGTGGGATTGCCTCCGAGCTGCCGCACCAATTCCTGTTGAACCGGCGCGGAGATCGTTCGGAATTTGCGGCCCTTGATGTCTGCCGGCGTACGGATCTGGCTGTCGGTCGAGGCGAAATTCCGCCAGCCGCCGGTATTCGATACGGTCATCAGACGAATGGATACATCCGTGTTGAGGATGGCTTTGCGTAATTCGCCGATCATCGGCCCATCGAGTACGCATTCAGCTACAGCATCGTCGCGAAACGTATAAGGCAGGTCGAGAACCTGACCGGGCCCAAATATGCTTCCCAGACTGCCGGTCGTTAGCATAAACACCTGCAGCACCCCGGTTTGCATTCCTTCCAGACATTCTCGCTCATTGGAGCAAAACTGGCCCGAGGGATACAATTCCACTTCGGCACGGCCGTTGCTGCGACTCTCAACATACTGTTTGAAGACCAGCGCGCCGTCATAGTCTTCGTCTTCGGGCGAACCGAGGAAGGAAAACCGAATCGTGTAGTCGGCTTCCGAATCGCCGCTCGATATGACGGTACCGCCAACCGAAGCGATGAAGAGTGCGGCAAACAAGGTAAGCAATATCTGTCTCTTGCCCATCTTTGTGTCCTCAAGCGAAACCAAGAAGCCGCGGCAATGTCATCGACAGCGCCGGGAAGTAGGTAATCAGAAATATCACGGTGATTTCGACCGCGAGGAACGGCAGCATCTGGCGCGCAATTGTCTCGACACGCTCCCTGGATACCGACGCAGCCACGAATAACACGAGCCCCATAGGTGGCGTTGCCAGACCGACAGTAACGTTGACGCACATCACCACTGCAAAGTGGATAGGGTCGACACCCATCGCAACGAACAGAGGGCCCAGTACCGGCCCGAGAATCAGTACCGCAGGGCCGGCGTCGAGAAACATGCCGACGATAAACAGGAACAAGTTGGCGAGAAATAACAGTATGTAAACGCTGTCACTCGCTTGCATCATGCCGGTGGCAACCAGACCCGCGAGCCCCGACACCGTAATGATCCAGGCAAATACTACCGACGCGCCGACAAGCAGCAGGATGACGCCGGATTGCACGGCCGACTCGATGAAGATGGACGGCAATTCTTTGAAGCGAAGCGTGCGCGTTAGAAACAGGGTCACGACCAGGGCATAAAATGCCGCGACGGCTGCCGCTTCAGTAGGCGTGAAAATACCGGCGAGTATGCCGCCCAACAGGATCACCGGCGTCAGCAACGCCAGCGCCGTACGACGAAACGCCTGGCCGCGCTCGTGCCAGGTTGCCTTGCGCCCGGCTACGGGGTAATTGCGTTTCTTCGAGATGAAACTCGTTGCCAACATCAGGCCGAAAGAGACCATCAAGCCCGGCACCAGACCGGCCGCGAATAGTCCGGCGACCGACACGTTCATGATGAACGCATAGAGGATCATGATGCCCGATGGCGGAATGATCGGGCCGATGACCGACGATGCGGCTGTGACTGCAGCAGCAAACGGCCGCGAATAGCCGCTTTTCTCCATCGCCGGAATGAATATCTTGCCCAATGCAGAGGTGTCTGCAACAGCGGACCCCGACAGGCCCGCGAACAAGACCGATGAGAGAATATTGACCTGCGCCAGCCCACCTCGAACATGGCCGATCATCGATTGGCTGAACTCCACGATCGAACGGGTAATGCCGCCCGAGTTCATGAGTTGACCGGCCAGAATAAAAAACGGCAGCGCCATCAGTGGGAATGAGTCCATGCCGCTGTAAAGGCGCGACAGCAATGCTTTGAAAAACACCTGGTCGCCCTCGATGGCGAGACTGAGTCCGGGGCCAACCAGCAGCGCAAACACGACCGGCATGCCTGCAGCCATGAGGAAGATGAAGATCCAGAAATACGATAAGGCCATGGCCGCTACTCGCCCTCCACGACGTCGCCGGCGCCGGCAACTTCGAAGTCTTCCTTCGGATGCAGCAATCCCAGCACATCGCGAATAAGAAGCTCTATACCGACCAGGATCATTGCGCCGAACGCCAGCGGCACCACGATGAAGAACCAGCCGACTTGAACCGGCAGGCTCGCAGCGCGTATGGCAAACCCGCGATCGACCATGCCGAAGCTTTCGGACCAAAATACGACGATGATCCAGATGACCAATAGATTCAGCACGAGATGCAGCAGCCGTCCCAATACGTGCGGCAGCTCATCCGTAAACATGTGAATACTGACGTTGGCGCTGTTGCGGTAAGCCCAGGGCGCAACAAGAAACGCGCCCCATACCATCATTGTCTTCGATACCTCTTCGGTCCAGATCAGTGAATCGTTGAGCACGTAGCGAAACACGATCTGAATCAGAACGATGCCCGTCATCGCGATCAATAACATGCCGGCCGTATTCCGTGCGGCAATGCTGATCCACTCATTGAGCGGCGACAAAACGCCGAGCGTCTTCCGCAATACGGTGTTCCCCGGGGTAGCCATGATTCAGGCGATCTGCAGGACCGGCAGGTCCAACCGGTTCGCAATCTGTCTTAGTGAATCGAGGTGATCACCATAGGCCAGCGCGAAATGGTGCTCGAGACTTTCGTCCATGATCGTGGTGCAGACTTCGGCAACCGCTTTGTCGAAACGAATGACTCCGGAGGTGCCCGTGAAGGCCATGGGGGCACGCAGCACCTCGGCGCCAGCAATCATCAGTTTGTTCTCGTTCTTTGCCTGGGACAGGCGGGCCAGCGTGACGCGTCCGGGCTTGAGCGGAAACTGGTGCAGTAACGGCATCTTGCGATTGGTGTGAATGGTGGCCTCTGCCTGCGCCTCGGAGTCACACATCGACAGCGGCGCGAGGCCACAATGCCAAAGTACCGCCGTATCGTCGGTTTCGTCGACGTCCACAAGGTCTGCCATCCATACCGGCTCGCCTGCCAGTTCCTGCAGCATCAGGGTTGTAACCGATCCGTAGACGTCAGCTTCGCAGGCGCTCGGCACGCCAGCCTGGTTCATCATCGCCATCGGCCCGCAGGCCGCACAGCCATAGTCGACAAACGTTTCGGGCCAGCAACGAACCGCAATACTGTCGGCGTCGTTCTCTTCGACAATGTCTTCCAGTGCGCACAGGAACCGAAAAGAGCGATCGAGTTGCTCCTGGTCGACATCATCAAGGCCGGCCAGGGATTTCGCGCTTTCGGCACGATGGGAATTCGCCCGCGCCGCCGGCGTCGACTTCGCTTTGTCGAAGGCATCGTCGAGCGTCACTCGATCCACCGAGACGCCAGTCAGCTTATGCAGCTCATTCGCGTTGTACTCACAAGTATGGAAACCCGCAGGGTGCTCGCCGATCACGCTCACGCGCGCCCGGCCCAGTCTTTCTACGACACGGTCCGCCGCCGCGTTGGCTTGACGTTCAACGACCTCTGCGGTGACGGAGGAGCCCGTCGACGGCTGCGCGAGACGCGTTAACCTGTCGGAAATATCGGGCGCGTCCGGTGCCGAAAACAGCCAGCGATACGTCAGTCCGGCCTTACCCATCGCATGTGCCGCGAGATTGATACCGCAATAGGCATTGAGGCGCAGACGCCCGCCAATTCGCGGCTCCGGGACACCCCAGACTGCTACCGGCACGTCACTGTGCTGCGCCATGTCTATCGTCATCGAGGCATCGGTGAACGTAATCTGAATGATCAGCAACAAGTCGATACCCCCACCCCGCTCAATCTCGGCGAGCGCAGCCTCGGCCTGCCCGGTATCACAAGACAATGTGCGCGGCCCGACTGTCGCGACACCCGCTGCATCGAGTGCTGCAAACGCCTTGTGCATCATTTCCTCGGCGAATTCCATGTCGAACGTCGTTCGCGCCAGCGCGATCACGCCATACCTAAGTGTCACGTCTCATTCTCCGTCGCGTGCTGCTGTAGAAACCGATCGACTTCATCGCGGACCGGGCAGCCGGCTCGCCCCCCGCCGTTCTGAACCTTGAGTGCGGCGGCTGCCGACGCGAACCTGATCGCGCCAGTCGTCGACTGACCCTCTGCCAGCGCCAGTGCGAACGCGCCGTGCCAGACATCGCCAGCGCCTAACGTATCGCGGACAGAAACCTTGAACGCGGGCAGTCTGGTCAGTTGATCGTTCTCGATTGCCAAGACACCCTCCGGGCCAAGCGTTACACAACACCAGGCGGCGGTCTGCGCGCTTACCCAGCGTATCGCCTCCGCAGGATTGTCGATCCCCGAGAACTCCGACAATCCTCGCGCCGAGAACGCCACATGCGTTGCGGTACGGACAAGCTCTCCGTCTTTCGGGACTGGTAAATCGGCGTCGAGAATAGCCGGCAATTCAATACTTCTTGCCAGTTGCAGGCCAAGCAATGCACCTTCTGGCCAGCGCGTATCGGCGAGGATCGCTTCCGCATCTACGGGTGCGTATGCATCCAGCCACTGGGGGTCGGGATCCATAGAGCTGTCAAGATAATTGACAATCGTGCGCTCGCCCGCACCGTCGACAAGAACGGCAGAAACCGAAGACTGCCGACCCTCCATTCGGCGCACCAGTGTGCAATCGACACCGTAGTGCTCCAATTCGAGAGCGATGAGGTTAGCCAGAAGATCGTCACCGACTCTCGTTGCAAGTTGCGACGCGCCGCCAAGTCTCGATATAGCAACTGCAGCAGTGGCCGCGGGGCCACCACCGAGTGTTTCGAATCCGGACGCTCGATATTTCTCTGCGGCCGAGGGCATTGCGTCGACCGAAAATACGAAGTCTTGAACGGCGTGACCGATGCAAAACACCTTCGCCATACTTATCGCCCGGCTCGAAACAGCGGCTGCATCGACGAATCAGCTAACATCGATCGCGTAGACTACATGCCGAGTATCGCAGCGGCTGATACGCAATTCGGCACGCTGTCCATTGATCGCCAGCGCAATGCGTTCGATGCGCAACATCGGCAGACCCGGCTTGATTCCCAGGTCTTTTTCATCACTCTTGGTCGCGAGGACAGCCGTCAGTTCCTCTTTGGCCAGAACGATATTGACCCCGTATACGCTCTGGTAGAGCGAGTACAAGGTGTTGGGCAGTGCGTCCTGATGGTCGATCTCCGGAAACAGCGTAAGTGGCACCACGGATTTTTCACTAACAGCGCGCTCGCCATCGATTAGCCGCACACGCTTTATTTCGACAACCTTCGCCCCCTTGGGCAGGTGCAGTTTCTCTGCTTCGGTCGCAGTCGCAGCGCGCCGTTTACAACGGGCCTTGGTGCTTTCCGGTTTCGCACGCTCACCGTCGGCGTTCGGCCGGGAAAGACGGAAGAACCTAAAAAGTGCGTGTTCCTGAGTATGCTCGGCAACGAAGGTGCCTTTGCCCTGGTGTCGTTGCACGAGGTTTTCCGCGGCAAGCGTATCGAGTGCCTTGCGCACGGTGCCTTGGCTAACACTCAGCTCCGTCGCCAGGGCCTGTTCGCTCGGCAGGACCTGGCCTGGCTGCCATTGGCCTTCGGCAATGCGGCGCACAAGTACGTCGTACACCTGCTTGTATAAAGGTTGAAAATCGGGAATCGGATCCATTGCCCTCTCATTGTCGACGCATGTGCCAGGCGCCGCGGCTCGCTGGTCGCTATTGCTCAACACTCATTGGTATTGTATCTTATATAAGACCTATAATCATCTGCCCCCACCTGCAGCTCGGCCACGCCCGAAGAACAAGTCAGCACCAGGAGTCAGGAACGCAATGAGTATTCCCCATTTACTTGTACACGACAAACAAGACAACGTTGGCGTGGTCGTCGTCGAAGGTCTCAAAGCCGGCACCGAGATGCTGTGCGTCGTTACCGAGGACAATTCGGACTTCCAGCTCGTTGTCCACGACGATGTTCCGATCGGGCACAAGGTCGCACTCGAGGATCTCTCCGATGGCGAGACCGCGATCAAATACGGACAGGATATCGGGCGCTTCGTCGGCAACACCGCGAAAGGTCATCACG
>JAAUYD010290278.1_pt1 | contig 19600 bp, 19 predicted proteins | sample 7278101 | NCBI WGS metagenome assembly JAAUYD01 (sample SAMN14350128, study PRJNA611818) | marine sediment metagenome | isolation source: surface marine sediment (0.6m) | place: French Polynesia: Moorea | collected 2018-08
ACAAATACGCTGCGGACACCAGTTTGCTTAGGGACACTTAGAAGTCTAAAAACTTCTGGGTGCCAATGAATCCCCAACTATAATCTGTGATTTAGTTGGGGTGTGTTCAAGAGGCAAAAAACACAATTTTCATGGGAATATCACAATTATCAATTATGAAATAGATAAGCAATTAATAAATTATTCTCTTACTTCAATTGTCAACTTTTTGATTTAAGGAACTTAATTTATCTTGAACCTTGTGTCGGATGGCAATTGACAGTTCCTAGCAAAATAAGTCAAGATATGAATACAACGTAAACCTTTGTAAAGTTTTGCTTAGATGTCAATAGAACTTCTGTCACTGGAAAACCTTCAAGAAATTGCGCGTCAATACGGGTATTGGGCAGTATTTATTGGCATTGCCTTAGAAAATACCGGAATCCCCATTCCTGGCGAAACTATCACCATTGTAGGTGGTTTTTTAGCTGGAAGCGGAGAATTAGGCTACTGGATCGTTTTAGGAAGTGCGATCGCAGGTGCAGTCATCGGCGATAATTTTGGTTACTGGATTGGCCGTTGGGGAGGTTGGCCATTATTAATTAAGGTGGGTGGTTTTTTTAACATCTCTTCCCAAAAACTAGAAGAAGTTAGGAAAAAGTTTAGTAAAAATGCAGCAAAAGCCGTCTTTTTTGGGCGTTTTGTTACGTTATTAAGAGTGTTTGCTGGTCCAATAGCTGGTATTGCCCAAATGCCTTATTATCGATTCTTATTGTGTAATTTGGGAGGGGCGACGGTTTGGGCGTTAATAATGGTAACGTTATCCTTTTTTGTAGGAAGATTAGTCCCTTTACCTCAATTAATTCATTGGATCACTCAATTTGGTGTTTTAGCTTTAATTGCTGTTATAGGATGGGTAGGGATGACATTGTGGTTAGAGTTGGGTAAACCTGGACTAGAAGGGAAAGACTAAAGGTTTTTTTAGCTAGGAAAAGCGTTAATGAAGTCAGAAGTTCCTCACTATGTTCCGGCGCTATCGCACAGAAGTTTTTTTTCTAATAATTTGATGGTTAAGACTTTCTACTTCTGACTTTGAGCGAAGCGATAATAAACTACCCTTAAACCCAGGAAGTTAACAAAATCCTTTTTAACCAATGGGGGTTTGATTAACACTGGAAGTAATTTGTTTAAATTTACGAATTAAACTGAGTGTTTTGTTGTAACCTATCTTGTTGTTTTGTTGTTGAAACTGATTAAGGGCGATTTTAAAATTTTGCCAGGCCATGTCTTTAAATCCCAAATTTCCAGCTATTATTCCTCGATTAATATAAGCGATGGTAAACTGAGGATTTAAGTTAATTACTTCGCTGAAATCTTGAAAAGCAGCCTGATAATTAGCTAATTTTTGATAAGCATAACCTCGCTGATAATAAGCTTGTTCATCCTTTGGATTTAAAATAAGAACATGGGTAAAATTAGCGATCGCTTGGGAAAATTTTTCTAGTTTTAAATAGGCTAACGCACGATCATAATAAATTAAAGTTTTATGTTTATGTTCTAAAGCATGATTATGATTCGTGTCTAAAGCTTGATTATAATTCTCTAAAGCTTGCTGATAATCACCTAATTTAGAGTAGACTAATCCTTGATTATAATAAGCACGATAATCATATTTATGGCGTTTAATGACTTCTTGATAAGCAGCTAAGGATTGAGTATAATTTTCAAGTCGATAATCGGCTAATCCTTTATTAAGATAAGCTTCAATATTCTCTGAGTTTATCTCTAAAGCTTGTTCACAGTCTTGTTTAGCTTCTTGATTATTATTTAATTGTAAATGGGCGAGACAGCGATTACTATAAGCAGAAGCAATTAACTGATTTTTATGATTAATAACTTGAGTAAATTCAATAATAGCTTCTTGATATTTTTGTTGATTTAAGTAATGAATTCCCTGATCGAAATTAGGAGAAATCGATAATTTCTCTGAATTAGGTGAAGAAAAACCTAAACAGAATAAAATAGCTGCAATTAACACAAAAAACTTGAAGAAATCCTTAACCAGATTGTTCATCATTTAATCTTTAACATAATAGATTGACTGACTTCGATCATGGTAGAAAAAATCTCAAAATTATTCCATAGACAAATGGTCAAAGATTAAGAAAACCTAATCATACTTTGTTTATTTTTAATTAAGACTGTCAATAATAAATTCAATGTTCACAAATTCTTGATGGTCTTATTCCTTGACAAAAAAAACATTATAATGTATAAATCTTATAAAATGTATTAAAAAAATAATTGCATTGACCCTTAGATCGGGTTAACGTTAGAAACTAACTGTGATCAGTTAATAAACAATATCATTTAGGACTATATTTAACTAATATGACAAAACCGACCTTATCAGTTATTATTCCTATGCGGGATAATGTTCCTCAAATTTGGATAGAAGCATTATCAAAAGTTGAGGGAAATGTTGAATTTATTTTAGTTTATCCTCCTGAAGTTCCCTTGCTGAGTAATCATGATTCTCGTATTCGTCAAATCACGAGTCCTTTAAGGGGAGAAGTAGTACAACGAATTACTGCTTTATTAAATGCGTCAGGAACCTATGTTTTATCTATTAATTGTGATGAATATTTATATCCCAAAATAGAAGCAGTCGTTATTGAATATTTTCAAAGATTTCCTAATAGTTATTTATTCAAACTCAGACAAAAGTTTTATCCCTATGGTAATCAAGAAAAACTATTAGAAGAATGGCAACCTTTTACTAATTTTTCAACTATCCAAGTCAGAAGAGGAGAAGATCGACATTTATCTACAACAGAAACCCTGCAAGAAATTCCTATTTCTCCCTTAGAAAACAAATTAGATTGGCTTTGTCTGATTAGAGATCGTAAAGATCATCATGGACCTCATCAAGAAAATTTTGACAAAAAAGTATGGAAAAATAGCTTAGTTCAAGAACAACTCAATGAGATCGTTAAACTATTTACCCTTTTTGGTCCGTTTAAATATGTTCCTTTTTGGTGTTCTGATCGATTACTAGGGTTATCGATGCAAGCTAAATTATATACAAAAGGTCTTGCGAAAAAAGGTGATATTATTGGACATATTTTACCCTTTCCTGAACAATTTAGAACAGAAAGTAATCCCCCAGAATTTGAGTACACTACCACCAATAGACGCTATGTTCTAGCTGAATGTTTTCTGCTGAAATTATATCCTCAGTATGGATATTTTTGGAATTTAGTTCTTGCTAGTCTCAAAAATTTAGTCAACCTCAAACTAGGAAAAGATAAATTAGCCAAAGTTATACCATTTTCTAAGAAGAGTTACCAGTGAAAAATAACTGCTAACTGGTCACTGGTCACTGGTAACTGAATCAAACTAAAAAATTTAGGGTCTCGATAGTTCAAACCCCCTCTAAGCTATGAGTCAAACGACTTTTATCCCATCCTTTTTCGTTTAATAAAAGCCAAGATTGAATTAAATCGGGTCCGTGTAATTCACCCATTAAACCAGCACGAAGCGATCGCATCACTAACCCTTTTTTCACTTTAAAGGTCTTAGTAACTTGTTTGATGATATTTTTAGCTTCATCTTCCGTTAGCTGAGAAGATAGTTGAATATTCTCTAAAACAGCTTGTAAGATGTCCTTAACGCCCTCTTGTTTCATTTGGGCGATAGCTTCTTCACTATAGTTTACCCTTTCCCCAAATAATAAGACACTTTCTTTAGCTGCATCCTTTAAACGGGTGAGACTTGGACCGATGAGGGTAGCCATTTGTTCTAACCAAGGGCGATCGCGGTCTACATTGATAGGATAACCGGCTTCTTGCCAATAGGGAACCAATAGATCAACTAATTCGCCTCCTGACATTTTATGTAAATATTGACTATTAATCCAATCGAGTTTGTCCCAATCAAACTTAGCCCCGGCCTTATTAACCCGTTCTAAACTAAACTGTTGGGCTGCTTCACTCAAGGTAAAAATTTCTTCAGTGGAGTCCGGGGGAGTCCATCCCAATAGGGTCATATAGTTAGCTAACGCTTGGGGTAAAAAGCCCATTTTACGAAAGTCATCGATGGAAGTTACCCCATCTCGTTTTGACAATTTTCGCCCTTCCTGGTTCAAAATTAGGGGAGTGTGGGCAAAGTCTGGCACCGTTGCCCCGAAAGCTTCGTACAAGAGAATTTGTTTAGCGGTGTTAGCGATATGATCTTCTCCTCGGATGACATGGGTGATTTTCATATCCATGTCATCCACCACCACGGCTAAATTATATAAGGGCTGTCCAAACGGTTGCTCAGAAGTCTCTGGAATACGGGCGATGACCATATCTCCACCGAGATCACTACCTTTCCAGGTGACTTTACCTCGGATCAGATCGTGCCAAACAATTTCGCGATGATCATCAATGATAAAGCGGATGACCGGTTTTCTCCCTTCTGCTTCTAATTTTTGCCGTTGTTCTTCCGTGAGATGACGATGACGGTTATCATAGCGAGGGGCTTGATTTTGGGCTTTTTGGGCCTCGCGCATCTGTTCTAATTCTTCTGGGGTACAGTAACAACGATAGGCGAATCCTTTGTCGAGTAAGGTTTGAATGGCTTGACGATACAGATCGAGGCGTTGGGTTTGAAAAAAGGGGCCTTCATCCCAAGTTAAGCCTAACCAGGCCAGTCCTGATTTAATATTTTCTGTATATTCAGGGCGCGATCGCTCTTGATCGGTATCTTCGACTCTGAGGATAAACTGGCCTTGGTGATGATGAGCAAATAACCAGTTAAAAACGGCGGTTCTGGCGGTTCCTATGTGTAAATTCCCTGTGGGACTAGGGGCGATACGAACTCTGACTGTCACAAAATTCTTCCTGTAGTCAATATTAGTGAGGTTCCCTACCCAAGTTTGAGGTGGGGTTTTTCAAGTTCAATTTATTATCATAATTGATTTTAGGTTAACTCATCAAGCAATTATTAAGATTGAATGTTTTACTTTAAACTTTTTTAAAGGATTTTGTCGATTTTTTGCTCAATCTTGCTTTTTTAATCTTTATGTAATTTTCAAGCTTTTCTACGCTGATAACAAGCTCAGTTAGATACAATGGAATTATCCCTACTTTCGAGTCAAGAATGATACCTAACATTTAATTTTTCATTGAAAAAAGTGATAACCAATGGGAAAATTTGGATGAGTCAACAGATTGAAAACAATAATATCTATCAAACCTACCAACAATACCAACAAGATGTAGAATACATTCATAGCATAGCGTGGCGAGTTGCCAGCACTATTTTTGTACAGGCTACTTTAACTGCTATTGTAACCGAAACTTTTTATAAGCTGTCGGTTCGATATTATGTACAAAAATGGTTGGTTAAAGGATGGATAAAAAAGAGAAATAGGGACAATTGTGGTTCAATCATGCGTTATCTTCAATTATGTACTGGTTCAGGGGATGGTTCAACCCTTTATTCTCTTCCTTTTCAACAACTATGTGGTCAAATTGATAATGCTTTGCGGAATCAACTAGAATCTGGAGATATGCGTTTAATCGAAATTTTTGCTAATAATGCAGCCTCAGAAGACTTAGAAAGATTGGCATCTAAAAACCTTCAACGTTTATCAGAAGAAGAACACAAAGATACCATGTTAGCGGAAGAAAGAGTTGCTTATTATCTAGAGAGGGGACTAGATGATCTGCAAATTACGTTAGCAAAAAACTGGCTCAAAATAGATTATATTTTCTCAATTTTAATTAGTTTTTTTATTTTAGAATGTTTGTTAACCCCCACGACTGATATTTCCTTTGGAACGAATACGAACCAGAATATACTAAATTTATTAATTTGTCTGATCTCAGGGTTTTTAGCTCCTACAATTCGTGAGTTTGTCCTCAATATGATTTATAAAAAATGAAAGAAGCTAATCAAAAAAATAAACTCATTACTTTACGACGCAATAACTATTTTATTGCTGATAAAGTTAAAGGAAAAACTATCATAAATTCTAGAGAAATTATTATTCTAATTCATGGCTACAATGTATCAGAGGAAGGAGCCAAAGAAGCTTACACAAAATTCCAGGATAATTTTGATTTCTATTGTAAAAAAATGTCGGCTTTAAATCAAGTTATTTATTGGTTTTTATGGCCATCGGATAAAGCCAATAAACTTGATAGTATTGTCTGTTATTATAAAACGGTTCGAGTAGCGAAAATTTGTGGGAAAAAGTTAGGAGAATATTTAAACAAACTACAACTTAAGTCTTCAAATAATCAACCACCTCGTATTATATTAATAGGACATTCTTTAGGCTGTCGCTTATTACTGGAAGCTTTAAAAAGAACCAAAAAAGATAATAAAAACTGGGAAATTTTCTTGATGGCTGCTGCTGTTCCTGTTAACTTAATTGAAGCAGGTGAATTGCTTGATCTCAAAAGAGATACTAGAGAAAACTATAATATTTTATATTCAAAAAATGACCTTGTTTTAACAGTAGCATTTCCTCCCGGCCAAAGATTAGCAGGAGAAGGATCATGGGAAGCTGTCGGCTTAAAAGGAAACCCCAATTCTGGGGTTTGGTCTAAAAGAAAAGAAGTCAGCTATGATCATAGTGGTTATTGGAAAGGAGAAGAGGCTGCCGAATGGATTTCCCTGCAATTAGGTGTTTTTAAAACGACTTCAAGAAAAGTCAAAACAGATCGGCCTTCTCTTACTTCTAGAAGTAGGGATATAAGTTGGAGAACCATTGGAGAGAGGGAGAGAAAACTCTACTCTCGGTCGTTATTGATCTAAGCTCTTTCAACTAAAAACGGCAAAGATAAGCGATAGAATATCCATCCCAACAATGTAGTCATCAAGGCCGCAACACTAGCAAGCCAAAACCCTGATATGTTAGAAATATCTCCAGTGGTTATCAATTCTCTTGTGGTTACTAATAGGGGCGTAACGGGATTAATAGCGACTAAAATTGCCCAGATCCCACTTCTAGGCTGAGGATAAATCACAGGAGTCACAAATATCCAGATCTGAGTCACAAAACCAATCCCTCTATTGACATCACCATAGAGACAAGCAAAAGGAGCAAGCATTAACCCTACCCCTGTACCAAACAGTAGCAAATGGATGAAGGCAACTGGAGCTAGGATAATGGTCCAACTTACCCCGACTTTAAACCAGACAAACAAGAAAACAATGGGAATCAGTTGAATGAGAAAATTAAATAAAATTTGTGCTAATTTCGATATAACAAAGGCTTCTGGAGGGACATTCAATTTCATCAGCATTCCTTTGGCCGTTCGAGCGGCACCCATGGTACCTTTGAATGTCTGGATAAAGGTTTGCCAAAGAGTCATACTCAGAGCAACAAAAACAGGATAGGGAATCGGGGTTTCTCCCAGATTCAGGATTTTTGCTTGTCTAAGAAAGGTTAAACCGATGGCACTGACTAAAGGAGGAATGAAAATCCACAGTATACCGAGGATAGACTGACGATATTGAGCTTGAATATTCCGTTGAAATAGTTGCCACGCTAATTCACGAGAAGCAAGCAGATCGTACCACATTTCTTTTAAGAACCGAATCGGGTGCCTGACGCGACTGTCTGGTTCATAAACCACAACAGGCATCAATTTTTTATGTTTATCTTGGGGTTGGTGGGGTTTGACTTCGCTCATGATTAGACCCTAAATACTCCTAAAGCATTGCAATAGTTTTATCATATAACTTTACATTGTGAGAAAATGTCAAGTTCATTGATGGCCTAAACTAAAAAACGAACTTGACCTCCTGCCTCCTTCAAGACCTTAACCCATTGATGAGTACAATCATGTTGAATAAAAGTGCTATTTTGTCAATTTTATTGATTTTTATCCCTTTATCCCTAGGATCTCAATACCTAGAATGGGGAGCAACCCTTACCTTCGTTACAGCAGCGTTAGCTATTGTGCCATTAGCCGCCTTTATGGGCCAGGCCACAGAGGCCATCGCTGTGGTTGTCGGTCCGAATTTGGGAGGGTTATTAAATGCAACTTTTGGCAATGCCACAGAATTAATTTTGGCGTTAGTCGCCTTGAAAGAAGGGTTAATTGGTGTGGTCAAAGCTACGATCACAGGCTCAATTATTGGCAATTTATTATTAGTGGTGGGCTTTTCTATGTTGTTAGGTGGCCTTCGCTATAAGGAACAGCAATTTCAATCAGTGGCCGCCCGTGTTAATGCTTCTTCCATGAATTTGGCTGTTATCGCTATTTTATTACCCACGGCGGTTCAATATACTTCCAGTGGCATTGAAGAACAAACGTTACAAAATTTATCCGTTGCTGTAGCGATTGTTTTAATTTTGGTCTACGGGTTAACCTTGTTATTTTCCATGAAAACCCATGCTTATCTCTATGATGTTGGTATGGCGGCCGAAGAGGAAACAATGGAAGAACAAGGCCATAAGATTAATCTCAGTAAATGGGTGATTATTCTTTTATTGGTTACTGTTGGGGTTGCAGTAGAATCAGAATTATTGGTCAATTCTTTAGAAGAAGCGACCTCATCTTTGGGGTTAACGGCTTTATTTACTGGGGTGATTTTATTACCCATCGTCGGTAATGCAGCAGAACACGCTACGGCGGTTACTGTTGCGATGAAAAATAAAATGGATTTGTCTATGTCAGTGGCGGTAGGCTCAAGTTTACAAATTGCTCTATTTGTTGGGCCGGTTTTAGTCATTGCTGGTTGGTTTTTGGGACAACCGATGGATTTAGATTTTAACCCTTTTGAATTGGTAGCTGTGGCTGTAGCTGTATTAATTACTAATTCGATTAGTTCTGATGGTCGTTCTAATTGGCTAGAAGGAACGTTATTATTAGCCACTTATGCAGTTATTGGGTTGGCTTTTTATTTCCATCCTGTGGTTGATGGACTTGGATAATTAATAACTTTGATAATTAATAATAACTAATCATGACACAGTTAAAAGCTTTGATTTTTGATGTAGATGGCACCTTAGCAGAAACAGAAAGGGATGGCCACAGAATTGCCTTTAATCGTGCTTTTGCTGAGGCAGATGTAAACTGGTATTGGTCAGAAACTCTCTATGGAGAATTATTGGAAATTTCTGGGGGAAAGGAAAGAATTAACTACTATCTACAACAATATCATCCTGAGATCAAGGAAAATTTAGAAACCTTAATACCACAGCTTCATCAAGCAAAAACAATTCATTATCGTCAGTTATTATCATCAGGAGAAATTCAATTACGTCAAGGAGTGAAACGCTTAATTGAAGAAGCTTATTATGAAGGTATCAGACTAGCGATCGCTACTACCAGTACCTTACCAAATGCCTTAGCTTTATTGGAAAAACACTTAAATCCTAATTGGTTTGAAGTGATTGGTGCTGGTGATATTGTTCCTCATAAAAAACCCTCTCCTGATATTTATAACTATGTCCTAGAAAAGATGAATTTAGATGCAAAAGAATGTTTGGTTTTTGAGGATTCTTTTCACGGTTTACAAGCTGCTTCGGAGGCTAATTTGAAAACTGTTATTACTTTACATGATTATACAAAAGAGCAAGATTTCTCCTTAGCTAGTTTGGTTTTAAATCATTTAGGAGAACCAGATAATCCTTTTGAAATCATCAAAGGTGATCTTAAAAGCCAAGGCTATTTTGATTTAGAAATTGCTAAAATTTTAATTGATTCGGAGTAGTTATTATGGGATTTTATTCTGATATTATTTTTCCTTGGGGAATTGACTTAATGATGTCTGGTTCCCCTTTTTCTGAGTATAGAAAAGAATTATTAAAAGATATCTCAGGAGAAGTTCTAGAAATTGGTTTTGGAACCGGCTTGAATCTTGCTTATTATCCTGAAACGGTAACTAAACTAACAGTTATTGATCCCAATAAAGGCATGAATCGTTATGCAAAAAAAAGGATTGAAGCTAGTGCTATTCCTGTTGAAAATAAAGTTTTAGGAGGAGAAAATTTACCGATGAAAGATAGTCATTTTGATACAGTGGTGAGTACCTGGACATTATGCAGTATTCCTAATATTGAACAAGCATTATCGGAAATTTATCGCGTCTTAAAACCAGGAGGAAAATTCTATTTTATTGAACATGGATTAAGTAATGAAACGAAGATTCAAGTCTGGCAAAATCGCTTAACTCCGCTACAAAAAATTATTGCTGATGGGTGTCACTTGAATCGTAACATGAAACAATTAATTCAAACTCAGTTTAATCAGGTTGAGATCCAAGAATTTTATGCTTCAGATATGCCTAAAATTGCAGGGTATATGTATCAAGGTGTTGCGACTAAAAATCCTTGAGAATCAGAGTTTTAACTGGATTTGATTGGTTAAAATTCTGCTTAAGATTTCGGTTTTTAAGAGGAATTATTATTAACTTCATCTGCAACGGTTTTAAAATAATAAGCAGTCACAGCAGTTACCAAAGTCCCTAAAAAAGAATAAAGGGTTTTAGCGGTATCATCGACCAGTGTTACAGCAGTTTGGACTTTCTCAAGTTCTATAGGAGTATTTGAATCTACAAGATAGTTAGAAAACTTAACAGTAGAGATTAAATGATAAACGATAGTAAAGATAAGGACGGCCCACAACGCAACAGCTAAGATAGAAGCTATCCAATTATTTCTATTTTTACGGTTTTCAGAACCGATAGCTTTCAAATCGTCAATAGTTTGAGGTTGTGAATCATCAGATTTGTCAATAGTATATTCCTTGCTCGCTGCTGATTCAATATCTACCAATTTTTTTTCATGGTTTGAAGATTGATCTGAAGACATTCTTAAAGGGTTATCTCTTGTGTTTCTCCATCTGTTTCTAAGAGGATACGCCCTCTTTTCGATTTTTGTAGCCCTGCATACAATTTCATAAACAGAAGTCCTTTTTGCATAACCTCCTCTTCTGAAATCTTCAAATCTTTGGCTAGTTTTCTTATTAAAGTGGATGAATTTTCGCCAGCAACGAATTCAAGAGTATTTTTCTTTGTCATTTCTGCTTTCACCCTGTTACTACCAACATTCTATCATACATCAGATTATAAGATATATTTACTCTTTCCTATAGCAAACCCAATCAGTTTCCCTTCTTGACGACGTTGATCAATCACTTTACGAGACATTCCTAACGTCTCAAAAATTTCCTCGCTATTAACACTGCTTCTAATAGCTGGTGCTTGATCTTTAAACCCCTATTTTTGGCTTCAGTAAGAGGATCTTTTGGTGTCAATAACTTAAAATCCTTTACTGTATCTTTCCATACATCGCCAATCGCTGTTTCGAGAGAGATTTTTTCCATCGCTAGCCTTTTCAACCTTCAATGATGGTTTTTCTCAATTCTACACTAAAAAGTCATGAAAAGCAAGATTTTGCAGTTTAAGTTATGCTTTTACAATTTAAGTTATGGTTAACTTTCAATTAATTATCCATTGTTATTTCACTCAACGTTAACAAAATTGCTTTACATATAGTATAATCTATAGATAGTTAAATAATTGTCAAAGGATCAAGGTTAGACCTTGTAAAATATGAAACTAGGGGAAGCACTGGAAGCTGTTAATCAAATTATGCTGTCCAAACACGGAAAACAGTTAAGTGATGCTGAAACTGTTTTATTTAAAGGGTCTTGGCAAGGCTTAACCTATGATGACATGGTGAAAGGCACACAATATGAAGCAAGTTATTTCAAGGGTGATTTAGGTCATAAGTTCTGGAAAGAATTGTCAGACGCTTTAGGGGAAAAAGTTAGTAAGCGAAATTTTAAGGAGGCGATCGCAAGATTCCAAGCAGAATCAGAAGCTAACTCACATCAAACGATACTTGTACCAACAAATGAAAGAGTCAATATCAATTATTATGTTGAAAATCCTAGCCTGGAAAAAACAGCTAAGCAAGAAATACTTAAACCTGGTTGTTTATTGAGAATTAAAGGTTCCCCTAAAATGGGCAAAACAACATTATTGTCCCGTTTAATTAACTATGGTAAAAAGCAAGGATTAAGGGGAATTAGCTTATCTATGAGTTTAGGAGAAAAAGAGGATTTTAGCTCCTTAGATAAATTTTTGCAGTTTTTTTGTGTTAGTGTTGCTCAAATGTTAGGGTTACAAGACAAATTTAAACAATATCAATGGAAAGAACATCCAGGAAATAGTAAGCTAAAGGCAACAGGCTTTTTTGAACAGTATGTATTATCTGATAATGAACCACCTTTAATATTAGGATTAGATGAATTAGATAAATTATTTGAACCTGAATATGTAGAAGTTGCTGAGGGGTTTTTATCTATGCTCAGAAGTTGGCATGAAACCGCAAAAATTAATCCAACTTGGCAAAAGTTAAGGTTAGCTTTAGCTTATATTGGAGACTATACTGGTTTAGATATTAATCAATCTCCATTTAACACAGGGATACATCTTGAATTAAAACAGTTTAATGATGCACAAATAGAGGAATTGGCAAAACAATATAAACTTAAACTAGAGCCAAATGATATTGATAAGCTGAAAGCTTTGATAGGGAGCCATCCTTATCTAATTAATTTAACCTGTCAACACCTTTCAACTAAAGCAGAGAATCTTGATGAGATTATCAAAAAAGCATCTACAAAATCAGGAATTTATAGTGAGTTTTTACGACAACAATTCTCCGTCTTAAGACGAGACGAAAATAAAGAATTATATAAAAAATTTCAAGAAATTATTGAAAAACCAGAAGAAGCAACATTAAACTTTGATGAAATTACTAAATTAGAGGATTTAGGATTTATTAGACGCAAGAACGAAAAAATAGAGCCACGATGCAATTTATATCGTTTATACTTTGAAGAGAATCTAAAGGGAATACAATGAATAGAGCAGTTGAACCTCCCTATGACTATAAAGTAGGGGGAAGTTTACCACCAGATCATCCAACTTATATTGAACGTAAAGCAGATCATGAACTTTATGAAGCTTTAAAAAAAGGAGAGTTTTGTTATGTCTTAAATGCTCGGCAAATGGGAAAATCTAGTCTAATGATTAGAACATCACAACATTTAGAAAAAGAGGGTTTTAGGTCTGTATTTATTGATATTTCTTTGATTGGTGGTACAAACAGTAGTAGTGAGGAATGGTACTTTGGACTCGTTGACCGATTGAATACTATTTTTCAAATTGATGATATCTATCTATGGTGGAATTCTCATCAATATTTATCCTCAAGAGACAGATTTAAACTTTTTATTGAGGATTTTATCAACAAGAATAAACTAGCAAAAATAATTATCTTTTTTGATGAAATTGATAGTATTATTAGGTTTGATTTTAAGGATGATTTTTTTACATTAATTCGTGGATTTTATGAACAACGTTCTTCTGATAATAAATATAATCAATTGACGTTTATAATTTCAGGTGTTGCTAATCCTTATGATTTAATGTCAAACAATACTCAAACTCCTTTTAATATTGGTAAAGCCATTGAATTAGAAGGATTTACACTACAAGAAACAAAACCCTTATGGGAAGGATTAAAACACAAAGTGGATGATCCTGAAGCAGTGATGAAAGAAATTTTAGAGTGGACAGGAGGACAACCTTTTTTAACTCAAAAAATTTGTCAATTAATTCAACAAGACTCTAACAAAATACACTTAAAATCAGAAAAACATTATATTAATTATTTAATCCAATGGAAAATCATTGAACATTGGCAATCTCAAGATCATCCTCAACATTTAAAAACCATTTATCAAAGATTAATCCATATTAAACACCACTCCAGTTTTTTTTCTAAGTATGATAAAAAGAGTATTATTAATGGTCTATTTATTAATTCCAATCTAGAGGGATTAGAAATACGTTTGTCAGGGTTTATGATCAAAAGAAACAATAAATTAGAAATTTATAATAAAATTTATAAATATGTCTTCAGTGATGTGTTAGATGAATTTTGTGATCACAATAAATCAAATAATTTTAAAAGACAAGTCGGGAATATTATTTACTATAGTTTTGTCTTGATTGGTGTATCAGCTATTATCTTTATCACTTCCAAAGTGTTGATTGAATATACACCCTTGAATAGTCAAAAAGATAATTCTTCTTCTGCTCTTGTTAAACCTACTTAATTCAGAAATATGACCATTTTCATTACCCATTCCATTATCAAATTAAACTGAGAATATCTATGAAAAAATCTACCAAAACTCTCATTAAATTTTTTAGTATCATTGGTATGATTACTACAGTAATTATCCTGTGGGAATTGTTTTGTCGAGAAATTACCTTACCCATAGTTTATGCAAATAACCAAATAACCTTAGAAGATAGATTTAGCTTTGGTGAGCGTCGTCTATTTCGTGAAATTACCATCAAGGATGGTATAGACGCTTTTAAAGAAGGAGACTATGAGAAGGCTGAAGTATTTTTCAGACAAGTAGTTGGAGCTGATCGCAGTGATCCAGAAGTTCAAATTTATTTGAATAACAGTAAGGCAAGACAACGGGAGAAAGATCCTTTTATTTTAGCAACAGTAGTTCCTATCGATAATCAGGAAAATAACGCTAAAACAATATTACGGGGGATCGCTGATGCACAAACTGAATTTAATGAAAAAGGCTTGAATAATAGATTACTAGAAATTATGATAGTTAATGATAGTAATAACCCTAAAATTTCTCAAAAAGTTGCTCAAAAATTGGCTAACAATCCCTCTGTTTTAGGAGTAATTGGACATAATGCTAGTAGTTCGACTAAAGCAGCATTACCTGAATATACCAAAGCTCAACTACCAGTTATTTCCTCTACCAGTACCGCAACGGACTTATCTAGTTATGTCTTTTTTAGAACTGTTCCTTCTAATGAACGATTAGCAAGTTGTTTAGCTGACTATACTTTCAATCATAATTTGAAGCGATTAGCCATATTTTATACAGAAAAAGCTGGATTAAACACAGATGCTCTCAGTAATTATAGTATTACTCTTAAAAATGATTTTGCTCAAAACTTTCCAGAATCAATTGAAAGGAACAACTTAATTGATATGAGTGATCCTAATTTTAACCCAAAAGATACAGTCACATTTTTAATTGATCAACCAGTAGATGGACTTGTTTTATTTCCCAGTAGTAACTTAGAGATTGTTGATCTTTCTTTAGAAGTTGCCAAAGCGAATAAAAAGTTACCTAATCCCTTTAAACTCTTAGGAGGAGATACCATATATAATGCTGAAGCTTTAATCTCTGGTGATGATGCAGTAGAAGGATTAGTATTAGCGGTTCCTTGGTTTGCTAAGGATGATTATTCCTATACGAAAAGAGCAGAAAAAAGATGGGGGGGACAGGTAAGTTGGCGTACTGCAACCAGTTATGATGCAACCCAAGCATTTATTCACGCATTATCTCCCAATGTAACACGAGAACCTATATTGAACAAATTACGACAAACTAACTTACCAAAAGAGAAAACATCAGGACAACCTTTAAGATTTTTTGGTGATGGTGAGCGCAGTACCCCTCCTATTTTAGTTCAAGTTGTTGAAGGAAATAAAAATGCACCAGCAGGATCAAAATATACTTTTACATCTCTCGATTACAAGTGTAAGTAAGAATCTATACCGCTACGCAAAATGCAAGGGGAAAATGTCCTAATGTATAGCGTTTCTCGGACTCATAAGGTACATCTAATACTTAAAATTCTGACTCCTGACTCCTGAATCCTGACTTCTGACTCCCCCCTAATTCTAAATTCCCTGTACTGAACTGATGTTATCATTAAGCAAAAATTAGAAAAAATTACAATTAATTTCAATTATTCATGAATAACACCTTAAAAATACTGTTCGCTATCTTAAGTACCATTGGCAGTCTAACCATTATTATTGTCCTTTGGGAATTGGCATTTAAACCCCTTTTTACTACTGATAATAACCCTATTCCTAACCCAACTCCTACCCCATCTACTTCCTCAACATCAACCCCATCTCCTACTAATCCAAGTTTAACAGGTATTCCTTTAGAACAAAGATTTAGTAGTGGCGATCGCCGTTTATTTACTAATCAAATAAACCCCAGTGCAGAGCAAGGGATAAAAGATTTTAAAGAAGGAAATTATGAGCAAGCTTATCAACAGTTTAGTCAAGCAGTCAAGACAGCACCTAATGATCCAGAAGTTCAAATTTATCTTAATAATTCACAAGCCAGAAAAACAGGAAACCCCTTTACTTTAGCTGCTGTTGTTCCAGTGGATCAAAAACGAACCAATGCCGAAGAAATGTTACGGGGAGTGGCACAAGCACAAACTCAGTTTAATCGACAAGGTATCAATGGGAAACGATTAGAAATTGTCATTGTTAATGATAGTAATGATCCTACTTATGCTCAACAAGTAGCTGAAAAAATTGTTAACAATAATGATATTTTAGGAGTCATTGGTCATAATTCTAGTAGTGCCAGTGCCAAAGGTTTAGAAAAATATGAAAAAGCAGGAATAGCCATGATTTCTCCTACTAGCACCAGTACCAGTTTATTCGGTAACGTCTTTTTTAGAACAGTCCCATCTGATGCTAAAGCAGGACAATTTTTAGCCAGATATGCTGTCAGAAACAATATGAATAAGGTGGCTGTTTTTTATACCTCTACTAGCAATTATAGTCAAAGTCTTAAACAAGCTTTTGTTAATGGGTTTCAATTGTTAGGGACAACAACAGTCTTAGATATGAGTGTCCCTAATTTTAATTCCAAAAGCACAGTGGAGACATTACAAAATCAAGTAGATGGTTTTGTTTTATTTCCTAATACTGATAACAAGATTATTAATCTTTCCTTACAGGTAGCAGATGCTAATGCTAATTTACCAAACCCTAAAAAATTATTAGGCGGTGATGCCTTATATAACCCTGCTACCTTAAAATTAAGTCAAGGAGGGGTGGAAAGTTTAGTCTTAGCAGTTCCTTGGTTTGCTAAGAATACTTATGCTTATACAAATTTAGCAGCAAAACGATGGGGAGGACGAGTCAGTTGGCGCACAGCAACCAGTTATGATGCAACCAAAGCTTTTACTAAAGCATTTTCTGAAAATGCTACAAGAAATAGCGTGTTAATTAATTTACAACAAACCAATGTATCATCCTCAGAAACATCAGGAGAACCCCTACAATTTCTTAAAAGTGGCGATCGCAATACTGATCCCTTATTAGTTAGAGTGATTCGTAAAAGTAGTAATTTTGCTGAATACAATTTTGAAATTATCAAAGATTAATTAGTTATGAAATTATCTATAGTGAGTTATCCTCTTAGTTTTGTTATCTTCTTTTGGATAACATTAATAAGCTGTTCTTCTACTCTGGTTAGAACCACACCAATAACAAAAGAATTTAGTCAAATATCTGCTTTAGACTTGCCTCAAATTGCTCCAAAATATCGCAACCAATGGACAGAAGAATTAGAAAAAGACTTTCAAAAAAGAGCCTTAGAGATTATTGATTTTTATCGCGATATAAAAAGTTACGGTAATGGCTACGGAGAAAACGAAAAAGGGTCTTATCCTAAGGCAATGTTGGATTTTTTAGCAGGAAATCAAGAGAAAGCGATCGCCTTTTTACAGCAGGAAGATCCACAAGCTAAAGAACATCAACAAACTGAAGGGATTGATTACTATTATTGTTTTACCTTAAAAGGGCAAATTCGCAAGTATTTTTTATATGGAAAATTTCTTGATCCTGACTATAAACAGCGAATGTTTATAGGAGCAAAAAAATGGACCGAAGAAGATCCCTTAATCCGTCCTCACCCTGTTTATGGGTTAGGTGATGGTAGTGGTAGAGACTGGGATATTCGTCGTCGAGGAAGATGGGTTGATGGACGAAATACAGACAATTTGAGGGCGATGAGGGAAACATCTGTTTACTTAATGGCTGAAGAAACAGGGAATGAAAAAACACGCTTAATTTATAAGAAGAAAATCCAGCGATATGTTTGGGCTTTGTATCATATTGGTATGGGAGAATGGGACTCAGAAGTGTATCATGGACATACGTTTGCACCCTATCTAAATCTTTATGATTTTGCTAAAGATCCTGAAGTTAAATTATTAGCAAAAGCGGCCTTAGATTGGATGTCTATCGCTGCTGCTATTAAATATTATCGAGGGGGTTGGGGAGGTCCAGTTAAACGAGATTATGGAGGTGGAAATGTGGCCATGGGTTCATCGGCTGCACGGATTTTTTGGTTATATTTTGGCGAAACTCCTTTACCCAATAATCGTCCTGAAAGGGATAGTTTATTCTTAATTACAAGTTCTTATCGTCCCCCATTAGCTGCTGTAGAATTAGCTCACAAAAACTTTAATAAACCTGTGGAAATTTTGAGCAGTAAACCCTTATATGAAAATTGGAAACCGGGGAATTCTGAGCAACCTGGCTACTGGGAAACTCAGTTTTTTGGCTATAGTTATCAAATGGGAAGTTTGGTGGCAAAATTCGCTGATGGAGATGTTGCTCCGTTTAAATTAATGGCTTATAATTCCCAAAGAGGCGTTGATTATTTTGTGGCTAATAGTGGAGGTAGATTGGTCAATCCAGGAAAAAAACCAGGGGATCAAATAGGACAATATCGTAATCTTTTAATCTGGTTACGTCCTCCTTCTAAATCAAATTTTAACTTTCAAATTCCTAAAAATGCCAGAGTAGAAGTTGAAAATAATATTTGGTTTTTTAAATTAGAAAAAACTTGGTTAGCTATTCATCCGATTAATTTGAAACCATACCAAGAAGTGATAAATAAGAAAGAGAGATATTCACAAGAAAAATTTTTTAAGGCAGAAAAAAAAGGTGAAAATTTTTATGGATTTGTTTTAGAAGTTGGGGAAAAAGAGTCTCATGGAACCTATCAACAATTCAAAAACAATATCAAAGAGAAGAGTCAGCTTAATTTAGAAAAGCTGACTAGAGGAATCATTAATTATCAGGGAAGTAACCAACAAACCTTACAATTGATTTATAATCCTGTTAATCTTTTACCTATAATTATCCGCAATGGAAACTTACATCAATGGTCAGAAAACTTTGCCCTTTATAACAGTAAAACCAAAGATAAATCTCCTATCTTTTTAGGGTACAAAGAAGGAAAACTACAAGTAAAAACAGGAGAATATGAGTTTAAAACTCAAGTTAGTAATGAGAGAAAAGTCGTCGTTTCTCCTTAATTTTGAGATAGCAAAATTGTCTCGTTAACTCAAAAACTCGCTCAAGTTGTTTCTGGTTGATAGCTTAACAACCAGAGTAAAATAGGTGATATAATGGCACAAGCAAGGGTGATTAGGCCAATTATTTCTAGGGCTTTTGTAAAATCAGTGGTCATAAAATTGCCTCCGAATGCTTTGAGAGTATCCTTAAGTAATAAACTACTCTCGCACGTCGCTAAGCTGTGTGCGGAGTTTTTAGTAGCCCTAGACTATCGAATAAGTTAAGCTGAATGTATTGTATTTCAGCCTTTAGCTTACAGGATAAGCCTGAACCTCCAGGGCGGTTTATAATCGCCCCCAATGCCTTTATGTTTTGTGCGCCATTATAATCTGCATCACATTTATTTCCGCAGTTATTACAGGAAAA
>JAAUYD010031387.1_pt1 | contig 19594 bp, 16 predicted proteins | sample 7278101 | NCBI WGS metagenome assembly JAAUYD01 (sample SAMN14350128, study PRJNA611818) | marine sediment metagenome | isolation source: surface marine sediment (0.6m) | place: French Polynesia: Moorea | collected 2018-08
CCCGAGAAGGCTGAACAGATCGCCCAGCTTCTGGATCTGGTTCCGATCTTTGCATTCTGCGTCGTTGCGGTTATTGTCTATCGTTTCAACTGGTTTGCCGGACTGTGTCAAACCCATGCAAATTCCTCCTGCCACACAGAGCCGCTTCAATACCTCACTCTATCTTGGTTGCGGTTCCCAAGTCAAATTTAGCCTTCCAGATCTCATTCTATCGGGCAAATATGGGGCCCCGTTGGCATCAGCAAATGCCGACGTTCATAATGGCTCTGGAGCTTGAGATCCGTGTTTCATTGCACTGGAAATGAGATCTTCTGGTTCAAAATGGCGTAAGCGTTGAAAGGGCACTTATCTGACGGCCGCTGTTTGGTATCAGCCCAAGCAAAAGATCGCCATGCGGGATAAAAATTACTCTCCTAAACCGATTTTGGTCATTTGTAAAGTCCTTATCCCCAGATTTCTTATTGGGTTTACACATTTGGGGATTCATGCCATTTGTTGTTGAAGTTCAGTTCCAATTTGTCTTTCACTCACAGCGGCTTTGGCTCAAAAGAGGTGACTATGAAATTGATTCGTTTCGGACCGCCAGGTAAGGAACGTCCCGGTCTATTGCGAGAAGACGGGATCGTGGACCTTCGCTCGGTTTATCCGGAAATTCCTGATATCGGCGAGCGCTTTTTTGAAGAGGGTTGGCTGGAGAAGCTGGCTGGGGAACGCCTGGAAGCGCGATCCTTGGATCCGCGTTTGGGACCACCGGTATTCAGGCCTGAGAAGATTGTCTGCCTGGGCAAAAACTACGAGGAGCACGCCAAAGAGGGCGGGTTTGACCTGCCTGAAGCACCGCTGCTCTTTTGTAAGACCGCCAACACCTTGAACGGTCCTTATGATCCGATTTTATTGCCCAAAAGCTCTGATCAGATCGACTGGGAGGTGGAACTGGCCGTGATCATCGGAAAGGGCGGTAAACGCATCCCCAAAGATAAGGCCATGTCGCATGTAGCGGGCTTTTGTGTAATGAACGATGTGTCCGGCCGAAGGGCGCAATTTGCGCACTCTCAGTGGTTCCGCGGTAAATCGTTCGACACCTTCGCCCCTTTGGGGCCTGCCCTGGTAACCCCGGATGAGGTGGGAGACGTGGGAAATCTGCAGTTGACCGCCAAAGTCAACGGCAAGGTGATGCAAGAGGGCACGACCCGCGATATGATGTTTCCCATCGACGCCATCATCGCCGATGTAAGCGAGGATATCTCCTTAGTGCCGGGAGACGTCATCTCCACCGGTACGCCGGCGGGGGTGGGTATCTTTCGCGATCCGCCGGTTGTGCTTCAGGCCGGTGACGTGGTGGAATGCTGGATAGAGAAAGTCGGCACCATACGGAATCAGGTGGTAGAAAGCGTCGATTCGTCATCGACCCGGCCCAACAGCTTGCTCAGGTAAGCGGCCACGTCATCAGCACCGTTGATGGTTCGATGCTTCCCCCGGCCAAGCGATAACAGGGCCGGCACTTCATTAATCCACTCACCGGACGCGTATGCGGATGCCAAAATTGCCCTGGAGGGCAGGTGGCCATCGATAAACGATTCAAGCACGGCTGATTCCGGTGAATGGGGGCGCTTGATATAACCAAAGGGGATTCCGCTGTGGTATACTTCGGCGACCGTGCTGTACCCGGCTTTCCCCACCGCGGCGTCGGCAGCCGACATGAGATCCGGATGGAAGAATTCCGAATGAGTGGGCAGCTGCGTCACCTTTTTTCGGGGTGGGTGTTGCCCCTCGGCGCCGGCGACAACCAGATGCCAATCCAGATTGTCCGGAAGCAAGGATAGGAAGGCGTGCGCATCGGGTACACCTCCCATACTGAGCAGCACCATCTTCTCTTCTTCGGCAATTCCCAGTTTTCTTCTCACCTCTTTACGGCTGGTACGGCACTGCCGGCTGATGGGCTCTGTACAGAAAGCATCGGTCGCCGGATTGCAGAGGGGCTGTGTCTGGATATGGTGGTCGGCGCGGTGGAAGATAGACGCCAAATAGTCAATGTGGGGGCCGAATCGCTGTTCCCGGGGGTGATAGCCCCGGTAAATCCAATCCCATGTGAAATTCTCGATAAGAACGCTGGGCAGGCCGGCCGCCAGTGCCGCCTCGATACCCAAGGGGGCAATGTCGCAGATGACCATGCGGCAGTTCAGCCTGTTCAGGTCCGAGGCCAGGTCGGCGACGTCCGTTTGATGATAGGGCAGGTGCATATCCAGTTGGTCGCAAGTGGCCGAAAGATCCTCCTGCAATGGGTTGAGTTGGACCATGCCGATATCCCCACTCACCGGGTGATACCCAAACCCATCACCTATGGAGGCTTCAAAGATGTAGCGCGGGCTTGTGGTGAAAACTTCGAAACGGACCTGCGGATCAAGGCGCAAAAAAGCCTCCATTACAGCGGCCGCCCGACAGGCATGTCCGAAGCCGTGGTCGGTAACGAAGAAAGCGATGGTGATATGATCCGGCATGTTGTCTGTCTTATCCCTTCTGTGGATGGTAATGCAGTGGAATCGGCTGAGATATAACAGTAAACGAATGAATATGCCATAGGCGGTCCCTGGGCCGTGACATTTTGATTTGGCCTGTTTTCCGTGCTATCTCCTCCATACAGGCACATTCGACGATGTGATGCGAAGCATGGCGAAAAAATTTGGACGTCTTCCCAATCATTCTCATTCACCGGAGACCGACCCATGCCCTCAGAAAAACGGAACACCCCGCCACTCCCAAACCTTATGGTCACCGGTGCCAGTGGAAATCTCGGGTACTGGATCTGCCACCAGGCAAAAGTGTCTTGGGCGGTCACCGGTATCTATTGGAAGTACGATTTCAAGATGGACGGTGTCCGATCAGCACAGGCGGATCTGACCGACGTCGATGCAGCGGATTATCTGATGGGCACCATCAGACCACAGGCGGTGATTCATGCTGCAGCAGCTTCTCAGCCGGCGCGTTGCGAAACCCATCCGGAGGCAACCCGTCGAGTGAATGTCGACGTGCCGAAAAAATTGGCCGCATTGTGCGCAGATCGTAAGATCCCTTTTATCTTCACTTCCACGGATCTGGTATTTGACGGACACGATGCACCGTATACGGAGCTGGATGGCGTCACACCGGTATGTGTCTATGGACGTCAAAAGGCTGACGCGGAAGACGCCGTGCTGAAGATAAACGGCAAGGCCTTGGTGTGCCGCATGCCCCTGATGATCGGGGCTGGTCCTGCGGCTTCAAGCAGTTTTGCCATCCAGATGCTCCGCGGCATTCTGTCCGGCGATCCCCTGCGACTGCTGACCGATGAGTTCCGCACGCCGGTTTCGTTTGTTGATGCGGCAAAGGGCCTTTTATCCCTCTTGGGCAAAACACGCGGTCGCCTGCACATGGGAGGGCGACACAGGGTCTCGCGATATGAGCTGGGGCTTCTCATGGCGAAGCAGCTGGGGATCGCGCCGACCATGATCCAACCGGTGACCATCAAATCCCTTAAATTGTCCGTACCCCGCTCCCCTGACTGCAGTCTGGCCAGCGATACTGCGTATGCGTTGGGATACGATCCGGCACCGCTGTCGGCGGCCGTCCAATGGACGGTTCGGCAATTCGAAGAAAATTCCAATGGTTAACTGTTTGTACAGACACGGCTTTAATTGACTTCCATCCATTTCGTTTCTATACTGTCGACGTCTGAAACAACAATACATCCGGTCAAAGCTGTCAGCCGGGGGCTTGGCTTAAATAATCGATCCGAAAAATATGAATATGGCCAGTTGGTCAAGGAGACGATCATCATGAGGCATCTTCTGGGAGTTGTGCTGTTATGGGTGATGGTGACCACCAGTCACGCTGTTCCGGCGATGGCCGCCCTATCGTCCGGAGAGATTCCGCCGGAGTTGGCACGATGGCGATCTTGGGTTCTCCATGGCCACGAAGAGGCGCTCTGCCCGTCGGATTACAACAATGGTGCCGTCGTGCGCTGCCAGTGGCCGTCCCGCCTGACCGTCGACGTGAAAGACAATGGCGGCCTGTTTGAACAGCGGTGGCGCATGTTTGCCGAAGGTTGGGTCGACTTGCCCGGAGGTCCCCGAATGTGGCCCGACGGCGTGGTGGTCGATGGCAATTCGGTCGCCGTTGTGAATCGGAACAACCGTCCTACGGTCAAATTGGCACCGGGTGAGCACCATATCAAAGGGCGTTTTTACTGGCAGCGCGTCCCCGAAATGATCAAGGTGCCACCGTCCATAGGGCTGATACGGTTGTCTGTGAGCGGGCAGCTCATTGAATCGCCGGTGATTGATGATCAGGGGCGTCTCTGGCTTCAGGAACAGGAGGGGCAGGCCGGCCGGGAAGACCGTGTAAAGGTTCGTATTTTCAGATTGATAACCGATACCATCCCCATGCGGGTGACCACCTTGCTGCGCCTTGACGTCTCCGGCCAGTCCCGGGAGATTCGGCTCAAGGCGGTGCTGCTGCAGAACCTGGTTCCCATGGAGATCAGCAGCCGCCTGCCTGCCCGCCTGGATGCCGGAGGGCAGTTGCTGGTCCAGGCACGTGCCGGGCATTGGGAGGTGCGCATCATCGGTCGCATGCCTGAGCAGGTGGCGAAAATAGGACCGGGAGCGGCTGTGCATGGGAACGAAGTGTGGTCGTTCCAACCCCAACACCATCTGCGAATGGTGGAGGTCGAAGGCGTCCCCCAGGTGGAGCCCGGCCAAACCGAGATGCCGGATTCATGGCGAGCCTATTCCGCCTATCTGTTGAAACCCGAGGCGGTCATGCAGTTCAGGGAGATCCGGCGCGGCGACCCGGACCCGGTACCGGACCAACTCCGCCTGTTTCGGCGGTGGTGGCTGGATTTTGATGGCGGTGGTTTCACCCTGCACGATAAGGTCGAAGGCAAATTGAGCCGCCAATGGTATCTGGCCGTCAACGCCCCCGTGATGTTGGGGCGCGTCGCCATCGACGGCAAAGACCAGGTCATCACCGCTCAGGGCAGTGATGGCAAAGCCGGTGTTGAACTGCGCAAAGGCACCTTGGATCTTCAAAGCGACGCCCGATTGGCCAAACGTTCAAGTACCGTCAACGCGGTCGGGTGGGATCATGATTTTCAGAAGGTTTCTGGTGAACTCCACCTGCCGCCGGGGTGGCGGCTGCTGGCGGCCCTGGGCGTGGACCAGGTGTCGGATACCTGGTTCCAGCGATGGTCTCTGCTCGATTTTTTCCTGGTGCTGATCATTGCACTTGCGGTGTTCAAATTACGTGATTGGCGCTGGGGCATCCTGGCGCTGGTCACCATGGCGTTGATTTTTCATGAATCCGGTGCACCCCGCCTGGTGTGGATGCATATCCTGGCGGTTCTGGCGCTGCTGCCCCTGCTGCCCGAAAACTGGTTCAAGCGGATGGTCGGACTCTGGGGCATTATCGCCGTCGGGGTGCTGCTGGTCATTTCCATTCCTTTCATGGTCAACCAGGTGCGTTGGGGGATCTATCCGCAATTGGCGCCGCATAACGATTACGGTGCTGTTTACAAGGCAAGACCTCAGACGGAACAGGCCATTCGGCAGGAGGCTGAACAACTCGAACGGCGCAGAATGCCCGCCAAGTCAAAGTTGCGTCTTCCGTCTTCCAAGCCCGCCGTGTCACCACCAATGACCGCCGACCTGATGGTCCAGAGCAGGGGAGACAAAGCCGTTTGGCACCAGGATCCTGACGCCTTGATTCCAACCGGTCCGGGCCTGCCCCAGTGGCATTGGCACACGGTCCGGTTAAACTGGAACGGCCCGGTGGCCAAAAGCCAGACCATGCGCCTTATCCTTGTATCACCATTGATCAACCTGCTGCTCGCCGTTTTGCGGGTCGGTCTGCTTGGCATCCTGATCTGGGGGGTGATCGACTGGAGGCCTTGGTGGAAAAAAATCCAGAGCCATCTCAACCAAAACAAGGCATTGCTTCTTGTACCCCTTTTGCTCATTGGTGTGAGCCAGGGACCGGCCAACGCGGCCGGTGATTTGGCATATCCGCCGCCCGAGTTGCTGGAGACCCTCAAGCAGCGATTGCTGGAACCGCCGGACTGCCTGCCCTATTGTGCCGATATTTCCCGGTTGGAGGTGGCGGTGTCCGATGACGACCTGCGGGTTATGCTCAAGGTGCATGCCGCCGTGCGAACGGCCATCCCCTTGCCGGTCAATCGCAAGTCATGGACGCCCGGTCAAATATTGCTGGACAATGCACCCATCAGCGCCTTGTCCAGGGACAAGAAGGGCGGACTCTGGGCCGTGATTCCATCGGGCCTGCACACCGTGATCATGTTGGGCAATGTGGCCGGTGAGGGCCTCATTCAAATTCCGCTGCCTCTCAAACCCCATCTGGCGTCATATGAGGCGACGGGTTGGGCGGTAAAAGGCATTATGCCCAATGGTACGGTGGGATCGAGCATCCAGCTGACCCGGATCCAACGGAAACAGGCCAGCAGGTCATCCGCCAGGGACAGTGGCCGACTGCCGCCCTTTCTGCAGGTCCGGCGAACCCTCCAATTGGGGCTGACCTGGCAGGTCAACACCTCGGTAACCCGGGTGACCCCCATCGGGACGCCGGTGGTGGCCAGCATACCTCTTTTGGTCGATGAATCGGTGACCACCGCCGGCCTGCAGGTGGATGACGGGCATGTGCTCATCAATATGTCTTCCAGCCAGCGCCACGCCGCGTTCACATCGACATTGAAAATTTCACCCACCATTCAATTGACGGCACCGCGGGCTGTTCCGTGGACTGAGACCTGGGTACTGGACGCCAGTCCCATATGGCATTGTGATCTTGGTGGCATTTCGGTGGTGCACCACCAGGACCGTGGCGGACAATGGCAGCCCCAGTGGCAGCCGTGGCCAGGAGAGCGGGTCTCCATCAACGTACACCGTCCCAAGGCGTTGGAGGGCCAGTCCCTGACCGTTCACAACGCCGACCTGGTGCTCTCCCCGGGCCGCCGGCTGAGCCGCGGGGAGCTGACCCTGAAGATCCACGCCAGCCGTGGAGGCCAACACACCATCGAACTGCCGCCCAACACCAACTTGCAGGAGGTTCGGATCAACAAAAAGAGCCTGCCGGTCAGACAGGATGGTCAGTGGGTGACCGTCCCCCTGCAGCCCGGTCGGCAGACCGTCTCGATCAAGTGGCATCAATTGGCGCCTTTCCAGAAGCTGCACAAGGGGCCATTGATCAAGGTCGGCCAGAAGGCCGTCAATGCCCAGGTGTCCTTCAAGATGCCCCAGAAAAGGTGGATTCTGCTCACCGGTGGGCCAAGATGGGGACCGGCGGTATTGTTCTGGAGTTACCTGGCGGTGATCATTCTGGCGGCACTCGGTTTGGGCCGGCTTTCGTTGACACCGATCAAAACATGGCAGTGGGTCCTTCTGGGGCTCGGCCTCACCCAGGTCCCGGCGGCCATGGCGCTGGTAATCGTCGCCTGGCTAGTGGCGTTAGGTCTGCGCGAACAACGCCCCGCCGCTTCTCATTGGTTGAGGTTCAACCTGATCCAGGTGGGGTTGATTTTTTTGTCCGTGATGGCCGTGATTGCCCTCTTTGCAGCGGTTAAGGCAGGTCTGATCGGACAGCCGGACATGCAGATCGCCGGCAACAAATCAAACAGTTGGACCCTGAACTGGACCCAGGACCGAATTGGAGACAGCCTCCCGCAGCCTTGGGTGTTGAGTCTTCCCCTATGGTGCTATCGGGCGTTAATGCTGGCTTGGTCGCTTTGGCTGGCGTATGCGTTATTGGGATGGCTCAAGTGGGGCTGGCGCTCCTTCTCCAAAGAGGGGGCATGGAAGAAAAAGCCTCCCGGAAAAAAGAAGGTGCTTGTAACGAAACCCGGACCGGTTAAGAAATAGCCGCTATGAAATCTGAAGAGCTGATCCTTGCCATCGATTGCGGTACCCAGAGTCTCAAGGCCATTGTCCTTGATCTCGAAGGGCAGATACACGCCAAGGCGCAGGTGGCGTACACACCCTATATTTCGCCTCATCCCGGATGGGCCGAACAGGATCCGGAGCATTTCTGGGAGGCGCTCTGCACGGCTTGTCAGCAGTTGTGGCAGGATCACGGCGTCGACAAGTCGGCTATTTCCGGCGTGGCGCTGACCACCCAACGGGGGACGGTGGTCAATGTGGATGCCAATGGCCGAGCGCTTCGACCGGCCATCATCTGGCTCGATCAGCGCAAGGCCCGCGGCCTGCCTCCCATGCAGGGGCCATGGCGCTGGCTCTTCAATATGGTGGGCCTGCGTAAAACCATTGATTACTTCAGGTCGGAAGCGGAGGCCAACTGGATTAGCGCCTATCAGCCGGATATCTGGGCGCAGACCCACAAATATTTGTTGCTATCCGGCTATCTGACCCACCGGCTCACCGGTGAATTTGTGGATTCCATCGGCGCCCAGGTTGGCTATATTCCTTTTAACTACAGACGTTTAAGGTGGGCTTCCGCCGGATCTTGGCACTGGCGTTGCCTGAACATGCAGCCTGAGATGCTGCCCGATCTGGTGCCGCCCACCGGGGTGCTGGGAGAGATCAGCGGGCCGGCATCCAAGCAGACCGGCATCCCCGCCGGCATACCCATGATCGCCGCGGCTGCCGACAAGGCGTGTGAAGTGATCGGTTCCGGCTCCCTGCTGCCCAGCATCGGTTGTCTGAGCTATGGCACCACGGCCACCATCAATGTGACCCATTCACGGTACGTGGAACCCATTACCCTTTTGCCGGCATATCCGGCGGCCGTGCCCGATCAATATGCCATCGAAGTGCAAGTCTATCGCGGCTATTGGATGGTGAACTGGTTCAAAGAGGAGTTTGGCCATTTGGAGCAAGAGGCCGCTGAAAGAGAGGGGGTTACGGCCGAAGCCCTGTTCGAGAAGTTTCTGGAAGAGATTCCCCCCTGCTCCATGGGGCTGATGCTGCAACCGTACTGGACCCCGGGGTTGAAATCGCCCGGACCGGATGCAAAAGGTGGAATCATCGGTTTCGGAGACGTCCACTCCCGCGGGCATCTGTACCGTTCCATACTGGAGGGGCTGGCCTATGCCCTGAGAGAGGGCAAAGAGCGCATCGAACGCCGCAGCCGCACACCGGTCACCAGCCTGCGGGTATCGGGCGGTGGCTCTCAGAGCGACCAGGCCATGCAATTGACGGCCGACATATTCGGACTTCCCACCATGCGTCCCCATCTATACGAGACAGCCGGGTTGGGGGCGGCCATCGATGCGGCCGTCGGTCTCAATTTCTTTCCGGATGTTTCGGCGGCTGTCGAGAGCATGACCCATATCGGTGCGGCCTTCGAGCCCAACCCGCGACACCACCGGCAGTATGATGCCCTTTACCGCCAGGTGTACAAGAAGATGTACCGAAGGCTCAAACCCCTGTACCGAAAGATCAGGAAGATTACCGGTTACCCTGAATAGAGTGCATGGAGATCTGTCCGGTTGCGCCTACAACATCGGCTTTGCTTGGCGGGCGCAGTGGCATCTGTGTTGACTCTGCGCAACGGTTTCATTAAGATACCGGCTGCCCGGATCCGCACATCGGCCGCCAAGGACGCGGCAGATCGTGCAATGCTGTTGAACGTTCCAAAAGATGAACCGATAAGGGCACTGATACCCAATGCTTCAGGAACTTTCCATCCGTAATTTCGCCATCATCGAAGACCTGACCATCCGTTTTGAATCCGGACTGACGATTTTAAGCGGAGAGACCGGCGCAGGCAAATCGATTCTGATCAATGCCGTTAATCTGTTGCTTGGCAGCAGGGTGTCCTCAGGGCTGATTCGGACCGGTGCGGACCAGGCCGAGTTGGAAGCGATGTTCCACATCACGCCGGACAGTCATGTGGCCGACGTCATGGCGCAGCAGGGTTACGATACCGGGGAAGGATTGTTGGTGCGCCGGATCATCTCCCGCAACGACCGTCACCGAATTTACATCAACGGTCGATTGGCCACCATGCACCTTTTGGGCGTTATCACCGCGAATCTGGCGAGTATCTCAGGGCAGCATGCCCACCAGGGTTTGCTCAAGGAAGAAGAACATCTGCTGGTATTAGACCAGTATGGCGGTCTACTGGATCTTCGCACCCAATACCTTGAGACCTATCAGCGTCTGATACCGCTTATCGAGCGGGAGCAGGAGCTGCGTCGGCACCAGTCACGTCAGACCGAGCAGATGGAGCTGCTGCGCTTCCAGCGCGATGAGATCGTGGCGGCCGATATTCAGCCGGAAGAGGATCAGGCGCTGGAGAATGAGCGGATACGGCTGAAGAACGGCCAACTGCTGCACGACACCCTTCGGCAGTGCGTCGATGAGCTATACGGCGTGGACGGCGCTGTTTTCGAGCGTCTGGGAGAGATGGGCAAAGAGTTGGCCAAGTGCGCCGCCTTCGATGCACCGCTCCAGGAGAGCGCCGATGCCATGGCGCATCTCGCCTATGGTGCAGAGGACCTGGCGGCCAACTTACGGGACTATTTGAGCCGGCTGGATCTTGATCCCCGACAGCTTGATCTGGTGGAGGAACGCCTGGACCTGATCAACAAAATGAAACGCAAGTACGGCGGTACCATCGATACCGTACTCGAGCATGCGGCCGATGCCGATCGACAGCTGATGGAGATCGACAACATCGACCAGGCCATCGCCGGGGCAGAACAAGCATGTCAGGCGACCCATGAGGCGCTGTGCCGCCAGGCCGAAAAACTCACCCACAAGCGAAGAGCAGCGGCAGAAAAACTGGCACGGGCGGTTGAGGGCGAGTTGGCATCCCTGAAAATGGCCGGTACCCGGTTTGCCGTTGAGTTGACGGCCCTCCCCCTGCCCAAAGATACCGGCCCCTATTTGAGGTGCAATGACGGTTATCTCACCGATTGCGGCATGGACCGCGCGGCCTTCATGATTGCCCCCAACGTGGGTGAGGAGATCAAACCGCTGGCCGCTATCGCATCCGGCGGCGAGCTATCGCGGGTGGTGTTGGCGCTGAAAGCGATACTGGCCCAAAATGAATCCTTGGAGACCGTGGTATTCGACGAGGTGGATGCCGGTATCGGTGGGGGGGCGGCGGAGCAGGTGGGGAAAAAACTGTCGGCCCTGTCCGGATTCCACCAGATTCTCTGCATTACCCATCTGCCTCAAATCGCCAAGTACGGCCGGCATCACTTCCGTATCGAGAAGGGGGTGTCCAAAGGCCGCACCCGAACGACCATTGCACAGCTTGATCCTGATGAGAGGGTCGAGGAGGTCGCCCGCATGCTCGGCGGTGAGGCGATCACACAGACGACTTTGGAGCATGCCCGCGAGATGTTGAACGACGCACCGGCCAACTAAATCCAAGTATTCGGCCGAAATCTTGACATTGGCGCGCCAATGGTAATACAAAAGGCCGTTACACATAGAGACCATCGAGGAGCCCTTTATGCCAATTTATGAATTTAAATGCGTCAAGTGTGAAGAATATGTTGAATTGCTTGTCATGGGATCAAATGACAAGGACGTTGAAATGAAATGCACCAAATGCGGCGGTGAAGATCTGGAACGCATTATGAGTTCGTCCAATATCAACATGGCACCTGGAGGCGGTTCAAAATCCCAGGTGACAACCCAAACCCGAACCTGCTCAAAAGGGTCCTGTACGACCTGGGATCTGCCAGGGCATTCCCGCTAGACTTGTTTTCCTGGACCACAGGCGGGGGCATACCCATGGCGACACATGCCATCCACAAGCAGGAAAAAGAGCAATTTAAAAAACTGTTCAAACAGGATCGCATTGGCCGGTTTAATGACAGACTGGTTGTTCTTGAGGTCTTTTTGCGCACGGAGCATCATGTTACGGTCCAGGAGTTGGTGGACCTGGTGCACCAACAGGGGCAACCCTTGGACATCGATTTTGTAAAAGAGACCCTTGACCTGATGTGCCATTACGGTTTTGCCAAACAGAATCGATTCGAAAACGGCGAACCCCGATATGAACACCTCCACCTGGGGCAGCACCACGACCACATGATCTGCACCAAATGCAAAGGCATCTTCGAGTTCCAAAATAACGCCCTGGAGCAACTGCAATTGAAAATCGCGGCTGAGAACGGATTTCACATGCTCCAGCATCGGATGGAACTATATGGGATCTGCCGCCAATGCATGGCCCGGCAGGATGTGGTGATGCCCCTCGACATGGCCAGAAAAGGCGAGCGCGTCGTGATCAAGTCCATCTCAGGCGGTGCGGCATCGCGGCTTCGATTGTTGAGCATGGGGCTGCGAACCGGGGATGTGTTGGAGGTGATTACCAATGTCAGTCATGGGCAGTTGGTGGTAGCCGCCGATTTCAAACGCCTGGTACTGGGGCGGGGGCTGGCCCAAAAAATTCAGGTCACCTTGGCACCGGAAACGGAAGGCGCGGCTTAGGGGGATCGGTAGGACAGTATCGATTGAACGCCCGGTGACGCATGGCGTCGGCGGGGAAAGGCGGTCGGTGTATGAGGCAAAGAAAACTGTTACGGTATGTGTTGATAGGGGCCCTCATTGTTGGGTGGGGGACGGCCTTTGCCGGTGAACGAATCTCCGTTATCAAAGATATCGCCAATGTGAGGGCATTGCCCAACACCAAATCCGACACCCTTTGGCAGGTGGAAAAATATCATCCGCTTCAGGTTCTTGAAAAAAAAGGCAAGTGGTACCGATTTAAGGATTTTGAAGGCGATTCGGGATGGATTCACAGTTCCCTTGTGGGAAAGGATCCCACCGTCATCGTACGCGTCAGGCGTGCCAATATTCGAACCGGCCCCGGAACCCAGTACGATTTAGCCTTTGATGCGAATAAGGGGACACCGTTCAAGGTGTTGGAAACCAAGGGGCGCTGGAAGAAGGTCCGGCATGCCGATGGTGACGAAGGGTGGATTTTCACTTCTCTGATTTGGTAAGGCAGCGATGGTATATCAAAAGATAGATGGGAAAAGAACAAAAGTAGCCGGTGTTGGATCGGCATTGGTCGATATTCTGGTGCATGAAGACGATACCTTTGTCGAAAACGCCGGTGCCGTTAAAGGTGGCATGACCTATGTGGAGAAGCGCCACATCGATGAAACCGTCACATCTGCAAGCAAGGAGCCCGTCCTCGTGCCCGGTGGCTCGGCCTGCAATACCACAGTGGGCATCAGTCAACTGGGAGGTCAAGCCAGTTTTATCGGCAAATGCGGGAACGACGGTCTGGGGCGATTGTTTAGGGACGATCTGAAAAAACAGAACGTCGAACCGAATCTGTTTAAATCCACCTTGCCCACCGGACGGGTACTTTCCATCATTACGCCCGATGCACAGAGATCGATGCTCACCTATTTAGGCGCTTCGGCAGAGACACAGCCGGCCGAGATGACACCAGGGTGTTTTGAGGACGCCGCCATAGTCCATATTGAAGGCTACATGCTGTTCAATCGGGATCTGTTTGAGGCGATCATTAGGTCAGCCAGACAGGCCGGCGCACTCATATCTCTGGATTTGGCCAGTTTCAACGTTGTGGAAGAGAGCATAGACGTGCTGCCCGGTTTCATCGAACAGTATGTGGACATCCTGCTGGCCAATGAGGATGAGGCGTTCGCCTATACCGGCCGCCGGGATGAGGATGCTGCTCTTGGAGAGCTCTCAAAAAGTGTGGATATTGCTGTTTTAAAGATTGGAGATCGCGGCAGTCTGGTGGCTTATGGCGGCATGCAAAAACGTGTTGCTCCATGTGGCGACGGCAAAGCTGTGGACACGACGGGCGCCGGCGATTTGTGGGCATCGGGATTTCTATTCGGCTTGGTGAATCAATGGCCGCTGGATCAATGCGGTGCGCTTGGAAGCATCTGCGGGCATGCCGTTTGCCAAGTCGTGGGTGCGAATATTCCGGATGAACAGTGGAAGACCATTCGAACATCAGTGGAGGAGAAATGGCGAAGAAAAGAGTAACGCGCAAACAACTTCTAAAGGAACCGGATGAATTTATCACAACCACAGGACAGTTGATCACCTGGGCCAAAGAGAATGCCAAAGCGCTGGGAATTGGTTCGACCCTCTTTTTCACCATCATCATTGCCGTGTCGATTTATGCCTTTATCAATCAAAAGCGGTCTGACACTGCCCACTTGATGTTCGGTCAAGCTCTTTCGAAATATCAGACTGAGGCGGGGAGCAAGGATGGCACAACGGCGATGTCCGCCGTCAGCGGAGACTTTGACGCTTTGATCGATTCTTATGATGGGCAACCGGCTGGAAAGCTAGGCCGACTCTTCTATGGGCACATGGGCACGATGGCCAACGATTATGACAAAGCCATTGAGTACTACCAGCAAGCACTAGGCGATTATGGCAATGATGACTCGTTGAGTAACATTATCCACAACGGCCTGGGATCTGCTTACCAGCAGAAAGGAGATTATCCCAAAGCCGTGGAGCATTATCAACAAATCGCCGACAGCACCGGAACGATGCTCAAAGATGCCGCGCTGTTTAATTTGGGAAAACTACTTGGTCAACTTGGAAAGGAAGATGAGAGTCGACAAGCATTTCAGCGACTCAAGGACGAATTTCCGAACTCCACCTATGCGGGAATCGCCCGCGAAAAAATATAGGGTGACACAGAAAGAATAAGGTTTTTACGTTGTCCTGCGATTAGGGGAACCATTGCACAGCCCATTTGGGCTGTGCTCCAGGGACAATGGCTATTGGTCGTTTCGCGGCTTTTCAATCCGAATGCCGTACTTCTTTATCTTTTGATTTAATCCACTTTTACCGATGCCCAGAAGCGCTGCAGCATGGGTCTGCACGTAGTCGGCTTCCTGCAGCGCCTGCTGAATCATCTGCCGTTCCACATGGGCCAACGCCTCATACAGGGTGGCCTGGCGCGGAAGGTTCTCGAACTTCAGACGACTGTCCTGATAAGCGCTTTTCTTGAAGTCTTTGGGAAGATCATCCACTTTGATCACACTGCCTGAGCACATCACCATGGCCCGTTCAATAACGTTCTCCAGCTCTCGTACATTTCCCGGCCAGCTGTATTTAAAGAACAACCGTTCCACCTCTTGCTCCACATGGGAAACGGCATTGGCGCCATGGTGCTCTGAAGCATACTTTTGGATAAAATGGGCCACCAACGGCCGGATGTCTTCCAGGCGGTCGCTTAATCGGGGCAATACCACGTGTACCACATTCAGCCTGTAGAAGAGGTCCTCACGAAATCGTCCTTGGTCGATCTCTTTTTTCAAACTCTTGTTGGTGGCCGCGATCAGGCGGATGTTGACCGATATGGGGCGAACACCGCCCACCCGTTCGAAGACCTTCTCTTGCAATACGCGAAGCAATTTGACTTGCAGGGAGGGTGAAAGCTCTCCGATTTCATCGAGAAAAAGCGTTCCGCCATCGGCGATTTCAAACCGACCTTTTTTCATGGCGACGGCGCCCGTGAAGGCCCCTTTTTCATGGCCGAAGAGTTCGCTTTCCAAAAGGCTTTCGGCCAGTGCAGAACAGTTGACTGCCACAAAGGGCTGATTTCGTCTAGGGCTGTTGAAATGGATTGATTTGGCCACCAGTTCCTTGCCCGTGCCGCTTGCACCCTCGATCAACACAGTTGCGGTGGAGGGCGCCACCTTGCGGATGGCTTCGAAGATGTCCTGCATCGGCTTGCTTTTTCCGATCAAATTGCCGAAGCTGTAACGCGACTCGACAGCGCTTCGTAAGTGCCTGTTTTCTTTCACCATTCTAAACAAGGCAATGGCCTTGTGGACATAGAGAACCAGGCGCTCATTGTCAAAGGGCTTCAGGATATAATTGTAGGCACCTTTTTGCATGGCCTCCACCGCTTTCTCAACCGTGCCGTGCGCCGTCATCATGATCACCGGAAGTTCGGGATCCTTATCCTTTATCATTTCGAGGAGTTCAATGCCGTCCATTCTGGGCATCTTCATGTCGGTGAGCACCAAATCGATATCCGAGTGGTCTATGATTTCAAGCGCTTCCTCGCCGCTGTTGGCCGTCAGCGGCTCAAAGCCCTCTTCCTGCAGAACCGCACTGAGAATCAGGGGGTAGTTTTTTTCATCATCAACGATCAGGATTGTTTCCATAGCTATGCTTTCATATGCATCGGCAGTCGGACAGCAACGCGGGTGCCGCCTTTTGATCTGGTTTCTATCCGAATTTTACCGTTGTGCGCTTCGATGATATTTTTGACGATACCCAATCCCAGACCAGTCCCCTTGTCGTTGGTCGTGAAAAATGGATCCCACATCTTTCCGATGGCCTCTTTCGCGATCCCAGGACCCTGGTCCTCGAAGGTGATCCAAAGACTGCCATCCCGCGCGATGGCGGCAATGTCGATCGACCCGCCATCCGGCATGGCCTGCATGGCATTGAGCATGATGTTGAGAAAGGCCTGATACAGCATGTCCGCATCGGCCTGGATTTTGGGCACCTTGTCATCATAATGGGTCTGGATCGTGTAGCCTTCGCTCTCCATCTGGGATGAGAGATATTGGGTGATTTTATCAATCACCTCCACAACACGGCAGGGAAACAAATTGGGTTCTCTGGGGCGGGCATAGTTGAGAAAATCAGTAATGATATTGTTCAGCCTGCCGGACTCCTCTATGATGATGTCGGGAATGCGGGCGGAGGTATCTTCAGGGCTCATTTTTTTCTTTAGCAGCTCTGCCGAACTGCTGATTATTCCCAAAGGATTTCGAATTTCATGGGAGACACCGGCCACCATTTCTCCCAAAGATGAGAGATGTTTGGCTCGACTCAACTGCTCTTTTAATTTGAGCCTTTCCTGGGTCCGTTTTTGTATGATGCTCTCGCCGCGTTTTACCACGATGGTCATGATGAGGAACAATACCAGCATAACCCCGCTGACCGTAATCAGGGTCAAGACCTGAAACCGGAAGATGCTTTTGTAGTCATTCGATAGATCTTGAACGATTTCAACAACTCCAAGAACGGGACCAGCCACAGGGGAGAGCGGTTTTGCCGCACGAAGCGGGGCGAAGGTGACGATCTTGATTTCTTTGGGTACGCCCAGAAACAGCTCCCAAAAACTTCCTTTTTGAACCAGCTTTGAGGTGGATTCGCCTTCAAGTGCCTTTATAAATCCAGTGCCACCGAGATTTTCCAATCCGATCAGTTCTTTGGAATAACTGTATGCCACCAGATCGTTCATACCGTAAATATTGACCAGATCAACTTTGAAACTGTGCAACGTGCTGCGAACAACGCTGTCCATACGTTCGTATTGTTCCTGGTTACGGAGCTCAATTTTCCCATACTTGAGACCCACGGGAAGAATGAACTGCATGAAAACTTGATGGTTTAGGTTCTCGATCAGCAGCAGAGCGTAATCCTCGCTCTTGGCAAACTGCATGGATCGAATCCAATGGGCATTGAGGACCGATAGGATGATGGTTCCGAAGAATATGAGAATTAAACTGGAGAATGAGAAATATTTTACCAGACGGAAAGGTTTGGCGCGTTCAGATATTTGGCGAGATATCATTAGTATTTACAATACGTTTGCGGTAATTCTGGATGGGGCGATAATTCGGCCTAAAGTTTGCATTTGTGTTACCGATGACATGGATGTTCAGTTACATGGTTTGCTCATATGGCAACTTGCACATGTAAGAATCACGACCACACCTATATAATGGAACTCAACGGAGTTAGTCAAGGCAGGCCATATCAGGCAGAAGAGGACGCAGCAATGGGAATCAATAGCAGCCTTGCGGTACCTAAAAAAGGAAACACTAAATTGTGAGCACATCGACCCTTTGGCCACGAGGATGGTATGCACAACATGTTGGTGTGTCAAAAATTAGGACACAATATGATCTAAATTAGATAAATTATATGTAAATTATATATAATTTTACTTGACAGTCTATCTTAACTTGACAAGGATGGTGCCAGAAATTGAAAAAAGGCAAAGAAGTGAATCGCCTGAAATGTGGTTACATTATTAAATACAAGTGAGCAGAATAGTGAACATGGCAAAGAATTCCCTTAAAAAAATTCGTGAATCCCTATTGATGAGCAAGTCAGAACTTGCCCGAGAAGCAAATGTATCGCCAATAACCATTTCGCGGATTGAGCAGGGGATGCCTTGTCGGATGGAAACGAAACGTAAGATCCTACTCGCATTAGGATACAGTTTGTCGGACGCCAAGAAAATATTCAAAGAATGAGATGGGATTATGCTGGGTGCTAAACGAAATAGGCTTGTGGGCTTAGATATCGGTTCTAAAACGATCAAAGCCGCTGAAGTGACGGACAGCAAAAAGGGACACACGCTCTTTAAATTCGGTATGAGCGATATCGCCCCCGGGCTGATTGAAGATGGGGCCATAAAAGATCCCGAAGCCGTTGCTGATACGTTAAAGAATTTATTCAAATCCTATGGAATCAAAAACAGCAATGTGGCGCTTTCCATAGGTGGCTATTCGGTGATTGTCAAAAAAATCAGCGTACCGACCGCCACCGAAGATCAGCTTCAGGAAACGATCCATTTTGAAGCTGAACAATACATTCCTTTTGATATCAATGACGTGAATCTGGATTTCCAGATTTTGGGTGAGAATGAAAACAACCCAAACCAAATGAACGTCCTTCTGGTGGCAGCCAAAAAGGAGATGGTGAACGATTACGTCAGTCTGGTGGAATTGGCCGGGTTGGAGCCAAAAATAATTGATGTCGATGCATTCGCCCTCCAAAATGTCTTCGAGTTGAATTACGAGCCCAATCCGAATGAAAATGTAGCCCTCATTGATATCGGTGCCAGCAAGACATCGCTCAACATTCTGAAAGGTGACAATTCGGTCTTTATGCGCGATGTCTCTTTGGGATGCGGACAAATCAACCAGAAAATCGCCTCGTTGATTGATTGTTCCATAGAAGAGGCCGAAGCTATAAAATTTGGCGAGGGAAGCGATAACATCTCTCCGGAGGATTTGTCGGATATCATCTCTTCGGTGGTGGCCGATTGGTGCACCGAGATACGGCGCGCTCTGGACTTTTTTTACTCTACCTATCCCGATGACCAAATCAAAAAAATTGTATTGAGCGGTGGTGGCGGAAACATTCAGGAGTTGCGCCAGTTGCTGGCTGTGGAAACATCTGCTGAAGTTACCACCATCAATCCGTTCCAGCGTTTTTACTTGGACAGTGAGAAATTTGACACCGATTACTTAGAGCGTATCGCGCCCCAAGCCTCTATTTGCATGGGACTGGCGACCCGCAAGATGGATGACAAATGATACGAATAAATTTACTGCCATATCGAGCTGCAAGAAAAAAAGAGAATATTCGCATCCAGGTCAATATTTTCATTGGATCGATTGTGATCTTGCTCTTGCTGGTGTGGGTCTTCAACAGCTTTCTTAGCGGCCGTGTAGACCGATTGAACAAGGAAATTTCATCGACCAAAGCCCAGGTCGCCAAATATCAAGAGATCATGAAAGAAATTGCGGAGATCAAAAATAAACTCAGCATTCTGGACCGCAAGATCGATGTGATCGACTCTCTGGAGG
>JAAUYD010069876.1_pt1 | contig 19594 bp, 15 predicted proteins | sample 7278101 | NCBI WGS metagenome assembly JAAUYD01 (sample SAMN14350128, study PRJNA611818) | marine sediment metagenome | isolation source: surface marine sediment (0.6m) | place: French Polynesia: Moorea | collected 2018-08
ACGTGAAGATACTTTTACTACGACTATTGGTTGGGGATTATTAGCTGAAAGTTATGCCAATTTTGGTTTACTTGGTTGTGCGGGATTAGCAATTGTTTTAGGAACTGCCTATGGAAAAATTACCCGTTGGAGCATCAATGCACCGATTCTTTCAACCCAATCCCTGTTTACGGTACTCTTTTTGGCGTATGCCTTTCAGACTGAGTGGTCAGCTGGGGTGTATGTCGCTGCTTTAGCTCAATCCAGTGTGGTGATTGGTGGCATTGTAGTGTTTTTAATGCAAACTTATTGGGTTCCTCAACCCCAGGCGATCGCTTATGACCCATATCAAGTCTAATTGGATATGACAAAGTTAGCAATTATTATCTCCCATCCAATTCAGTACTATGCTCCCTGGTTCCGTTATTTAGCTAATAATACGGCTTTAAATATTAAAGTCTTTTATCTCTGGGATTTTGGTGTCACAAAGCAGGTTGATGTCGGTTTCCAACAGTCACTTGAGTGGGATATCCCTTTACTGACTGGGTATGATTATGAATTTGTCCCTAATGTCAGTTCCGCTCCCGGAACCCATCATTTTTGGGGTTTGCAAAATCCATCTTTAGTTTCCCAGGTGAGGGCTGATAATCCAGATGCTGTGCTGTTGATGAGTTATAACTACGCTAGCCTCTACCGCTTTCTGTGGAGCTGGAATACTCGTCAAATTCCATTACTGTTTCGAGGAGATTCCCATCGACTGCTTGCACCTACTGGTGTCAAAGCTTGGTTAAGGCAGCAGTGGATTACTCAAATCTATCGTCATTTTTCAGCTTGTCTGTATGTAGGTAAAGCAAACTATGAGTACTTCCGCTATCATGGCATTGCTCAACAGCGTTTGTTTTTTTCTCCCCATGCTGTAGAAAACGATCGCTTCTTAAGTCAAGCTGAAAGTGTAACCCATCAGGCGATCGCTTGGAAACAGGAGCTAGGTATCCCAGAACACCATGCAGTAGTTCTATTTGCTGGTAAATTTGAACCAAAAAAACGTCCTCTGGATTTGCTACATGGGTTTTTAGATGCCCATCTAAATGATGTATCTTTGTTATTTGTTGGTGGTGGTTCCCTCCAGCAAGAGCTGAAAGCATTAGCAGCAGGGTACTCAAATATTTACTTTGCTCCCTTTCAAAACCAAACCTTAATGCCACGTACCTATGCAGCAGCAGATTTAGTTGTACTACCTAGTTACGGTGCTGGGGAAACTTGGGGACTAGCTATCAACGAAGCTATGTGTATGGCTCGTCCAGTAATTGTTAGCACCCATGTAGGTTGTGCCCATGACCTAATTCATCCCCATCAAAATGGTTTAATATTTCCAGCAGGAGATGTATCTAGCTTGACTCGTTCTTTACAATCAGCTTTTGCAGACCGAAAACGATTACAAAATTGGGGAGAAAAAAGCCGTAGTATTATTTCTCAGTATAGTTATACTCAGGCAACTCAGGGACTAATGCAGGCACTGAACTATATTCAGGAAGTATCACTAGACAACAGCAGTTACCGCGAGGTTTTATGAAATTCCATCTCTGGATACCAAATCTGTTTGGTTTTAAGGGCGGTATCCAAGTTTACTCATTATTTTTTTTACAAGCCTTACAGAACCTTTATCCTCAGGGTGAATATGACGTTGCAATCAAGTATGACGTTAATACTTCATCAAATACTAGCTACTTGCCAAAAACGAGATTCTATTTTGCTGGAAAAATACCACAGAAATTTCGCACACTTATTTTCGCGCTGAAAATTCTCATCATCGGTTTTCTCAGGCGCCCCAATTTAATTATTTCTACTCACCTCAATTTCATTCCTGTAGCTTACTGGTTAAAAAAATTATCAGGAATTCCTTATTGGACAGTGGCTCATGGTATTGACGCTTGGAATATTCAAAAACCAGCTTTACAAAATGCATTGAAAGCAGCCGATCGCATTCTTTGTGTGAGTAATTATACCCGCGATCGCTTGCTCAAAGAACAAAATCTTGACTCCAAAAAAGTTGTTCTGTTGCCTAATACTTTTGATGCACATCGTTTTCAAATAGCAAGTAAACCGACTGGCTTATTACAACGATATGGCTTAACACCAGAACAGCCAATTATTCTCACAGTTGCTCGACTTTCCCAAACAGAACAATATAAAGGTTACGACCAACTTCTTAATGCCTTACCTTTAATCCGTAAAGTTATTCCAAATATTCATTACCTTCTAGTTGGAAAAGGAGATGATTCCCCCCGGATTCAACAGCTAGTTTCTCACCTTCAGATTGAAGATAGTGTTACCTTAACTGGCTTTATCTCTGACAAAGAATTGGGTAATCACTACAATATTTGTGATGTATTTGCTATGCCTAGTAAAAAAGAAGGATTTGGTATTGTTTACTTAGAAGCAATGGCATCTGGGAAGCCTGTTTTAGCAGGTAATCAAGATGGAGCAACTGATGCTCTTTATCATGGCAAATTAGGAGCTTTGGTTAACCCCGATGATATTGAAGAGATCGCTCAAACACTGATTCAAATTTTGCAAGGTAATTATCCAAATCCTTTAATTTATCAGCCAGAAGCTTTACGAAATCAAGTCATTGAAATTTTTGGATTTGAAAATTTTCAGGCAACTTTGGCAAGTAATTTACAAGACCACTTTAAAAGAATGTAGAATTTAGAATTTAGAATTAGGTTTTGCAATGGGGATTTTGCCCCGACACAAAACGCACTGCTTATAGAACCAGGGGAATCCAACTCCCCAAAGTTGATTAAATTTATTCATAATACTTAATCATAAATAAAAAATTAAAAGCAAATGTGTGGTATAGCCGGAATTCTGACAGTAAATCAATATCAGGATAACCTAGAAACAATCATTGGACGGATGCAAACGGCTATCCAGCATCGTGGTCCTGATGATCGAGGTATTTATATTTCCCCAGATAAACAAGCAACTTTTGCTCATACTCGTCTTTCTATTATCGACCTCACCAGTGCTGGACACCAGCCTATGTCTAGCTCTGATGGTAGATATTGGATTACTTTTAATGGCGAAATTTATAACTTTCAACAACTGCGACAGAATCTCATTTCTCAAGGAGAAGAATTTAGTTCTCACACTGACACTGAAGTAATTCTAAAACTATACCAAAAAGAAGGTTTAAATTGTGTCCAGCATCTACGGGGGATGTTTGCTTTTGCTATTTGGGATGAATGGGAAAAAACTTGTTTTCTGGCTCGCGATCCCTTAGGAATTAAACCCCTTTACTATTGGCAATCTGGTTCAACTTTAGTTTTTGCTTCAGAATTAAGAGCTATTTTAGCATCTGGTTTACCTGCTGTTAACCTCAGTCAATCAGGTTTATACGGTTATCTGATTAGCGGTTCAGCTCCGGAGCCATATACATTAATTGAAGATATTAATTGTCTAGAAGCTGGTTATTGGTTATATTGGCAAGCAGATAAAATAACCAAAAAGCAATACTGGGAAATTGACTTTACTCCCCAAAAAATTTCACTGATAGAAGCCCAAGAAAGAGTCCATACAGCTTTGCTAGACTCTATTAAACATCATTTTGTGAGTGATGTACCCGTAGGACTTTTTCTCAGTGGTGGTATTGATTCTACAGCAGTTCTTGCCTTAGCTAGTCAAACTCAAAAGGAAGAGTTACACACATATTCTATAGCTTTTGAAGAACAGGAATGGAGTGAGGGTGAAATTGCTCAAAAAACAGCCAAATTATTTGGCACAAAGCATACAGAATACAAAGTTACTGCCGCAGCAGCAAAAGAACTGTTACCTCAATTTTTAGCAGCGATCGATCAGCCTAGTATTGATGGCTTTAATACTTTTTGTGTATCCCAAATTGCCCGTGAAGGCGGTGCAAAAGTGGTTCTCTCTGGTTTAGGTGGAGATGAATTATTTGGTGGATATAAATCTTTTCAAAAAGTACCACAGATGGTTAAATGGGGTAAACAATTACATACTGTGACCTCAATAGGTAAAGGCATAGGTATGGGATTATCACAATGGGGAAACTCTCCGAAAATGAAACGACTGGGTGATTTTTTATATGCAAAACCAAGTATAAATAATGCCTATCGCAGTTTTCGAGGAATTTTTTCCCATAGAGAAGCTTATGCTATTGTCCAACAATATATTGGTAATCAAGCTTTATCAAATCACAGCTTCACATCTCCTAATTCAAATTCACAGGTATTCACTCTAGAAGACCAAGTAAGTGTGCTAGAGCTGAGTTGTTATATGCGTAATCAGTTACTACGAGATAGTGATGTGATGAGCATGAATTGGGGGTTAGAATTACGAGTACCTTTAGTAGATAAAAATTTATTAGAAACAATAGCACCAATTCCTAGCAATATCCGTTTAGCTGCTGGCAAACAACTATTAATTCAAGCAGTTTCTGAGTTGCCCGATTTTGTTGTTAACCGCCCCAAAAAAGGATTTTTCTTCCCATTTGAACAGTGGATGTCTAATGAATGGAGTGATTATTTTAGTAATATTAATAGTCCCAAGAATATACCTCTTCAACCCTGGTATCGTCGTTGGAATTTAGCAATCCTAAAACATTGGCTGGAAAAGGTATCTACATGAAAGTTTTGCATATAATTCCCTCCGTTGCACCAGTGCGAGGAGGTCCAAGCCAAGCAGTGCTGGAGACAGTAAAAACACTGATAAATAATGATATTAACGCTGAAATTGTTACCACTAATGATAATGGAGTTGATTTATTAGATGTACCTCTAGGACAACGCACAGAATATCAACAGGTTCCTGTGTGGTTCTTTCCACGCTTTTCTCCTCCTCTGCATGCAATCAGAGAATTTGCTTTTTCTGGGGAATTTACAACTTGGTTGTGGCAATCAATACACCAATATGATTTGGTACACGTTCATGCAATTTTTTCCTATGCTTCTACTGTAGCAATGGCGATCGCTCGTTTACAAAAAGTTCCCTACATAGTTAGACCTCTAGGACAACTTTGTGAATGGTCTTTACAACAAAGTGCAAACAAAAAGCAAATTTATCTTAAGCTTATAGAGAATGCTAATCTCAATTCCAGCCAAAGAATTCACTTCACTTCTGAGCAAGAACAGCAAGAAGCTTCCCAATTAAATTTAACTGCTCCTAGTTTTATTTTATCTCATGGAATTTCTATTCCAGAAATAATTCCTGATGCACGTCAAGAATTGCGTAAACATTTTAATTTACCAGTAGATGAACCGATTATTTTATTTTTGTCCCGGTTACATCCTAAAAAGGGATTAGATTATTTAATTCCGGCATTAAGCAAGTTATCTAATTATAAATTTACATTTATTTTAGCTGGTAGTGGAGAGGCAGAGTATGAAAATGCAATTAAATCCCTAGTAGTTAATCACGGTATAGAAAAACGTACTCACTTCAGCGGATTTGTGAAAGGGGAATTGAAAAATTTATTAATACAAGGAGCCGATTTATTTGCTTTAACTTCCTATTCAGAAAACTTTGGCATATCAGTGTTAGAAGCTTTAGCTGGAGGTTTACCAGTTTTAATTACACCTGGTGTCGCTTTAGCTGATATGGTTAAGCAACAACAAGTTGGGTATATTACGGAACTGGATGTGGCTGCAATTACTGCTGCAATACAACAGTTTCTAGATAACCCTGAAGAAGGTAAAAAAATGGGCGATCGCGCTCGTAAACTAATTATGGAAAAATATACTTGGGATAAAATTGCCTGTCAAATGCAACAAGTGTATACACATATCCTTGAAAAAAGGTAATTCCTACTTTTTACTAACGACAATAAATCAAATAATAGCTGAAATAAAACTATGCAAACTACTACTAATCAATACGAATATTCTTATGTGAATGCTGATTTTGGTCACCATCACGTCTACTTGTTAGATCCGCTGTTTGAATTGATATCGGAGTATAACATTAATCATAGCAAAAGGTTAAAAATATTAGATTTAGGCTGCGGAAATGGAAGCATTTGTCATCAAATAGCTCAACAAGGACATGAAGTTTTTGGAATTGAAGATTCAGCTTCAGGTGTTTTATTCGCTAGTCAAAATTTTCCCGAATGTCGTTTCATTCAGAGTAGTATCTATGAATTACCATATAGTGAGTTAGAAGGCAAATTTGACATAGTTATATCAGCAGAAGTAATTGAACACCTACTCTACCCTAGAGAACTAATTAGAGCAGCTAAAAAATGCCTAAAACCTGGGGGGAAATTGATTATTACAACTCCCTATCATGGTTATTGGAAAAATTTAACACTTGCTATTTTAGGGAAAACAGACCAGCATTTTAGCCCTCTCTGGGATGGAGGTCATGTAAAATTTTTCTCTGTAAATACCTTGAATCAATTATTAGAAGAAGAAGGGTGTGAGGACATTAAATTCAAATTTGCAGGCAGATTCCCATATTTTTGGAAGTCCATGCTTTGCTCTAGCACTGTACCAGTAAGATGAAGTATAATTAGTTGCATAACTGAATCAATGCTAGAAAAAATTACTCCTCTCATTCTCACTTACAACGAATCACCCAATATTAATCGCACCCTGACTCATCTCACTTGGGCGAAGAGAATAGTTGTAATTGATAGCTATAGTGATGATGGAACTCCAGAAATTCTGCAAAACTATCCTCAAGTAGAAGTTTTTTACAGAAAATTTGACTCTTTTGCTAATCAATGTAATTACGGCTTATCAAAACTAGAGAGTCCTTGGGTTTTGTCTTTAGATGCAGATTATATTCTGAGTGAAGAACTAATTACTGAAATCAAAGCAATAGAAAATTCTGATGTTAATAGTTACACAGTTCCATTTAAATATTGTGTTTTTGGTAAAGCCTTAAGGGGAACTTTATTACCACCACGGAAAGTACTTTATAAAAAAGAAAAAGCTGTTTATCAAAACGATGGTCACGCCCATCGGGTTATTGTAGAGGGAAACAGTAAAATGCTTTCTGGCTGCATTTATCACGACGATCGCAAGCCTTTAACTCGCTGGCTATGGGCACAAGACCGTTATATGATAATTGAGGCTAAGAAACTACTAGAAACACCCAAGGGAGAACTTAGTTTAGGCGATCGCATCCGCAAGCAAAAAATTCTTGCTCCCTTTATTATCTTGTTTTACTGCCTCATTCTTAAAGGTGGTATCCTTGATGGTTGGCATGGTTGGTATTATGCCTTTCAGAGGATGTTAGCAGAAATATTGCTGGCAACTCGGATTTTGGAAATGGAAAAAATAAAATCGTAAATTTAATTAAATTATTTGTTGTACTATTGACCTTTGTCTTATGTCTAGTTCTTTATATGTACAGTATGGTTGTGGTTTATGTGCACCCAATAATTGGCAAAATTTTGATGCATCACCCAATCTTTGGTTAGAGAGATTTCCTATATTTGGTCGTTTATATGCTGGAAATAAAATGTTGGAAGATAAGGTAATCCGACAAAGATTTCCAAATAATATCAAGTATGGTGATATTGTTAGAGGACTACCGATTGAGCAAAACTCTTGTTGTGGAGTGTATGCCAGTCATGTTTTAGAACATTTATCTTTGGAAGATTTTCGACTAGCATTATCAAATACTTACAAAATACTTAAGCCAGATGGTATTTTGAGGATAGTTGTTCCAGATCTTGAGGCTATTACCAGCTCTTATCTATCTTCTGAATCTCCAAATGCAGCCATAGAATTTCTAAATGCAACTGGTTTAGGAATATGTAATCGGCCGAAAGGATTAGGTGCAGTAATTCAGACGATTTTAGGGAATGGTGGTCATTTATGGATGTGGGATTACAAGTCACTACAACATGAATTGGAAACACAAGGCTTTGTAGAGATTAGAAGAGCTGAATTTAACGATTCAGTTGACTCAAATTTCTCAGATGTGGAAGAATTGGACAGATTTGTTAATTCAGTTGCAGTGGAGTGCAAAAAGCCTTCTCTTCAGGATTGAAATCTGTAAATTAGTTTCAGGAGGATATATAAGAGTCTGTCAAAAGTAGAAAGTACCATATAAGAAATGGATACAGTTAGCGATCGCTCTTTACCATGAAACTTTCACAAGTCCAGCCCCGCAATACCCTACCCCCCATCACCTGGGAAAGACTACCAGCGGATTTTCCCCTACCAGATGAACCTGTGGAAAGTAACCTGCAACCCCTGTTAGCTGCTGCTCTGCGAGAATCTTTAGAGTTAGCTGGCTTAATCCTGGAATCGATGATTATTGCCACCAATTTTGGCATTTGTGCCACAGTTGGGGACAAAACCGTTGTCAAAGCTCCTGATTGGGTTTATGTCCCAGCAGTTAAGCCTTTACCCCCAGGAGAAATTCGCCGTAGCTACACTCCCCATGCAGAGGGCGAAAAACCCACCATTGTCATGGAATTTATCTCCGCTACAGAAGGAACAGAATATTCCATTAATCCCCATTACCCCTATGGCAAGTGGTATTTTTACGAACAAATTTTACAAGTTCCCACTTACGTAATTTTCCATCCCCAAACCCCAATTTTAGCAGTCTATAACCTGGTAAATGGTAAGTACGAACAACAATTACCAGATGAAAATCAACGGTTTTGGCTGGAAAGTTTGGGCTTATTTCTGGGTATGTGGATGGGGAAAAAAGCAGAATTTGAAGGTTATTGGTTACGTTGGTGGGATAAATCTGGGAATTTATTACCTTGGGGAATTGAATTAGTTGAACAAGAACGTCAACGGGCTGAACAAGAACGTCAACGGGCTGAACAAGAGCGTCAACGGGCTGAACAAGAGCGTCAACGGGCTGAACAAGCAGAGCAAAAAGCTGTTAGATTAGCTGAAAGACTCCGGGCTATGGATATTGATCCAGAAGAACTTGAGTGAAGTACCCCAACTTGCTTCGCTGAAGTTGGCGGTTCATTGGTATCAACTTAACGCAAAAACCATATACTGCAAGGAAATTAATTTCCTTATTCCTTAGCCCAATAAACCACCTGGAAATAAATTTCCAGGCTTACAAACCAAGTACATTAAAATACACTGTTAGCGCAGCTTGTCCGTAGGACATAATCCTTAATCAGTTTGATTTATCAGACTTTGTCTTTGAACCTGGGATTTTAATCCTAGGGGGAAATTTGGGCTAAAGCAAAGATGTAAATTTTGACCGAAAAATAAACTGGATACAAGCCCCTGGATTTATCCGTGGAGAAAAAACAAACGGTTTTATCATTATTTCCAGCCCCTGGCAAATGACATGGGGTCAATCCAACATCCAAAATCCAAAATCCAAAATCCAAAATTGAATGACAAACTAACGGAGTATTAATACTACTATGAATATTCTCGGAATTAACGCCTATCATGGCGATGCTTCAGCCTGCCTAATTCAAAATGGGAAATTAGTGGCTGCTGTTGAAGAAGAAAGATTTAACAGAATCAAACATTGGGCTGGATTTCCCGCAGAATCTATCTGCTATTGTCTGCAAGTTGGTGGCATTAAGGCAACAGATTTAGATCATGTTGCAGTATCTTTTAATCCTAAAGCCAATCTCAATCAAAAACTACTCTTTACCCTACAAAAGCGTCCTTCTCTTAAATCTCTCTTAGATAGATTTAATAAGCAAAGTAAATCAACTAGCCTGAAAGAACAACTAGCCCAAGCTTGCAATTGTTATCCACAAGATATCCACGCTCAAATTCATAACTTAGAACATCATACCACTCACCTTGCTAGTGGTTTTTTTGTCTCTCCCTTTGAGTCAGCTGCTATTCTTTCGATTGATGGGATGGGAGATTTTGTAAGTACTCTCTCGGCTGCTGGAAGAGGTAATAAACTAGAATATTTTTCCCGCACCCATTACCCCCACTCCGTCGGTTATCTTTACAACGCCATTACTCTGTACTTAGGTTTTCCTGCTTATGGAGATGAGTACAAAGTTATGGGTTTAGCACCCTATGGGGAACCAGAATATGTGGAAGCTTTTCGTAAAATTATTTACCCTAAGGGAGATAGTTTTGAACTGAATCTGGACTATTTTACCCACCACACCCAAGGTATTGCCATGAATTGGGAAAGTGGTGTACCTAGTGTTGAACCCTTCCATAGCCCAGAATTGGAGAAATTGCTCGGAGCTGCTAGGATACCGAAATCAGAGCTTACCTCTAAACATCAAAACATAGCCACTTCCTTACAGGTTGTCACTGAAGAGATTATCTTCCATCTTCTGAACCGTTTATACGATCACTTTCCTAGTGATAATCTATGCTTAGTTGGTGGTGTAGCAATGAATTCCGTTGCTAATGGTAAAATAACGCAAAATACACCCTTCAAAAATGTCTATACTCCCACTGGTGCTGCCGATAATGGTACTTGCTTTGGTGCAGCTTTCTATGTATGGAATCAAATCTTAAAACAACCAAGGGAATTTGTCCTAGAGCATTCTTACTGGGGTTCAGAATTTTCCGACGAAGAATGTTTGTTAGCACTCCAACAGCATAATCTCCAACCCAAAAAGCTAGAACGGGATGCATTATTAAACCATGTGGTAGATGTTCTGTGTGATGGTAATGTTGTTGGCTGGTTCCAAGGCAGAATGGAGTTTGGAGCTAGAGCTTTGGGTAATCGCTCTCTCTTAGCAGATCCCCGTCGTGCAGATATGCGGGATATTATCAACCTAAAAATCAAATTCCGAGAAAAGTTTCGTCCCTTTGCTCCCAGTATTCTCGAAGAACGGGTAAGTGAATTCTTTGAAATTGATGCACCCGTACCCTTCATGGAAAAAGTCTTCAAAATTCGTCCAGAAAAAAGAGAATTAATTCCTGCTGTCACCCATGTGGATGGAACCGGACGTTTACAGAGTGTGAAACATAGCACCAATCCTTTATATTGGGACTTGATTAATACCTTTGCTCAACGTACAGGAATTCCCATTCTGTTAAATACATCCCTGAATGAAAATGAACCCATCGTTCGTACTCCCGCAGAAGCCATCAAATGCTTCTTGAGAACTAATATGGATGCTTTGGTGTTGGGTTCCTATTATGTGGAACGCAGGGATATCAAACCAGATTCTGTGGATGAAAATGCAGTTGTTGTTCTGAGATAATTTATACCAAAAATACAAGACTTCCAAAGGTAGAGATGTAAAATTTACGTCTCTACCAACAATTTTGCAGATAAATAGCGTTTTCAAAATACATCTAAATTTAACGCTATTCTAGAGAGTTTGAATTAAAAAAAAAGATACCCTGGTTTTGATGAAAAAGAACACGGGGGTAAAATAATTGACAATTTGAATGTTGAACATGTTTTATCTCGTAGTGATACTTGTGCATCCCTGAGAACTATATTTGCTTGGTGTTCTAGAGTGTTATCAAAATATCCGGATTCTGATTCTTTAGAAGAAAGCCAGACTAATCAATATCGGCTTCAAGATGGACAGTTGAGCGAAATAACTAAACAACAGTTAAACAATATATAAACAGGAAACGCTGAATATAATCATCAATGGGAAAAAGTATAAACATCAGGATGCCTAAATGCTGCTACGGTTTTCGTAGATTTGTTAGACTAATCACACCAGGATATTTTTAGTCAAATTTCCAGTCGCATCCGTAGAAGAGGCAATTTATGCTTACAAGTACTCTCCTGATTTCTCAACAACTTCCCACTCTGCAATACTCCTCCACTCCAGAAAGATTTGATGACACCTGGGAAGCACCCCTATCAACCCTCCTGGGATTGGGACGTGCTGCGGGTGCAGATTTTATCGAATTTTTCCTAGAGCGTGTCAACTATATTGGTTGTCTGGCGGAAGAAGATGCTATCACTAGTATCACACCCCGTCTTTCTACAGGGGCAGGAGTCCGGGTATTTCGCGGTAAGGCAGATTGTTATGTCAGCACCAATGATTTGTCTTTTGCAGGGTTGAAAGCGGCTTTAGAAAAGGGTTTATCAATTTTAGGTTTACAGTTACCCGCACCCAATGCTTTTATCCCCGAAATCAATCTAGAACTACTACGGGACTATGCAACTAAAAGGGGTAAGGATGCTTGGTTGCCTCTGTGTAGTTCCATACAGGAAATGGGGGAAATACTATTATATGGTACTGACCAGTTGCAGCAAAAGACCAGCCATGTGCAATCCCGTCGCGCATCTTATTTCCGGGATTGGCAAGAAGTATTAGTTGCTGCCAGTGATGGTACTTTTGCCCGTGATATCCGTCTCACCCAGTCTGTAGGATTCAATGTTCTGTGTGCTGATGGTAGCCATCGTAGTTCTATCGGTGAGCGAGCTGGAAATACCAGCGACCCTAATTTCTTGAAAACCTGGGATTATGAAGAATCTGCGGAAAAAGTTGCCGAATCTGCCGGTAAAATGCTTTACGCTGATTACGTGGAATCCGGTACGTACCCAATTATTATGGCAAACCATTTTGGTGGGGTAATTTTCCACGAGGCTTGTGGACACCTGTTAGAAACTACTCAAATTGAGCGCAATACTTCTCCCTTTGCGGATAAGAAGGGTGAAAAAATTGCCCACGAAAGCCTGACTGCTTGGGATGAAGGACGGACTGAAAATGCTTTCGGCACCATTGATATGGATGATGAAGGAATGCCCGCTCAACGAACCCTGTTAATTGAAAAAGGCGTTCTCAAGAACTTTTTGGCAGATAGAGCTGGTTCTTGGCGTACCGGACATCCCAGAACTGGTAGCGGTAGGAGACAGAGTTTTACCTTTGCTGCGGCTAGTCGGATGCGGAATACTTATATTGCTCCAGGGGATTACTCTGTAGACGATGTATTTGCTTCCGTTGATAAAGGCATTTACTGTAAGAAAATGGGTGGTGGTAGTGTTGGTGCTACTGGTCAATTTAACTTTGGTGTGGATGAAGCCTATTTAATTGAAAACGGTAAAATTAGCAAGCCTCTCAAGGGTGCAATTCTGATTGGTGAAGCTAAGGAAATTATGAATAAGATTTCCATGTGTTCCCAAGATATATCTCTAGCACCCGGTTTTTGTGGTTCCATTAGTGGCAGTATTTACACCACTGTTGGACAACCACATATTAAGGTGGATTCAATTACAGTTGGCGGAAGGTAGGAATTTTGGATTTTGGATTTTAGATTTTAGATTGTGAACGAACAGCAGTTTAAGGTAAGAACCAAACAGCTTGCCTTAAGAGTGACTCGTCTAGTCGAACCACTTCCCAATAATAGAACAGCTAATGTAATTGGAAACCAACTGTTGCGTTCTGCCACATCTGTAGGTGCTAATTATCGAGCAGTATGTCGAGCAAAATCAACGGCGGATTTGATTGCTAAACTCAGTATTGTCGAAGAAGAAGCTGATGAAACTATTTATTGGCTTAAACTCCTTGTTAAATCAAGAATAGTCTCAGAAAAACAATTAAAAAATCTGATGCAAGAAGCTACCGAAATTCTAGCTATGACTGTTGCTTCCATCAAAACTCTACGGGAAAAACAGCAATCATCATCTCCAAAATCTAAAATCTAAAATTCTTCAATCCAAAATCCAAAATCCAAAATCTAAAATTCTTCAATCCAAAATCTAAAATCTAAAATTGGTAATGGCTAATATTAAAGAGATTGCAACTACTGCCAAGGAAAGTGCTGTAAAGCTGGGCATTAAAAAATTCGATATTTCCGGTTCCACATCTGATTCTACCAGTGTACAGGTAGACCAAGGAGAACCGAAACAAGTCAAGGCTTCTAACCTTTCCGGTGTCACCGTGCGGGTGTGGAATGAAAAGAACACAATGGGTATTACCAGTACTACGGATGTAGATGCTACTGGGCTGGAATTGGCTTTGAAAACTGCATACGAAGCGAGCTTTTTTGGTGTCAAAGAAAATGTCCCTGACTTTAGTCCAGAAGCTACAATTCCCATTGACAGTAAGCCAGAAGAGAAAGCTCCTCAAGTTCCTGTCTCCGAAGTCATAGAAAGCTTGTTGGCAGCAGAGAAAGAAGTAATTGCTGCTCACCCAGCAATACAAGGTGTACCTTATAATGGTTTATCACAACGAGATGTTGACAGTTTTTACCTCAATAGTGAAGGGGCAATGAGGTCAGAATCCCACTCTTTGGCATCCATTTATCTGTACAGTAAAACTGAAGAGTCAGGTAAAAAGCCCCGTAGTGCGGGTGCTTTTAGAGTTAGCAAGGGCTTAAAGGATTTAGATATTGATGGTTGTATCCAAGAAGCAACAGAGAAAACCATCAGCCATTTAAATTACGAAAAAGTTAAATCTGGGAAATATACAGTAGTTTTCTCCCCTGAGGCTTTTTTAAGTCTTTTCGGTGCCTTTTCTAATTTGTTCAATGCCCAAAGTATTCTAGATAAGCAAAGTCTTTCTACCCCTGATGATATAGGTAAGGAAATTGCTTCTCCCTTACTTTCAGTATGTGATGACGAATTACATCCAGCTAATGTGGCTGCATCAACTTTTGATGGGGAAGGAACTCCCACTCGCAAAGTCTCGCTGATTGAAAATGGGGTTTTAACTAGTTTCCTTCACAGTGCCGGCACCGCAAAAAGGATGAATGCCAAACCTACTGGTAATGCCAATATTGGTGCTAAAGTTACCGTCAGCCCCAATTTTTATCATGTGTTTGCTGGGGCACCAGCAGAACAAGAATTAAGTTTGTCAACTGCGGAAAATGTCATTTTCATTGATGATTTGCAAGCTCTCCATGCAGGTGTGAAATCTTTGCAAGGATCTTTTTCGCTACCATTTGATGGTTGGATTGTCAATAAAGGCGTGAAAACCAGTATTGACTCAGCAACGGTTGCAGGAGATTTTCTGGAACTGTTGAAGTCAATTGTATTTGTGGAAAAAGAAGCTGAGTTAACTCCTGGTGGTGTGTGTCCAAAAATTTGGGTTGAAGGACTTTCAATTACTGGGGAATAATTAAATTCGTTAATTAGTGATGTAGAGACGTAATTTTACGTCTCTACAAAGATTTGAGCTATGCAAAGATATATTAGTAATCCCCCTTAAATTGATTTTTTCTCAGTATAGTTGCTATGAATATGCATAGTAATGATAATAAATCAATTAATTATCCCTTTTCTGTTACTCTGGAAAAATAAAAATATTTTTATTCGCCTGGAAGCTGGGAATTAATTTTCAGACTTTCTTGGATACTTTCCCTAATTACGCAGCTATTTCCAGAAGTGTTAAAGGTGAAGTGAAAGAGAAAAAACAGCGTTAAGTAAAAGGTAAAAGGTAAAAGGGGAAATGAAAGGTATATCCATTTTCCTTTTTCCTTTTCCTTTATTGGCACCTGATGCCTATTTCATATTAGCTTTAGCATCCCGTACAGCGACAAAGAAAAATAATCCTGTAAGGGGAACAGTCAGTGCTAGAATGATTGCAGTATTTTGAACACCTAGGTCTGGTTGACCGGAAGTAATTTCAAAAATCGAACCTACTGCTGCGATCGCACTAATACAGGAACAAGCTAAAAATAGGCCGCTTTTAGGAGTCATGGGATTCATCAATACATTCTCCTTAGGCGATGTGTTTCACTGCTTGCATGGAGAAGCCATGCTGAGATAATTCCTGTGCTAAAGCTAGGGAATTATCTATTCGATCAACAAATACCACTCCATGTAAGTGATCCATTTCATGTTGGATACAGCGTCCCAATAAGTCTCCTGCTTTTAAAGTCCTGGGACGACCATTTTCATCCTTATAAGCAATTTCTACTACTTGGGGACGGGTCACATCCATGTAAACCCCTGGAATACTCAAACAGCCTTCCTGTGCAGCGCAAATTTCTTGACTGACTTGTTTGATGACGGGATTGATTAACACTAGGGGAGGATTAGCAGGGTTATCTGGCTCACAGTCAATCACAATTAATTGCTTATGAATACCTACTTGTGGTGCAGCTAGACCAATGCCATCATTGCTGTACATGGTTTGCAGCATTTCCCGCACTAGTTTGCGAATATCATCATCTACTTTCGCTATCCGCTTGGCTGGTTGACGAAGGACGCGATCGCCCAAATAATGTAGTTCTAAGGGTGGATTTTTTAATTTTTTCTTCTCAACAGCAATTTCTGCAGGCATGATCCTTTAACTCTTAGTTTCGGGCTAGGTTGTAATGTAGTTCTAGTTTTTTAATCTTAACAATTCTAGTTGCATAGCTGGGTATCACTACAATTAATTACCGGGAGCATCCCCATTTTGCAAAAATATAGGGCAGTGGGAGCCGGAAAGCTCCCTTCATAATACAGCGATTTTCAGGTAAATAGACCACACCGTAGGGGTTTAGCACTGCTAAACCCCTACATGAAGATGTGGTTCAAATAGATGAAAACTGCTGTAAAACGCGGGCTTTCCGGCTCGCACTACCAATTTAAACATTTGGGATGCTCTCTTAATTACCTTCCAAAACACACACAATCCGAAAACCAATACTAAAGTTAATATAATTCTTGCCTAGCATAAACTGGAAGCGATAGGCTGAACGACAAAATACTGGATTTACTAACCAAGAACCACCCCTGAGAGGAGAACGTTGGGAATTGCCTCCATCTATCCAGGGTATACCATCAACAGGTGCACCTACATAATTATCATGCCAAGCATCTGCACACCATTCCCAAACATTACCATGCATATCGTATAAACCAAAACCATTGGCAGGAAAATTACCAACAGGTGTAGTTTGTTTGCGATTTTGTCCCTGGGGTCCAGAACCATAGGTATAATGACCATCATAATTGGCTAAATCCGCAGTGATAGCGTCACCGAAGTGAAACGGTGTGGTGGTTCCAGCACGACAGGCATATTCCCATTCTGCTTCACTGGGTAATCTATATTTACGTCCTGTCTTCTGGGATAAACGGGCACAAAATTCCACAGCATCATACCAGGATACTTTCTCTACAGGCAAGCGGTAAGCGGAACTATTCCTTAGGGAATCGCCTGTGAAACTAGAAGGTTTGGCTTTAAGGGGACGCTCTATTTGGGGTAGTTGTGCCACTGCTGACCATTGTGATTGGGTAACTGGGTACTTACCCATGAAAAAATAGGGAAAATCCACTTGATGTTGAGGTTTTTCCTTCTCATATCCTTCATTCTCTGGTGAACCAATCCATGATTTGCTACCAGGAATTGCTACCATTTCTAGGAAAGTATCATTACCCAAGTCTTCAATAAAGCATTGGGTTTCACTTTTTTGTCTGTCAATCCTTTGACCGAAGGAATTAACCGTTATGACCTCAAATTCATATTTATCGGCTTTACTTGGTAAGTACTTACGGTATTCACGAATTTGTTGGTGATTGGGATTAATTGCTAGGGCTTTCTCGTAACTATCAACCGCATCTTTTGGTCGCCCTAACTTAAATAATACCAATGCCCGATGACAGTAAGCATCGGCAAAATTACTCTTGAGACTAATTGCTCGATCAAAATCTGCAATCGCACCCTCATAGTCTTTCTGTCTGGCTCGATACAAACCAGACTTATAGTAAGCATCTGGATTTTCAATCGCTTTATTGATTATTCCCTGGATGGTGGTAAATTTCTGTTCATCTTCTAGTTCTGCGAAACATGCCTTTACTTTTTCAGTATATTTTTGGTCTGCCAATGTCAAAACAGATTCCATAGATTCTATATTGTTACTAGCTTTCCCTGGATATACACCCCGTAGTCTTAGCCAGCAATCAACGGAATAGTCTAGTTGTTGCTTTGCCCAAGATTTATCTGGTAAATATTTGAGACAATTAGCTAATTCCAAGGCAAATTCTGGCATTTGCTCCAGTCTTTCACCTTCAAGAGCTTGAAAAATCTCTGAATATCTAGAAATAATAGTTTGTATAGTTTGCTTATCCAGAACATTGGGGATTAAGTTAGGTAATAACCGGGGTAATTGGGGTGGTACATTACTTGTAATTAAATGATGAATATCAGCGAAACAAGCAGTCACTAGACAGTTACAAACGAGTAGAAACTGAGCAAGGGCTGTCAAGTCCTCTGGTTTTAATTTATATCGTCGGGGTAACTTCCTAGGGTCAACCCCTAATTGTCGTATTTTATCTTCTAGTTCGAGAACCTCTAAGTTATAGCTATCCACAGGGTTCATTTCTTGGGGATTTTTCCCAGTTTTTTCTAACAAGTCTTTAACTGTTTTCCATTTACGAGCGCGACTTTTAGCTGATTCATAAACTATTTCTCGAAAAGGAAAGCGGGATAGAATTTGAGCGCAGGAATATTCTTTTTGTCCTATTCCCCAGTAGAAAATACGAAAATTCAGGCAATTATCTTTAATTTCTAAATCTAAAATTACAGTAGGCTCGGATTTCAGCATATTAAATATTGTCTGGATACTAGAAATACCTCGATAGCGTCTTCTATGCCATCCAGCTTTCACCAGCTCTACTGCTTTTGTATAACTATTTGATGAGTAATGCTGCTCAAAGAATTTTTCCAGTTCCTCTACTAAATATTGGTCAATCTTGGGAGAATTTTTAGCTGCTTTCCCAAATTGCTCCCAGTCTAGCTGTGGAGGTATAGAAATAATTCGTAGGGGAACGTAACTATTTCTTGGTTCTGAATTGAGAATTAAACCAGGAACAAGTTTTAGAGGCCAGTTTGGTAATAACTGATAAGCATCCAATGAAGTTAAAACTGCTTGCCGTTGTTTAGCCGCTGTTTGTAATATTTTATTACGTTTGTAAGATAAAAGTGACTTTTGCAGGAGTTGTTGCTGTTTAAATTTATCTAATTGAAATTCCTTTTGATTATTCTTTCGTAAATCTTGCAGTTGAGTGTGGAATCTTTGCTGTATTTCATCTCCATCCTGATTGTCTTGGGTTTTAATACAGTCATGAGCAAAACTAAAAGCTCCAGCTATCAAGCTGTCTACAACTTTGACCACAACCTTGCCCACTAAAAGTGAAGGTACCATTTTTGCTTGATTACTAGGAGATAAAGATGACATACCAATCACTGTGTTCTGCAAATTTAGTAACATTGATGCACCACTACTTTTTCCAAGATATGCAGAATCACCCTCAATGGCAATATTTTTACACTCGTAAATATACGGATTATTCTGTAAAATCTTTTCTAGTAACAATAGAAATAGTTGTTCTCAAATTGGTGACATACTCCCGTGAGGGAGTGATGGAGTGTAGACGCATAGCGTCTACAGTTGTGGGAATACCGAATGTAAATTTGAGATGTCTCTATCCAGTTTTCCTCCCTTCCTTCCCTAGGTTTAAGTTAGCCCCTCACAAGAAAATCTCACAACCAAGGATCTGAAAATGCTTTGTGAATAACTCCTCAAGTTAGCACGCAATACGCACCTACAAGGGTGCTTCTTAACTATTTTCAAGTTAGTCTCTCATGAACTTTTGTACATAACCAAGGATGAAAATACCTGTTACCTGTTGCCTGTTGCCTGTTGCCTGTTGCCTATTTTCAAGCTAGTCCCCACGGGAAAATCCCACAACCAAGCCATGAAAATATATCTCAAGTGCGGCTCTCACCACTAAGCTGTCAACCGTCAACTAACAACTAACAACTAACAAC
>JAAUYD010207928.1_pt1 | contig 19580 bp, 18 predicted proteins | sample 7278101 | NCBI WGS metagenome assembly JAAUYD01 (sample SAMN14350128, study PRJNA611818) | marine sediment metagenome | isolation source: surface marine sediment (0.6m) | place: French Polynesia: Moorea | collected 2018-08
GCGCCGGCCGCGCGCGGGAAGGAGCCCAGGATGCGGTTCGAGTTGGCTCGGCCCGAGGCCTCGTCGTAGGCGGCCTGCACCGCCGCCTCGCTGCGATGGCCCTCGATCTCGAGGAAGAAGACGTACTCCCAGGGCCGGCCCTTGAGGGGGCGGGCCTGGATGCTGGTGAGGTTCACGCCGTGCTTGGCGAAGGGCTCGAGGAGCCCGTAGAGCGCGCCCGACTGGCCCTTGCGCACGGTGAAGGCCACGACGGTCAGATCGTTGCCGCTGGCGGCCGGGGCCTCGCCGCCCACGACCACGAAGCGCGTGGTGTTGTCGCGGCGGTCCTCGATCGAGCGGGCGAGGAGCGTGAGGCCCGCGAGCTCGCCCACCAGGCTTCCGCCGACCGCCGCCACGCCGGGCTGCTCCTGCGCCATGCTCGCGGCCGCCGCCGTGCTCGAGACCTCGACGCGTTCCACGCCGGGGAGGTTGCGGTCGAGCCAGTTGCGCGACTGGGCCAGGGGCTGCGGATGCGACGCCACCCGCTGCACGCGCGACAGGTCCCCGTCCGCGCTGAAGAGGTGGAGCGAGATGCGCAGCAACGCCTCGCCGCACAGCTCGAGCTCGCAATCGAGCAGCGCATCGAGCGCCTGGGTCACCACGCCTTCGGTCGTGTTCTCGACGGGCACGATGCCGTGATCGGCCTCGCCGCGCTCCACCGCCGAGAGGACCTCGGGGATGGTTCCGACCGGAACGAAGTCGGCCTGGGTGCCGAACGTCTCGTGGCCGGCAAGATGGGAGAAGGTGCCGGGCGGGCCCAGGTAGGCGATGCGCAGCCGCGTCTCGAGGGAGCGCGTGCCCGAGATGATCTCGCGGAACACCGGCGCGATCGCACCGTTGGGGAACGGGCCGGGATTCTCCGCCGCGAGCGCCGCCACGAGATCGCGCTCCCGAGCCGCGCGGTAGACGCTGGTCGCGGCGCGCTGCTTCAGCTCGCCGACCTCCTGGACCAGGCGGGCCCGACGGTTGAGCTCGTCCAGGATGCGGCGATCCACTGCGTCGATCTCACAGCGCAGCGCCTCGAGACCCGCCTCGGCGTCGGGAGTCGGGGGCGTCTTGCTCTTGGATCGAGGCTCGTTCATCGGATCGGTGTGGATTCCTGGATGGCTCGGCACGCCAAGGCGACCGCACTGGGCCGGCGGGTCGACCGCGCTTTCGATCGCGCGTTGGATCGCTGGCTTTGTCGCTCGAGCGTCCCGACGAATCGGCGGCGGCCCGGGCGATGCGTGTTCGGCCCCTCGGCCCGTGGGTTTCGGTTGATGGTTCGGAGGATCGGCGCGACTTCTGCAACGCTGCGGTGACGCCGAGACCGGCGCGGTGCCACAGCGGCGCGTTCGGTCCGAGAGAACCCAGTCGCGCTAACCCCTCGAAATTGCAGGGGCAACATATCGGAGCGCGAACGGGTGGTCAAACCCGTTCTGGCGGAAAGCCCCACTCTTCCGCGGGGTTACCGCAGCCGACGCTCAATCGGGTGGATCCTCGCCACCCGCGGGGCCTGGAGGCGATCGGACGACTCCTGAGGGCCGTTCTGCTGCCGCCAGATCCACCCACCGGGCTTCAAGCGACCCCTCCGAACGGACGATGAAGGCCCCGCAGAGTGCCGTCCATGAGTGCCGCCACCCCCGTCAAGAAGCCCCCCCTCCACAGCGTCGCCACGCGCGTGATCCTGGTGGTGTTCCTGGCGACCTTCCTGACGGCTGCGGTGGTGAGCGGACTGGCCGTCGAGTCGACCTACGGCTTCCTGCGCAGCGAGCTCGACCAGCGGCTCCCGGACGAGGCCCACGCCGTCGCCGCCCGCGTGCTGGAAGTGAAGCAGGCCCTGGCCGCCCAGACGGAACGGCTGGTGGCCGAGCTCCCCGCCACGGCGACCCCCGCCGACCTGGCCGGTGCCGTCCGCGAGACCCTCGGAGGCCCCGCCCCGCTGGCGGGCCTGGCGCTCCTCGACGGAGCGGCGCCGCGGGCGCGCAGCGGCTCCCCGGCGCTCCTCGACGCCGTCCTCGCACTCGGCGATCCCGCACAAGGCCTCGTGCTGGCGCAGCACGCGGACGGCAACCCCCTCCTGGCCTGGCGCAGCGACGACCTGCTCGCCGTGCTCTCGCCCGACGCGTACGACACCGCGTGTGAGATCGCCGGCCTGCGCGACGCGCGCACCCTGGTAGTCGAAGCGGGAGGCCGGGTGGTGCTCGGCCCCGGCGCCGGGTCCTCCCGCGACCGCATCGTCCTCGCCAAGGGCGGCAGTGCCAAGGCCGCCGTCTATCCCGACGAGGCCAGCCAGTTCGTCGTCGCCGCCGCCGCCCCCCTCGGCGAATCCGGGCGCTTCGTGCTCGTGGAGCAGCCCTTCCACGTGGCCTTCGCGCCGGTCTTCGCGGTGCTGACCCGGGTGTTCCTGGCCGACCTCGCCATCGTCATGCTCTTCACGCTGCTCTCCTACCGCCTGACCTCCGCCATCGTGCGCCCGATCGAGGCGCTCTCCGAGGGCGCGCGTCGGATCTCGGGAGGCGAGCTCGGCGTCGAGGTTCCGGAGCCGCCCGGCAGCGACGAGATCGCGCTCCTGACCCGCACCTTCAACGACATGACCCGTGAGCTGCGGGCCCAACGCACGGAGATCCACGCGGGCGCCGAGGCCCTGCGCGAGCGCAACGCCGAGCTCCAGCGGGTCAACGAGGTGCTCGAGCAGCTCTCGATCACGGACGGCCTCACCAAGCTCCACAACCACCGCTACTTCCAGGACTTCCTCACCCGCGAGCTCAAGCGCGTGAGCCGCGCCGGGAGCCCCTTGTCGATGCTCCTGATCGACATCGACGACTTCAAGCGCCTGAACGACCGGCTCGGCCATGCGGCCGGCGACAACCTGCTGACCGGCCTGGCCCGCATCCTGAACGACACGACCCGCGCCACGGACCTGGTGGCCCGCTACGGCGGCGAGGAGTTCGTGGTGCTGGCGCCGAACACGACCCTCGACGGGGCGACGCTGATCGCCGAGAAGATCCGCACGGGCGTCGCCGAGTCGTCCTTCATCCTCGACGACTCCATGCAGCTCACGAAGATGACGGTCTCGATCGGCGTGGCGCTCTACCGCGGCAACCGCAAGACCTTCTTCCGCGCGGCCGACGAGGCCCTCTACCGCGCCAAGGCCGAGGGCAAGAACTGCGTGGTCAGCGAGCCGCCCGAGGGGACGCCCGAGCTGGACGATTCCGGCGCCCACGCTTGAGCCCGACTTGAGCCCGATGGCGGCCCGTGCGAGTCTCGCGGGCCGTGACACGGGTGCTGGGACTGACGGGCGGGATCGGAACGGGCAAGAGCACGGTCGCCCGGATGTTCGCGGAGCTCGGGGCCGTCGTGCTCGACGCCGACGCCATCGTGCACGAGCTGCAGGCGCCGGGACAGCCCATGCTCGACGCCATCGCCGAGGCGTTCGGCCCGGAGCTGATCGACGCGGACGGCGCGCTCGACCGCGAGGCGCTCGGCGAGCGCGTGTTCTCCGACGAAGACGCCCGCAAGCGGCTGAACGCGATCGTCCACCCGGCCGTCGGAGCCGAGATGGCCCGCCGGCTGGCCGCCGCCCGGGAGGCCGGCGTCCCGCTCGTGCTCCTCGACATCCCGCTGCTGCTCGAGACCCGATCGAAGGGCGGCAGCGGGGCGATGGTGGAGGCCGTGATCGTGGTCTACGCGCCGCCCGAGGCCCAGATCGAGCGCCAGCGGATCCGCGACGGGCGCGATCGCGAGGCCGCCCTCGAGCGCATGCGCGCCCAGCTCCCGATCGACGAGAAGCGCGAGATGGCCGACCACGTGATCGACAACTCGGGATCTCTCGAGGAGACCGAGGCCCAGGTCCGGGCGGTCTTCGCGGAGCTCTCCGGCGCAGCAGGCTGAGCGTCTAGCGCAGGACGTCCTTCATCTCGGCGACGAAGCGCGCCACGTCGTCCACGATCGCCGCCCGATCCGGAGCCGCCTCGATGCGGTCGACGATGGCGCTCCCGACCACCACGCCGTCGGCGTAGCTCCCCACCTGTCGCGCCTGCTCGGGGGTGGAGATGCCGAAGCCCACGCAGACGGGCACCTTCGCGTCGGCGCGGATCCGGCGCACCGACTCCTCGAGGCCCGCGGCGAGCTCGGCGCGGGCGCTCGTCACGCCGGTGAGCGAGACGTAGTAGAGGAAGCCGCGGGTCTGCTCGCAGAGCTGGGCCATGCGCTCGGGAGTGGTCGTCGGCGCGGCGAGCAGGATGCCGTCGACGCCGTGCTCCTCGAGGGCCGAGTAGAGGGCGTGGCCTTCCTCGGGCGGGAGATCCGGGACGATCACGCCATCGACGCCCACCTCGGCCGCCGCGCGAGCGAAGCCCTGCTCGCCCATGGCGAGGTACGGATTCGCGTAGCCCATCAGCACCAGCGCCGCGTCCGTCTCGTCGCGCAGCCGGCGCACGCTCTCGAGCACCCGCCGGAGGCTCACGCCGCCCGCCAGGGCGCGCTCGCTCGCGCGCTGGATCGTCGGCCCGTCGGCCGTCGGGTCGGAGAAGGGGACGCCGATCTCGATGATGTCCGCGCCGGCGCGGTCCATCGCCAGCACCAGCGCCTCGGTGGTCTCGAGGTCGGGGTCGCCCGCCGTCACGAAGGGCACGAAGGCCCGCTCCCCGGCCGCGCGCAGCCGGTCGAACGCGTCCCCGATGCGTCCCATCAGTGACCGGCGCTCCCCTTGCCCGCGAGCAGCTCGCGTACCTGGGGAGCGTCCTTGTCCCCTCTCCCGGAGAGGTTCATCACGATGATCGCGTCCTTCGAGAGGGTCGGCGCGAGGCGACGGACCTCGGCCACCGCGTGGGCCGTCTCGAGGGCGGGCACGATGCCCTCGGTGCGGGAGAGGTACTGGAACGAGTCGAGGGCCTCGGCGTCGGTGGCCGAGACGTAGCGCGCCCGGCCGATGTCGCGCAGGTACGCGTGCTCCGGACCCACGCCGGGGTAGTCGAGGCCGGCCGAGACACTGTGCGCCGGCAGGATCTGACCGTCGTCGTCCGAGAGGACGATGGTGCGCTGCCCGTGCAGGATCCCCTTCACGCCGCTCCCGAGCGTCGCCCCGTGGCGCGGCGTGTTGAGCCCCTCGCCGGCCGGCTCGACGCCCACCATCTCGACGCCCTCGTCGTCGCAGAAGGGATGGAAGAGGCCCATTGCGTTGGAGCCGCCGCCCACGCACGCGACCAGCACGTCGGGGAGGCGCCCCTCGGCGGCCAGGATCTGCTCACGCGCCTCGAGGCCGATCACGCGCTGGAAGTCGCGAACCAGGGTCGGGTACGGGTGCGGCCCCATCACGCTGCCGATGCAGTAGTAGGTGGAGTTCACGTTCGTGACCCAGTCGCGCATCGCCTCGTTGATGGCGTCCTTCAGGGTGCGCGAGCCGCAGGTCACCGGATGCACGGTGGCCCCCAGGAGCTCCATCTTGAAGACGTTGAGCGCCTGGCGCTGAACGTCCTCCTCGCCCATGAACACCTCGCACTCGAGGCCCAGGAGCGCGCAGGCCGTGGCCGTGGCGACGCCGTGCTGGCCGGCGCCCGTCTCGGCGATGACCCGGGGCTTGCCCATGTGGCGCGCCAGCAGCGCCTGACCCAGCACGTTGTTGATCTTGTGCGCGCCGGTGTGGACCAGGTCCTCGCGCTTGAGATAGACCTTCGCTCCGCCGAGGTCGCGCGTCGTGCGCTCGGCGAAGTAGAGGGGCGAGGGCCGCCCGGCGTAGTTGCGCAGCAGGTGGTCCAGCTCGTCGCGGAACGCCTGGCTCCCGGTGATGCGCGGGACCGCCTCCTCGAGCTCGTCGAGGGCCGCGACCAGGGTCTCGGGCACGTAGCGCCCGCCGTACTCTCCGAACGTGCCGCGAACGGCGCCGGTGCTCACGCCCCGCCGCCTTCCGCGGCCCGCACCGCCTTCACGAACGCCGCCATCTTCGCCGGATCCTTTCGGTGATCGGACCCCTCGACACCCGTCGCCACGTCGACGCCCCAGGGTGGGAGGTCTCCCAGCCCGTCCAGGGCCTCCCCGACATTATCCGGATTCAGCCCGCCGGCCAGGATCACGTCCCAGCCCTCGGCGATCAGCTCGGCGGCCTCGCTCCAGTTCCAGGCCGCGCCCTGCCCGCCTCCGTGGGTCGGGTTGTCGAGCAGCAGCAGGGCGCCCGGGTACTTCTCCATCGCCTCGCGGTCCGCGCCCCGCAGCGCCTTGATCACGGGGTAGTCCACCAGCTCGACGTCCTCCTCGGACTCGCTGCCGTGGAACTGGATGCGCTCGAGATCGATGCGCCGGGTCACGCGCTCGATCTCGTGCCACGGGGCGTCCTGGAAGACCGCCACCCGCTCGACCTCGGTGTCGGCCAGCCGCTCCGCGATCTCCTCGGCCACGGCCAGGCTGAGGCAGCGCGGCGAGGAGGGCACGAAGTTCAGGCCCACCAGGTCGGCGCCGGCATCGGCTGCTGCCGCCGCGGCATCGGCCGACAGGACGCCACAGACCTTGATCCGAACGCTCACCTTGGACCCCTCTACCGATCTCGGGCTACGGCGATGCGGCGGCCCGATCGTTGGGCCGCGGCTCCCGGAGCGTGCGAAGCGCGAGCTCCACGTCGGGCTCCCGCATCAGCGATTCTCCCACGAGAAAGGCCGAAGCGCCCGCCGCGGTCAGACGCTCCACGTGCTCGGGCTCGAAGATACCGCTCTCGGAGACGAGCACGGCACCCTCGGGCGAGAGGGGCGCCAGTCGCTCGGTCGTGGCGAGGTCGGTGGTGAACTGGCGGAGATCCCGGTTGTTGATCCCGACGAGGTCGGCACCCAGGGCGCGAGCCCGCTCCATCTCGGCCTCGTCGTGGACCTCCACGAGGACGTCGAGCCCGAGATCGCGCGCGTGCTCGTACAGCGAGGAGAGCAGCTCCCCCGACAGGGCGGAGACGATCAGCAGCGCCGCATCGGCGCCGGCCGCCCGGGCCTCGTCCAGCTGGTAGGGATCCACCACGAAGTCCTTGCGCAGCAGCGGGAGCGGCGTCGCCTCGCGGATCGCCGGCAGGAAGTCGAGATGCCCGCCGAAGTAGAACTCGTCGGTCAGCACCGAGAGCGCGGCCGCCCCGCCCCGCGTGTAGGCCCGCGCGATCTCGATCGGGTCGAAGTCGGCGCGGATCAGCCCCTTGCTGGGAGAGCGCCGCTTCACCTCGGCGATCACGCGGGGAGCGGTGCCCGCCACGAGCGCGGCCCGGAAGCCGCGCGGCGGCGGGGCCGCTTCGGCGCGGGCCCGGACCGACTCGGGCGATCGCTCGCGCCGTGCCGCGGCCACCTCGTCGCGCTTCCGCGAGAGGATCTCGTCGAGGATCGTCACGACGCCGCCGCCGTCGTCGCTCGGGCCAGCGCCTCGAGACGGTCAGCCGCCGCGCCCGACTGAAGGCTCTCCCGCGCGCGGGCGACGCCGCTCGCGAGATCGGGCGCCGCGCCGGCCGCAACCAGTGCGGCCCCGGCATTGGCGAGGACGATGTCCGTTCGCGGCCCGGTCTCGCCGGACAGGATGGCGCGGGCGATCGCGGCGTTCTCGGCGGGGTCTCCCCCCGCGAGCGCCTCGGCGGGGCATCGTTCGAGCGCGAGGTCCTCGGGCCGGATCTCGAAGCGGCGCACGGCGCCGTCCTCGAGGAGGGCCGCCTGGGTGGTCGTCGTGAGGGTCACCTCGTCGAGCCCGTCGTCTCCGTGGACGACCAGCGCGCGCTCGCTCCCGAGCTCCGCCAGCACCTCCGCCATGGGCTGCACGAGATCCGCCGAGAACACGCCGATCAGCTGCCGGCGCGCTCCGACGGGATTCAGCAGGGGACCCATGCAGTTCATCACCGTCCGGAAGCCGAGCTCCGAGCGCACCGGCGCCACGTGCCGGAAGGCCGGGTGCGCGACCCGGGCGAAGAAGAACGCGATGCCCTCCTGCGCGAGGATCGCGGCCGACTGCGCCACGGGGATCTCCACCTGCACGCCGAGCTCCTCGAGCACGTCGGCGCTCCCCGAGCGGCTGCTCGCCGCGCGATTGCCGTGCTTGGCCACGGGCACCCCGGCGCCCGACACCACCAGCGCCGCCAGGGTCGAGATGTTGAAGGTGCCCGAGGCGTCGCCCCCGGTCCCGCACGTGTCCACGGTGCCCGGATCCGGCAGCGGCGCCGTCTCGGCATGGCGGCGCAGGGCGCGCGCGATGGCCGCCATCTCCGAGACGCTCTCGCCCTTGGTGCGCAGGGCGACCAGGAGTGCCGCGATCCCGACGGGCGAGGCCTTGCCGGCCATGATCTCGTCGAACGCCGACTCGCAGAGCGACGCCTCGACCTCGCCTCCGGAGACCGCGATGCGCGTGGCTTCGGCGAGGCTCATGCCGCGGCCCGGGTGCAGCGCGAGAGGAAGTTCGCGAGCAGCGACTTCCCCTCTCCCGTGAGGATCGACTCGGGATGGAACTGGACGCCTTCGATGGGGTGCTCACGATGGCGAACACCCATGATCTCGCCGTCGTCGGTCCGCGCGGTCACCTCGAGGACGTCGGGACAGCTCGACGGCTCGATCACCAGGCTGTGATAGCGGGTGGCCTCCATGGGATCCGGAAGGCCCGCGAAGACCCCGCCGCCCTGGTGGTGGATGGCCGAGGTCTTGCCGTGCATGATCGAGCGCGCGCGCACGATGCGCCCCCCGTACAGGTGCCCGATGGCCTGGTGCCCGAGGCAGACGCCGAGCACCGGCGTGCCCCGCTCCCCGAAGGCACCGACCGCCTCCACCGAGAGGCCGGCGTGCTCGGGTCGACCGGGCCCGGGCGAGACCACCACGCCGTCCGGCCTTCGCGAGAGCAGGTCGGCCAGCGGTACCACGTCGTTGCGCACCACGTCGACGTCCGCGCCGAGCTCACCGAGATACTGGACGAGGTTGTATGTGAACGAGTCGTAGTTGTCGATCATCAGCACGCGCGGAGCGGTCATCTCAGTCCACTCCCTCGCGCGCCCGGTCGATGGCCTCGATCAGTGCGCCCGCCTTGTTTCCGCACTCCTTGTGCTCGAGCTCGGGGATCGAGTCGGCCACGATCCCCGCGCCGGCCTGGAGCACGACGCGATCCGCCTTTGCGAGCATGGTCCGGATCGTGATGGCGAAGTCCATGTTGCCGGAATAGTCGACGTAGCCCACGCAGCCGCCGAAGAAGCCTCGCCGCACCGTCTCGAGCTCGTCGATGATCTCCATCGCCCGCACCTTGGGAGCACCCGAGAGCGTCCCGGCCGGGAAGCAGGCCCGCAGCAGGTCGAGCCAGTCGCGGCCCTCGACGAGGCGCCCCTGGACGTTGGAGACGATGTGCATGACGTGGGAGTAGCGCTCGATGAGCGCGTAGTCCGTGACCTCCACACTTCCGATCCGGGCCACCCGACCCACGTCGTTGCGGCCCAGGTCGACCAGCATGACGTGCTCGGCGCGCTCCTTGGGATCGGCCAGGAGCTCGCGCTCCATGAAGAGGTCGTCCTCGGGGTCGCGCCCGCGCCGCCGCGTGCCTGCAATGGGCCGCAGATCGATCTGCCCGTCCTCGAGGCGCACGAGGATCTCCGGCGAGGAGCCGATCAGCACCGGCCCCTCCATGCGCATGAAGAAGAGATAGGGGCTCGGATTCACGTGGCGCAGGTGGCGGTAGAGCAGGAAGGGCTCGACCTGGAGCGGCACCTCGTAGCGCTGGGACAGCACCACCTGGAAGATGTCGCCGGCCTCGACGTACTCGATCGCCTTCTTCACGGCGCCTAGGTAGTCGTCCTTCTCCATGCTGCGCCGCACGTCCATGGGCGCGCGGACGCTCGGGCGCCGGGGCTCGGCGGGCAGCGGTGCCCGCAGCCGGTCCACCACGGCATCGAGCGCCAGGATCGCCTCGGCGTAGCGCTCGGCCGGGTCGTCGTCCGGGCCGACCTCGGCGTGCACGATGATCTGGGCGGTGTGCCGGATGTTGTCGTAGACCACGACGGTCTCCGGAAACACGAACCAGAGGTCGGGCAGGCCGAGCTCGTCGGGATTTTCGTCGGGCACGTCCTCGACGAAGCGCACCCAGTCCCAGCCCACCATGCCCACGGCCCCGCCGGTGAAGCGGGGCAGGCCCGGCAGCGTCGCCGCGTCGTACCCGGCCATGTGCTGGCGCAGCAGGTCCAGGGGGTCGCCCGGCGCCTCGAGGGTCTCGGTCTCCCCGTTTCGCGTCCACTCGACCCGCGAGCCGTGGGCGCGGAAGATCGCCCGCGCCCCGGAGCCGATGAAGCTGTAGCGGGCCCACTTCTCGCCGCCTTCCACGGACTCGAAGAGGAAGGCCGTCCGCTCGTCGTCCATGCGGCGAAAGAGCGAGAGCGGGGTGTCGAGATCCGCGAGGATCTCGCGGACCACCGGGATCCAGTTCGATCCGGCGGAGAGCTTGACGAACTCTTCGGCTGAGGGACGCAGCACGGTGCGGGTCCATCCCCTGGAATCCATGCCCCGGAAGGCAGGAGGCGCGAGTGGCGGGAGGCGAAGCCGGGGCCGCCCGGAACGCCGGCGAGCCGGCCCCGAGGCGAAAAACCCTTCAGGCTTCGCGTGTTATCAAAGGGTACCTGCCCCCGCAAGGCAAGCACGCGAAGCCGGAGGGCGCGGATCCCGGATGGCCGGGGCTTCCTCCGCCCTAGTCGAAGAGGTTGTCGGCGCGGCGGGTGCGGCGCTGCTCGCCCACGAAGGGCCGGACCGTGTCCTTGGAGAGACCGAAGAAGCGGTATTGGAAGGTGGGAGTCAGGCCCCGCGCCCGGTTGTCGGAGACGGCAACGCCCAGCGCCCAACAGTAGCAGCGCGAGAGGTACTCGACGCCGATCTGGTTGGCGATCACCAGGGATTGCTCGAAGGAGTAGGCGATCCGGTAGGTGATGCCGATGTGGCGGGTGATGGCGATGCGGGTGTTCAGGCTGAACTGGTTGACCCGCAGGAAGCCGTCTTCGAAGTCGTCGAAGCGCTCGTCGTCGAACCCGAAGTTCTCGAAGAAGCGCGGCACGTTCTCGACGAAGCGGTAGGTGATGCGGAAGTCGTGACCGTCGAGGCTGGCCCAGCCGAACTCGAAGAGCGCCTCGTTCAGCTGCAGCTCGTCGAGATCGAAGCCCAGGTGGAAGCGCGTGCGGAAGTTGTACCGCTCGTTGGTGAGGAAGAAGGGGAACAGCTGGCCCTCGAAGTAGAGCGCGCGGAGGCTGTCCTCCTCGAAGTCGTTGTAGAAGCCCGCTCCGAACTCGGCGAGGAGGCGGTTGCCGCCCGAGATGCCCTCCTCGTCCAGCACGCCCGGCAGGTAGATGGCATTGCGCACGCCGAGCGTGATGCCGTTGACGCCCTCGGCCCGATCCGACGGGTCGCGCACGATGTTCACGGGGTCGAAGAGCCGCAGCCGCTGGTTCTGCACGAAGGGACGCGGAATGAAGAGCGGGTCGTCGCTGCTCGAGTCCTCGGTCAGGACCGTGTACTTGAAGTAGGGCTCGACGACGTGGCGCAGCGCGCCGAACCACGGAACGTCGAGGCGGCGAGCCAGCTGCGTGCGGACGTCGATGTTGGCGTGGAAGAGGTTCCGGATCGTGGTGCTCTGGTTGTCCGTCGAGTAGAGGAACGCCATCCAGCCGAACTCGGGCAGGATCTCGACGGCGTCGGCCACTCGGAAGGGCAGCAGGATTCGCGGATTGAGGACGATGCGATGGCCGCGGTCGGCGAGGGGCTCGCCCTCCTGGAACTGCCCGTCCCCTTCGAACCCGAGCGGGAAGTTGTCCTGGCTGCCGTCGGGGTCGAGCAGCGGCCCCATGACGTCGGGGTCCATCATGTCGAAGCCGGCCAGCAGATCGTCGGCGGTCACGATCGTCCCGTCGCGCAGCTCGACGGTCCCGTCCAGCCCGACGATGTTGCCGTCGGCGTTCCGCTCCCGGCCGTCCGGCAGGCCGTCGATGCCGACGTCCAGGAAGGCGTCGTTGTCGAGGCCGAGCTGCTCGGCCTCGGGCAGCGCGTCGAGGGCCTCGTCGATGGCCCAGAAGTGCGTGTAGCGGACGTCCAGAGCACCGAGGACGTTCTCGAGCGGGCCTACCTGCACCGGCCGGCTCGAGAGCATCAGGTTGGGCATGCGGTGGACCAGCACGTCGTCCCGATCCAGGTCGTCCGGAGCCGAGAGGTCGTCCGCGTAGTCGATCGTCGCCGTGAAGCCGTAGCGGTCCATGGGCCCGAAGCGGTTCTCGACGAAGGTGGTCGACTCGAGGAAGCGGTCGGTCCGGAAGCGCTCGAAGTCGCGGAAGTCGAAGGGGTAGTTGTTGTCCGAGGCGAAGCGCGAGTCGACCTTCCAGACGAAGCCGGCCGGCAGGTGCTGCTCGTGGATCCACTCGATGCCCCAGCGGTTCTTGCTGAAGGGCGTCGAGGGGTTGTCCTCGTCGATCTCGTCGTCGCTGATGAAGCTGCCGAAGAGCGAGCCGCCCGAGCGCAGCCCGAAGACGTACTCGCCGAGGGCCTCGGGCTTGAAGCCGCGCGTGCCCAGGTACTTGGGCTCCACCGTGAGGTTGATCTGCTCGTGGGCCGCCCAGAAGAACGGCAGGCCGACGATGAAGCCGGTGCGGCTCGAGGGCGGCTGGATCGTCGGGAAGAGGAAGCCCGTCTGGCGGTCCTGCCCGAGCGGGTAGCGGAGCCACGGGGTCCAGAGGGCCGGAACCTCGAGGATGTCGAGCTTCGTGTTGCGGGTGGTGGCGTAGCCCTCGACGTCGATGTCCGCCGTCTCCGAGCGCAGCTGCCAGGGGATGCGCTCGCCGTCGGGGCAGTTGCACGTGGTGAAGACCGCGTCGTCGAAGAGGTAGCGCTGGGTCTCCACGCGCTTGATGCGGCTTCCCGCCATCTGGAAGTCGGCGTCGGGTCCGCCGAGCTTGCCCTCGTAGATGATGCCGCTGAGCTCGTCGAGCTCGAAGTGGAGCGACTCGGCCGCGAGCCGGTCCTCTCCCTCCTCGATGGTGACGTTGCCCGTCGCCACGCCCTGGCGGGTGCGATTGCTGAACACCACCCAGTCGGCCAGGATCGACGTCTCGCCCTTCTGGATGCGGACGTTGCCGCGCATCACGTAGACGGCCCGGTCGGTCTCGAACTCGACGGAGTCCGCGCGGATGTCGAGCTGCTCGGTGGCCGCCTCGGCCGCTGCTTCGGCGATGGCCTCGGCGCCGGGCTCCTGCGCGAGAGCGGGTACGCCGACACAGGCGAGTGCGAGCAGCAGCACGGCGGCCAGCCAGGGGCGCTCCGGCCGGTGCTCTTCCGGCCGGCGTGCGTGCCGGTGACGCCCTCCCCCAGCCCGTGCGCCGTGCGCCTCGGGACGAGGTCGGATCATCAGGGTCCGCATCTGCGAGAGCGGCGCCTGCAAATTCCCCCACGACCGGCCCCTCCGCCGGCTCCTGGGCGCGGACGCTACCGAAAGGCGGCTCGCTCGCCCAGACTGGACGGCGGATTCGCGCGGGGAAAATCGCGGACAAATCGGGGGCCTGGAGCGGCGGTTGCAGGCGGCCACCGGCGGCTGCGTGGCGCGAAGGCGCCGCGACCGGCGGCTGCGCCGCGCGACGGGGTGGCGGCTGCGCCGCCCGACGGGGTGGCGACGCCCGGGTGGGCTCAGTCCGCGGGATCGAGCGCCGACGAGAGCGCCTCGAGGTCCGGAACCTGGATCGAGTCGTCGATCAGCTTGACCAGGCGGCGGTCGAGGAGCTGGCCCAGGGCCCGGTAGGCCTCGAGCATGGAGAGCCCGGCCTTCTGGGCGAGCTCGCGGAGGCTCGTGTCGTAGCCCGCCACGCCCTCGTCGCCGGCTCCCGGCTGGGCGCTGCGCAGGATGACCCGGACGACGGGCCGCAGCAGGTCTTCGGCCCCGAGGGCCGAGAGCCGCTGCTCCAGGTCGATCGCTCGCGCCGCCAGCCGCTGGATCACGCGGATCGCGATCTCGGGCTGCTCGACGCACATGCCCTCGAAGGTCACCGGGTCGATCTCGAGCAGCCGGACGTCGCTTGCGGCCTCGGCGCGCTGGGTGCGCGGACGGCCGAGCAGGACGCCCATCTCGCCGAAGAGCTCTCCCGGCCCGAGCCGGGCCACGAGCTTGCGGCCGCCGGCGTGGGCGCGGCTCATGTCCATCTGCCCGGCCTGGATCACGTAGAGGCGATCGCCCCGCTCGCCCTCGTCGTACAGGACGTCTCCGGGCCGCAGGGTCCGCTCGTAGCTTCGCTGGACCCGGAACTGGGTGTCCTCGATTCGGGCAGAGCTCGACACGGAGACCGGATCGGCCGTCCGCGAGCCTTTCTTGAGGGCCCTTGAGGCCCCGGGAGACGGCCCTCAGGCCCCCTCGCGGGCCTCGGCCACGGCGGCCTCGAGGGCCTCGGCATCGACGAGCCCCACGTGGGAGTAGGAGATCGTGCCGTCGGGGCGCACCACGAAGAGCGCCGGGAAGCCCAGGGCTCCGTAGCGCCGGGCCAGGTCGGCATCGCCGAGGAGGACCGGGTAGGACACCTCGTGCTCGTCCGCGAAGGCCCCCACTACGTCCTCCCCCGCCGTGTCCACCGACACGCCCAGGACCACCGCCTCGCCCTCGTGGGCGCTCTGGAAGGCGTTCAGGATCGGGATCTGATGCACGCAGGGGGCACACCAGGTGGCCCAGAAATCGACCACCACGGTCTTGCCCCGCAGCGAGGCGAGATCCATCTCGCCGCCGCCGAGCACCGGCAACGTGAAGTCCGGCGCGATGCGCACGCTCTCGGCGCCCGGCTCACCGGTGCCGCACGAGAGGCTCGGCAGGAGGACCAGCGCGAGACCGGCCAGAACCAAGGGCCCGAACGTCCGCTGCCCGCGGCGGCGCGCTAGAGGAGCCACGACTCGGCCTTCTCGACGACCGTGTTCAGGAAGCCGAAGTAGTCGTTCAGCAGCGCCAGCCGGTTGCTCACCACCAGCACGCCGAGCGCGACGAGCAGCCCGCCGGAGACGAGCTCCAGGGTGCGGAAGTGGCGACGCATGCGGCCGAGCGCCCGGAAGAAGAACTCGATGGACCAGCCGGCCAGGAAGAACGGCAGGCCCAGGCCCAGGGAGTAGACGGCGAGCAGCGCCATGCCGGCGCCCACCGTCTCGCGGCTCGCGGCGATGGTGAGGATGCCGCCCAGGATCGGCCCCACGCACGGCGACCAGCCGAAGGCGAAGGCGGCGCCGACGAGATACGTGCCGAGGAAGCCCCGCGGCTCGGCGGCCCCCTGGAAGCGGGTGTCCCGGTAGAGGGCCGGGATCGGCAGCCAGCCCATCAGATGCAGGCCCATCGCGATGATCACGAGCCCCGCGATCTGCACCGCGGAGACCTCGAAGCCACCGATCTCCACGCGCCAGGTCTGCAGCACGTGGCCCACCACCGTCGCCGAGGCCCCGAGCAGGATGAAGATCGTGGAGAAGCCGGCCACGAAGCCGGTGCAGCCGAGCAGGATCCGGCGGCGCAGATCGGGCGAGACGTCGTCCCGCATCTCGTCGACCGAGATGCCGGAGATCAGCGAAAGATAGGCCGGCATCAGCGGCATCACGCAAGGCGAGAGCACCGAGATCAGGCCCGCCCCGAAGGCGGCGCCGAACGTGGCGATGCTGAGCCCTTCCTGCATGAAACCTCGGATGTCGGCCGGGAGGCCGCGTTTCACGGGTTCGGGCCGCTGGCCCGCCCCCGTCCCGGGCCCGAGGGCCCGGACGGGAGCGCATCAGCGGCGACCCGACGGGTGACGCCGCCCCCGAGCCATCCGGGGGGCTGGCGGGCCTAGAAGCCCTCCTGGGACGATCCGTCCCACGTGGACACCTGCTCCTCGCCCCAGCGAGCCCGCTCCTCGGCCTGGCGCTGGGCATCGGTGCGACCGATGAACTCGAGCCGGTCCTTGCGGTCCAGGTGGTCGAGCGTGACGACGTAGTCGCCGCGCAGCGACGAGGCCGCGATGGGCCCGGCCACCTCGGCGTCGCCGCCCGAGAAGAGCCATGCGACGCCCGAGACGAGCGCCCCGCCCGTGGCGTACACGAGCTTGGTGGGCATGTAGAGCAGGTTGGTCCCGACCACGACGAGGCCACGGCCCACCTCGCGGGCGGTTCCCGCGGAGGCCGGAGCCGCCGTTCCCGCGACGAGCAGGCCGGCCACCAAGCCGGCCGCGACGAGGCCCGACAGGCGCGGGTGGCGATTCGAAAGACGACGAAGAACGCTTCGGTTCACTTGGGTTGCACTCCCTCTCACGTGTTTTCGTTCGAGGGCGGCGTGGGGGCGCCGCCTCTCCCCACTCAGCGGAGTGTCTTACTTGGATCCGCAGGGGTCAAGCCCGCGGGGACCGTAGATGAAGGCGGCGGCGGCCGGGGCCCTCGGCAACGCCCTCAGCGCGGCCGTCAGAACTGACGGCGCGTGTCCAACAGCAGGGTGACGGGCCCGTCGTTGCACAGGTGGACCTGCATCTCGGCGCGGAAGCGCCCTTCGACCACGGCCACCCCGGCCGCCCGCGCCGCCTCCACCACCGCGGCCACGAGCGGCTCCGCCTGCTCCGGCGGCGCCGCCTCCGACCACGAGGGGCGGCGTCCCTTGCGCACGTCGCCGAGGAGCGTGAACTGCGACACCACCCCGAGCGTCCCGCCCTGGTCGAGCAGGCTCTGGTTCATGCGCCCCTCGGCGTCGTCGAGGATGCGCAGGTGCACGAGCTTGCGCGCCAGCTCCTCGGCATCGGCGGGCCCGTCGTCCTTCGCCACGCCGACCAGGGCCAGCAGCCCCGCCTGCATGCGTCCGACGATCTCGCCGCCGACCGAGACCTCCGCGTGGGTCACGCGCTGGACCACGGCTCTCACGGACGCTCCCCGGGCTCCGGCTCAGGGCCCATCCTGCTCCACGAAGCGGCCCCGGTACTCGGCCTCCCCCTCGGCGCGGAGCAGCACGAGCTGGCACACGCGAACGCCCGCGTGCAGCTCGAGGGTGCGGCCCGCCACGTTGCTCATCTCGAGCACCTGGCGCCCGCTCATCCCCGGCTGCACGAAGGCCGAGGTGACGTGGATCATGAGCCCGAGGCGCGCGAAGCGGCTGCGCCCCTCGAGGAAGCCGCAGAGGTCGCGCGGCATGCGCACGTGCTCGCGCGTCACGCCGTGGATGGTCGCGCCGGGCAAGAGGTGGAACGCGCCGTCGATGCGGGCGGGCGCCGTGTAGTCGTGGGGCTCGGTGTCCTCGCGCACCGGGATCGGCGTGCTTCCCGGGGAGAACACCCGGATCTCGTCGCCGAGCGTGAGGTCGACCGAGGCGGGGCCGATCTGGTCCTCGGCGAGCGGCGTGATCTCGAGCCGGCCCGTCTGCAGCTCGCGCTGGATCTCGTCGTGGGTCAGGACCGCCATCGGCCGCGCTCATGCATGGGGGCGCGGATGATATCGTTTCGTTCCCCGGCACAAGGGGCCCTGCGGAGGGCTCCCACGGAGGCCTGCCTTGCGACATCCGTTCTTCGACCTGCCCCGGCCGCGGCTCTTCGGACACCGCGGCGCCAGCGGCGAGCTGCCCGAGAACACGCTGCCCGCCTTCGCTCGCGCCCTCGAGCAGGGGGCGACCTTGATCGAGACCGACGTGCACCGCTCGGCCGACGGCCACGTCGTGATCCACCACGACGCCGACCTCGCCCGCACGACGGATGCCTCGGGTCCGATCTGGGAGCGCTCCCTCGACGACCTGCGCCGCCTCGACGCGGGCCACGGCTTCAGCCCCGACGCAGGCCGGACCCATCCCCATCGCGGCGCGGGCTTCCAGATCCCGACCCTGGCCGAGGCCTTCGAGCAGTTCCCGGGAATTCACTTCAACGTCGAGATCAAGGAGAACGACCCGCTCCTGATCGAGGCCACCCTGCAGCTGATCCGTGAGCACGACCGCGCGGGGAAGTGCCTGCTCGCGGCGGGCGAGGACGACACGATGGCCGCCCTGCGCGCCGCGCTCGCGAAGGACGGCCTCGAGACGGCGATGGGCGCGAGCCTGGGAGACATCGTGGGCTTCATCAAGGCGGCCGGACGAGGCGAGCCGCCGCCCCGCGAGCCCATGGCGCTGCAGATCCCCACGCACTTCGGCCCCAACCCCCTCGTCACGCCGGAGCTGCTCGCCTACTGCCATGCCCACGAGGTCGAGGTCCACGTGTGGACGGTCAACGACGAGAGCGAGATGCGCAGGCTGCTCGAGCTCGGCGTCGACGGCGTGATGAGCGACTTCCCGGCCCGGCTGCGCCAGGTGGCCGACGCGCATGGCGTGAGCGACCCGGCCGGAGGGACGGCCTGACGCAGCCCGCGGCGTTCCTGCTCGAGCACGAAGGCGCGCTCCGGGAGGCGGGCGCGCGCGGCCCCATCCTCGACCTCGCCTGCGGCCGCGGCCGCAACACGGCCGCCTGCCGCGACTTCGGTAGCCAGGTGATCGGGCTCGACCGCAACGACGCCGCACTCCGCCTGCTGCCCGAGGGCATCCATCGGGTGCGCGCGGACCTCGAAGCGGAGGCGCGAATCCCCATCGCGACGGGAGCTTGCGCAGCAGTCCTCGTGTTCCGCTTCCTGTTCCGGCCCCTCTCGCCCGAGATCGAGCGGATCCTCCGGCCCGGGGGCATCCTGCTCTACGAGACCTTCACCCGGCTTCAGGGAAAGCTCCCTCATGGGCCCGGAAATCCAGCGTTTTTGCTCGATGAAGGGGAGCTCGGCGGACTCTTCCCGGGCCTGCGGACCGAGGTGCTGCGCGAGGGCCGCGTCGAGGAGGCCGGGCGCCCCTGGGAGACGGCCCGGTTGCTCGCGCGCAAGCCGACCTAGGCGGAGCCCGAAACCCCGCCGTCCGCCGAGTCGAGGCGGGCCAGGGCCCAGCGTGCGTGCTCGGCCAGCACCGGGTCCTCCCCCGCCGCGTGTCGCTCGATGGCGCTCCGCAGTGCCGGCGATCGGCTGTTGCCGGCCGCCACGAGCGCGTTGCGGATCAGGCCGCGGTGCCCTTCCCGACGCAGAGCGGTCCGCCGGGTGGCGGTGCGGTGCGCCTCCGCGTCGAGCTCGAGCAGCCAGGCGAGGGTCGGCGCCCGCCACTCGGGCCGCGCGTCCAGGCGCGCGCGCAGCCCCAGTGGATCGGGCCAGGTGCGGCCCTCGGCCTTGGCCTCGAAGGGACACACGTCCATGCACAGGTCGCAGCCGTGCACCCACGCGCCCTGCCCGGCTCGCAGCGCCTCGGGGATCGCCTCGCGCAGCTCGATCGTCGTGTACGAGAGGCAGCGGCGGGCGTCGAGGACGTACGGCTCCGGGAACGCATCCGTGGGACACACGTCGAGGCAGGCCCGGCAGCGGCCGCAGTGGTCCTCCAGAGGAGCGTCGGGCTCGAGAGCGAGATCGGTCAGGATCGCGCCGAGGAAGAGCCGGGCTCCGAGGCGCGGGTGGATCACGAGCGTGCTCTTCCCGACCCAGCCGAGACCGGCGCGCGCGGCCCAGGCGCGTTCGAGGACGGGCCCGGTGTCCACGTAGCCGCGACTGCGAACCGGCGCGCCCGCGAGGTGCGGCAGCGCCGCCTCGAGCGCGCGCACC
>JAAUYD010064275.1_pt1 | contig 19577 bp, 18 predicted proteins | sample 7278101 | NCBI WGS metagenome assembly JAAUYD01 (sample SAMN14350128, study PRJNA611818) | marine sediment metagenome | isolation source: surface marine sediment (0.6m) | place: French Polynesia: Moorea | collected 2018-08
ACCAGATTGGATAGGATTGGCCACAAAGAAACAAACAATAACCGTTTATGATGATTTAGCTGCGTGTCTGGGTGCTTTGGTGGCGAGTATCTTTTGTTAGACAATCTTCCGCAAATATGATGAGTCATTCCTATCGGTTGTAACCTTTGAACCTCAAGCATAGAAGCTCACAACCTTGAACATAAGCACTTTTTAGGAACACACAAATAATTAGCGAAGAGGCTATTGAAGAGAAGTGATAGCGAAGTTTCGCTTCAAACCGATGAATCGATAAGCAAGATATTCGGTGCTTTCCCGCTCTCCGAGCTATCGGCATTCGGGACAGCTGGCAATTCATGGTGAAGTTAAAAAAATCGAAGGGTGAGTCATCCCCCGCCAATCTCTTGCTTTAGTAAATTACAGAACTTGAAGCATCACTACTTTCAAAATTCTGGTTATCAGATGTAATTTTTATAAATCGGACATTGTCTGAAGTCCCCCAGGCAATATTGAACCGCCTTTGGGATGTCGAGACTGCTCAGTTTCAGGCAGTAGCAATCGGGATCGGGGTTATCCAGGACCGGACAGGTCTCTTCTCTTCCGGGTCCCACCGGTTTCCAGGTAGTGGTGATCGCAGTGTTCAACGTCATTCTCCTATTTCAGTACTATATGCATAACGAACTCCTGCAAGAAAGGTTACAAATTATTTGAAATAGTTTTAGGGGACACGGATGAACGCGGATGACACTGATTTTTTTGTCTTCGACAATACTTCAAAAAAATCACAGATTTTCTGACAATCTGTGGGGATCGGTGTAAGTCCGTGTCCCATTTTCAAATCGCTAAATAAATATAAAAATGCGTAACCTTTTCCCCGCCTGCACGTTTAATAATTAAAGTGTTCGAAAAGTCACTGCTGGGCGCAGAGCGCCGGATTTGATGGTTAACCAAAAAGGAAAAAGGGGGATGAAATGAAGAGAAAAACATTGAAAAAATTGGTGTGTATTTCAGGGTTGTTGTTCATGACCTTTCCGGCCTGGAGTGCGGTCCCGTCGGACTTGCTGCCGTACGACGGCAACTGGAATCCAACACCGGCGGTCGCTGATGCAGAGAATCCCATGCTTGAAGGCGACATGATTCTGGCCAAAAGTGGTGGTGGGTCCGGCGGTGGCTCCGGCGGCGGTTCCGGCAGTGATTCCGATGGTGGCTCCGGCGGCGGTTCCGGCGGTGATTCCGATGGCGGCTCCGGCGGTGGCTCCGGTGGCGGTTCCGGCGGTGATTCCAGTGGCGGCTCCGGCGGTGGCAATGGCGGAGACGGTGGTGGTGACGGCGGCAATGGCGGAGATGGCGGTGGTAACGGCGGCAATGGCGGCTCCGGTGGTGATTCCGGCGGCAATGGAAACTGCAATGGCGGTCACGGTGGCGGCGACGGTGCGCAGGTGCGAAATCGGGAGAGGGAACGGGAACGAACCCGGGCCCACACTCACATCCAGCAATTGCCATCAGAGGAGCCGATTCAGTCCCGCACAAGGACTCGGACTCGGACCCGGATGTCGAACCAGTAACAGACACAGACCCAATCCATGGTAGGCAATGGCAATGCCTAGGGTCAAGATGACAACCATTCCGGTCCGTAATATTAACTGGGCAAAAATAACAAAACAGGGGCACCGCATGCTGCCCCTTTTTATTTTCCTCCCTGGCGGATATCCTTACCTTGGAGACATGGAAAGATTTAGTATGCATTTGGGGCAGGGCGAAAAGACTGAGCATATGAATTATGATGTCGTTCAACATCGCGAGTGTATTGGTATTAACTCTCGCTCTACTTCTGACAACAGTACCTGCTTAGAGTTAGACCGCCATTCATATCGACCCGACGGGCTATGGAAGGGCGATCTCGTCTAATGTGACAGATATCATGAAATGCCAGGTGAATGATTGGTTATTCATGTGCTGATGTGGGAATAACACGAATGTTGTTCCAGGAAAACGGAGGCCTTGTCATACGTTTGGATATTGCAGATGCACATATAAAGCGCAGGATAAAAAATCATCCTGCGCTTTTCAGGCATTTAATATAAGATTACTTTATATTTTTAATTTTAGCCCCGAATACCTCCGATTCGGTTATCGAACTGATATCTGCGTTCGATCGAGCACTACGGGAACATTATCCGCCAGGTCGTACATGCCCATGAAACGGGTAACCAGATCGGTTTTGGTGGTCGCTAGGTCGGCGACAAAAGGGTAGGACAGGGTTTGAAACAACAGCTCCACTGTAATGGTTAACCTTCCTTTGGCACCCGCCACATTTATTTCGTAGGCAACTTGATCCGAGCCCCCGACAAAGTTAGGATCGGTAGAAGCCAGCCCGTAGACTGCAATGTCGTCAGAGGCACTGACTCTGTCGAATCCTGCGGGCAGCAGCCGATTGTCCTTGGCATAGGAATAAGCTCTTAGCAGCGTATAGGTCACGCCACCTTCAAAGGTCAGCATAATCGGCTCGTAGATCTGGACCTGGTCTGGCGAGTCGATGGTGTCGTAGTGCGGCTCCCAACTGGAGGGGTCCTGGTCGGCGGCGTTGCCCTCGATCCGACCATCATTCGTCGGTTTCCCGGACTCGAAGATCGTATTATTGTTGGAATCCGTGACAACCACATGCAGCCAGCTTCGCCGTGAGGGCAGCCCGCTGGGCAGCTTATGGCCGGCAAGGTTTTCAACATCAACCGTCACCGATAGGGTGTCTCCTGCACGTGAGGCTAAAGCCGTCAACCTTGACGTGTCCTGTTCAAGTTGGATCAGTGTCCGGGAGAGGGTATCGTCAAAATGGGCGGCATCGGCCGTAACTCCCAGGTCAACCGCGTTGGTCTTGAGCAGGTTGACCATGTAGCTGTTCCCCCCGACGAAGTGGTGCTGCCAGAATGGAAACCGGGGTGCGAGCCGTCGCGGGCGGTTACTGATTACGACGCCTCCCACGGCCCGCGGCAGGTGGCAGTCCTGGCACGTTTCGGTGAAAACGGCGTGCTCCCACTCCAGGTAGGTGGTCTGCTCGGGAAACTCTGCGTATTCCACCGGATCCGTCCCCGGGATCGGGACGCGGGCCCCGTTTGCATCCAGGACCGGCGTGTACAGCGTGTGGCAGCTGCCGCAGTGCGCCGAGTCTTCGATCTGGACCCCGAAATTGGGGTTGAAGCCGGCGGCCTGCTGCATCGAGTTTCCGAACGGATTCTGATAGGGTCCGAAGATCATCCGGTCTGGAGGAAAAGTCGAAGTGTCGATGACGTATTTGCCGGTGTAGCTGTCCGGCGTGCCCAGTCCATCCGGCTGAACCTGGTGGCAGAGCGTGCAGGATACACCGTCCATCGCCGCCTCGTGAAGGTAATGGGCGGGATCGAGAAATGCCCCCACCCCCAGAACCTCGACCGGCGTCACGTCTGTATCCGCCTGGTAGCGTGCCATGCCCATATGGCACCGGCTGCATTTATCTTCGATTATCTCCTTCACATGGGGATTTCGATTGACTTCCGAGCTGATTTTGGCCTGCCAGAGAGGATCTTTGGCGGCATTGGCCATCATGGTGGATCGCCAGTGCGCATCGTTTGACACATCATTGAAAGCCTCGTCAGTCAGGCCGCTGTGACACATGGCGCAGATGCCGGAACCCGAAAAATCATCGGTTTCAAATGTGGTCAGGGTCGTCTGCGCCACCCCTCCACCGGGACCGGGACCGGCACCCGGTCCGAATTGCTGGGCAAATAAAAGGTCCGACATCTGGAAAAATGTTGCAATGGTAACCGTCAGTATCAAGTACCTGAAATAATTTAAGCGCATTTTAACTCCCCTCTAAAGTAGATTGAAATGGTTGGAAAACAGTAAGGCTTCTGGAGGCTTCCAGGAGTAAAAACGTATGATGAGGTGAAAGGTTACAAGCTTTTTGAAAAATATTTAATTGAGGAGGCGGGGTAGTTTAGCGCAGTCAATCTTCAATAATAAAACTTTCTAAAATTTTACCCAGCGAGGCGCCGGCTGCACCCAGCGAACTTTCGCACCCTCATAAAACCATTTGTCCGGAAAGCCGCGTCGTCTGACAAATATCGGATTTTCGGACCATTTGATTATTTGTTCGTAAGCGTCATGCAGCTTCCTAAAACCGTCTGCATCGCCGCCCAGATCGGGGTGATGTCTCATGGCCTGTTTGCGATAGGCGGATTTTATTTTCTTTTTAAGCCCGGGTGAATTCAAGTCCGTTTTTTTAAGCCTCAAAGAAGTCAACGATTTGGCCACGCTGGCCGGTTCCTTGACCTCAAGAGGTCTTATGGCCGAGGTACTTGCAATTTTGCTTTCCGCTTTTTCGAGTACGAACCGGGTGGCCAGGTAGCGTTTATTGGTGCGATTTCTTTCAGCCCACCAAGCGTTTCCTAAAATATTGGACATGGTACAAAAGTCTTCAACCGGCTTGCGGCCTAGAGTCCGCGGAAACAAGTAACTGAACAACTCTTCGGAACCATATGGCAAAACATCTAAAGCTAATAAGGTATCGGTAAAATAAAAGGTTGCAAATCTTGTGTTCAAGGCTCTTAGCAGACCGGTTCTAAGGTTTAAATTATAACGAAGCCTTTGTCGGCATTCGATGGAACAGTATTTGCGGCGACTCATATTTTCTGATGTACCACAGGACAAGCAACGCTTTCCATCGGCTCCTTCAGAAAATCGTATTTCATTATTATAGGTATTGATAGCCATATTCTGTTAATAGCATTGGGCACATCTGTTCAACAAATACCATTGACAGTGGAATATGCGCCGTTCATCGCAATTCAGACCTTCCGGATTCGCTGTTCAAATATACCTTGACATAATATACTAAAATCGTTATATTTTTAGTACTTTCAATCCATAACCCAAGACGTTTCATTTCAGATTGAACATTGGTTCCGAGCTTTAGAGTTGCTAACTTAACTGCTAAATTAAAAAGAAATACACCATATCATGCTAAGGTTCATCAGGTCAAAGGTCATTCCAAATCCGCTACCCTATAAATTAGTGCCGGCTTTTTCCTAATTTCAGGGCTCCTGACCCCAAGCGGAAGTTTCTCCTGGAGGCCCTGATTTATGAAGGGTCTACCAAATTTGTAGTAAAAATATGTGTAAATTCATGATGCAACAGAGTTAATCAAAAATAAGAAGTAAAATTCAGAACGATTCACCCAAATTAAGCACTGTTGACCCGATTTCAGACCTTTCTGTTACAAACGGATTTACGACACATCAAGAGTTCTGAATTTTAAGGCTTGCCAAATTGAAAAACAAAAAATAATATGCCCCTAAATATAGGTTTTCTCGAAACAGGCAAAAATTACGGGATCTTTTTCATTTCGTTAAGATAACCGCTCAAGGAGGATTTTAAAAGATGAATCGAATACTGGGAAGAAAAGCCAATTTTGTCTCAATATTCCTGCCGGCTATCGTTCTGACGCTGCTTGCATGTGCCGGGCAACAGTTGGAAGTGAAACCAATCTCAAAATCCGAAAATCCTCAAGAGCTTATCAATCAGCTGGATAATGACATTGCTCTGGCTTACAAGAACCAGCTTAATGTGCTGGCGCCAACCTGGTTTGGCAAATCGAATGCTTCTCTCGTGGCAGCTAAAAAAGGTCTGGAAGAGGGGGATCAGCTTTCCAAAATTCTTGATGATATCGCGACTGGCCGTGCCCAGCTTGTTCGTGCGGAAGAAATTGCAAGGGTGTCGCAAACAACCTTGCCCAATGCCATCAAGGCACGCAATCTGGCTCGGGATGCCGGAGCGACGACCTTGGGGAGAGAGTATACAGATACCGAAGAACGATTCCTAAAACTCACCAGAGCAATAGAAGACAACGATTTAAACTATGCCCAAAGAAATCAGGCCGGAGTTGCGGGGGAGTTCCGTGATCTTGAGCTGCGGGCAATCAAGGTTCGAACCATCGGCGAAGTCCGCAGGCTCATGGAGGATGCGGAAGATAAAGGCCTGCAGAAAATCGCGCCCCAATCATATTCAGCGGCTGAAAAAAAATTGGCGGAAGCAGATGCCTTTATTACCCAAAACCCATATCAAGAAGAAAAAATGCACCGGCTGGCGGCCGAGGCGCTGTTCATGGCACAGCGACTGCACGTGATTGCAGAGCAAAGTCAGAAGTTCGAAACCATGGAACCCGAGCAAGTCACCTTGTGGGCTGAAGGATTTCAGTACCAGGCCTCCGAATCACTGGGTGCGCCGGATATGCGAAATCAGCCGTTCGATCAGCAGCACGAAAATATTCTTGAAACGATTTCCGTCCAACGCGCCGATCTCGATTTTATGATTGAAAACTCCAAGAAATTGCAAGAACAAGTTGCCGGCCTTGAGGGGAAAACTATAGAGGAGCATCAAGAAAAAGAGCGCCTGCTGGCCGAAAAACGTTTCAATGAGAAACTTAGCAGCATTCAACATTTCTTCAAACCCGAAGAGGCTGAAGTCTACAAAAAGCAAAATCAAATCATCATACGCTTAAAAACAATGCAATTTCCAGTGGGTAAAAGTGTGATCATGCCGGAGAATTATGACTTGCTCAGTAAGGTACAGCGCGCCATTCGTACTTTTGGTGAACCGGATGTTATCATCGGAGGCCACACGGACAGTACAGGCTCTGAGGAAGTCAATGAACACCTGTCGCAACAGCGGGCAGATGCGGTAAGACAATATTTTGTGGCTAACGAGACGCTACCTTACGAGAAAATAATTGCCGTAGGTTATGGCTCTATGCGACCGATTGCATCCAATGCCAATGAGAGCGGACGGGCAATGAACCGGCGCATTGATGTCATCATTGCGCCGGAAGCCAAACAGAACCAGTAAATAGGATTGAAGATTGTCGATTGAATATTGAATATTTAAGGTCCGCCTCTCTACGAGCTGGAAGCCGGCGGGATCAATTCTTAATACCTCCAATACCCAGCATCGGATCATCTGTTCCCGCCGGAACCACCCGAGCCACCTCCAGATCCGCCTGAGCCTCCGCCGGAACCACCCGGACCACCTCCAGAACCTCCCGAGCCTCCGCCGGAGCCACCTGACCCTCCGCCGGAGCCACTCGATCCCCCTCCGGTTCCGCCGGAGCCGCCGGAACCACCTGATCCTCCTCCAGATCCGCCTGAACCACCTGATCCTGATCCTCCTAAATCACCGGAATGATCCATGCCGGCAGGACCTTCAGGGCCGTCAATGCTCTTTCCTTGCTGGATGGCTCTAGAATAGCTTTTGGCAAGATTTTGAGGAGATCCGGTGCGGGAATGCTTCATGAAGGATGCACGCATGCTTTTCATTTCCTCAGCGCGGTAGTCTTTCTGCAGAGCCTGAATCAAAACATCGGCAACGGCTTGTGAAGTAATGCTGAGGCGTGCCATATCCCTGGCTGCTTTAAGGGTCTCAAACGCAAGGCTGCCGTGCGCAGAACGATTCATAGCTTTTGCCCTGTTCTGGATCATGCTGCAGACCTGGACCGCATCTGGATTTTCCAGCCCTGCGGCAAGCGCTGCCGACAGGGTAGTTCCCAAACGGCCTATTTGCGTTTTGTCTTTTGTAAGCACAGCAACTTGCTCATAAGCAAAGGTGTATCGCATTCGGACCATTTCCATGGCCCGCACAATTCTATCCGGTTTCACGTTTTTGGTTATCCCCTCAAAAACTTTGTTTTTCAGAGGTTCCAGCGGCAAGCCTTCGGTATGAGCCTTCATTATGACCTGCTGTGCTTTTAAGGTGTTATCAATCGTAAATTTATTTTCAAGCATGGATCGGGTCATCTTGATGACGTCATCATCTTCGAGTCCTGTCAGGATCATTTGCCGGGTACTCGCTTTTAACTTATCCGGCGTCTCGGGAGGCAGACGGTCTTCAACTGCATCAGCAAAGACAATGGACGCATAGACGAGAAGGAAAAAAACGGTTATGATTATATTTTTCATCATAGCATTACCCAGGTTGTTGCATTTGCGGAGCATAATTTTATGTTTAACTCAGCGATCATCAGCAGAGGTGCTCCTGTCCTTTCCAGGTGCAATCCTCATACCCCCACCCAATTCTGCTGATGGTCGCTGATTTTGATATGAGCTAAAATAGACCAAGTTCTTTATATATAAACGTCCATCAATAAAAAAGGTTACATACCCGGAATATAAACACAATTCTCGTCACCAAAATCATCTTTTTCTTTCATTTTGCAATCAGGCAGATAAATATTTCCATCTACTTTGTAAAAGTAGGTGAATTCATGGGTTGCCGGCAGCGTAACCTCCCAGATCCCTGAATCAAGCTTTTTGGGTCGATAAAGTGCAAATTCGTCCAATGAAGCAGAAAAATAAACAATTCTGGCCTCCGGCATCCTGAGATATAAATTTACCTTGTCTGCTTTAATTTTGGAATAATGAGCGGCGCATCCGACACATAGGAAGGAGACGACAATCATAAACCGAACATAATGTTTCACGTCTGTAAATTCACTTCGAGAATAGAATTTTCTCCGCCGAAATCATCTTTCTCCCGCGTCAGGATGGTCGGATCCGCCAGTCGCTGATCGCCTTCAAGAATATAGCTGAATCGATGTTCCCCTTCCGGAACATCGATGGTTACCTCCCAATAATCGCTGCTGCCGGCTCTTGTCATCGGCAGGGCACGCCAATCAGTGAAACTGCCGGTAATTTCGACCAGTTCGGCCCCCGGTTGATAGATAACAAATCGATGTGCCATCGACAATTGTTCTTTTGGCGATTGGGTAAAGAAAAATAATACCAATGCAGCTGCGAGCCCCGACGCAAATATCGCCATCGGACGCCAGAGTGGAAAGCCGGTTTTTTCTTTTAGCTGAACCTTAACTGACGGCAGTTTATCGACCACTTCGGTGCGGATCACTTTTTCCTGCCGCAGAAAATCGACGGTTTCATTCTTGAACTTTCGGTCTTCATGCACCGTTTCGACAAATTCAATCTTATTGTCCAGATTCAATTCATCATCAATAAACATGCTGATTAAATAGTCTTGCATTATTCACCTGCCTGGATAATTTTTCGGAGCTTGGTCCTTGCCCGGTGGACCTTCACTTTAACATTTGCTTCACTGATACCCGCAATTGAAGAAATTTCACGATAAGACAATTGACTGCTGACCGCTAACGCCAAAATGTCTCGTTCATCATCCTCTAATTTCTGCATTGCAGAGAGTACCTGCCGATATTGATCTCGCACCATGAGATGGTGCTCTTGGTCGTCAACCGGATTATCCCGGTCCGACTGCAATTGAGAATTTCGTTTTTGTCTGCGGGCGTTGTCATAGATTAAATTACGGCCGATTGTATAATGAAGTGCCGCATTTTCGGAGTCCTTGCCATAGCGCTCGAGATAGCGGGTAAAGCTTTCCTGCATAATATCGCCTGCGAGGTAGTAATCTCCCGTACTTCGCATAAGATACGCAAAAAACATGTCTTTGTGTTCATTGTAGAATGCTTTGAATCTTCTCACGCTGTTAATATAACGCAAAATGAACCATAAAGTTACAATAATTTTTAGATAATTGGTGAGAATTTCGAAAATTAAAAAAAGTGGGCTTTAGAAATAATGAAGCCAACTGACCGATGCTTGACTTGCGAGGAAATCATGTGATATCCACCCTTTAGTTCTTAATGTGATATAAACCCTAAACGGGGGAATTTCAATGATCGTTCTACGTAACGCCCTGTTTTCCGTCCGGAAATACGGGGTTTTTTATTTCTGCAATAGGATTTTCTTCTGACAAAATCAAAGGAGGTTGATATGGCGGAATTACACGGTGGGCATGTGGTGGCCAAATATCTAAAAGAAGTTGAGGAAGTTGGAGCGGTTTTTTCTTTGTCCGGTGGGCATATCGACCGAATATACGACGGATTTCATGAGTATGACGTTAAGCTAATCGATGTCAGGCACGAACAGGCCGCCGCCATGATGGCGCATGCCTGGTCTGTTTACGACGGCAGCCCCGGTGTCTGCCTGGTAACGGCAGGACCGGGATTTACAAACACATTGACTGGAATTGTCAATGCCTTTCAGGAAAACGCGCCGGTGGTGTTTTTGTCGGGCACCTCCCCGATAAAAGACCGCAGTCTGGGTGCACTGCAGGAAATCAACCAGGTCGATATGATCAAATCCACGGTTAAATGGCATGATATATGCCAGGATGTCAAACGTATTCCTCAATATTTATTTACCGCTTTCCGCCAGGCCGTCTCAGGCCGTCCGGGACCGGTCTTTCTGGAACTTCCACCGGATATTCTCAATGTTGCGGTCAATGAAAATGAACTGATCTGGCCCCGGAAAGGTAGTATCGCGCCCAGACCGGGACCCGATCCGACTCTGATTGAGCCAGCCGCCGACCTGATCAACCAGGCCGAAAAGCCTTTCATTATTGCCGGCAGCGGTGTTGGTTTTTCCAAGTGTGATAAGGAATTACAACAATTCATCGACGCAACCGGCATCCCCTTTGCACTGATAAACTCTGGCCGGGGAGCGTTGCCTGACGATCACCCACTCTCAATTTGGGACGGGGGTTTAATGGGAATATTGACGGCCTTCAGCCAAACCGATCTGGTCATTGCTTTGGGGGTTCGATTTAACTGGCTCCTGATGTTTGGGCAGATATTCCCCCAGGCTAAAATGGTTCGAATTGACATCGATCCGACTGAGATCGACCGCAATCGTGCCGCTGATATAGGACTGACAGGAGATTTAGGGCTGACTCTGGGTCAGCTGACAGTTGCCGTTAAAAACAAAGATCACACCGCCTGGCGTAATTCCCTCAGATCTGCCTATCTTCCTATGATACAGGAAGAAATCAATGCCCGCCAAAATCCTTCTGATCCGATCCATCCAGGCAGGATGGTAGATCAGGTCAGAAAGGCGGTCGGCGACGAGGCCATCTATGTCGTCGATGGCGGTGACACCAGCTATTACGGACTAACGACGCTAAGGGCAACCACTAGGGGTGGTGTCATCGGCTCGGCCGGTGGACAATTCGGTTGTCTGGGAACGGGCATCCCTTTTGCAATTGCCGCCAAGATCGCCCATCCGGACAAAACCATCGTGGTGATCAACGGCGATGGATCCTTCGGACTCAATGCCATGGAGTTTGATACGGCGGTACGACACAATCTGCCATTTGTCTGCGTTATTAACAATGACTGCGCCTGGGGCATGATCAAGCACGGCCAGGAGATCTGTTATGGTAATGATCGGGTATGCGGCTCGGAATTGGGCACGGTGCATTATGAGAAAATGGCTGAGGCATTGGGTGGGTACGGTGAATTTGTAGAAAAAGACGAGGATATTATGCCGGCGGTCAAACGAGCCCTGGATTCCGGTAGGCCAGCCTGCATCAACGTGATCACCGATCCCTGTGTTGTCAGCCCGGCAACCCTGCAATTTGTGGAAGGTTTCAAAATGGAGTGACCCAATGAGAGGATTGCAATTTTCAGTTTCCATTCCCCAGTGGGTGGCGCTCAAAACAATAGGATGGATCAGCCACAAATCATTCTACAAGGGGCCGTTGGCCACGGTCAAACTCGCTGATGTACCGGTACCCAAGTTACCGACAGATGAGTGGGTCAGGGTCCGAAGTATCTTGTGTGGTTTTTGCGCCAGCGATTTGAATCTGATTTTTCTCAAGGAATCCGCCAGTGCCAGCCCGTTTACCAGTTTTCCTTGCATTATCGGACATGAGGTATGTGGTCGGATTGATGCGGTCGGATCGCGCGTCACCGAAGTTAACATCGGTGATCTGGTGACATTGGCTCCAGCATTGAACTGTGCCGCCCGGGAAATCGATCCGCCCTGTCCAGTCTGCCAGCAGGGAATGGTAGCCAACTGTGAGAACTATGCCGCCGGGAAACTAGCTCCGGGAATGATCACTGGGTTGTGTGCCGACACCGGCGGAGGTTTTGCTCCGTATTTTATAGCGCATAAAAGTCAAGTGTTTAAACTTCCCGAAAATACGGGCCCAGAATCCGGTGTCCTGATCGAACCACTTACTGTTGGCCTGCAAAGTGTTTTCAGCAACATGCCCAAAAAAAACGAAAAATTGCTGATTATCGGCGGTGGTGTTATCGGTACCATGGTGCTCAAGGCCATTCGCGGCCTACAGTTGGAATGCCATATAACCCTGAGCGACCCTTCAGCAACTGCAACCGAATCGGCAAGGCAAGCGGGCGCAGATGCAGTCATCAGGAATAGTGATTTGTTTTCAGACGCCGTACGCTTGACCGCAGCGACCCGTTATAAGCCGATGATAGGGCCGGATATTCTAATGGGCGGCTTTGCCAGAATATATGACACCGTTGGTAGCCCGGAAACGCTGAACATGGCCATGCGCTGCCTGGCAGGGGGCGGCACCCTCAGCCAGGTCGGCATCTGGCATGACGTCAAACTGGACCTGACTCCTCTGTGGCTTAAACAACAGACCATCAAAGGCGTCTATGGCTGCGGATACGCCAATTATCAGGGGGAGCCAAAGCACATGTTTGACATAGCCTTGGACATGGTCAGCGGGGGTAAAATCGATCTGAGCGGCATGGTTACCCACAAATTCTCATTGGGTAATTTTTCAAAAATGATTGAGGTGAATTTGGCGAAAGAAAAACATCGTGCCATCAAGACGGTTGTTTCCTTTGAATAAAAATCAAGCCGGACAAATGGCGGGGTACAGCCCTGCCGATATAAATTAGGAAAAACAAATGAAAAGCAATTTTCACGGTATCGTTAGCCTGATTTTGATTTTTACATCTGTCGTCATTGCACTATCTTTTATGCTGATTATATCTCCCGGATGGGGGCTTGGCTATTTGATCGTGATTATTATTGCCATTCCGATCATATTGTACGCCTACTGCGCCAAATGTCTCTGCAGGGAAGATGGGTGCAGTCATGTTTTTCCAGGTAGACTGATACGAATGCTGCCGGCCAGAAAACAGGGACCCTATGCCTTTGCGGATTATGTCTGGACGGGACTTGGCCTGTTGGTTCTTTTCGTTTTTCCCATACCCTGGCTGTGGCAAAATAAAGCATTATTTATCGGATACTGGCTAATATTGTTAATAGGCCTGGCAGAAGTTCTATTTTTCGTATGCCGAAGCTGCTCTAATACAAACTGCCCCAATTGTTCAATATCTGAACAACCAATCTCCTAATACATATTTTGATACATATTTACTACAAAATGATACAAACGAATGTTTGACATTCTATTTGTAGAGCAGATAAATATTAGATATGATTCAGCGGCCGTCCAATTTTCAAAACGATAATCAACGATCAGCAGTAGAGGTGGTCCTAACCCCTCCCAGGTCCAGACGCATACCCCCAACTCTGCTGGTGGTCGCTGATTGAGGGATTCACCATGAAAATATTAGAGCACTTTAAGAGCTATTGCACTTTCTGGAAACCGACTGTGGCAAGGCGCATTTCCCTATATTTTTTACTAGTTGGTTTGATCATATTTTTAGTTACTTCAATGCTTTATATGATCGGTGGCAGAAAGCAGTTCATTAGTACAACCAGTAAACTAATAAATGATCAACTTTCTCGTTTGGAAATGAGCAATAAACCCGATTACATCTGGAAAGGCATCGATAGACCCCAATTAGAACTGTACCAACTGCTGGAACTTCTAGCCAGTCTGTCTTCAAGCTTTTATATGGTGTCCGATCTTTCGATCTACAGCAAAACACAGGAAGACTCTGCCTGGTTCCGGATGAATTTCCCCGACGGTCCCATACTCAAATCACATCGAATCGGGCAGGATCCTTACACGGATAAATTAGACCGTTGGCTGAGTCATCGTTTCCGACCTTCAAAAGCGAAGATTTACTCAGATAACGGCTCCCATTCGATGTTCGTAAACATTACCAGCGAGAATGATGTCAATAACTACTTTCTTAAAATAGGTGTCGATAGCGAAGGACTTACCAACATCATACATAAACAAATGAAATATTTTTTGCTGTTTTTTCTGGTTGCAGTGATTATTCTTAGATTCTTAGGTTACTATTTTGCGCGTAAAATTTCCGGCCCGATTGAAAAACTGACGGAAATTTCTGCTAAGGTGGCCAAAGGGGATCTCTCAAAATCGGTGCCCGTTGAAACAAAGGATGAAATCGGAGAATTGTCCAACAACTTCAATCATATGGTAGAAGGTCTCCGTGAATGGGAGCGAATCAAAATGGTTGAATTCGAACTGGAAAAGGGCCAGAAGATCCAACAGGATTTTTTACCCAATGATATTCCCAGCTTCCCCGACTGGAATATCGCAACTTGCTTTTTTCCAGCCGGTAAGGTATCCGGTGACTTTTACGATGTGTTTACGTTTCCCGACGGCAACGTTGGGCTGGTGATTGCAGATGTGTGTGACAAGGGTGTCGGCTCAGCGCTGTATATGGCCTTGTTTCGCAGCCTTATCCGGGTTTTTGCCGAGCAGGCCGCATATTGCGATCCAACGGCAATCACCGGAATCAATCGATCCTGCAACGAAATTACGACGCTTGCATCTGACGAAAATCTGCAGTCGATTCGGCTCAGGGCCGTTCCGTTTACCAATAACTATATCGCCCAGACCCACGGTGAAGAGGGTATGTTTGCAACACTCTTTTTTGGGGTGCTGAACCCTGCCACCGGCCAACTTTGCTATATCAATGGGGGGCACGAGCCACTTTACCTGATTGACAAAAAGGGAGTAAAGAAAAATCTCGATCCCACGGGACCGGCTGTGGGCCTCTGGCCGAACACGGCCTATAATATTGGAAAAATCAAATTTGAACCCGGTGACATTCTGGTTGGCTACACCGATGGTGTGACCGAAGCCCGGTCGCCGAAAGATGAGCTTTTTACCAGGAATCGGCTGCGTTCACTGATTGAACAACCTTTTAATTCTGCATCCGAGTTGCTTGAACGCGTTAAAAGCAATTTATTTTCGTTCATTGATATCGCACCAAGAGGCGATGATGTGACGATGTTGGCCATACAAAGAATTACGGGAATTTGAAATCCGACGGTGACAATCCGGTTCTACCGCCGACCAGTGCGTATTATGGTCCGGTAGCGGAACCGGATTGCTTTTGTTGGCATGTTAGAAAGGAATAAAGATGGCACAAAATATTCAGTTTTTAACCACCGGAGAATTTGGATCCAAAACGGGTATGTCTGCCGCACAGGTTTCCAAACTAATCCGTCAAGGGAAAATCAAAGCTAAAAAAAAATCCGGCAAATGGATAATTCACCCGAGTGAGCTTGAAGCCAAAGCGGTTCAAGAGCTGGATGGTGGTCGCCAATCGACTGCAAGAAAGGTTGCTGCAAAAACATCCCAGGAAAAATCAGCACCAACCCCGTCCGGACAAAAAACATTTACCCTGTCCGAATTTGCCGAAATGACTTATTTGACTGCGCTCGGTGTAAAACAATGGATAAAACAAGGACGCCTTAACGCACGGCAGAACGAGAAAGGAGAATGGCTGGTCGATGCCGAAAACCTCCAGACACCCAACGTCAAGCGATTGGTAAGGGAAGACAAGTCACCATAGATTTGGCATAAGAGCCGCCCCTGAACGCGAACGTACAGACGGATCAATAAAGAAACCTTGGTCTTTGTGACATATCAATTGTTTTCTAACAAGAACAAAAAGAGAATATCGAATACTTGAATTACGAGTGTCGAACGTCTAAGGAAGGTATTGTATCGATTTTAAGGTTTCAAAGGACAGAGCGCAGATTCCTTCCTTCGTCAATCGTCATCCGTCGATCGTCATTTTAATTCGTTTCATACGTGTCATGAAAGGGGGGTTATGCCTTTGCCGGATTTATCTGGGCAGCTTCCCGAAATGCCGTTATTTTCACAGGGTCGGCTTCTCATTTTATAAAAAAAGGATGCTCATCGCGAAAAGATGCACGCACATCCGGGAAGCCACAAAATAGATAGTCAATTAGAAAATCGGTGCAATCACCAGCCATAATCGGCTGATGGAGTTGGTGATTTTGCACCATCCGGTTGTCAGGTAGCATATGACATGATACTGCACTGCAAACATTTTTTTGATGTGGTGAATCACTATTAGCGCAATTCGCAATTGACAGCAAGAATAAACCATATGATTAAGAAATTTCTATCGAATATGGAAATTTGGATACATTGGAACTATATTTGGTAGGAAGTCAGTGCTCGAATACATAATTGCGGACAGATATTCGTCTTGATATTTTTTTCACAAGAGCACTGAATCTTGAATGGATTTGATTTAAAGATGTTTTTTTAGCATCATTCAACCTTGACTTTGGTCATCTTGGCACCAGCCTTTTTGGAACTTTTCTTCTCGAGGTGCTCGATCCGTTCATCCAGCAAGGATTTGATACCCTTCAGAAATTCAATCTTCGACTGGTTCATGTGTTTGTAAAAAGGTGATTTTTTCCCAAAAGCCTTTTCAAGATCTTCAAAAAAAGTACCCACTGGACAACAAACCCCTTCATTCTTGCCCTTTTTCTCGACCATGATCGCCTCCTTGAAAAATTACGTTTAAATATTCATCCTCCAATTTGGCCTTTACCGAATTTAATGGGGCCACCTGTCTTGGAAGCAGAATATGTCTTTTAAATCCGCCGATACGAATAACAAGCTCGTCGTAACGTTTGTTGAGCTCTATATCTTTTTTTTGAGCAAATGGGAGTTTCAACCTGAGAAGATATCCGTCGTTATCTTTGGAAAAATGATATGGCTCCTCTTTGAAAAAACGTTCCAGCGGATTATCCGAACCATATATTTTATCCGCCAATTTTTCCAGATGTTGATAACCGATTACTTCGCCGCCAAACAAATTTACCGGCAAGACAGGTACGGGCCTAAAATAATCTTTTGCCATTTCAAGATGTTGCTGCTGCCCCTTCATCCAGTTTTTAAAATAGGAATCCCGGATATTGCCAGGAAGCATGCGGTTCATAATGATGGCATCAATACTCATTTTATACAAGCAAAAGTACATAAAGGCTCGCCGGGTTTCCTTTAAGACAACTTTTTCCGGGTTGGTCACCAGACGCACAGTGGTCATCATCGGATCCCCCAGAATTTTGTCCACTCCTTTGAGTTTATTAAAAAGGTCTTCTATGGCTTGAAAGTAGTCGTTTCCAGGCAACGGTACATCGGTCACTCTCTTAGCCACCGGGCGCAAGTACTTGGCAAACCGCCGCTCCATTTTAAAAACTTTCTCCATATACCACTCCAACGTTGTAGGGATACTGATAAAGCGGAGCGATTCACCTGTAGGTGCACAATCAAGCAGAATAACATCAAACTTCCCTTCTCGGACGTACTGGTTAATATAAAGCAGCAGACTAATCTCTTCCATCCCCGGCAAAACGGCCAGCTCTTCAGCCAAAACGTCATCCAACCCGGCAGTATTGAACAAACTGGAAATGTAGGCATGGATATCGCCCCAATATCTTTGGATCTCCTCTTGGATATCCAGCTCTTGAATCCATAATTTAGAATTTATTTCAGTTGGTTGTCCTTTATTCTGGTCAAGCAGATCCCGGTCACAGTCAAAAATATCTCCTAAACTGTGAGCCACATCCAAGGACATCACAATCGTCTTGTGACCCATTTGTGAGGATTTGATCCCGGTGGCCGCTGCGACGGATGTTTTACCAACACCTCCTTTTCCGGCAAAGAGAATAATCCTCACGACGGTGCTCCTAAGTATTGTTCCATGCATTGACGCCACAGATCATGATTGGCCACACACACATCTCCATTGTCATCCCGGCTCGCCACAATCGTTCCGAAATCTTCAGGAGATAATTGACTGCAGGTATCTCCCGACCAGCTTGCAAAATCAGGCTTTACCGAAATAAACGCTTCCAAGCGTTCAGCGTCGACAACAACACTGCACCCCAAATCCGGCAGCACTATCAAGTCGGTTTCTTTTTTGCTGTCGTGTACGTAATAAGCAATCATTATTCCTCCTTATGTGATCGAATTGGTTTTGAGATAATATAAAGCACTTTCAATCGGATTTCGAGGGCCTTGTGAAAAATCGGGAATATCGTGTTGATTTAAACGGTTGATTGTGCGAATTAACTCGAGAGGATTCACGCCAGCAGAGAAGGCTCAGCAAACACCCTGATATAGGGCATTATAATATTTTATCTAACTGTGAGGATTTGAACATGCCGATTGCTGAAAAAATGATAAAAATGGTCGAAGTTGCAACAATGATTAAAAAAATGTTCGAAGAAGGAGCAAAGCTGAAAGCAGAACACGGATCGGAAAATGTTTTTGATTTCTCTTTGGGAAACCCGGATGTGCCGCCACCACCGGAATTTAAAAAGGCCCTGCGGGAAATGATAAAAAATGATACCTTAAACCACGGCTACACCCCGGGACCCGGACATCCCCATGTTCGCAAAGCTGTCGCTGATTACCTCGGTAGCCAACACGGGGTTCAATTCACTCCGGAATTGATCGTCATGACGGTCGGCGCCGCCGGGGCCTTAAATGATGTGTTCAGGGCCCTTATCAATCCCGGTGAAGAAATCTTGGTTCCCTCACCTTATTTTGTTGGCTACGACCAATATGCCTTTTTGGTGGATGCTGTCCTTAAAACCGCACCGACAAACGCCAAATTCCATCTCGACGCCGCTGCAATCGAAGCTGCGATTACCCAAAATACACGGATAATGTTGATAAATTCGCCCAACAACCCCACTGGCGCTGTCTATTCTGCGGCGGAACTAGCCGCGCTGGGTGAAGTTCTGGAGCGGGCTTACAGCAAATTCGGCCAACGGATTTACCTAGTCTCGGATGAACCTTACCGTAAAATCGCTTACGATATTGAAGTGCCTTCGGTATTTGAATCTTATCCCCATACCATTATGATCAGCTCATACTCCAAGGAGCTGTCCGTGGCTGGTGAACGCATCGGCTACCTGGCAGTTCATCCCGACGCCGAAGACGCTCAGCTTGTCGCGGGGACCGCCGCGGCGGTCAACTCGATGCATTGCGTTAATGCACCCAGCATGGCCCAGCTGGTCGTGGCTGAATTGCAAGGAATCTCAGTGAATGCATCGATATACAAACAGCGCCGGGATTTACTCTGCCATGGATTAGCGGAAGCCGGCTACGAGTTTAACGTGCCGGAGGGCGCCTTTTACCTATTTCCGAAAAGTCCGATTCCGGATGATGTCAAATTTGTCAATCTGCTTCAGGAAGAGCTGATCCTGGCCATACCAGGCATCGGTTTTGGCGCTCCGGGATATTTCCGTTTGTCCTATGCCGTACCGAATTCAACCATCGAGAAGTCTTTGCCGGGCTTCAAACGAGTCTTTGAGTCAATTGTCAGGTAACGCCTGCGGCGCAACCTAACCTACAATCCTTATCGAAAAATTGGGTAGGTTAGGGTGCGAGCGAAGCGAGCTCTCTGACTTCTCAGGATCATTCCCTAAATTTTAAGATCAACTTTCCCACGGTGGTGCCGGATTCAAGGGCGCGATGGGCGTCAGCGACTCTCTCAAAGGAAAAGCGTTGCA
>JAAUYD010003586.1_pt1 | contig 19561 bp, 20 predicted proteins | sample 7278101 | NCBI WGS metagenome assembly JAAUYD01 (sample SAMN14350128, study PRJNA611818) | marine sediment metagenome | isolation source: surface marine sediment (0.6m) | place: French Polynesia: Moorea | collected 2018-08
CCCGTCTCCAACGCTTTGGCCCCCACCTCCACGTCAGAGCGCGATGCAGGGTTGCCGTAGCGGGCCACTTCACACAGGGCATCCCATGCCCCGTCACCTAATTTCATGGTCGTCAAGGGGATGTCAATGGCCTTCTTCAAACCGGCCTGCATCTGCTCAGCCCGCACGGACCGCTCCTCATCGGTACCCTTGGGCAAACGCAGAGCCTCCATGAAGTCGTTGAATGCCGTGGTATCGGCGTCAATCATAGCAATCAACCGCGTAGCAGCATCGTGCAGCGGCAGAATGTTTTTTCTCATCCGGGCATCAACCGATTCGAATTTTCGAACGCCGTAGGTAAGCTTGCCCACCATGGCACCCAATCCAGCACCCATGGCAGCTAGGGCCGCCGAAACGGATCCCCCGCCCGGTGCGGATGAGCGGGAGGCGACTTCCTGAATAAATGCTCTGACGCTCATGCCGGCCAACGGCTCGTCGGGTTCCTCGGCGACGCGGTATTCGATGATCTTCTCTTGTGGATCGAAGGGGGCCACGCTGTTGAGCCCCAGCCGTTCGATTGCCAGCCGGACTTTCTGATCTTCATCAAGGATGAACAGGCCCTCTTTCTCGATATAGTACTCGGCTGCCATAAGAATTGACGCCAGCGGAACCAGCCCCACGATTTCTGATCCGGCAACACCAACATTCAATAACGCCGCATCCTTTTTGACCTCCTCGAACAGTCTATGGATGGGGGTCACCTGAAAGTCATTCAGGTTCACCGTCACCTGGGCCAGGTTATACTCGTCAACGAACCATCCCAAGCCCTTGACTGCTTTCAGGCGTCCCGGTTCGTCAGGTCCCCGGCCGGCCTCCCGCAGATTCAGGGCGATGCGATGGGCCTGGTTGCTGGTACCCAAAATGTTAACGTTGTAAGCGATGAGAAAGGATCTGGCGCCGGTTGCGGTGGCCCCCCATTGGGGCACGAATTCCGCCGGCCCGAAATCAGGCTTCCAGCGCTCCTGCTTTAGCCGCTCGGCCAGCCCTTCGTATTCGCCTTGCCGTACATGGGGCAGTTTGCGGCGATACGCCAGCGCTGCGGCCTCTTCGTAAAGAAAAATGGGCACCCCCAGTGTCTCAGCAGCCAGCCGACCGAAGGTCTTTGAAATTTCCACGCACGCTTCCATGCTGACGTTGGCTACGGGGATGAAGGGGCACACGTCCATGGCGCCCATGCGGGGATGTTCACCCTTGTGGGTGCGCATATCGATCAGATCCCTGGCGACGATGGCACTGTTCAACGCTCCCTGCACGACTGAATCCGGATCACCCACAAAGGTGTACACGGTCCGGTTGGTCGATTTCCCCGGATCCACATCCAGCAGGCTGCAACCCGGCGTTTCCGATATTGCCCGGGCGATGGCCTCGATGGTCTCTATGTTATTGCCTTCTGAGAAGTTGGGTACACATTCGACGATTTTTCTCATGATTGGCTCGCTTTGTTTGAGTTCGATTGTTATTAAGGGACGTGTCGCCATGCAACGGCCCAATCATCCCCGGGCCATCCCCTGCCAACGGAGATGGTTTGCGCGGTTGTCATCAGGCAGTCCGTCAGATGGTCACGAACACCAGGGGTTTCCATGATAAAATCGGGAACGGACACGTTGATTGCTGCGATCACCTTGCCAGCGTAATCCCTCACCGGCGCAGCGATCGCCGTGGAAAAGTCTGAACCACTGACACTGGTTCCGGTTTGTCTGACCTGGCCAATGGCAACCAGAAGCTGAGGCAACGAGTTGATACCGCCGTCGGCCTGGCCATCCAAGCCAACGCCTGAATACAGTTTTCGCAAGGTTTCGTCGTCGAGTCCGCTGAGCAGCGCACGGCCGATGGCTACCGTATGGCAGGCTAACCGGGTCCCCACGGGAACGTTCACCATCATTATCTGGGGCGATGCCGCCCGATAGATGTACAAGGCTTCGATCCCTTCGCGAATGGCCAAATGGCAGGAGGCGCTGGTTTCATCGCGTAAATTATCTGCGTAATCGGCTGCCATCGTCGGAATGTCTCGCGACGCCAGATAGGAGAAACCGCGAGACAGAACCATGGGGCCGAGTTCATAGGCATTTCGGCCGGCTTTTTTCAGGTAGTGCATGTCGGACAGGGTTACCACGGTACGATAGTTAGCAGACGTGCTGACGTTCAAATTATCGGCCATCTCAGCAATTGTCATCACCTGTTGTTGCGTTGAGAACATCTCCAGAATACGGAGTCCTTTTCTCAACGCCGGTACCGTATAATCCGGATTGTTGTGTCATTGTGCAGTCATCATTGTTCTCCGAACGATGGTCGCCGTGGTCAACTGCTTACATCGCCTTGGTATTGTTAGCATTCCACTCGAACCGATGTGGGCAATGATACCCCTGGCAAGAAACCCCACGTATCGGTCGAGTTCTCATTACGCTCGGCGACTGCTTGGATGCACTGCCAGTGCAGCTGTCAATCCTGCAAAGGATGTAACGGCAGCCAGGAAAGTATCTTTGGCGACGTTGCCAGAACCAATTCAGCGCCAACGGGCAGGCTGGTCGGTTCGATAGCGTATTATATTTATGAATGAATTTTATTTTTATATTTAAAATTTTATAGAATCTTAAGAGCACATAAAGGACAATATCAACCACCATTTGTCAACACTACTTTATTTGCAAAATTTTACACTGATGACGGGTTGGGCGGCTGTCTTGGGTCTACGCCTTGACCGGCCGGCTTGGCGTGACACAACTAAACCCCGAAAACAGGCTCGCGGAAGATGGGAATTATGGTTGTAATGCGTGATCGGCTACCTTGGCATCACATAGACGGTACCCATGCGGTGGTTGGTTTGCCCCGGGCGGATCTCATCACGATGCCATTTAGGTCGTTTCATATTTGTCTCTTGAAAATCGCAACGCATTTTTGTATATGATACTGCACTGCTAGTATTGATGGGCTTGCCGCTACAAATGAGCCGCACATTCCTGATGTTCCACTTGCAATAGCGGCCATATTAAATGTCTCTGCCCTGCAACCGTTCCACGTTTAAGATCCACTTAACCAAACGAATTTGTTCGTCACGCCGACGTTACTTACAATCATGGCAGTGGCTGAATGTACATGCCGATAGGTCGAAACATGTCTAAAACCATTTCAATCGATGCCCTGCGCAAGTCGAAAAAGGGCACTCAACCGATACCCCGTCCGGCAGTTGAGGACCATGGGTGTAAATCTCCTGACGCTTTTGTTATCCTGCTCGATGAGAAGGAGCAATCGGCGCCATCATCTCCGGAGCGCGCTTCGGATGCGGTTTCGCACAATCGCGCCAAACATTTTCGCTACTGACCTCAGTTTCATGTCGGGCTCTTAGACTATTGCCCATCCATAAATGGCAAATTTGCCCGATATCGGTGTTGTGCTCAAAATTTTATCCTCGGAATATCAACCATATACCTGCGGTATAATTTTTCGCACGCCTTGATCTCGACCAAATTTCCCTATTTCTGGATGAGCAATAGACTACGGTCGGGGTGTCTGTGCCGCGTCAGGCCTGCAATATGCTTCCACTTCGGCAACAGACTTGGGGATGGCTGGCCCCAATACCGTCGCACCGCCGGCAGTGACCAACACATCATCTTCTATGCGTATGCCGCCGAAATCCAGATATGACTCCAGATTGCCATAATTGATCAAGTCGGTGAACCGGTTGTTCGCACGCCATTGCCGAATCAATGGAGGAATAAAATAGATGCCCGGTTCAACCGTAACCACAAACCCCGGTTCCAGTGGTTTGGCCAGGCGCAGCCGATTGATGCCGAAGCGCTCATCTCGCCGCACGCTCTTGTTATAGCCGACTTCATCCTCGCCGAGAGATTCCATATCGTGCACATCCAACCCCAGCATGTGGCCCAGGCCATGAGGGAAAAAAAGGGCGAACGCGCCGGTCTCAACGCATCTATCCACATCCCCGCGCATCAATCCAAGGGCCTTGAATTCCTCTGAAAGCCGCCGGGCGGCCATCAAGTGAATATCCTTGAAGGCGACACCGGGCAACATGGCACTCAAAGCGTCGGCCTGCATGGCCAACACAATGTCATAGATATCTTTTTGCCGGCCGCTGAATCGACCGCTCACCGGTATGGTTCGGGTGGTGTCGCTGGCATAGCCCAAAGACGACTCGGCACCGCAATCGCAGACAACCAATTGACCGGCCCGCATGCGATTCGCGTGGCTATGGTTATGCAGGGTTTGACCGTCGATGGTAAAGATGGTCGCAAACGGCGGACGCTTGCCGGTCTGCCCATAGGCAAGGCCTTCAATCGCGCCGACCACTTCGCGTTCGAACCTCCCGGGTGACACCATGCCCATGGCAGCCGTCTGCATGGTGCGATTCACGGACAACGCAGCTTCAATCTCGGCCACCTCTGCATCGCCTTTGATCGATCGCTGCCGAATGACGGACCGAATCAGGGCTGAGGAGGCATGCTCGGCAAGCGTGTCCCTGTGCATGCCGCACAATTCGACCAGTTGGGTTGCCTGATCCAAGCGATACGGCGGCAGAAAATGTACGGGGCGCTCCTTTTGGAAAGCATCACGAATCACCCCGTGCAGTTTTTTGGACGGACATGAACGGAAGACGCCGAAACGCCGGCAGCGTTCCGCTAAAGGCGGTTGAGAGCCTGTCCAGATCACGTCATCCAAAGATGGGTCGTCGCCAAAGACGGTCGCCGTGTCAGCATCCACATCGATCACTGCGGCCAGGTCGGGCAGGTCGAGGCCCCAGAAATAGAGAAATGAACTGTCCTGGCGAAATGGGTAGCAATTGTCAGCGGCATTGATGGGGTTGTCCCTATTGCCGACAAACAGGATCAATCCAGAGCCGATGTCGGCATTCAAACAATGTCGCCTGCGTATGTATTGATCGGCAGAAAACATGCCGCTGCCTGTAATGTCAGGAAATGATACCGCCTGGGATAAAAAGACGATGCAGCCTGAATCCGCCCACTGTCAAAGCGAAAAGCCGCATCACATAGGTGTCGACAGATCTTTTCATCCGACCTGTCACGCTGTCTGCGGGCAAGCGCGTTAAACAATCAGCCGAAAAGTTGAACGGAATTGGAGGTAACCAATATTCTGCAGACATGACCAGACATCAGCCACTTGTATCCGCTACCGCCAGGTAAATGGGCATGAGTGTTTCAAAAAGTGTCGCCATGTCGCCTGCAATGCCTTGTTTTTTTTCGATGGCGGTCGCTTTGTCGATCCGTTTCTGGATTCGCAAGTCCATGTTATCCGATTTGACGCTTGCCGACAGAAAAGCGCTCAACGACTCAAGATTGGTTTCCGATGTCTCGGCCTGCATATTGACCCACTGCTCTTCCTTGGGCGCAATATTGCCACGGAATCCCTGTTTACTCAAATCGCATAGGTAGAGATCGTGGGACTGGCACTGTTTTTTCAACCAAGCGTCATTTTCCGGTTTTGTCAACCACTTCATCAATCGATGCCAATCGCTGGTAGGGGTGTCCGTAGAGGTGGCTGCAGGGACGGTCACTCCGTAAAAGAGATGATCGTCTTCCACCCTCGCGAAAAATTTTCCCTGAAACGGGAGATCTTCTTGCTTTTGCCGTTTCACGTCCAGCCAGTTGACTTCTGGTTTGCGCAACACCGCCCAGGAGTTGAACTTGAACTGTTTGGTTTTAAACAGTTGCGCCACCGCACCGCCCAATTGACCACGTCCACGCCATGAGGTTTTGGACACCGTGTTGCTGAAATCAGTCGCTTCCAAACCCGTAAATTGCTTGCCTGCCTTGGAAGACGACTTGCTTTTTTTAGCCTTTTGTCGCGCTTTGGCCGCCTCCATCTCCTTTTCATGCTGCATTCTCTCTATGATGCGCTGCTGCAATTCGATGGGGGTGGATATCTCCTCCCCGCTCTCCCAGCGGATGTCCATGGAATCTCTTCTGATGGCGATCACTTCAAAAACGCCCTTCATGTTTTCATACTTGCCGCCGACCTCGAATCGTATTTCGTCCATCCTGTGGTTCTCCTTGTGATGAATTTCCCGTATCTATCAATCCGGCAGTTTTCGGATTTAACTGGGCGCAGGGACATCGACAACAAACAATTCGTTGTCGTCGAAAAACAGATCGATGCAGCGATCCTTGTCGTCTGAAATGAGATCGACAACGGATTCCGCTATCCGGTGAGCATAAGGTGCAATGGGATAAAGATTGGGGGTTCTTAAGGTTTCCACCAGCTCGACCTGGCCGGCTGCAGCCGACCGGGCGATGGTTTCCCCATCGTAGTCCTGCTGGCCGATCAAGTCGAAGTGATCATCGCGCAACATCGACGAATCTAAATTTTTGGTATCTTTTTCGACCACAGCAAATTCTTGAATGGTCAATATTTTTTGGCGTTTTGCCTGACAAATGCGAAATTTTTGTCTCATCGTCTCTCTCCATGTTATTTTTTCCGTAGTGCCTTGTTGCCATTGCCGCCGGTAATATCGGACCGTGCAACCGCGATATTGCAACCCTGCAAATAAGCCGGCCAAATACACCATGGTTTTCCACCCGAGGAATGACCACGCATCGATATGCTTGCCAGCTGTCAGGACAGGAAAAAACCAATGATCAGCACTGCGAACGCTGGATACCGAAAGCATCCAATCACGAGTGAGTTGTCCGTTGCCATCTTCATGGCAGCCCGGGAGATGCTGCCCTGGCTCGCGGGAGGGAAACTGTCACAACCGATGGGCAGGGCCGGAAATGGTTCAACAATGCGAATTCAATTTTTGAGTTTATAAGGAACTTGATCGTTTGTCAAATTATGATGAACCGCTACAAAGCCCCGTTATAAATGGGTTCGCAAAGGCACCGAGGTCAATGGGTGTAAATCTTAAACAATGGCAAGTGCGCGTTGGTGAGTCATTGCCCCGGATAACAGCAATCTATTCAGTCTTCCGATTGGCAGCCGCCCCTTTCTTTAAATGCGGGCGACCGGTCAGCTGCACACAGCCGGCTATTTGACAACCTTCAAGGTGTGTTGGGCCATCAACCGCTTTTGAAGTACCTTCAAGATTACAAAGGACGCCTGTTCAGGGGTAATGGTCTTGAGGTAAGCGGCGGTCATGCAGGATTTCATCAAGGGCTCGTTGCCAGGCAGTCGAAATTCGTTTCTCAGAAAGACGCCGTAGGACCGGTGAAAATGGACCAACGCCGATTCACTCATGTTGGCCAGACGGGTTCGGTCTGCAAAAGACATGTCCTGCGCCAGTCGATCGACGACTTTTTCGACTGTCGGCGGGAACTTATCCAGAAAAGAGTTCATGGTCGTCACCCGCAGGTATGGTGTCAACTTTCGCAGGAGAACGGGTAGAAATGATAATAACAATAACCACCCGGATCACCATACATCACTTCGGTTTCCATCATGCACGTCCCGATCATATTCTGGGACACCTCGGCATAGTCGGGACGCTGTTCTTCAGTCTGTTTGCAACTCATGCAGATAGGTTGGTGATCGAACACGGACAATATACGTTTATCCGAGGCAGCCAGCTTGCTATTGCAGCGGTTGCAGGTCAGCGCACAGGACAAGTCGCGTTGCCACTGGTCTTTCATTGGATCCCCCCTTGGCGTTGATCGGTTTATGAGTGGTATTGTGCATCAATATGATAACGCCGCAATACCCGTTTTCAACCTACAGTGATTCGCGCGGCCGTCAACTGAGGCCATGTATCCGCACCACGCTTGTTTCCCGGACCCGGAGAAAAGTGAAGGCAGTCAAGCGCTCCAAAAAGATCAATCATGAATCATCGACAGAACTATTGGCAGGGCCCGGTCCGTTTGCCGGTCATTTGCGTAACCATCACCATGCCTGTTGTTTTCGTGGTTACTTCGCCCTCAAAACTCGAACCACTGTAAGTAATCTGGCCTTTGCTCTGCATCTCCCCGCCCTCACCGCTGCAAGTCAGCGCCCAAGATACCGTGTTGCCGACGGTCTTCACATCACTCATCTTACAGCTTTCATGGCCAGGGGCATCACCACGGGGAATCAGGTCAGACGTGGTGATACATTGAGAAAAGGTCATCGGCGGCATTGTCATGCCCTGTATTTTCACCTGGGAAGTGACTTCCCAGGTTCCTTCCTCAACATTCAGTTTGGAACCGGCGTGGACGGTGCTGCAGAGAAACAAAATGCTCACTACAATTGGCCACAGTAGCCTGCCGTTTATCATCAATTTCTCCTGTACACGCTGTTCAATGAGGTTTTCTGGCTGAAACTATTTCCCTAGTCTATCCTTATTGATTAACTGGTAGAAAGTCTCAGTTCAGATGGTTTCGTAACCAGCGCCGAGATCAAGGCTTGCAGATCCCAAGGAATGAAAAGTACTTGCGGGTACTCCGCAATGACGAGGGATGAAGCCTAACGCAGACATCGGACTTTTAAGGAACCATCATCTTTGATGGCCTCGTGTTTCACTTAACCACCTGAAAGGCAAGTTCTGGTCATTGCACTATTGGCAACTAAGCACAATTTCCTCAGTTTCTCAAGATGGTGCGACGAACGGCATTGACGCCTGCCGTCCCCGTAAGGACCATGGCTGCCTTCAATTCATCCGATATGCGTTGAATATACTGGGAGACCCCTTCCTGGAGGCCACCGACGGCGGCAACCGAAAAAGGTCGGCCGATCATCACTGCATCTGCCCCGAGAGCCAACAGTTTAAGGATGTCACCGCCGGATCGAACGCCACCATCGGCCAGAATGGTAATCTGGCCTCGAACCGCATCGGCAATGGCAGGAAGCACTTCGGCCGCCCCGGGCGTATGATCCAACACGCGTCCGCCGTGGTTGGAGACCACGACGGCCTGAGCCCCCGTGTCCACAGCTTTTTTCGCATCCGCCGGGGTCATCACCCCTTTGAGGATGAACGGCACCTTGACCTGTTGGATGATTTCGGACAGCTTGGCCGGCGACTTCGGAGACACCGGTCGCCCCATCTGCTTCAATGTGATCAACCCGGCCGCGTCTATGTCCATGCCAATCATCGGCGCACCGGTGGCCAGGGCTTTTTCAAGCTTGTCGAAAAGTTCGGTGTCCTCCCAAGGCTTGATGAATGGGATTCACCTGCCACCGGCGGCACGGATGGCCGCATAACCGTCCTGGTGAATAAAATCGGGCACCCCATCTCCCACGCATCCCAATATGCCGGCATCGGCGCAACCATCAATGACGGCACAAATGTATTCCGCCTCCGTGACCATGCCGCCCATGTTGAAAGCGACCCCGCCGATGGGAGCGGCCAGCAGTGCCAATGACATCTTCTGCCCAAGCAATTCACAACCCATCCGCGGATCGGTCACATCATGCACCAGGCGCATATTGAAACGCAGGGCGGCCAGGGATTGCAAATTGGCTGCAAAGGCGCTGCCGGTTCCCAATCCGCCCATCCCCGGCACCTCACCGCGACACGCCCGTCCGTCGCATACCGGACAAACCCGGCAAAAGCCTTTCATTCGTTCTCTAGCCACTTTTCTGATCTCTTCCATCACTGCATTCCTTTCAAAACGTAAGATCGCATTCCCGTCGATTGCATCAATCTGATTCCTTCGCAGGACAGGGCGCTGCGCCGATGGCTACCATAAGCCCACTTTTTTTAACCACAACCAAAAAAAATGATTCGGTGTGACCGGATCTGTCACAACCGAATGTTAGCCTCCTGTCAATGAGCAAACAGCCATGAAAGGAGAAGGGCATGAGAAAGCATGAATTGACGACCGATTACCACGATTTTTTTGAGTATTTCGGGAACACCGAAATTGAACGCATCAGGCAGCGGTCCGGTCGAACCCTGAGGCGGGATTGGATCATTTTCAATACCGTCGATGAAGCCATGGAATTTTTCAACAGCAAATGCGGCGAATTTGTGGGACATTACGCTTAGATACCGCGTCGCGTGGCGCAATTGGGTTTCAGGCAACGCGTCCGTATCAAATCAACGGTTGTAGATGTCAGCAAGGACCGTTCAATGGCCGTGCAGCGGCAAGGATGGCATTGGCATGGCGGCATCAACGACCGCAGCATGGATGCAGGCGAAGCCGACCTGGTTCGAACGGGTCTATAGTCGCCAGTAGGTGATGCCGTTTTTATCGGCAGTACGGGGATCGAAGGCACTCTTGACGTCCACGACGATGGCACGGTCGGTCTTGCATAGTCCGGCCAACTGGACCAACCCCATGTCCCTGTAGGTTTGGTGAGAAACGGCAATCACCAGGGCATCCACCCCCTGCAGTTGATCCAGCGTCTTCAACTCGACGCCGTAATAGGCTTGGGCTTCCTCCGGATCCGCCAAGGGATCGTGGATGCAGACGTCAACGCCATAGTCTTCCAATTCGGCGATGATGTCCACAACGCGGGTATTGCGCAAGTCCGGCACGTCTTCTTTGAATGTGATGCCCAGCACCCCCACGCGCGTATGATTGATCTGTTTGCCCTCCTGGATCATCATTTTCACGATTCGCTCGGCCACATACTTGCCCATACCGTCGTTGATCCGTCGACCGGCGAGAATCATCTCCGGGTGATAACCGATGGATTCCGCCTTGAAGGTGAGATAGTATGGGTCGACACCGATGCAGTGCCCCCCCACCAATCCGGGCTTGAACGGCAAGAAGTTCCATTTGGTGCCCGCCGCTTCCAGCACGGCCGTGGTATCGATATCCATGATATCGAAGATCATGGATAGTTCATTCATCAGGGCGATGTTCAGATCCCGCTGGGTGTTTTCGATCACCTTGGCCGCTTCGGCCACTTTCAAGCTCGGCGCCATGTGGATGCCGGCTTTGACCACACGGCCGTAAACCTGTTCCAGCAACTGTGCCGTGGCTGTATCTGAACCGGATACGATCTTCATGATCTTGTCGACGGTGTGAACCTTGTCTCCGGGGTTGATCCGCTCCGGTGAGTAGCCCACGGTAAAATCCCGGCCAAGAACCAGCCCCGATTCCCTCTCGAGGATAGGTACGCAGACCTCTTCGGTGGCACCGGGATAAACCGTGGATTCGAACACCACACAACTGCCCCGGCTCAGGTGGCGGCCAGTCGTTTCTGAAGCGCTGCGCAACGGGGTCAGATCGGGAATGCGATACGCGTCGATGGGGGTAGGCACGGCCACAATGATCAGGCGGCAGTCGGCCAGAACCTCAGGGTCATCGGAATAGGTCACCGTAGCGGCGGCCATCGCTTCATCGGATACCTCCAAGGTGCGATCTTTGCCGGATTTGAGCTCGGCAATACGACTGGATTGATAGTCATAGCCCACGATGTCAAAATGCTGCGACAGATGAATGGCTAAAGGCAAGCCGACATAACCGAGCCCCACCACAGCAATCTTTTCAGTTCTCGATAACAGATCGTCAACAGTCAGCATGACCGGTTCTCCTCACGACAAGTATGGTTGGCGGCACATCCGCACGTGGCTGAATATCCATTATGGCTGAACAAGAGAAGCCACCATACACCATATCCCCGTTAGATAAAAGCACCAGGCAAGCATCCGGCGCCATTTGCGTGTTATTGATCGCCGACAAAAAACGGTCTGAAATCGGCTTCCGGACGTTTCAGGGCCTCCTCGATCTGGGCCAGCAGCCGGTTGCGGCAGTCAGGCAGGCGACCGTCCAAGTTGATATAGTTGGTGTAGTGATCGCTGGTCACATGCGCCGTCGAATCGACCAGCCGGATCAGTGTCGCCGTCTCTTTCAACACCCCGTAGGGACCCAGCATCCTGAACACCCCGCGTTTTACCAGGGTGAGCATCGGTGTGTTGATCTTGGGCACAAAGGTTCGCAAACGAATGAAATCCGGTCCGATACGGTTGAGCACATCGGCGCTGCGGGTGGCATGGGGCAAGGTTCGTCCTTCACCGCCAATGCCCAAAATGACGTAGAGACTCAACTCAATGCCAGCTGCCAGGGTCATCAGGCCGGCCTCGATCTGCTGGGCGGCGGTTGTACCCTTTTTAATCAGCCTCAAGATCACATCGTCACCGGACTCCATTCCGACGTGAATTCGGCTCAAGCCGGCATCGGCCAGACGCTGCATGTCGGCCGGCCCTTTTTGGTGAATGTACGGGCTGGAACCGTATACGGTGATGCGCGCCAGGCGGGGAAAGATGCGGTGGGCATGCTCGCAGATGCGGCACAACGCCTCGGTCGGCATGGCAATCGTGTTGCCGGCGGGGAAAAAGAGGCGGCGCACCCCGCTGCCGTGAAGCCGGCAGGCCTCATCGAGGTCAGCGATGATGTCGACCGTGGGCCGCACCCGGTACCGCGGTCCCTTGCGGTAGACCATGCAGAAGGTGCAGCGGTTGTGCGGGCAGCCGACCGTGGCCTGAACCAGCAGGGAATCGGCTTCGCTGGGCGGCCGGTAAATGGGACCTTCGTAGCGCATCACAGACGACTCACTCGAGGTTAAGCCGGTTGAGCAATTGCCTGGTTTCTGCGGCAGTCAGGTGTCTCCAGGCACGCTTCTTGAGGCGTCCCAGCGTTAGATCCACCACACGGATGCGGTGCAGACGGGTCACCCGGTTGTCCAGTTTCTTGACCATGCGGCGAATCTGCCGGTTTCTGCCCTCTTTCAGGACGATGCGAAATCGCCGGTCTCCCATGCGACGAACGCGGGCAGGTCGGGTTTTGCTGCCGGACAGCGGCATGCCGTTGCGCATGGCTGAAAGGTCCCCGTCGCTCAGCGGCCGCGATACGGTGACATCGTATTCCTTCTCGTGATCGAAGGACGGATGGGACAAACGGTGGTGAATGCGCCCATCGTTGGTCAACAGCAACAGCCCGCTGGATTCCTTGTCCAGCCGCCCCACCGGGAACAGTCGCTGGGGCAGATCCACCAGGTCGGTCACCACCGGCTCGCCGCGGTGACGGCAGCTGCTGACGACGCCTTCCGGTTTGTTGAGCATCACATAAACCTGGCGATTGGTCTTGACGACAGGCGTCCCCAAAAGATGCACCGTGTCTGATTCAGGATCGACCTTGGTCCCTAAAGTCTTTACCGTTTGACCGTTGACCGTGACGTCCCCGGCCAGAATGTGGGCCTCTCCCCTGCGCCGGGAACAGGCCCCGGCTTCGGAAAGGAATTTCTGCAGGCGAACCATAACCATGGATGAAGGCGCTTTCCGGATCAGGACCGATAATCGGCGTTGATCTTGACATAGTCCAGGGAGAAATCGCAGGTCAGCATGGCGGCGCGTCCCGATTCCAGGTTCAGGTCGAGTGTTACTGAAAACTCCGCCTTTTTAAGCACGGCGGTGGCTGCCGCCTCAGCCTCCTGGCCGCAACCCAGTCCGTTCTTGACCATCTGTACGTGATCGAAAAACAGGTCCAGACGCTCAGGATCGAGGAAAACGCCGGCGCGACCGGCGGCCCCGATGATGCGCCCCCAGTTGGCGTCTTCTCCGAAAAAGGCGGTTTTGACCAACGGCGAATGGGCGATGGTATTGGCGATGGCACACGCATCGCTGTCCGAGCGCGCCCCGCGCACCACCAGGTCGACCACTTTGGTGACGCCCTCGCCATCGTTGACCATCTGACGGGCAAGATCCAAGCACAGGTCGTCCAGCAACCGCTGGAATGCTGCCCGGTCGCGATCTGTCCGGATACGGGCATCTGAGGCGCCATTGGCCATGAGGATGACGGTGTCGTTGGTGCTGGTATCCCCGTCGATGGTGATGCGATTGAAGGAGCCGTCTACGGACTGCTGCAATGCGGCCTGAAGATCGGCGACGACCACATCCGCATCCGTAGCGATGAAGCAGAGCATGGTGGCCATATCCGGCCGGATCATTCCGGCGCCCTTGGCCGCGGCGACGATGCGGAAGGGCGCACCATCCACGATTCCCTCGCGCACTCCCATCTTGGGCCGGGTATCGGTAGTCAGGATCGCGCGGGCCAACGCCGGCATCCCGGCGTCGGTCAGGCCGTCGACCAGGGCCGGGATGGCCGCCGTGACGGTATCGATGGGAAACGGTGCGCCGATGACGCCGGTGGAGGCCGCCAGCACCTGGTCTTCGGTCACCTTCAGGGCGCGCGCCGCGGCGGCGGTCATCTCCCTGGCCGCCGCCATGCCTGCCGGTCCGGTAGCACAGTTGGCGTTGCCGGCATTGACGATCACCGCCCGGGCGACACCCGCTTGAATCCGCTCCCGGTCCAGCAGCACCGGTGCCGCCTGAACCCGATTGCGAGTAAACACGGCGGCCACTGCCGCCGGTCGGTCGGACACCAGCAATCCCAGGTCCAATTCACCGTTTTTCTTGATGCCGGCAGCCGTTCCGCTGGCGGTGAATCCAGTGCAGGTTGATGAAATCATCTGCAATACCCCTTCGCCTTCGACTCGAAATGGTTCACGCTAAATAGCACGTCATCGACACATAGGTGTCGGTCGGTGTGATACAGACTGTCTCGCATACCATGTCCTGGTGGCATGAGCACAAACATCAACGGATGGCGATCATCGCATCCCCTTCTTGGCCCAATTGCGGTTCATTGTCAATCGGCGAGACCGCAAGCCCCTTGCAAACGCGTCTCGGATGGCATAGTAAGCCTTTGATTCAAGATAGAGATGCCGTCGGCGACCCATCACCGGCAACCGTCGGATAAAGGTAAACATACGAGGATAAACAATGGCCAGGCAACAACCTGAATGTGACCACTGCCAAGGGCTGCTCAAGCTGACACGGGCCTGACGATCGGTCTATTTCAGCTGCACGGGATGCGGCGCCCATTACCCCCTGAGCCGCTTCATTCACCTCATGGATGAAGCCATGGAACGGCAGTTGGCCGGTCTTCGCTGCGACAGATTATAACACCCTCATGATCATCCTCAACAACCTATTCCCGGTGTTCGCCATCATCGGCCTGGGAGCGCTGCTGAAACATCTTGGCCTGACCGGGGATCGTTTTCTCAAGGCCTCGGACCGGCTGGTCTACTTCATCTTCTTTCCGGTCATGCTTTTCTGGAAAATCGGCGCATCCCCGTCGGTGGATGCCGGCACCACCGATCTGATCGCCGCCGCCATCTGTGCTGTGGCATGCGTCTACCTGGTCAGCGCCGTCTGCATGAAGCTGTTCAGGGTCTCCACCTATGCCGCCGGCTCTTTCTCTCAGAGCTGCTACCGTTTCAATACCTACGTGGGCATGGCTGTCGTCATGAACGCCCTGGGCGAAACGGGTGTGGCGCGATTCGGTATTCTGATCGGCTTCATTATCCCCATCGTCAATGTGCTGGCCGTATCCACCCTAATCTGGTATTCCGGACGAACCATCGACACGCGCGAACGCCTGCGCATCACCCTGCGCGCCCTGATTTCCAACCCGCTGATTCTCGGCTGCCTGGCCGGCATGGTCTATGCCCGCTTCGTAGGCATTTTTCCGATCTTCTTGGACAATACCTTCCGCCTGACATCGACGGTGGCCCTGCCGTTGGCCTTGCTGTCGATCGGCGGCACCCTGACCGTTAAGACCCTTAACGTTCATCTGGGCCGTTCGGTGGTTGGCGCCGTGATCAAGCTGCTGGTGCTGCCGATGATCGGCTGGTTTTTTTTAAGCCTATTCGATGCATCCCCGCTCTCATTTCAAGTCGGCATGCTCTTTTTCGCACTGCCCACATCCCCGGCCATCATAGTGCTCTCGTCGCAACTCAACAGCGACACCGAGTTCGCCTCGGCGGCCATCGTCCTATCCACTCTGCTCTCTTTTTTCTCCATGAGTGTCGTACTGATGACCTTCTGACCGACAGGAGCCGATGAACCATGACCGCAACGGATGCCACGACTTTCAAATTGACCATCGAATACGACGGTTCCGGATTCCACGGCTGGCAACGCCAAAAGAGGGATCGAACGGTTCAAGAGACCATCGAAAAGGCCTTGGCGGTGATGACCCGCGAAACGGTTTCGCTCGTCGGTTCGGGCCGCACCGACGCAGGCGTCCATGCCCTGGCTCAAACCGCCAGCTTTCAGACCCGCTGCGATCTGGATGCCGCAGCCTTTGTTAACGGACTCAACAGCCTGTTGCCCGATGATGTGGTGATCCGCGCCTGCGAGGCGATGCCTGCCAATTTCCACGCTCGTTTCGATGTGGTTTCCAAGCACTACCGCTACCATATTCTCAATCGACCGCTGGCGCCGGCCATCGGGCGTCAGTTTGTCTGGCATATCCGCAGGCCGCTGGACACAGCGGCCATGATTCGTGCGGTTGGCTTCCTGACAGGCACTCACGACTTCAAGGCCTTCGAAGGTGCCGGCAGTCCCAGGGACCATACGGTGCGCCGGGTCACGGAGTCACGCCTGACGGACGCCGGCGGCGGCAATCTGACTTACGACATCCGGGCCAACGGTTTTTTGCGCTTCATGGTGAGAAATATTGTGGGAACGCTGGTGGAAGTGGGGATGGGGAAAATTGGCGCCGATGAGGTCGCCGATATCCTGCGGGCCAGGGACCGCTCCCGTGCCGGCGCTACGGCACCGCCCCAAGGTTTGTTTCTGGTTGAGGTTGACTACTAGAACAACGCCATTTCAACATGTTCAATCATCCAGTGAAGGGTTCTCCCGCCTGTCAGCAGATGTTGAGACGATCTTCTCTGTCAACGGCCGGGTCAGCGCTGGCGCAGGGAATTGGTGCCTGTTGTTTTCGGCGGGAAAAATCGTTGTGGTTTAGAAGAGTGTCGGTCACAACGTTGCTTTTGGATGTAGATATAGACATCGCCAATCTGCCGCTGTACCAATCATAGAATAAATAAGGCCGGCTGCAAGATATGGTGGCCGGCTCTTTTTTTTCAAATGCAACGCTTATTTGCAGCAACCACCAATCTTTCGTTTTTTTCCGTTACGTAATGGAAACCACAGCGTTTAAGCGTGTTATGATTCAGGAACCACCCGTTTAAACACGACACCGATCAAATAGCCTATACCTGTTAGGTAATCTTCTCTCATGCCTGGTTTTACCTATTAAATCCCTGTGACCTAGCCTCTACTGCTCTTCAAAATCTTCCGCCATAAGCTTGAACTCGGCCTTGTGGGCGTCGTCAATGATCATCACGATCGTCATCTCGTCCTTCACCGGGGGATCAAAATTGAATTTGCCTTCGGCGTCGGTCCTGCCCTCCAGAAGACTGTTCCCTGATTTGTCAACGACCACGAGCTTAGCATTTTTGATTTTGGTTCCATTCTGGGTAAACGCTTCAACATAAACTTCTCCCTTTTCAATGAAGGCCCACAGAATGACAGAGTGTGCAGAGGCGATGACGGATAGGAAAAGAAGGTGCAAAGCGGTTAGAATGATGATTGTAAGGGTCCTTTTCATTTTGATTCCTTTCGTGGTTCAAGGCAACTATTTTCGCTTTGCTCAGAATGACACGGATTCTCGATTTTATTCCAATTCATTGACGTTTGCCACACCGGTATCCTTGATCCTGTTTCCTCAATGATATCCTGTTAATAGTATTTACTGAAGCCAGCAGCAAACATCAGCCTTTGAAACGAAAATCGACCGACTACACAGACTAAAGATACCAACTCTGATCAAATACATTCAATCTTGTTGTCTTCGTTGACTAAGATTGCCCCTGTTGAACTTCTCCTTTTCCGAAGATCGGCTTTAGAACCAGCGTACTGTAGAAAACGATACTTGCTACCAGTACGATGCTAGCCCCGGTCGGTACGGGCCATAACCCGGAAGCCAGAAGACCGATCACGGTACTGACGGTTGAAAAGGCGATGGTAAGCCAGAAAAACTGAACCAGATTATTCGCAATGTTTTGGGCACTCGCCGCTGGGACTACCATCAGGACCAGAACCAGCAAGGCCCCTACAAGTTTAAGGCTGGCAACGATGACGACAGTCAAAACAGTGATGAATATATACTCGATCAGCACCGGGTGCACACCACGCGCTTTCGCCATGATCGGATTAAAAGAGGACAACATGGTCCGATTGAAGATGATACCGCCGACCAACATTGCGATCATGGAAATGATGATCAGCAGAATCAGGTCATTGTTGTTTAACGTGATCAGACTGCCGAAGAGGATGGCCTCGATCTGATGGACATTGAATTGCTTGGTCACCAATACCAGCATGAGAATTCCGATACCCAGGACCTGGGCCAGCACAACGCCGATGACCGTGTCGTTGGACACCCGGGCACGATTTTTCACATAGGTCATTAAAAGAGCGATGATCAGGCAAAAACCATAGAGTCCAGCGTAGGTACCTTCGATCGGCTCACCAAACAAAAGGCCTATGGCCACCCCGGTTAAAGAGGCATTTCCCACAGTTTGCGTAAAAAAAGCCAGTTTTCGCGTGACCACGACAGTTCCAATTCCGCCAAGAACCGGACCGACGATCAGGGCTGCCATCATACCTCGTACCATAAATGCATGTTCGAACATGGCCGGCAGGTACCCGGATCTGGCCAACTCGGTGAACCATTCAAACAGGGCGTTCATGGTGTCTCTCCCTCCGGTCGCTGCAATACAGCCAGGGCAGCCTCACCGAAAAGTTCGCCGATTTTTTCCAGATTGCAGAACGTCTGGGCGGATCCGTCGAAGGTGACTGTGCGGTTGATTCCCGTGACCCAATCGGCTGCGCGTCGGATCATGGTCAGGTCGTGGCTGACCATCAGAATCGTCAGGTTGTGTTCTTTCTTCAGTCGAAGCAGCAGGTCCTCGAAAATCCGGGCGCCGAACTCATCCACGTTACTCGCTGCTTCGTCGAGAATCAATAACTCCGGCATTGGTATCAGGGCTTGGGCCAAAAGCACTCTCCGGAGTTCTCCACCGGACAAACCGCCGATAAGACGATCGATCAGATGGTCGGATTCGGTAAGCTTCAAGGTGTCAACAGCACGCTTTCGAACCTTTTTGCCTTTCCCCAAAAAGATGGGTTTGTTCTTGAGCATGATGGCAAGGAAGTCACCCACAGTGATGGGCAACGTGTGATCGAATTCGAGCAGTTGGGGAACATAGCCGATGCGTCCGTCCCTTTGAAATCGAATTCGAATCTCCCCCTGGTGGGGCATACCGCCCATGATGCAACGAATCAACGTGGTCTTCCCGGCGCCGTTGGGTCCGATTAGTGCGTGGAGGGTTCCGGGCTTTACTTCCCACGTAACCCCGGCCAGAACCTGGTTCCCGCCGAGGTTGACCGAGCATTCGTTTACCGATAAGAGGGAATCATTGTTAATGCGATTGTCGGCTATGTTTTCAGTGTCCACTTGCTACCGCTTGTACGATGGTGTCCATATTTTTCTTCATATCCAATGCGAATTTCTCTGTCGTGTAGGGGCCGTTTGACACGTGGCTCAGCTGGTATATTCTGCATCCGGTTTCTTGGAATATGATATCCACGTATTTTTTCTGATAGTCCAGTTCGCCAAAGAGCACATTCACGTTTGCCTTTTGAATCCGCTTAATCGTATCCTGCAATTGCCGGGGACTCGGTTCGATACCGTGCCTCGGCTGAATCACTGCTGTAACC
>JAAUYD010192100.1_pt1 | contig 19556 bp, 16 predicted proteins | sample 7278101 | NCBI WGS metagenome assembly JAAUYD01 (sample SAMN14350128, study PRJNA611818) | marine sediment metagenome | isolation source: surface marine sediment (0.6m) | place: French Polynesia: Moorea | collected 2018-08
AGGGACAGAGTAAACCACGTTTACTCTGTCCCTTTACTCTGACCCCAGAAGTCCTGACCCCAGAAATCAACCATGCACCACGGCGCAAAGAATTCCGATGCCATTGCCGTGGTCGGCCAGGGTATAGGTGCAGTCGAACTGGGCCAGGTCTTTTCCGGATTCGTTTTCAAAGCGCCAGCGTACCGTGACTACGGCCAGATTTTCCGTCAGGGTCTTGCGGTCCGAGTGAAGCATGACGGCGGTGTGATACCCCATGCGGCGGTGGCTGTCGCAGATGCGGCGAAAGTTTCTGATGGCCTCCACACGGTCCACCAGGGCATCGTTGGAGTCCATGGACGACAACAGGCTGGGGTAGTGATAGAGATCCGCAATAGCTTCGGGATCGAACGCGTCGAATGCCTTGATATAGTTGTCGAAGAATGCCTTGACGTTCATCTCAGCGAGAATACTCCATTGCACGTACAGCGCAACCGCTGCTCCCTCAGGGGCCGTCTCCGCCGGACACCATCATTACTTTTGTCAATTACGCAAGCGACTGAAACTTGCCATAATTTTAGAAGTACAAGCAGTGAAGCAAGTGGTAACCCGAAATGATGAGTGTATTGGCATGGTTTCTGTTCGGCATGTTTGTCTGGGTCTGTGTCCTGGGCATGTCCGCGCTGGCACGGAAAGTGACGCCGGAACACGGTCGCGGCCGTGGCTCCTGGCATGAAGACCTGTTTGGCGGCGACTGGACCGGCATGGGGACCGGGGAGGACGGCAAGTCCCGACGGGAGCAGAAACTGGAGAAGGAAGTCGACGAATTGAAGCAGCGGGTGCAAACCCTGGAAACCATCGTGACCGACCGGAAGTTCCAGTGGGAAAGCGAGCTTAATCGTTAACGCAGCTGGCGGAACTCAGCTCTTGAAACGCAGCGCAATGCTGTAAACGCGCACCGCCACGTACCATAGCGCGCCGGCGGCCAGGCAGGCCGTCGGCCAGAACCCAATCTCCCCGGTGAGGCCATCACTGGAAAAGTACATCCAGATTGCACCCGCCATAGTGACCGCCATGGCGCCGTAGGTATTCATGTCCAGGCGGTACTTCCTGTCCCGCCGCACCCGCTCGGCTGCCTGGTCGGCCGACAGTCCCTCACCACTTCCCATGTCCAGACCGCAGTGAGGACAGGCGTGGGCTTTATTGGAAATCCGCTGAGAGCAGTTGGGGCACTTGATAATCATAATGCGGCAATCATATTAGGACCGGCGACGGCGCAACTATGTTAATGAGAATTCGCTGGACAGTCACCGTCGCTTCGTTAACATGCGCGAAACCCGAGGGCGTTACAACATCGTCTCAACCGAGGCAGAGGGGCCACCATGATTTCCAAGAACGCGCGAACCTGCATCATCGCCACACTGGGTCCTGCCAGCCGGGATCCGGACACCATCGGCGAACTGATTGAAGCGGGGGTCAACGTGTTTCGGCTGAACTTCTCCCACGGCGACGCTGAGGACCATCGTAAGGCAGTAGCGGCGATCCGCGAACAGTCCTCCAGGACCCTGCGGCCTATTGGCATCCTGCAGGATCTGCAGGGCCCCAAGATCCGCATTGGCAAGTTTGCCGATGGCAGTATCGAGCTGAAATCCGGCGACAGTTTCACCTTCACCTGCGACGACGACAGCCCCGGCAACCAGGAACGTGTGGGGGTGACCTACAAGGGTCTGAGCGGCGATGTGAAGCGGGGAGACCCCATACTCCTTGACGACGGCAAGCTGCGACTGAGGGTCACCCAGGTGCGCGGAAAGGACGTCATTGCCAGCGTGGAGGTCGGCGGCAGGCTGTCGGACAGCAAGGGCATCAATCTGCCCCAGTGTGACCTGAAAATCCCAGCCCTGTCCGACAAGGACGTCGAAGATATTCGCGTCGGCGCCGAGCTGGGCGTGGACTGGGTGGCCATGAGTTTCGTGCGCTCCCGCGACGACGTATTCCTGGCCAAGCACTACATGGATCGCTTCGGCTCCACCGCCCGCATCATGGCCAAGATTGAAAAACCCTCCGCGGTGGACCGATTCGACGACATCCTGGAAGCGGCCGACGGCATCATGATTGCCCGGGGAGACCTGGGCGTGGAGCTGTCCACCGAGCAGGTGCCCCTGGTCCAGAAGCGCCTGATTCGCCATTCCAGGCACTATGGCAAGCCCGTGGTCACGGCCACCCAGATGCTGGACTCCATGACCCAGAACCCCATGCCGACCCGGGCCGAAGCCTCCGACGTGGCCAACGCCATCTTTGACGGCACCGACGCCGTGATGCTGTCCGGAGAGACGGCTGTGGGGGTCAACCCGGTGGAGGCCGTGCGCGTGATGAATACCATCGCCCGATCCGTGGAGTCCGACGAAAGCTACCAGCACGCCATGCACGAAGAAGACGTCATCACCGACGAAACCGTACCCGACAGCGTTGCCTCCGCCGCCTGCCAGACGGCCAAGGATATCGGTGCCCGGGTGGTGGTGACCTTCAGTTCCAGCGGTGCCACGGCTCTGCGGGTAGCGCGCCAGCGGGTGCCGTTTTTCGTGCTGGCTATCACCCCCAACGAAATCTCATACAACCAGCTGGCCATGTCCTGGGGGGTCAACGCCATCCTGGCCGAGGACATCACAAACTCCGACGAGATGGTGACCCGGGCCAACGAGGTGATCAAAAAGACCCACATCGCCGAGCCCGGCGATTACTACGTAATCACCGCCGGTGTGCCCTTCGGCGTGTCCGGCACAACCAACCTGATCCGCGTAGAGGTGGTGCAGTAGACACCAAATCAGTAAACTGACCGCTCACTTCCTTTCAATCGAGGATTGCCCGATGAAATTCGACCGAGCTGAGACTGCGATGGATCTGACGTCCAAAGTGGCCGTGACCGGCGTGGCAACCTCGACTTTCGGCATCGCCGAATTTCCTGACCGAAGACGCACCGGCTAAGCCCCGACTTCAGCCCCATCGCTGAACCCCTTCGGCTGTTTTCAGCCGATTCCCTGCTGTCTTTTTGAGTGTCAGGCATGAAATCTGTAATTCAAGCAACGCCGGCTGCGCGCCGGTTTACACGTGGTACCCGCTGGTGGGTGCTGTGGCGCCGCGCCCTGAGCGGCGAAACCCGCGATTACACCCGCGGCCCGATCCGGCGATCGGTGTTCCTGCTGGCTGTCCCCATGGTGCTGGAAATGACCATGGAGGCGATTTTTGCCATCACCGATATCTTCTGGGTGGCGCGACTGGGTGCCGACGCCGTAACCGCCGTCGGTCTCACCGAGGCCTTTATTACCCTGCTCTACGCCGTGGCCATTGGCCTCAGCATGGGCACTACGGCCATGATCGCCCGCCGGGTGGGCGAACAGGACTATGCCGCGGCGTCCGTGGTAGCCGCCCAGACCCTGTGGATGGGGGCCCTGGTTGCACTGGTGGTGGGCGCCCTGGGCATTTTCATGGCGCCGGACATCCTGGCGTTGATGGGGGCATCGCCCAGCGTCATTGAAACCGGCAGCGGCTATACCAGCTGGCTCCTGGGGGGCGGTGGCACCATCGGGTTCATCTTCCTGATCAACGCCATTTTCCGCGGTGCGGGTGATGCCAGCATTGCCATGCGCGCGTTGCTGCTGGCCAACAGCATCAACATCGTGCTGGACCCACTGCTGATCTATGGCGTCGGCCCGTTTCCCGAGATGGGCGTCGCCGGTGCGGCCGTTGCCACCACCATTGGCCGGGGCGTCGGCGTGGCTTACCAGCTGTATGCCCTGTTCGGCCACGGCGGCAAACTGCATTTGCACTGGAGCGGTCTTGGGCTGGACCCGGGCGTACTGAAGCGGCTGCTGAAGGTGTCCCTGGGTGGCATGAGCCAGTTTCTGATCGGGACCTCCAGCTGGATCTTCATCGTGCGCATCGTGGCCAGCTACGGCAGCGACGCCGTGGCCGGCTACACCATCGCCATCCGCATCTTCTCAGTGACGTTTTTGCCGGCCTGGGGATTATCCAACGCGGCGGCCACTCTGGTGGGACAGAACCTGGGAGCCAATCGGCCCCAGCGGGCAGAGCGCTCGGTGTGGCGCTGCACCTGGTACAACACGGTGTTCTTGACCGCCGTTGCGATTCTGTGCGTCACCCTGGCTGAACCCATGCTGCGCCTGTTCACCGATGAACCCGAGGTCATCCGCTACGGCGCCCAGAGCCTTTTCTGGATCAGCCTGGGTTACCCCATGTATGCCGTGGGCATGGTGCTGGTGCAGGCGTTCAACGGCGCCGGCGACACCCGCACACCAACCTGGGTCAACCTGATCTGCTTCTGGATGCTGCAGATCCCCCTGGCCTGGACCCTGGCCAACCAGTTTGGCCTGGGACCGCGCGGCGTGTTCATGGCCATCGCCATCTCCGAGACCATGATGGCCCTGATGGTGCTGTGGCTGTTCCGCCGGGGGCGGTGGAAGATGACGGTGGTGTGAGGAGGGGCCGCGCTGCGGCCCCGGGGAACGCTTGCTTCGCAAGCTGGGGAACGGCCGCTGGGCGGCCTGGGGAACGCGCCCTGCGGGCGCTGGGGAACGCTCGCTGACGCGAGCTGGGAGACGCGCTCCGCGCTCTGTCCCTCCGCTGAGAACAAACGGACCACGGAGGTATACCGACTTAGTTACATGAAAACCTAGCGCGCGAAGCGCGCGTTTCCCAGGCCCCGCAGGGGCTGTTTCCCAGCTTGCGAAGCGAGCGTTCCCCAGCGCCCGCAGGGCGCGTTCCCCAGCTCGCGTCAGCGAGCGTCCCCCTCAAAAACTACATTGACCCGCCGGTTCTGCCTGCCTTTCTTCTCCACCTTGCTCACCCGCACCGGGCCAATTTCCGCGGTGTGGCGAATGTGGGTACCGCCGCAGGGCTGGAGGTCGACGCCCGGGATCTCGAGCAGGCGGACGCGACCGGCACCCCGGGGTGGCTTCACCGACATGGTGCGGATCAGCTCGGGCTGGGCGTCCAGCTCCTGGTCGGTGATCCAGCGGGTGCCGACCTGGTGGTCTTCCTGCAGCAGGGCATTGAGTTGCCGGGTCAGCTCTTCCTTGTTCACCGGCTCGGCCATGTCGAAGTCAAGCCGGCTTTTGGCCGCCGAAATATTGCCGCCGGTTACGGGAAACTGAAGCAGGGAGCCCAGCAGGTGCAGGCAGGTGTGCATACGCATATGAGCGTAGCGCCGGTCCCAGTCCAGCTCCAGGTGCACCTGGTCTCCCGGCGACAGTGCCGACGGGTCCGCCAGAAAGTGTCCAATCTCGCCGCCGTCTACCCGGCGGGTATCGGTCACTTCGAGCCGGATACCGTGGCCGGTGCTCAGCCAGCCCGTGTCCCCGGGCTGCCCACCGCCCAGGGGATAGAACACCGTCCGATCCACCACCACGTGGTCGGCCTCCACCCTCAGGATCTGTGCCTGGCAGCTCTTCAGATAGGCGTCTTCTGAGTAAAGGGCTTCGGTCATGCGTCGCTTCTCCTGGTGTCCTGATAATCCTGGTTCGTTGAATCTCAGCGCGTGTTTACGAGGCTCGAGCGGGACGTTAGTGAGTAACAATCAATCCCGCCACGAAGTGAATCATGATGCCCACAAGCCCCCCCACCAGCGTACCGTTGATGCGGATGAACTGCAGGTCAGCGCCGATCTCGAGCTCAATGCGCTCCGAGGTTTCGCGAGCATCCCAGCGCTGCACTGTGTCGGAAATCAGCGTGCCGGCCTCGTCGCCCAGCTCGTTGACCAGGTACTGAGCAGCGCTGCGCAGCCACTGGTCGAAAGTCTCCAGCATGGCCTTGTCGGACAGTGCGTCCTGCGCCGTGCGCCGAACAATGTCCACCACGAAGGCGTGGTAGGCCGCGCGGTTGTTATCCAGGGACTGGTGCACCAAAGCCGCACCCTCGGCCCACAGATCCTCACCGTAAGACTTCACCGTGGGATTGGAGGCCAGCTCGTGCTTGATCCGCTCGAATTCCCGTGCCCGGGGACTGTCCTCGTCCTGCAGCTCGCTGGCCACGCGCTGAAACGACTCATCAAAGTTCTGGCGCAGTGCGTGCTCCGGGTCCAGCACCATTTCCAGCAGCTGGGTCTGAATGCGGGAAATCATCCGGTCGTAAATTTTCTGGTCGACAAAATCCGGTACCCACCAGGGCCCGCCCCGGCGCATATTGTCGCGGATCGCCCCCTTGTGATCTTCCAGGTAGGCGATGGCCACCTTGAGCACCTCGGTCAACAGTTCCTGGTGATGCCGGTTGTCTCCGAGCAGGCCAAGCAGCCGCCCCACGGTGCGGGCAGCCGGCGCCTGTTCAATCCGTTTCAAAACGTTGCGGGCGAAAAACTCCCGGTACTCCGGCTGTTCGAACGCCGCGGACAGCCAGCGCAGCAGGCGCAGTACCGCGTCGGCCAGGGAATCGGCATGCAGCAGGCACCAGCGACACAGTGCCGCCGCCGCGTGGGTGTGTTCCAGTCGTCGTTCGACGGCGTTGGCGGTCATGAAGTGGGTGCTCACAAAACGCGCCAGGCTGACGCCGATTTCATCCTTGCGGCGGGGAATGATGGCGGTGTGTGGGACGGGAATGCCCAGGGGATGGCGGAACAGGGCCGTCACCGCGAACCAGTCGGCCAGGGCTCCTACCATGGCCGCTTCGGAGAACGCCTGCAGGTATCCCACCCACCCCGTTTGGTCGGCCTGGGTCAGGGTCCAGCCGAATACAGCCGCCATGACCGCCAGCAGCGCCAGCGGAATGGCTTTCATCCGGCGCAGGTCCCGGCGCTGCTGCTCCAGTCCGCCGTTCAAACCAGCCGAATTCTCCGCTGCCTGGCTCAAGTACCGACGCGGCAATTCAACATGTCCTCGAACATGAGGAAATCGCCCATGAGACAGTAGAAGGGGTAAGCCATGGCGCATGATATCACCCGGAGCTGTAACCCTGGCCCCTGCTCGATCGTTTGAACACTGCAGGCACCAGGCATAGCATGTGAAGCGGGTGGCAGCAGCCAGGGAAGCGCATCTTGATTGAAGTTCACCAACTGAGAAAACAGTTTGGCCAGCTGCTTGCGGTGGAAGACGTCAGTTTCACCGCCCCGGCGGGACGCATATTCGGTCTGCTTGGACCCAACGGCGCCGGCAAGTCCACCACCATCAACTGCATTGCCGGACTGCTGACTCCCACCTCCGGCCTGGTCAGCGTACAGGGGTACGACGTGGTGTCCGATCCCCTGGCGGCACGCCGCAGTCTTGGCGTGGTACCCCAGGAGCTGGCCCTGTACGAAGACCTGAGCGCCCGGGAAAACCTTCGTTTCTGGGGTGGCGCCTACGGACTGAGCGGTAAAGCCCTGGATCAGCGTGTCAACACGGTGCTCGCCGAAGTGGGTCTGCAGGACCGGGCCGGTGACCGCCCGGACACCTTCAGCGGCGGCATGAAGCGCAGGCTGAACTTTGCCTGCGGAATCGTGCACGAACCCGAGGTGCTGCTGCTGGATGAGCCGACCGTTGGCGTCGATCCCCAGTCCCGTGAACGCCTGCTGGACCAGGTGCGCGGCCAGGTCGAGCGGGGCGCCTGCGTGCTTTACACCACCCATTACATGGAGGAGGCCGAGGCGCTATGCGATGAGCTGGCCATTATCGATCACGGCAAGCTCATCGCCCACGGCAACATGGATGAGCTGCGCAGCATGATGGGCGAGCGGGACGTGCTGAAAGTCAGCGGCCAGTTCGACGAAGCGGCAGTGCGATCCGCCTTCAACGGCGTGGAGCGGGCTGAACTGCTCCACATTGACGATGGCATGATCCAGCTTGCTGCGGAACAGGCCAGCAGGCGTCTGCCGGAGTTCCTGCGGGCCCTGTCCGAATCAGGGGCGGAAATCCAGGAAACCACCCTGGCCCGGCCCAGCCTGGAATCCCTGTTCCTGCGCCTCACCGGCAAGGAGCTGCGGCAATGATCCGCGGCGCCCTGCTGTGCGCCGAAAAGGAGCTGAAAATCCGGCTACGCGACCGCTGGGCCATGCTGATCTACCTGATGCTGCCACTGACCATCGCCGGCATGGTGATCTCGGTGTCCGGCGGAAGCTCCGGCCCACAGCCCACGGCTCAACTGCTGGTGGTGGACCAGGACGACAGTTTCCTGTCCCAGACCCTGCTCGGCGCCATGACCCAGGCCCAGGACGGGCAGCTGATCCAGGCCCAAACCGTGAAACTGGCTGAGGGCCAGGCGATGATCGATAGCGGTGACGGCACTGCCCTGCTGATCATCCCGGCCGGATTCAGCGATTCAGTGCTGAGTGAAGAGCCGGCCACCCTGGAACTCATCACCAATCCGGCCCAGCAGATTCTGCCCGGCATCCTGGAAGAATTCCTCAAGGTCATGGTTGACGGCGTGTTCTACCTGCACCGCGTGTTCGGAGAGGAACTTGCACTGATCAAGCGGCAGATCGACAACACCCCCGAGTCAGGCAACTCGTTGTTCACCGACGCGCTGATCGCCAGCATCAGTATTTCCATCAACAACTCGGTGGAGTCCATCACCGACTACCTGGACCCGGCCATTCTGGAACTGACAGATGCCGAACAGGACGAATCTGATGAATCCGGCATCAGCTTCGGCATGGTGTTTTTTCCCGGCACCATCTTCATGGGCATCCTGTTTGCCGCCCAGGGCATGAGTGACCGCTTCTGGATTGAACGGGAAAAGGGCACCCTGCGCCGCAGCGTGGTGTCGCCCCTGTCCCTGGCCCAGATTTTCGCCGGCTCCCTGTTGTCCGGCGCGGCCCTGCTTCTCCTGCTGACGGGCGTCATGGCCACCCTGGGTTTTCTCTACCTGGATCTCAGCTTCGCCATGTGGCTGCCGGCGGTGCTATGGCTCACCCTTTCAGGGCTGGTGATGTTCGGGCTGATGGCGTTGCTGCAGCTGCTGGCCCCCAGTCAGAAGGCCGGCAGCCTGATCACCAACCTGCTGGTGTTTCCCCTGATGATGGCCGGCGGCGCCTTTTTCCCGTTTGAAGCCCTGCCGGACTGGATCGCGTCCATCGGCCGCTGGGTGCCCAACGGCTTCCTGCTGGAACGGCTGAAGAGCTACCTGGTGTATGACGGCGGCCTGGAGGCACTGCTGACCGGCCTGCCCTACGCCCTGGCCATGGCGCTGCTGCTGTGGGGCCTGTGCGCCTGGCGCCTGGCGCCTTTTGCAGGATCGAGGTAACCCCATGAACCTCAAACGCGCCCTGTTCATCGCCCGCAAGGATTTGAGCTATATGCTGCGGGACCGCACCACCCTGATCTGGCTGGCCGTGATGCCGGGTCTGTTCTTCTACTTCATCGGCACGGCCACCGGCGGCGCCAGCAGCGGCCCCACCCGGGAAAACGTCGCAGTGAAGCGTCCGGCAGATGCCGGATTCCTGGCCGACCAACTGGCGCTCCGGCTGGACCAGGCCGGTCTCAACGTGGTCACCTTTGATGCAGGGGATCCAACGGTACCTCTGTCCGGCGGTTCGCCGGAGATCGCCTTTGACGGATACTGCCGCCAGCTCACCCTGCCGCCCGGGCTCACCGACACGGTGCAGCAGGGCGAGCCGGCCCAGATCCAGTACCAGAGCTGCCGGGACGAACTCGGCGCGGAGTTCGACAAGCTCCGTGCCCAGCGCGCCGTTTACACCACCCTGGCCGACATCATCGCCATCGGATCGGCCGGAGAAGGCGTCAGCCAGGCGGCGATGGACGACCTTAACGCCACGCCGCGGGCGCTGCAGCTGCAGGTCCGCTCGGCGGGTAAGCGTCAGGATCCGCCCCAGGGTTTCCAGCAGGCCGTGCCCGGCACCATGGTGATGTTCACCCTGCTGCTGCTGCTCACCAGCGGCGCCATCGATCTGATGATCGAACGCCAGCGCGGCCTGCTCACCCGGCTTGCATCGGCACCCCTGCTGCGCCGGGACATCGTGCTGGGCAAATGGCTGGGCAAGATGGCCCTGGCGGTCTGCCAGATTGCCATTGGCATGACTATCGGCTGGCTGCTGTTCGACATCAGCTGGCAGCCCGATCTGCCCATGATCGTCCTGCTGCTGCTGGCCTGGGCCAGTGTCTGCACCTCCATGGCCCTGGTGCTGGGCAGCCTGGGCCGCACCGAGGGCCAGGTGGCCGGCGTGGGCATCCTGCTGGCCATGCTGCTGGCCGGCCTGGGCGGCTGCTGGTGGCCCATCGAAATCGCCCCGCCCTGGATGCAGACCCTGGCCGGCCTGCTCCCCACCGGCTGGACCATGAACGGCCTGCATCACCTGATGCTGTTCGAGTCCGGTGCGGCCGCGGTGGTGCCGGAGGTGTTGGCATTGACAGGTCTCGCCTTGGTGTTGGGCGTGCTGGCGGTGCGGGTGTTTCGGTATCAGTGAAGGCCGCGAGACGGGTCTTCCTGACCCGCTCGCGGGCGCTACGCAAAAACGCGGTTTTGCTTCGCTTTCGGCCTGCGGCCGTTGGCACATCCCTGTGCCAAAGGGCTTCGATCACATTCTTCCGTCATCCTGAACTCGATTCAGGATCCATCTGAGATTGGGTTCTCGAAGCGCTTCGATCCGGGCAGCAGGTTGTTCGGAGCTTTCGGTCCAACACGCAGGCGCTGAAAGGGTCACGGACGATGGTTGCGCTATTTTCCGGTGCAGGCGTCAACGAAAATTGCTTCGAAAATTCAGATGGATCCTGAATCAAGACAACCGCCCGAAGGGCCACAAAAAATGTCATCCCGGACCCCGATCCGGGATCGAGTTCAGGATGACGTTTTTTCGGTTACGCCCTTTGGGCGCAGGTTGCCTTTAGTCCGACTCCAGATCAAGCGTCAACTGCACCCTCTCAGTTCCCGACAGGGGAACAATCGTCGAATCCAGCAGGTAGACCCGCTCGGTCATGGCGGCGTCGGCCTCGGCAAACGCCTGCTTGATATTGCGGGCCCGCTCATCCGCGATTGCCCTCAGCTGGTCCTCCGGAATGGTGATCTGCTCCAGCAGCAGTGCCTCGAGCTCCGACTCCGATGCACCCTCGGGGGCAGGAGAGCCGGTTTGGGCCAGCACCATCGCCGCCAGCCTGGCCGGCCGTTCCTCAGTGGTCACTTCACCCAGCTCCGCCACCAGCTCGGTCCGGCGCAAAGCCATTCCGTCAACATCAGCGGCCGCCAGCCCCGATATCTCCAGCCGCAGCCCCGGCCGCTGGGCCAATGCACCTGCCAGCTTTTCGATTCTGCCCGCCGCCTTTTCATCTAACGAAGCCTCGCCCGCCGCAAACTCGATGTACTGGAGGTCCTCACCACCGCCTGGAACCAGCTTGCCGATAATGAAAAACGGCGAGGCGACCGCCTTGACCATGAGATTGACGAAGGCCTTGAAGACGACCCCGCCCAGGCGAAACTCCGGATCATCCAGGTCACCCGCCACGGGGATGTCCAGGTCCAGGTTGCCGGACGGATCCCGCAGCAGCGCCACGGCCAGGTCCAGGGGCACCGAGACTGCGTCCGGGCTTTCCACGCTGCGGCCCAGCTCGAACTGGCCCAGGGTGACCCTGTTGCTGCCCCTCAGGTTTCGGCCCTCCAGCTTGTACCGCAACTCCAGGTCCAGCCGGCCGCGCTCGATCAGGCGGCCGACAAACTTGCCCGCGTAGGGATTGACCGCGGTCAGGTCGATGTTGGTGGTGCTGATGGAGATATCGGTTTGCTGCTCGCTGGTCAGCGGCGTCAGCGAGCCCGCCAGTTCTATGTCGGCGTAACCCAGCACTTTGCCGCTCATGGTGACCGAACCCGGCTGGTCAATGCTGTTGGTCAGCCCGGTGATCTCCGCCTTGACCTCCCGAACGTCGAACCGGGTCGCCGGCTGCACGGACTGGTCTTGAAACTGGACCGCGCCGTTGGTCACCAATACCTGACCCAATTCGACCCGGGTGGACGGGGACCCAGGTGATTGCGCAGACTCATCCGGTGCTGAGGTGTCGTCCTCGTCTTGCGGAAACAGGGTAGCAATGGAGTTGCTGCCGTCCTCACTGATGGCGTACTGCAGCACCGGCCCGTCTATGACCAGCTCGGCTGCCGAAATCCGCTCAGGATCCACATCAATGCCGTTCAAAGTCATCCGATCCAGCGAGACTAAATCACTGTCCAGGGGGCGGCTCCGGGTCACCAGGCCCGATACCTCCAGGTCACCGCTCAATTCGGCCAAAGCGCCGTCAACAGCCTCCATCCTTATGGCTGTATTGATTTCTCCTGCTTCGACAGCGATGTCCGCGAATTCTCGGACATAGCCCTCAAACCAGGACAGCGGAAGCGACTCAAGCGACACGTCGACGGAGGCTGCCACAGGACTGATGCCGAACTCACCGGACACGCTTGCGCGGGCACTGTCCGCCACGATCTCCGCGCGATAAGGAAAGCGGCTGCCTTCCCGAAGGTTAATGTCAGAAACATCCAACGACGTGACGCCAAAGGAGCGGTCAAACACCGGCTCTACCGCCTGGTCGATCAATCTCTGGACCAGGTCCGAAGCGCGGACGGAAGTTATTTCCAATGACCACGGCTCCGAGCTGCTGTCTGTCTCCGTCTCGGTCTCAGCCAGGAATTCAGCCAGATGCGCCAGCAGAGTGAGCTGCTCGGTTTCGTTCTCACGAATCGCGGTGACCTGGCCACCCGCGATCGCGATTTCGTCGATGGCCACCCTGCGCTCCTGGAGATTCAGGTCAGGACCCACCATCGACGCTGATTCCAGCACCAGCAGCGGCTCAGCATCGCCAGGTACTGATACCGAGAGCTGATCAATCTGCCATTCCCCGTCTCTCGTAACCACCTGAATTCCTTCAGGTTCCATACTGACGGACAGGTTGATGCCGGCATTGAGGGTGCCGCGGTTGAGGATGAGCTGATGGAGATGCCTGGCGTAGCGCCAGCCTGGCTCAAGTTCGAAATCCGCAATAGACAGTTGTCCAGCGACTTGCAGTGGATCAGTTTTCAGTTCGCCGCTGTAGCTCACCGCTCCACCGCTCTCAGCGCTCAAAGCCAGGGAAATCGGAGCGGGGCCCGACAAGCTGGTGTCCAGGTCAACCAATTCAAAATTGAGATCGCTGACCAGGGTCTGGTACTGCTCCGGATGCTGCGGTTCGGAGTAGTCCAACCGGCCGCCGCTAATGATCAGCTGGTCAATGGCAAGTCCCCAGGGTTCCGACTCGGGTGTTTCGGTGGGGCCAGCATCCGATTCAGGGACGGAATCCAGCCAGTGAACGGCGCCATCACCATCAACCTCGAGGTAGGCACGGGGACCACCCAGTTCGATGAACTTGAATCGGATAGTCCCGGCCAGCAGCGGCAGCCATTGGAAGTTTATGTGTGCATATTCCGCGGCGATCAGCGGTCGCTGGACCCTGTCCGTGGCCTCAAAGGGCCCCGTCGTTACCGAAAGGGTGAGTGGATTGACCGCCAGGCGCTCAATGGCAAGGTCGATCCCTGCGTCGGCTTTGAGCGAATCCACCAGTCGATCCTGCAGGATTCTCGGTGCCACCAGGAATCCGACGGCCAGGTAAATCACGATCAAGGCGGTGACGGCTATGGCGATTTTTGTTCTGACGGTTTTTCCTTCCCTGGCAATTCAAAACGCCATTATCAGCACGGAATATGAACATGCAACGACGTCGTGACAAGTTGTCACGATTGGCGACAAGCGGCGGCGGCAGACACACGGGACAGGCCGTCCCGCGCGGCATCAGGATCGGGATGCCGGACTGGGGCGTCGAGACCCCGTGACCCGTTCAGGACTGAGCCCAAAGTGGCGCACTGCAGCAATGGAAAACTCAATCACGCCGGCCATGAGCAGGACGTAACCCGCCAGTTCAACGCCCTCCTCGGCGTAGTTTTTTACCGAGCGGTCGTAGGTGGCCCCCATCAGATCCTGCCAGAAAGAACCCCGTCCAAACATGCGGGAAAATCCGGCGGTCACGGCAAAGCCGGCCAGCATGATGCCAAAGGAGAAATGAGTAGCCAGGAACGCCAGCTCGCTCTGCAGGGTTTTGCGGTTTGGCACCAGGTAAAGGGCAGTACACAGCAGCACCGTCGTGACGCCGAGTTCCCACAGTCCTTCAAAGCCGCGGTCCAGCAGGAAGTCGAATTCCCGGATCAAGGCGCATAGCAGTAACGCTGCCAGCAGGAAACCCAGGTAGGGCAGGAGGTGCCTGCGGGTAATGACCACTGCGGCCAGGATGCTGAAGGTCAGGACCGCCGATTGGGTCAACTCCACCAGTGAATATTCGGAAAAGTACTGGCTGTTGTGAAACAAGCCGATCGATACATCGACAACCGGAAGCGCGCCCACTACTGCGAAAAGCAGCAGGTAAAGCCCGGTTCGGGCGGCAACTTGCGATGTTTTCACAGGTCCATTGAGCATATCTTCAAGCATCCAAGCCGAAAAACAGTCGCGTACGCCGGGTCTCCAGGAAGCAGCAGCCTGCTGTTGGCAAACTCCGCGTTGCGTATTCACAAAAGTGCCGCTTCGACCTTTCAGGGTCGCCTGCGTTATGTGACCCGGAATACCGGGAGCACATTACACGCCTCAGGGCGTGTTTTTTTTGTCACGCCCCCTTAACCAACATTTTTCGCCAGTCGATTCAGGCCTTTTTTGGAATCAGCACACGGCGGCGAGCTGTCCGCTGGTGCGAAAATCGGACCGCTGGTGAAAGCAGCGCCGCTTTCCTCTCGCTTTTTCCACTGTATTTCAACGGCCTGTTCACAAAGTCAGTCCTATCTTGCTGCGTGAAACATGAAAGCCGTGGAGCGGACACAATCATGAGACTAGACCAGCACAACTCGGGCTCAACCCTGGGCGCCTCGGCGGAGGTGTTGAGCAACCTCGGGCGCAAGAACAACGCCATCATCATCGGGGCAGGCCCGGGTGGCCTGGCCACGGCCATGCTGCTGGCGTCCAGGGGCGTCGAGGTGGATTTGTACGAGCGGGCCGACCAGGTGGGGGGCCGAACCTCCATCATGGACATCGACGGCTTCAAGTTCGACCGCGGCCCGACCTTCTTTCTGTTCCCGGAAGTGCTGGAGGGAATTTTCGAAGAATGTGGCCGATCCCTGCACGAAGAGGTGGACCTGATCCGGCTGGACCCCAACTACCGCCTCGTTTTCGAGCAGGGAGGTTTCATCGACGCCGCCTGCGACATCGAGAAAACCCAGGCAGAAGTGGCGAAAATCAGCCCCGAGGACGCCAACGGTCTGGAGCGATACGTCGCGGAGAACCGGGACAAGCTGGAAGCGTTTCGGCCGATCCTGGAGCAGCCGTTCCTCAGCCACATGGACGTGCTCAAGCTCCCCCTGGCCTCGCTGATGCCCCTGCTTCGGCCCTGGAACAGCGTGGACAAGGACCTCAAGCGCTATTTTTCCGATCCCCGCATCCGCCTGGCGTTCTCGTTTCAGAGCAAGTATCTGGGCATGTCGCCGTTCCGCTGCCCCAGCCTGTTCACGATCCTGGCGTTCCTGGAGTACGAGTACGGCGTCTTCCACCCGGTGGGCGGCTGCGGTGCCGTCACCGAGGCCATGGCCCGGGTGGCCCGGGAAATGGGCGTACGAATTCACCTGGACACGCCGGTGCGGCGCGTCATCATGGACGGCAAGCGCGCCACCGGCATCCTCACCGACAATGGAGAGCACAGCGCAGACGCCCTGGTGATCAACGCGGACTTTGCCCGGGCCATGGAATCCCTGGTGCCCAACCACGTGCGCAAGCGCTGGACCGACAAGAAGCTCGAGAAGAAAAAGTATTCCTGCTCCACATTCATGATGTACTTGGGCATCGAGGGCCACTACGACGACCTGGCCCACCACACCATCTACCTGGCCGAAGGCTACGAGCAGCACCTGCAGGACATTGAAAAGAACTACCGATTGACGGAGAACCCGTCGTTCTACGTGCAGAACCCCTGCATCACAGACCCCAGCATGGCGCCCGACGGACACAGCACCCTGTACGTGCTGGTGCCGGTGCCCCACATGCACGAGTCCATTGATTGGGGCACGGCCCAGGCGCGGTTCCGGGAGCAGACCCTGGACCAGCTCGAACAGCGGCTCGGACTGGAAGGTCTGCGCGAACGCATCCGGGTGGAACACTGCATCACCCCCCGGGACTGGGAAGGCGAGATGAACCTTTACCGGGGCGCGACATTCAGCCTGGCCCACGGCCTGGACCAGATGCTGAGCCTGCGCCCCCGCAACCGCTTCGAAGACCTGGAAGGGGTCTACCTCACCGGTGGCGGCACCCACCCGGGCAGCGGCCTGCCGGTGATTTTCCAGTCAGCCCAGATCACGGCTGACCTGATGACAGAAGACCTGCAGTTGGAGCAGGCGCGTGCGCCCCAGGCGCACATTATTCACAGCAGTGCACCGTCGCAGAGCAGCAGCCTGGGCGCCGGTCTGGGTGGCATGCATCGCCAGGCCCTGGACGACTGACACAAGAGTTCCGAGGAGGACACCATGAAAACAGAGAACACAATCATCATTGGCGGCGGTCTGGGCGGACTGGCTGCGGCCTGCACCCTGGCGGCACGCGGACACAAGGTCCAGCTGCTGGAAGCCAACCCCTGGCTCGGCGGCAAGGCCGCGGTGTGGGAGGAAGAAGGCTTTCGCTTCGATATGGGCCCCACCATCCTGACCGTGCCCCGGGTGATCGAGCGAATCTTCGCCGAGTCGGGCCGCAGGATTGAAGACTACCTGGATCTGGTCCGCCTGGACCCCCAGTGGCGCTGCTTCTTCGAGGACGGTAGCGTGCTCGATCTCAAAGAGAACGTGGATGAGATGTCGGACACCCTGGAGCAGTTCACCGGCAAACAACGGGACGCCGAGGGTTACCGACGCTTCGTAGACCTGTCCGAGCGGCTGTCCCGGATTTCCGACAAGTTCTTCTTCTGGCGTGCCCTGGACAGCGTCAAGGATGCCTTCAACGGCAAGGACACCTTCAAACTGTCCACTCTGAAAGACCTGGTGGACCTCAACATGGGCCGCTCCGTGGCCAGCATCGTGCGTTCCCACGTGCCGGATCACCGTGCAGCCCAGATGCTGGACCACTTCACCCAGTACGTGGGCTCTTCACCCTACGGCTCACCGGCAGTGCTGTGCGGCATCGCCCACATGCAGCTGGCCGAGGGCGTGTGGTATCCCATCGGCGGCACCCGGGCGGTGCCGGAAGCCCTGGAGAGACTGGCCACCGAGCTGGGCGTCGAGTTTCGCACCAGCTGTCAGGTGGAGAAGATACTGGTTGAGCGTGGCAGGGTCACCGGCGTGCGCACCACCGACGGCGACGAGTTTAAGGCTGACACGGTGGTTTCCAACATGGACAGCGTGCGCACCCTGAACGAACTGGTGGGCGGCACGGCCGCTAAAGCCTTCGGCAAGCGCCGCGACTACGAGCCGGCCTGCTCCGGCGTGGTGCTGTACCTGGGCCTGAACAAGGCATACGACCACCTGCTGCACCACAACTTCGTGTTCTCGGAAGATCCAGAAGCGGAGTTCGATGCTATCTACAAGCAGGGCATACCGGCCCCGGACCCCAGCTGCTACCTGGCAGCCACGGCCCGCACGGAGCCGGGCACCGCGCCGGAAGGCGGCGAAGCCCTGTACGTGCTGGTGCACACGCCCTACCTGCGCGAAGGCCAGGACTGGGGCGAGATGCTGCCGGAGTACCGCCAGGTGATCCTGGACAAGCTCAAGACCTGCGGCGGCATGCCGGACCTGGAAGAGCGCATCGTGTTTGAGAAGGTGCTGACACCCCAGGACATCCACGATCGCTACCGGGTGCTCAACGGCGCCATTTACGGCCTCGCCAGCCACGGCAAGTTTGTTGGCGCCTTCAAGCCGTCCAACCGCAGCCTGGACGTTGAGGGTCTTTACCTGGCCGGCGGATCGGCCCATCCGGGACCGGGTATGCCCATGGCGCTGATGTCGGGCTGGATTGCCGCTGACTCGCTGGACCAGGACGCCAGCCAGTCGCGCTCACAGGTCGCTTGACCCATCAGCCGATGACGGCCTTACCGCCCTACACGCCGTTTCTGCAGCGCGGGTTTATCCGCTTCCTGCACCGGTTCTTTCGCAAGAACTTCAACGGCGTCCGGATTGCCAGGGACGGCATTCCGGAAGTACCGGTGGATCGGCCCGTGGTGGTGATCTCCAACCACCCATCCTGGTGGGACCCAATCACCCTGCTGCTGATGGGTGAGCTGATGTTTCCGGGCCGTCGCTGCTATGGGCCCATCGACGCCGAGGCACTGACGAAGTACCCCATCCTGGGGCGGCTGGGCCTGCTCCCCCTGGACAGCGAGTCTCCCAGCTCCATCCGGGCGTTCATGCGCTCGGCAGAGGCCATATTCGCCGACAACCAGGCCCTGGGCATGACCGTCCAGGGCGAGTTTGTCGATTCGCGCAGCCGTCCCTTGAAGCTGCAGGCCGGCATTGCCCACCTGATGCGGCGCTTTCCCGATGTGCCGGTGGTTCCTGTGGCCCTGGAGTATCCGTTCTGGAACGAGCGGCGGCCCGAGGCACTGATCCGTTTCGGGGAGGTTGACCTGGGTGGACCACATCGGCGAAGCAGCCGGCCGGCGGAGCTGTTGGAGCACGCCACCGGCATGTTGACCGACACCATGGACTGCCTGTCCGAGCTGGCCCAAACCCGGGATCCGGCGCAGTTCGAAACTCTGATTGATGGCCGCCGCGGTGTAGGCGGCAGCTACGATCTGCTGCGGCGCCTGAAAGCCTGGAGCCAGGGGCGATCGTTTGATCCTTCCCACGAAGCTCGTCCTGGAGGTAGTCCCCAATGAATGTGCTGGTCATCATCTGCCTGGTTCTGGCGGCACTGCCCCTGGTCATGCTGCTGATCAACCTGCTGTTCTACCGCAGACCACGAACTCCTGCGGGCCTGTCGATCGAGAAAGTCTCAATCCTGATTCCCGCGCGCAACGAGCAGGACAACATTGAACAGGCGATCATGGCAGCCCTGAACAGCAAGGGCGTAGATGTCGAGGTGGTGGTGCTGGATGACGGATCCACCGATGACACCGCGGCCATTGTCCAGCGGCTGGCCGCTGAAGATTCCCGGGTACGGCTGATCCAGGGCAAGCCCCTGCCTGCCGGCTGGATGGGCAAGAACTTTGCCTGCGTGCAACTGGCGGAAGCGGCCACGGGGCATTGGCTGCTGTTCCAGGATGCCGACGTGCATTTGAGCCAGGACGCGGTGGCGCGACTGGCCGGGCACGCCCAGAGCCGCGACATCGACCTGCTGTCCGGGGTACCCCAGCAGATTACCCGCAGCCTGGGTGAGCGATTGATCATTCCCCTGATCAACCTGGTGCTGCTGGGCTACCTGCCCATGATCGGCGTGCGCCTGACGCGGCATCCCATGTTTGCCGCCGGGGTCGGCCAGTTTGTGCTGGCGCGCCGGGAGGCGTACCTGGACGTGGGCGGGCACGGCGCGATTCGCAGCCAGATCCATGACGGCGTGGCCCGTCCCCGGGCGTTCCGCGGCAAGGGCTATTTTTCCGACCTGGCCGACCTGACCGGACTGG
>JAAUYD010287540.1_pt1 | contig 19556 bp, 20 predicted proteins | sample 7278101 | NCBI WGS metagenome assembly JAAUYD01 (sample SAMN14350128, study PRJNA611818) | marine sediment metagenome | isolation source: surface marine sediment (0.6m) | place: French Polynesia: Moorea | collected 2018-08
CTAGTGTTCACTTAAAATAACAGGAAAAGATAGCATGAGCGTTAATTTAGCAACCATGTTACGGGAAGGCACAAAAAAGTCCCATACAATGGCAGAAAATGTTGGTTTTGTTAAATGTTTTTTAAAAGGAGTTGTTGAAAAGAATTCTTATCGAACATTGGTGGCTAATCTCTATTTTGTCTATAGTGCTATGGAAGAGGAAATGGAGACGTTACGCCATCACGAGTTGGTTTCTAAAATTTACTTTCCCCAGTTACATCGTAAGCAATCTTTAGAGAAAGATTTATGCTTCTATTATGGAGCAAATTGGCGCAATGAAGTGGCTCCTTCAGAAGCAGCAAAAGCTTACGTCGCACGTATCCATGAGGTTGCTCAAACTCAACCTGAGTTATTAGCGGCACATTCTTATACCCGTTATTTAGGGGATTTATCTGGGGGACAAATTCTCAAGAAAATTGCTCAACGGGCAATGAATTTAGGGGAAAATGGTACAGCTTTTTATGAGTTTGAAACCATTTCTGATGAAAAAGCCTTTAAAAATAAGTATCGTCAAGCCTTGAACGAGTTACCTATTGATGAAGCAACAGCCGAAAAAATTGTTGATGAGGCTAATGCTGCTTTTGGTATGAACATGAAGATGTTTATGGAGTTAGAAGGCAACTTAATTAAAGCCATTGGTATTATGCTCTTTAATACTTTAACTCGTCGTCGTAGTAAGGGAAGCACTGAGTTAGCTACAGCAGAATAGTTGAGTCAGACTATCAACTTCTCTTTTGTCTGACACTACTATTTAATCTAACAATCCTGACCGCTTGGTTTTGGTTTAGACGAATCATTATTAAGTTATCAGGATTGTTATAGCATTTCCTGGACTCATAAGGTACACTTAATATTCAACTTCTGCTGGGGAGCATCGGGCGAAGCCTGCCCTCCCGAACCCCTGAACTCCTGAACTTCGGAACTCCCAAAACTAGAAAAGTTTGTACCTCACAAGTATGGGAACCGCTATCCGATTTTTAACTATTTTTTAACTTCCTAAATGTCTAACTAACGCATCTCCTACGATTTTGGCTTCTTCATCTGTCATCCCTGATGTTAATGGGGGACAAATGTGATGGGGACACCAATATTCAGCATTCGGGAAACTTTGTCCTTTGCAAACTTCTTCAAAAACGGGTTGCAGATGACAGGGTATTTCGTACACCGTTCCCCCTAAAAATATATCCTCTTCTGCTAATGCTGTTTTTACTTCTTTCGGCGTTTTTCCTTCTGGAAGTAATACCATTAACTTATACTGAGACGCAGTATCCATGTGATCCGTGGAAACAAACTTAATTCCTGCTTCTCGTAACGGTGCGGTAATTAAGTCATAACAGCGTTGTCGTCGTGCTATCATCTGGGGTAACTTAGCCAGTTGAATGCGTCCTAAAACTGCGTGAACTTCGCTAATACGGGTACTATTACCAAAATCTGTATGTAACCCCCCAAAGTCCATTCCCCGCTTCCCTTGGTTTCTTAGCGATCGCGCGATATAGTCTTCTTCATCATCATTTAAAGTAATCATTCCCCCTTCAAAGGTGGTCATAATTTTAGTCGGGAAAAAAGAAAACGCTGCACCATCTCCTAAGTTTCCTGCTTGAACCCCATTAATTTGACTTCCGTGGGCGTGTGCCGTATCTTCTAAGACAAATAACCCCTGTTCGTGACAATATTTCACCACTTCAGGAAACTCAGGGGAAATAACTCCCCCGATATGCACCCACAACACCCCAGAAATAGCAGGGGTTGCCCCTTTTTCCACCGCATTTTTTACCATTTGTAGAGAGGGTGCAAAAGTATTTTCATCCATATCTAAATACTGCACCATCCCTCCTACTCGTAACACAGCAGCAACGGTGGCAAAATTAGTGTTGGTAGGGACTAAAACCGTTGTTCCTTCTGCTTTTTTCAGACGTAAAATAATTTCTAAACCCGAAGAACCCGTATTAACAGCGATCGCGTGTTTACTGCCAACGTATTCAGCGAACGCTTTTTCAAATTCTGTCGTATTCTCCCCTAAAATGAGCCTACCAGACTTCAGGATTTTTTTGGACTCTTCAGCAAAAAAGTCAATTTCTTCCTCTGTAACGTCGAAATAGAAAGGTTTGATGGGGTTTTTAGTCATGGCATCTAGAGAAATTTAGATTCAGGTGCTTTTCTAGAGATCCCAGTGTAGAGGAAATACTTAAAAATTGCCACTCACTTATCTAATATAACACTACGCATTATTGTTAGGACATTTCTACAAGCTGAAACCTTTGTACAGTGGACTATTGCCTATTGCCCATTCCCCATTCCCTAGCACGTAGTGCTATAGTTTTGTGCTATCTTTCATTTTCATCAGAGAATATCGTTGCAAACCGTCAGGGTTATTCAGTTCAGATTGACATTCGGTGATATAGGTTAATTATGAAGAAATGTAATCATGAACTGATAATATGACTAAATTATCCCCTCGTCAAAGAGCTAACGGTAGAATAGGGTATGGGGGACTCGGCAATTTAGCGATCGCATTAAAGAAAAAAGATTCCGTGAAATACTTATTTTTCACTGTCCTTTTTTAACCTAGAACCAAAAAGACAACGGATACAGTAGCAAGGAAATTTACGTTTATTAAAAATGGAAAAAAGAACTCACTTATCTATTGTTAATTACTACGCACAAAGAGCAAAAGAATATGAAAACATTTATACCAAAATAGAGCGTCAAGATGATTTACAAATTTTACGAAAACTACTTCAGGAGCTTCTAGCAGGGCACAATGTTCTTGAGATAGCTTGTGGTACTGGTTTCTGGACACAGGAGATTGCAAAAACGGCACATCTTATTACTGCAACAGACATTAATAAAGAGGTTATTGATATAGCCAAAGCAAAAGAATATGAAAAAGATAATATTCAATTTCAAACGTTAGATGCCTATAATATACCGACTACTTATGGCGATTTTACTGCTGCTTTTGCCGGATTTTGGTGGTCACACATCCCTCTTAACAGAATTGAAGGTTTTCTCAAAAATTTACATCAGGTTTTGCGACCTGGCTCTCTAGTTATTTTCCTGGATAATCTTTTTGTTGAAGGAAGTAATACCGAGATTATCAGAACAGATAATGATGGTAACACTTACCAGCTTCGTACAATAAAAAATGGAAAAAAGTATGAGATTTTGAAGAATTTTCCTCAAGAATGGGAAGTAAAACATTGCGTGGAACATTTAGCAGAGAGGGTAGAATATACACCTTTGAAATATTACTGGTGTCTCCGTTATTTTGTACAATAATTGGGTAGTCCCTACAAAACAGTGGCGGTAAGGGTAGAAGAGGGTTTGATCGGTTTAGAAGCTTATACATTTGAAGCTCCCTTTGAAGCCTCAATGATGGTATATTTTAGACAGAGAATAAGTGTAGATTTGGTAAAGAGAATTAATGAAGAAATGGTAAAAAGAGGGAGAGAAAGAATAGAGCAGAAATCCGAAAAAAAGGGGTCAGAAGAAGAAGAAATAGGAGAAAGGAAAAATAAAGGTAAACTGATATTAGATGCCACCTGCGCTCCTGGGGATATCAAATATCCGACGGATCTAGAAATATTAAATCAAGGAAGAAAAGCCACAGAACGGATAATAGATAGTCTCTATAAAACTATATATTCGACCTATCGTGAGAGGAAAAGCAGGAAAACCCACAGAGTTTGGAGCAAAACTGTCTATAAGTTGTATAGATAATTATATATTTTTAGACAGAATAAGTTGGGAAAACTTCAACGAATCGGGGGACTTACAAGGACAAGTTGAAAAGTTTAAACAGACTTATGGTTGTTATCCAGAGTCCGTTCATGCAGATAGAATTTATCGAAGTAAAGCCAATAAAGATTGGTGTAAGCAAAGAGGAATTAGATTAAGTGGAATAGGCTTAGGAAGACCCCCTAAGAACATCAGTGAGGAGGAAAAAAGACAAACTAGAATAGATGAAGCATTTCGGAATAGAATTGAAGGAAAATTTGGACAAGCAAAAAGAAAATTTGGTCTAGATTTGATTAAAACTAAGCTTAAAGAAACATCAGAAACTGCCATTGCTATTACGTTTTTGGTAGTTAACCTTTCTCAACTGCTTCGGCAGTTTTTGTTGCTTTATTTGTGGTTATTTCTTAATAATAAAACTGATGAACTAATTGAAGGAAATATGATAAATAAAAACTATGTTTTTGTTTATTTAAGACAAGAGAAACTTATTAATTGGTCGGGGAATTGTCGGCTTTTGGCCGCATAAATTGTAAAGGGACTTTTTCAGCAAACCCTATCTAGTTGTCAAAGCTTAACTCACCACTGAACTCAAATGGATTAGGGACATAAAAGTTCAAAAAAGTTAGAGCATTCACTCATTAAGCATAGCGTACCAGAAGCGATCGCCTATGGTGCAGAGAATAAAACGAAATGGTAATGAGTATGGGGAAGGAGAGCATTCTCTTGGAGATCTTCTTTACATATTTTTATCTTTATGTATCATTTAGGGGTCAACGACCGTTGACCCCCACAACATTGTAACTTCTCAAAAATTTAACTAAAAAAGAGAAAAATATCGCGATTAATGCTTAAAATTCTGCTTCTTTTTTTAATAGTTGATCCATCGTTAATTCTACTTGAGATTTTCCTTCAAAAACTGTACCTACTTTCCCTGTTTCAAAGTGTTGTTTTGCTAATTTATAAAGCTCTTTAGGTAAAGGAATATAACCAGCAGAACTCACAAATTCAGGACTATTTTCTAGGTAAAAATGGACGAATTCCCGAAGTACAGGTTTTTCTTGACTAGCCTTCATATTAACATAGATAAATAAGGGGCGAGACAGAGGACGATATTGATCCCATTTAATATTAGATCGAGACGGTACAATTGACTGATTATTTTTCTTAATTGCTAACGCTTTCACTTGAGTTGTACTGATCTTATAATACCCATAACCAAAATAACCTAAAGCGTTGGGATCATTAGCAATTTTTTGAACTAAAATATTAGGGTTTTTATTAGCTGTATAATCCTTCCTAATTTCCCCTTTTTGCTTGATAACCGCTTCAGTGAAGTAATCATTTGTTCCTGAATATTGCCCTGGTCCATATAAATTAATCGGTTGATTTGGCCAAGATTTACGAATTTGATTCCAATGGGTAATTTTTCCTTCTGCTTCAGGTTCCCAAACCTTTTTTAATTCTTCTAAAGTAATATCTTTAGCAAAATTATTCTGAGGGTTAACAACAATTGTAATTGCATCTAAGCCAATAATCAATTCTGTATATCTGACTCCACTTTGATCACAAGCTTTGATTTCGTGATCATGAATGGGACGAGAAGCGTTATTAATATCCGTTTTACCTTGACAAAACTTTTCAAATCCTGCCGTTGTTCCTGATAATTGAACATCAGATACTAAGGCCGTATCTTGTGTATCTTGAGTTGCTTCAAATTCCTCAACTACATTTCTAGAAATAGGATAAACGGTACTTGAACCATCTATCTTAATTTTTGTGGTTTCTATGCTATCAACGGATGTACAAGCTGATAAGGTTGCTACCATTAATGCACTTATCGTTAAACTAGAGAGTCCCCATTTTTTATTGCCCATCACAAAACCTGCCTAAGATGAAGATTAATAAAGGTTTAAAAAATATTAACAATGGGTTAAGGGAACTTGTCCTAAGTCTAACTAAGGTATGAGCAAAAATTGGCAACCTGATAACATTTCTTAACTTAATACCTTACCTAAATGGGCCTAAAACATCTTTTACTGTAATGGTTTGTTGATCGGTATAACCAGCAAAGGTTCGGGTAGCGACTATTTTAATTTCTACCCCTAAACCCGATCGCAAATGGCGCGATTCAATGGGTAACTTACCTATATCAATGGTAAATTTATCCCCATCTAAAATAACTAAATCTTCTGGAATTTCTCCTTGATATTTGGTTGTATAATCGGACACAGGACGAAATCGAGGATCGGAACGAGTAATACTATAAGTAATATCAAACTTTGTCGCAATTAAGTTAGATTGATCCGCTTCATCAATTAAGGTTAATTGTAAATCCTGTTCTCTTCCTGAGAGTCCTTTACTTTCTAAACGAGTAGCATCTTTTTTATAAATGGCATTATAAACAATAAATTGAGTAATATTATTTCGTTGTTGGGTGGTTCCTTCTATCCAAATGCTATCGGGAACATCTACCCTAATATCTTGATCATTTTCATATTTTAAAGTCATTTTTTCCTGAGCAAATTGATTAAAGGATTGAGGGGCATTCCAAATCAATAAAAATGAACGTTCCAATCGATTTACCAACGCTAAATATTGATCATCAATCACCGAACCCGGGGCAAATAAACTGGATGCCCCGTTGCGAGTTTCCCAAATATTTTTAGATAATAAATAACCCTTATCTTTCAGGGCAGCCATCGTTACTGTAGAGGCCGGTTTATCCGGTTGCAAAGGCTGATCTAAATTAATTAAGGTAAGTTGACCTGGTAAACCATCTCGACCAAAAGCCCCGCTAACTCCACTAGCCCCATTTTTCCCATCTTGACAGCGAAACTCTAGAGTTGTACAACGATAATTAGCATCCCCAGGGTTGCCACTACAGGTTTCTACGGTCCAGTAGGGTTCATTGCAGCGACAGCCTTGACCCCCTTTGCTTCCTTGGCCGGGTTGTCCCCCTTTGCCTCCTGACGCATTGACAAAGATTTGTTGTAGTTGGGATAGATCTGTGGCATAGACAGTTAAAGAACCGCCATTGCCTCCATCTCCCCCATTACCGCCATTGCCTCCATTACCACCACTGGGGGCTTGTAAGTTATGTTTGACTCCAGTGGGTTGATTTTGACACTTAGCGTCTTCTCCTGCTTTCCCGCTTTCTCCTCGTTGGCCATCTTCTCCTACCAAATTAAGGGTTAAGGGGGAACCATCGGCAAAAATAGTCAAATTATCGCTATCTTCTCCATTTTCTCCAGGAGTCCCATTATTAGCGTTAGAACCATTTTGACCAAAGGGTTTCACCTCTGCTGCCATTGCTATCCCTGCACAAACGATAGAGGAGGAGGGCATAGGAACCATCAAAGAACTGGCAAAAAAAAGAACAAATAAAGGAAGTTTAGTTACTTGCATTGATGGGTAAGAGGTTGACGATCGCCACATTTTCAGACTGTGTTTAGTTAACTTTTGTTTCTTGAACCACTAATACAGAACAGGGGGCATGATGAACAACATAGTTACTCACACTCCCTAAAAACATTTCTGAAACGCCAGTTAGTCCCCGTCTTCCTACCACAATTAAATCAGCTTGCCAACTTTTGGCCATGTCTCGTACCCAGCGTCCAGGGTCGCCTATTTTCCAGTCCCATTCGGTGGAAATGCCTTGTTTAATGGCAATTTCTCCATAGTCTCTTAACCATTTTTCTGTTTCTGTGGCTTGCTTTTCTAGCTGTTCTCTCATCAGGTAAGAAAAATCATTAAATTCTCCTTCATAAAGGCTGGTATAAGGGGCGGTTGATGGAGTTTCCATAGGCAAACAATGGAACAACATTAAGGCTCCGTCACTATAGTTGGCAATGGATAAAGCTTCCTCAAACACTTTTTTTCCTAAAGGAGAATTGTCTAAGGCTGCTAAAATTTTTTGGTATTTCATGGTTGGGCGTGACTTACAATGTATTAACAAATCTTTCGATTCTATCCATGCCTTTTTCAATAGATGCTAAATCAGTAGCATAGGAAAGACGAATACAATTATCAGCCCCAAACGCTTTCCCTGGAATGGCAGCCACTTGTTGTTTTTCCAGTAAACCATCACAAAATTCTAGGGAATTAAGTCCGGTTTGGCTAATATCCATGAAAACATAAAAGGCTCCCATGGGGGTAGGACAACTGAGTTGAGTAATGGCTCTAATTCTGTCTAAAATGGCTTGACGACGTTGGGTAAAGGCATCGAGCATGGTTTGCAGACATGGGGAAGATTCTGGGTTTTCTAAAGCAGCAATGGCTCCATATTGAGCAAACGTGCAAACATTGGAGGTACTATGACTTTGGATGGTGCTAGTTGCTTTAATCAATTCCTGTGGACCGGCTAAATAACCAATACGCCATCCTGTCATAGCGTAACTTTTGGCAAATCCATTACTAATAATGGTACGTTTAAATATCTCTTCTCCTAGGGAACCAATACTAATATGTTCGGTGCCATCGTAGAGAATTTTTTCGTAAATTTCATCAGAAACTACCCATAAATTGTGGTCGACAATGACTTGAGCTAAGGCTTTTATTTCTTCAGGTTGATAAACGGTTCCAGTGGGATTTGAAGGAGAGTTGAGTACGAATAATTTTGTTTTTTTAGTAATGGCTTGACGCAGTTGTTCTGGGGTTATTTTATAATCGGTTTCTGCGGTGGTGTTAACAATAATTGGATTTCCTTCGGCAAGTTTGACCATTTCAGGATAACTTAGCCAATAAGGAGCAGGAATAATGACCTCATCCCCTTTGTCAATTAAAGCTAACATCAAGTTAAATAGGGAGTGTTTTCCCCCGTTGGTGACGATAATGTTCTCTGCACTGTAATTTAAGCGATTATCGTTATTTAACTTATGGGCGATCGCTTGTCTGAGGCCCGGTTCTCCGGCCACTGGACCGTATTTCGTCTTCCCTTGTGCCAACGCCGATGAAGCAGCTTCTTTTATGTGTTGCGGGGTATCAAAGTCTGGTTCTCCTGAACTAAAGCTACAGACATCAATCCCTTGAGATTTCATCTCTTTAGCTTTGGCGGTAATGGCTAGGGTGAGAGAGGGGGTGACTTGTTTTACCCTGGTGGCCAATTGAATCATATTTGTGCTTCCAAGCCTATTTTTTCCCTAACAGGACAACTATATATAATTATTGTACTGTTTTTTTATTGTCGAACAATTTTTCTTAACTTTTTCTCATCTTTTCTGAAATTCTTCTAGTAAATCCAGTAAATTCATTTGACATTGCATGGGTAATAATTCTAATAGGGGAACGTCTTTTCTCCCTCCTCCTAAGGAAACCGAAATTTCTCGAAGAATGTCAATGACCTTATCCTCGCTTAATTCGTCATTTTCCAGTAAAGGATAGACTTTTTCTGCTACTGTGGTATGTAAATGGGCATCGGACAGATATAGATGCCATTTTGCCACGTCAATATAGATATTTTCACCAATTTCAGCAGCGAGGGATTCAACCGCTTGAGTTGTTTTAGAATCAACCATGAGATTTTTTGCTATAGTCAGCGATCGCAGCTATGTAAATCAAATGTCCTAGTAACACCATTCCCCAGATTCCTGAAAACCAGATAATCCACTCCCATTGTGCTTGTTTGATATTGTGAACAAACCAAACACCAGAGTTACACGCCAAAAAAGCAGCGACGTGAACAGCAAAGGTCATGCGATCATCAAGACGGCGAAATTCAGGATCACGGCGATCGGGTTTACGGGGCCAACGAGGGGGCATAAGGACTCAATTTATTATAACTTCTCTTTATTATCTTATCAGAATCTTTCCCTGGCTTACTAATAAGAAATATGAAATCATTTAGAAATTTTCTGGAATGGTGAAACAATAAGAAAGGATTATTTGTATTAATGGCTGTTTAATTACTATGTCTGATATGACGGAAACCCCTGTTGATAACTCCTCTGAAGATAAGGAAATTCAAACGACCTTTACGGTTCAAGAAATTCGAGAATTATTACCCCATCGTTACCCTTTTGCTTTAGTTGATCGGATTATTGATTATGTGCCGGGTAAAAAGGCAGTTGGTATTAAAAATGTTACCATTAATGAGCCATTTTTTCCTGGTCATATTCCTCCTCTTCCTATTATGCCAGGGGTTTTAATTGTAGAATCCATGGCACAAGTGGGTGGAGTTGTGTTGAGTTTATTACCAGGGATGAAAGGGATATTTTTTGCTTTTGCGGGTATTGATAAAGTCAGATTTCGTCGTCAAGTTACTCCTGGCGATCAATTAATTATTACAGTGGAATTATTAACCCTCAAACGCAATCGAATTGCTAAAATGAAAGGGGAAGGAACCGTTGACGGAGAGTTGGCTGTTCAAGGAGAAATGTTATTTTCTCGGATTGACTAATACCAGTTCTCAAAAATAACTAGAGATATCTAGTGTAGGGTGTGGGGTGTAGGGTGTAGGGTTAAATCTCTTTTATAGCCTACCCTATTCAATTTACGCCTCGCAATAACAACTTAAGTTTCTAATAACTTTTAAGATTTGATATAAAATTAAATTTTTAACAGTTGATAGGAGTAAGTTCATAATTTTTTGAATTCCTATCAACTATTATTACTCAAAATCATCTTAAAGTTATTAGGAGGTGCAACGGTTAACCCCCGTCTAACAGGTTTAAGGGGACGAGAAGAACAGAGTTTTAATTGATACTTTGATAGTAGGGTAAATATAACTATTTTTATCTCCATTTTAGCTAATTCCATGCCGATACAGCGACGACTTCCCCCACCAAAAGGAAAGTATTCATAAGGAGAAAATTGTCTTTCTAAAAATCTTTCTGGACGAAATTGTTTAGCATTAGGATAAATATCTTCTCGATGATGAACTAAATAAATAGCCGGGGCAAATACAGTGCCAGGTTTAAATTCATATCCCATCAATTCTAAGGGAGTTTGTAAGATACGAAGAAATGTGTTTAAAATAACTGGATAAATACGTAATGTTTCGCTACAAACTGCATCTAAATAGGGTAATTTTATAATCTCTAATAAATCAGTATTATGCTCTAAACTTGAGAAATACAATCGCAATTTTTCTTCAACTTCTGGACAATAATGAATCCAATATAAAGCCCAAGTTAAACTAGAAGCAGTTGTTTCATGGCCAGCAATTAAAAGGGTAATCAATTCATCGTGTAATTCTTGATCACTCATGGGGTTTCCTGCTTCATCTTTGGCTAACATTAACAGGGTTAAAATATCTTTTCCTGTATAATTTTCCTGTTGACGGCGTTCTTTAATTTCAGTATAAATCAACGTATCAATTTCAGATTTTACCCGCAAAAAACGCCCCCAAGGAGTCCAGCTACCCCAGTCTTTTTGAAGAAAAGGAAAGAAAATAATCGCAGCATTGGCAGGGGAATCAAAAAAGGATAGCCAAGCTTTTAATAAGTCTTCTAATTGTTGATAGCGTTCTCCTGATGTAATGCCAAACACAGCTTGTAAAATCACTTTCAAAGTAATTTCTTGCATTATTTCACGAACATTAAAAGCTTGATTAATTTCTAGCTTATTAGTAACTTCATGGGTAATGGAATAAATGAGTTTTCCATAGCTTTGTAGTCTTTCGCCATGAAAAGGGGGAGTTAGTAGTTTCCGTTCTCGTTGATGTCTTTTTCCTTGTAAAAATAGTAAAGAATTATCCCCCAACAAGGTGCTTAAAAATCCTCCCCCTGCTGCGCTTTTGAAATGGGTTTTATCCTTGGTTAATATTTCTTGTATTCCTTGAGGATTACTGATATAAACAAATGGGGTTTCAGATTGACCAAAAGCGAAAATATCCCCATATTTTTCATAATAATCTTCTAAATAATCTAAGGGGTAAAAAATAAGTTTAAACAGTCTAAGTAATCGTGGTGTAGAAATCGTAGGAGGTAAAGTCATAATGCGTTTAAATACTCGAAACTAAATTCTTGCAGTTTTGAAGATTAAGTTAAATGAATTGCTTGTTAACAATAGTAACATATAAAAATATTGATTATCAAAAGTTTATCAATTAAATAGAATCTTAATATTTCGCTAATGAGTTATGATTTATCAACAAAAAATAGATAAAAATTGACCTTAATCAGTTACAATGACTACAGAATTCTCTGCTAAGGAAAAGTCGCTATGAAGCCAAGTCGTAGCCAAGGGATGGAAATCCAGAAGCTAACCGGACTACAACCAAAACATTTTGCAGATTTAGTCAGAGCATCCCAATTGGTTTTTGATCCAACGGGGGGTGTTTTTGGAAGACGTTTACACGTTGATTGGTCTGTATTTGGATTATCCCCTCATATTATTGATAATTTAAGACAGTTAGGGGAAAAGTATCAATATGCGTCCCCCTATATTCCGATGGAAATTATTTGGGTTCAATTAACTCCAGAAACCCGTAGTTGGTTTATCGATCATAAAGATATTTTATGGCAAATAGAAGAAGCTTATCCCCCTATTGATGAAGATTAAAGTTTCGTAGACTTAGTTATTTTATCCCGCAAATTATTGATTCAATAATCTACAATCTTGATCAAGAAAATGCGGGATTTTTTTGGTTATTTATATTTTAGTTTCAAAATAAGGATAGGAAAAGCTAAAATAAAGGTAGCCACATTGGTCATAATAACAGGAATATCTTTCAGGAATAGACCATAAATAATCCACAATAATAAACCACTACAAAATAGCAAAAACATTTCTAGAGAAATATCTTTAGTGGAACGAGTTTTCCAGGTTTTCAACATTTGAGGAAAAAAAGAAATAGTGGTTAACGTTCCTGCTAATAAACCAATCCAAGTAATGGAGTTCATAAGTTAGTAATAAGTCTTAATCAAAAATCAACAAGGTATAATAATAAAAATATAATTATTATTATTCCTGTGACCAATTTAAGGTAAACTCAGGTTAATTGCTATTAAATCATTATATATGAACAAGTCTACCACTTATATCTCTAACGATCAAAAATTACACCAGTTAATGGAACAAGCAGAAATTGCTAATTTAGACCAATTAAGTCAAGTATCTGGCCTATCTCAATGGCAGTTAAATCGATTATTAGTAGGGTTACTACCGAAATTACCCATTAGGGATCTTCTCAAACTATCTAAGGTATTAAACCTATCCCTAGAACAGTTATTACTACAGTTTGAAACGGATCAATCCTTGAGAGAAGATTGGGAAATTGCTAGTCAAGGAATCTCAGGCAATTCTAATACTAATTCTTTACCATTACAACAAGAATATAAGCAGTTACAACGGCAACTCGATCAACAACAAGAAACTTTACACAAAGAATTTCAATCTTCTAGTATAGCCACCCTAGAATCTTGGTTATTACAATGGCCAACGGCAGCTATTGTGGCTCAAAAAAATCCTGAAATATCTGCTGTTAAATTATTACCATTGGTCAAACCCGTTTTTGAATTACTCAAACAATGGGGACTTCAAATGAAGGGAACCGTAGGAGAAGTGGTTGCTTATGATCCTCAGTGTCATCAACTCTTAGAAGGAGGAGGAAATGCTCAACCAGGTGATCCAGTCATTATTCGCTATGTTGGGTATGAGCATGACCATAAACTCTTGTATCGCGCAAAGGTCAGTCCTGTGAAGAAAAATAAAGAAGAAATGGAACAAACTAGCTAATTTTTGTTACAAATATTGATAAATCATTTATCTTTTTTCAAGATTAGGGGGGGTTTTTGTCAAAGTTATCTGACATTTCCTCAAAAAACCCTATTTCGTTACATTTGATACTTACTTTTACTATGACATCTTTCTATGCTTAATGGCTAAGGTTGGTGTTAAGTTTCACTTCAACCCATCCTTTTGTTGAATTGGTAAACATTAACTCTATGGCCCATCATGGAATTTTCATGTTGTTAGAAAAATATCCTCATTTACGGCCAATGATTAAACAGGGTCGCTATTTGCTAGGATATACGGATGGTAGTCGTAACGGTAAACAAATACAAGTTTTCTTGTTGCGTTCCCCCTGGACTCAATTTTGTATTTGGGCTGCTATGGACGAATTAGCGATCCCTGCTGGTGGGGTGTTGCTAATCACCGACGATCCTGAGTGGAGTTTAGAAAGCAATTGGAAAGCATACAGTTTAGTAACCCCTGCTGCTTCTAGTCCAACCCCGCAAAATCGTTCTCAGAAAGCTTCAAAATCGGTTTCCCCCATGACAACCCTTGCAGCGGAAATTGCCACGGAAGCAGCGCAAAATGCTCGCACTCAAGGTCATAAAATGAGTCCTATTACTTAGCAAATTCTGGGTAATTGTTCTCCACTTAACATATCTACAATGCGCTGAGAACCGATTTTACTCTCTAGGGTAACTAATCCCATTCCTGTTCCTTGGCCAGTGACTTCACCAATGACAGAAGCCTCTTGAGAAAAAGATTTCATAATTTCTAAGGCATTTTTAACTGAGTTTTGTGGGATAAAAGCAACAAATCTCCCCTCGTTGGCAACATAGAGGGGATCAAACCCTAGAATTTCACAGGCCCCTTGTACATCTTCTCTGACAGAAATTGCCCTTTCTTTAATGTTAATAGTAACTTCAGCACTGGTAGCAATTTCGTTTAATGCGCTGGCTAAACCCCCTCGGGTTAAATCCCTTAAACAGTGAATTTCTATCCCTTGATTGAGCATTTCTAAGACAATATTATGAAGCGGGGCGCAGTCACTTTCAATGGTGGTTTCTAATTCTAATCCTTCTCTAACTGCCATAATCGAAATACCGTGACGACCAATATCTCCGCTAATTAAAATAGCATCCCCTGGCTGAACAAATTGAGGGGCAATGGTTTGATTGTGTTCAATAATTCCTACCCCTGCCGTGTTAATAAATAGGCCATCTCCTTTACCGCGATCAACCACTTTTGTATCCCCTGTAACGACGGTTATATTAGCTATATCTGCTGCTATTTTTAAGGACTGAATCACTTGCCATAACGTTTTCATGGGTAGTCCTTCTTCAATAATAAATCCTAAACTTAAATAAAGGGGACGTGCGCCGCTCATGGCTAAATCATTAACGGTTCCATTGATCGCTAAATGACCAATATCTCCCCCAGGAAAAAAGAGAGGATGAATCACATAGGAATCCGTTGTAAAGGCGATTTTAGACCCAGGAAGGTTAAGTACAGCAGAGTCATGGGGAGGGATGTCTTGAGAGGATTTAAACGTCGAAAAGACCATTTTTTCTAGTAACTGCTGCATCAGTTTTCCCCCTCCTCCATGAGCCAGTAAAACTTGAGGATATTTATCTAAGGGAATGGGACAAGATACGTTGAAAACAGTCATTTTAAGTTATCAAACTACAATTTATATCTATAAATTATAGGGATTGATTAGATTTCAAGTATCTAGAAAAAAGCTTAAAATTTTGACAAGTTATTATACCGTTACTCACCAAACTATTCCCAAATCCAAGAACTAAGAGACTGTTTATAAATAGAATCTTAAGACGGTAGGGTGGGCAAGTTAAAGACTTATCTAAACTAACTTCATCCTTGGAAACCTTGCCCACCTTACAAAATTCGTTGTTATTATTTATTTAGGAACAGTCTCTAACAGTCTTATAGACGTTTACAAGACAAAATAATTACCAGTATCAGTCTTGTTTTATAGTATCTATCTTTGACTAACAAAATGATTCCTAAGCTTTCACCAGAAACAACTATTAATCAAACCATTGTTAATTTTTTAAATTGTTTAAAAAACGCTTCTTTTTCAGGAGATATAAAAGGAGATATAGCCAACCGTTTAATTGCTTCAACAGATAACAGTATTTATCAAATTTTACCCCAAGCAGTTATTTTCCCTCGTACCACCCAAGATATCATAGAAATTTTTATATTAGCTAATAAAAGTGAGTTTAATACTATTACTTTCTCTCCTAGAGGGGGAGGAACAGGTACCAATGGACAGTCTCTTTCTCCTAGTATTATTATAGACTGCTCTAAGTACATGAATCAAGTGTTAGAATTGAATATTAAAGAACAATGGGTTAGGGTTCAACCTGGAATAATTTTAGACCAGTTAAATCAAATTTTAAGGGATTATAATTTATTTTTTGCGCCTTCTCTTGCCCCTAGTAATCGTGCTACTATCGGGGGAATGATTAATACCGATGCTGCGGGTAAAGGATCTCGTATTTATGGGAAAACCAGCGATCATCTTTTAGCATTGAGTTGGGTTTTATCTGATGGCACTTTAGGCATTTCTTCTCAAGTAAACATAAAAGATTTAGATCGGTTAAAACAACAAAAAGGAAGATTAGGCGATATTTATCAACTCATCGATAATATTGTTTCTGAAAAAGCAGAATTAATTGAGACTATATTCCCTAAATTAACTCGATTTATGACGGGTTATAATCTAGCTAAAGTTTATGATGAAACCAGAAAATATTTTGATATCAATCGAATTTTAGCTGGTTCAGAAGGCACATTAGGGATCATTACAGAGGCTAAATTAAAGTTAACTAAAATTCCTAAAGTAACTCAATTATTTGCTATCCATTATCAAAATTTTGATGCTGCTTTAAGAGATGCTGAACATTTATTAACCTATGATCCTGCTGCTATTGAAACGGTGGATGAGACGATTTTAGAATTAGCAAAAAATGATACTATATTTGAAGAAGTAAAAGATTTTCTGGGTGTAGCAAAAGCTATCAATTTAGTAGAGTTTATTGGTGAAAATAATCAGGAGATAAAACAGCAAAAAAATTCCTTAATTTATCAATTACAGCATAACCCAAAATCAGGAATTATAGGGTATTATCAAACTGATAAACTGAAAGAAATTAACCAATTATGGTTATTAAGAAAAAAAGGAGCAGCTTTATTAGGAAGTATGGCAGGCGATCGCAAACCTATTCCATTTATAGAAGATACGGCGGTTTCTCCTAGTAATTTAGCTAATTATACCTGTGAATTGAAAACATTATTGAACAGTTATAATCTGAAATATGCAATGTTTGGTCATGTGGATGTAGGTTGTCTTCATGTCCGTCCAGCATTAGATATGAAAGTGATTAAAGATGAGAAGTTAATTAGAGAAATATCGGATCAAGTTGTTAATTTAGTTCGTAAATATGGTGGAGTCATGTGGGGAGAACATGGGAAAGGGTTTCGTAGTGAATATACCCCTTTATTTTTCGGTGAAGAACTCTATCAAGACTTAAGAAAAGTTAAACAAGTATTCGATCCGAATAACAAATTAAACCCAGGAAAAATAGTAACTCCTTATAATAGTACGGATGAAATTGTTAGACTAGAATCAACCTTAAGGGGACAGTTTGATCGACAAGTATCTCAACCGTTTAGAAATGATTATGAAGCGGCTTTTAATTGTAATGGAAATGGTGCTTGTTTTAACTTTAACCCTGATGAAATTATTTGTCCTTCTGCTAAACAAACTCGCGATCGCATCCACTCTCCAAAAGGAAGAGCAATGTTATTAAGGGAATGGTTAAGATTACTATCAAAATCAAACTTTAAAACAGATAATAATGAGAGTTTATCTATTTTTAAAAAAGCTTGGCATACTATAGAAAAATGGCAAAGAAAAGATGATTTTTCCCATGAGGTTTATGAAGCAATGCAAGGGTGTCTTGCTTGTAAAGGATGTGTGAGTCAATGTCCAATTCATGTGGATATTCCTGACTTAAAATCTCGATTTTTAGAACGTTATTATAGTCGTTATTTACGTCCTTTAAGAGATTATTTTATGGCCAATATAGAACAAATAGTTTATTATCAATCTTTTGCGCCTCATTTATTTAATTATTTTGTTCAAAACCCGATTAGTAAATTACTAATAAGTAAAGGATTAAATTTAGTTGATCCTCCCCTTATTACGTTACCCACTGTACGAGAAACATTAACCATAGAATTAAATATAGAAACATTAGAAAATTTATCACCAAAAGAACGAAAAAATAGCATCATTTTATTACAAGATGCGTTTACGAGTTTCTATGAATCAGAGTTAGTGATAGATACTTACAATTTTTTAGAAAAGTTAGGTTATCATGTTTATATTTTACCCTTTTTCATTAATGGTAAACCTTTACATTTAAAAGGATTTACTCATAATTTTAAAAGTATTGTTACTAAAAATATCAATAACTTAAAAACAGTTTTAGATTTAGAGATTCCTATTATTGGAATTGAACCTAGTATGACCTTAACTTATCGAGATGAATATGACAAAATTGCTTCCCATGCAAATATTTTTAATAAAGTTCAACTCATTCAAGAATTTTTAGTTAAACAGGATAAAAGATTACCAAAAATTAAGCAAACTCAAGCCTATTATTTATTGGGACATTGCCATGAAAAATCCCTTGTTTTTAACTCACAAAAGCAATGGCAAACGGTTTTTAAAAACATGGAAATCACTTTAAATATAGTGTCTGTCGGGTGTTGTGGAATGGCTGGAATGTATGGTCATGAAAAAGAACATTATCAAAATTCTAAAGGCATTTATCAAAGCAGTTGGCAACAACATTTATCCCAAAATATTGATGATAGAGCTTATTATTTAGTCACTGGATATTCCTGTCGTTCTCAAGTAAAAAGATTGTCAGGATGGAAACCACAACATCCTATACAAGCTTTAAACAAACTAATTCCTTTCTCCAAAAATAATGGTTCCTAAACGGATCAATGTTGCTCCTTTTTCTATGGCCAATAAATAATCATTAGACATACCCATAGATAATTCTTTCAACTGTAATGAAGAATTTTCTGTTATTTTGGTGGCGAGTTCTTTGGTTTTCCCAAAGGCATCTAAACATTCATTTTTAGACAAACCTAAAGGTAAAATAGTCATTAAACCATCAATTTTTATATGTTTTAAGGATTCTAAGTCAGGTAAATCTTGCCAAATTTCTGTTACGTTCCATCCATATTTATTCGGATCGGGTAATAGTTTTACCTGTAGACAAACATGGGGAGAAATAGAGGCATTAGCTGCTAATTTATCTAAATATTCTGCTAACTTGAGGCTATCAACCGAATGAATCCAATGAAAGTTTTCTAATACTTTTTTAGCCTTATTGGTTTGTACGTGACCAATAAAATGCCAACAAATGTCTTGATAGTCTTGTAACTGTTCTTGCTTTAAAAGTGCTTCTTGAACGCGACTTTCTGCAAAATCACGAATACCATAATTATAAGCTTCTTTAATCGCAGCAACTGACTTCTTTTTAGTAACAGCAACTAACCGAACAGAAGAAGGAATTTGACTGAGAATTTTATCAAGATTTTCTGCAATTGTCATATGATTTAAGGAAAGGTTTGTTTATACATAGCTTGAAAGTCCTTGTACTCTTCCGTAAGTCCTAGACGATGAAGATTACGCAAACGTTTTTCTACTAATAATCTAGCATCTGAACGACTAATAGGTTCAAAAACCGTATTATTTGGCATCATCTTTACTAAAAAAAATAACCGTTGAGCATATAATGTAGTAAACAACTCTTGATTGTCCTCTAGGATACAGACACGATAAAGAAGTCCGAAAATAGGATGATTAAAATAGGTTTCGTTGCTCATTCTTGATAGTTTTAAATTTACTGTAATAATAACTCTTTAAACGCCATTAAGTCTAGGTGTATTAGTAATTGCTCACCGCAATAAAGAATCTCTCTTGACAACATAGAGGTAAAATCGGGCATTTTTATGTATAGTGGGATTTATGACCACAAATGCCACCATTAATTCAGAGC
>JAAUYD010040332.1_pt1 | contig 19542 bp, 19 predicted proteins | sample 7278101 | NCBI WGS metagenome assembly JAAUYD01 (sample SAMN14350128, study PRJNA611818) | marine sediment metagenome | isolation source: surface marine sediment (0.6m) | place: French Polynesia: Moorea | collected 2018-08
TCCTCAAGGTAAACATTTGGTTATCAGCAAGTTAAATAAACATTAAGAAGCGATTAAGATTGTTGTTTGCTATTTGCTGTTGGCTGTTTGTTATTCTCCCCCTGCTCCCCTGCTCCCTCTCACCCCCGCACCCCGGCGCCCCCGCCCCCCGCGCGAGCGGACGGAGGGAAAAAAATCATCGATCGAGGGAGATTTTGATTTCTAAGAGAGCTCTTTCGAGGTCAGCAACGACATCTTCGACCGCAGCATTAATCCTAGTGCGATCGCTGGTATTGGGAATAATTTCAATAATAGCTTCTATTTTGCTACAAGCTTTCTCTAATACTGTTGTTTTAGTTTTCAGTTTCATTTTCTTTTAAATTCTTTTTCTTTACTACTTTTTTGCCAACTCTATCTTTTAATCTGTTTTTACCTAGTTAACTAATCGCTATAACTTATATTTATGTTTTTTTTTAAAGGTTTTCAATTCTTATTAAACAATATTATTAAGAAAACTACCACAATAAAAACGTCGATTCATATAATCTTTATATAAAAAAACGTTTGTTTTATGCTAAATGTTGGGGTTATTATTTAATTTGTAAAGTTATTCAGTTTAGCATCTTTGATAGCGCATTCCAGGCAACTGTGAAACTAAACCTAATAATTCTAATTGCAAAAGAGCAGCACTAACAGAGCTAGTGTCGAAGCCTGTCTCTCGTACAATTATGTCAAAAGAGGTCGATTGAGATGCGATAGCTCCTAAAACCTTTGCTAATTCCGGTTCTAAATCTGGGATTGTTTTCTGTTGTTCTGGAGCAAACAGAGATAATTGTTCTGTAGTATCTAGCTGGGGTATTGCTCCCAACATTTCTAAGAGATGTCCTTCGCTCAAAATGACGTGAGCCCCTCGATTCAACAATCCCAAACATCCCAAGGATTGCTCATTATCTAAAGAACCTGGTAAAGCGTAGACATCGCGACCAAAATCATTAGCATAACGAGCGCTAATTAAAGCCCCAGATTTAGTTGGTGCTTCCATAACCAAAATAGCGCGAGACAAACCAGCAACAATGCGATTTCGAGCCGGAAAATTACCCCGATCCGGTTTTGTCCCTGGGGGATATTCGCTTAACACTAAACCCTGTTGTAAAATTCGTTCGTAGAGCTTCAGGTTGCTTCTCGGATAAATTACGTCTACACCCGTACCCAAAACTGCGATCGTGCGTCCTCCTGCTTCCAAACAGCCTCGATGTGCTTCTGCATCAATTCCTGCTGCCATTCCAGAAACGATAGTAAACCCGTGCTGAGCGAGAGTAGCACTAATTTTGCGCGTCCAGCGACAACCGTATTCTGTGGGGTGTCGAGTGCCAACAATTGCTGCTAGTGGGGTAATTCCTCGATTTTCTCGGAGTTCGACGTGTCCTCGATAATATAGAATTGGAGGCTGACTTGGAATTTCCTGCAACAAGCGAGGATAGTCATCATCTGCGGGGGTCCAGAAATAGGTGTTATTGCGAGTATATTGTTCGAGGAGTTTTTCTGGATCGATTTGCGATCGACCTTGTTCTACTGCACTTATTACTTGTTTGCCAAAACCTTCAATTTCCCAAAAAGCTTTTCCTGGTGACGACCACGCTTCCCCTAAACTATTAAAATGTTGCTGCACTCGTTTAAGCAGAATTGGTCCTACTCCAGAAATTTTAGACCAAGCCAGCCAGTAAGCTCTTTCTGGGTGCAATTTTTTATCCTCGTAGCAGCTAAAACTATCAAACCCAAGATAACAGAAGGTTCTGGGGGGTGTCTGCAAATTTAATTATGATTAGTAAAAATGCTCGTCATTGAAATAAACTTCTAGGGAAAAAGTACACTGAGATAGAATAATCAATATTGTTATCTTAAAAACTTATTTTAACGTTTATATTCATGGAGAAAATTCACTTTTACGCTCCAGATCGAAGTACTCATTATATGTTTGAGTATAAGCCCGAAGAACTTGCGAAAGCTTTGGCGATTAAAACGAGTGGATTTACAGCATGGATTGTTAGCACCTATGTTCGAGTCAAAAATGCTGGGCTTCCTTGTGAATTTATAGACCATATCCCATCGAGCGGGATCTTATTTGCGTTAAGTGATTTTTTAGGTAATAGGCATCCTTATACGGGAGAATTGATGGTTGTATGTGCCAAAAGCGATAAAGAATTTCATCCCTCAGCTTACTTGCACGTGGTTCAAAATCCTGATGATTGTCACAATCGAAAAAACCATATTTGGAAACCTTACTATATACCTCATTGGCCGCAGCCTAATTTAATTTCTAGAAGAAAAAGCAGAGAATTTTTAGTAGAAAATGTTGCATATATGGGGACTCGAACTAACTTAGCTAAAGAGCTACTATCTGAAGATTGGAACAATAGTTTACGACAATTAGGAGTTAATTGGCATCCGCATTTTTCGCATCAGAAATGGTCAGATTATAGCGAAATAGATACTATAGTTGCGGCTCGAAGTTTTAGCGATCGGCGCTATAAAAATAAACCTGCTAGTAAATTAATTAATGCATGGCGTGCTGAAGTTCCAGCAATCTTGACACCTGAATCAGCTTTTCTCGCTTTAAGGAAATCGGAATTAGATTTTGCGATTGTCAATTCTCTAGATGAAATAATTGATGCGATACAAAAGCTGAAAACAAATCCAAAACTTTACCGATCGATGGTAAACAACGGAATAAAACGTTTTCAAGAATTTCAGGAAGATAAAATCACTCAACTTTGGCTGAATTTCTTTAATGAATATGTTTTTCCTGAATATCAGAGATGGTTAAAGATGCCGGAGTTGTCTAGGATTTCTCAATTTCTCCAACGCTATACTAAGCTTAAATCAGACAGAATAAGAGCTCGATTAAAGAGATTTACTTCTCAAGGAAGCACCTAACACTTTTTTTAATTATCTCTGCTTACGTCCTAAGAATACTGCTATTTTTTCGGCTGCTGCTTCTAAAATTTCTGGTTCTTTTACTAAAGCAAAACGCACGTAACCTTCTCCAGTTTTACCAAATCCCGCTCCAGGAGAAACAGCAACTCCGGTAGCTGCTACTAATTCCGTACAAAATTCTACAGAGTTATTTTGCCAGGGTTCTGGTAGTTTTGCCCAGACGTACATAGTAGCTGCTGGTGTGGGAACTTGCCAACCGATGCGATGTAGAGCTTTAACAAAAGTATCCCGTCGATCGCGGAAAATATTAACAGTCTTTTCTACGGGTGTTTGAGAGCCTTTCAGAGCCGCGATCGCCCCGTTTAATATGCCTAGGTATTGATTGAAGTCAACTACTGCTTTTACCTGTCGTAAAGCGCGTATGACCTGGGAGTTACCGATGGCGTAACCTATGCGAAAACCTCCCATATTGTAAGACTTGGAGAAAGTAAAGAACTCAATGGAGATTTCTTTTTGGCGATCGGCTTGCAAAATCGAAGGAGCCGCATTTTCTTCAAAGACTATATCCACATAAGGAAAATCGTGGACTAAAACTAGATCGTGCTGGCGACAAAAAGCTACTGCTTTCTCGAAGAAAGATAGGGGAGCGATCGCAGCAGTAGGGTTGTGAGGATAACTCAATACCATCATTTTGGCTCGATCTAGTACCGAAACGGGAATATCCTCTAATACTGGTAAATAATTATTTTCTGTTAAAAGTGGCATTGTGTAAATCTGACCGGAGGCCAAATAAACGCCACCTGCATGAGAAGGATAACCAGGATCTTGCAGCAAGGCTAAATCTCCAGGATCGAGCAGTGCTAAGGGTAAATGAGCAGTACCTTCTTGAGAACCAATTAGGGGCATTACCTCGGTTTCAGGGTCTACTGGGATACTAAATCTCTTGCTATACCAGTTAGCTACCGCTTCTCTAAAAGCACCAGTACCGTGGTAGAGTAAATAGCCGTGGGTGCTAGAATCTCGTAAAGATGATTCTATAGTAGCAATTACCTCCTCTGAGGCGCTTAAGTCAGAGGAGCCTAAGGACAGATCTACAATCTCAACCTTCCCAGAGGCTCTAGCTTTTGCCTTGGCTCGATCCATATCTGCAAATACATTAGTTTGCAGTGCTTGTAAACGCTTAGCAAATTGCATTTTTGTTGTTTGTTACTACGCTCCCACTAACCAATAAATATTTACTAATTGAGATAATTTTCAACTAGGCTTTGTATTTGTTGTTTGCCGATCGCTCCTTCGATACCTTGGATTATTTTGTTATCTTTGAATAATCTTATGGCTGGCAATCCTTCTACGTCGCAGGCTTTCACTGAATCTGGGTTGGGATCTACTTCTAGTTTAACTACTTTCAAGCGATCGCCATAGGTCTTAGCTACCCAATCAATAGAAGGAGATACCAGACGACAAGGGCCGCACCAGGAAGCCCAAAAGTATACTAAAACAGGCTTTTGCGCCTGAAAAACTTCGCTTTCAAAATTGGCATCACTAACTTTAACTACACTGGTCACTTGACGACTCCTAAAAACTCAGACGCGGTTTACTCTAATAAACAAATTTACCCGAGTAGGCGATATATTGTAAGGTTACGCAACCGAGGTAGATAGTGCGGGATCTGATTAATTATTTTCTACTGAAATTTTCTGTTGAGGCACGCCCATTCTGATACCGTGTTCTTCTAAAAGTTTTTTAAGACGCAATCTAAATTCTCCAGCGACGGCAAAATGTTTTCCAGGTAAAACATTCATCCAAAAAATAATCCTCATCCCAGAATGAGAAAGTCCAATAACTCTAAGGAGGTCTACAGGATCGATGATTAAATCTTTCCATTCGGGATCTTTTGCTAGTTTTTCGGCACAGGCGCGAATAATTTCTAAAGTTTTAGTCGCATCGTGTTCGTAAGCAATGTCCATAACAATACTGACTCGCGATCGATCTCTTGAATAGTTTCTGGCATTTTGTATTTGAGAGTTAGGAATAGTAGTGAAACTGCCGTCATAAATTCTGAGTTGGGTAACTCTTAAGGTCATATTCTCCACTATTCCGAGCCCACTGCCGAGATCGACGTAATCTCCTACAGCAAACTGATCTTCAAAAATAATAAAAATTCCATTGATAATATCTCGAACCAATGTTTGAGACCCAAAAGAGATAGCAAAGCCTAAAATTCCCGCACTGGCTAAAACTGGGATAATTGGAATGCGTAGGATTATTAAAGTTAGTAAAATAGCAATGCTAATAATAATAAAATTTACTATTCCTTGAATAAAGATACTGTAAGTAGAGAAACGTTTAGCTAGTCGATTCGGGTCTATATTAGTAAGATGTTGCTGTTCGTTTTGCCAAGATAATAAAATTCGATCGACAATTAATTTAGCGAAGCGAATGACGATCGGCGCGAGAGACCACAAGATTATTATTTTTACTGGCCCTGCTAAAAACCATAATTGCTTGTCCCTACTGTAAGGAAACATACCAGCGATCCAGGACAGTGTGACAACCCAGATCGCAATTTGAGCAATTTGTAATAAAGTCCTAATTAATTTATGACGATCTAGTGGATTCTTTGTTGTTTCTGGCTTACTTAAAGATAAGTTTTCTGTAGTTTCTACAACTGATTGTAAATTTAATTGTTGTTGTTTTAGACGCTTTTGAAAAAAAAGTATGGTACTACTGATGGCGATCGCTATTATCAGTAAAATTCCACTAGTAACACTTTGCTTAATTAGAAAAGCTGATTCTCTTTCTCGAACGGCACGAATCAAAGCATTTTTAATAATTGCACTGTAGCGATCGGCTAATTGTTGTTGGGGTTGTCCTCCGATAACGGCATCTAAATTAGTTACCATCATTATTTGTAACCTGCCCAGACTTTGAGTGTCGGTGGCATAAATCCCATAATATTCTTCATTTTTTTCGCTCCAAACGATTAATTTACGAGGTTCAAAACCCAAATTAATAATTTGATATAGACGGCTTTGGATGCGATTTGTTCTTAATCTTAAAGAAGAAGATTGACTATTATTATTACTAATATTTTCTTTAATAATTGGTGCAGCAAGGCTAAACAAATAGTAGCCATCGAGTCTAATATCTCCAATTATGTTATTTGTCTCAGAAGGGAGAAAATTCAAAGAGTTGAGATTTTGTTGTCCTCGTACGTGGGGAATACATATTATGCTGTGCAAAGAAATCAACAAACCAAGAGTTACTAAAATAGCCCATTTACCTAATTTAGCCATATCATTACGTCCTATACTAATTATTTAAATACAGGCACGAACAATATTAATTATCTCTTGCGGCGGGACATAAAATTAGTCTGGGGAGTATATCTATCCCAACCCTAATTGCTACAGCTTTTGTAGCGTTGGAATCATAGCTCCCCAGACTTCTCAAAAGTAAAAACCGAGATCGGACTACATTTTTTTGAGTTGCGATCGCAGTTCTTCTAATTCTGCATCGACAGCTGAACTAGAGCTAGAAGTCGATTGAGTATCTTTGGCTGAGGGTAATTGTCCTGCGGGTTGAGCGCCACCTGACAGTTGAGCTTTCATTGCTGCTAATTCGTCGTCTACCCCACTACCTGCTTCTAGCTGAGCAAACTGCTGCTCTAGACCAGATCCTTGAAGCTCTGAGGCTGAATCAGATTCTGCTTCTAGTGCTAAGACTTTTTCTTCCATGCGCTCGAAGGCTGCCATCGCACTGCTAGTTCCGATATTACTTACAGTGCTTTGCAGTTGCTTGTTAGCTTCAGCAGCTTTAGCTCTTGCCTTGAGCATATTTTTCTTAGTCTTAGCTTCAGATATTTTACCTTCTAAAGCAATCAGATTGCTTTTGAGGGTTTGCACTTGGTTAGTTTGTGCGTCAAGCTGAGTCTTTAGGGTGTTGGCAGCGTCGGCATAATTTTTTTTGCGCACCAATGCCTCGCGAGCGAGGTTTTCATCTCCTTTACTGAGAGCTAATTGCGCTCTTTGTTGCCATTTGTTGCCTTCTGCTACGTTATTGTTGTATTGTTGTTCAGTACGTTTTTGTTCTGCAATTGCTCTGGCTACTGCTTGACGCAGTTGTACCAGTTGCTCCTGCATATCTATTACTGCTTGCTCTAGAACCTTTTCTGGATCTTCAGCTTTGCTAACTAGGTCGTTTAGATTGGCTCTAATAACTCTACCTAGGCGATCGAATAATCCCATGACGCTGTCTTATCCTTTTGGAATGAACTGATTTAGTTTGATAGCAGGCTTACACTTACTGTGCCCGAATCATTGCATTATAAATCAATGCTTTGAATAACTACTGTTGTTTCTAGTGTAAGACTACTCATACAATCTCTCCAAATTACAATGGTAATGAGTCGAGCAAATTTAATCTGTTATAGGCAAAATTTACCTTAATTTATAATAATCAACTAAAATACTCAATTTTTCTGCCGCTAGAGGATTTTTTTGTATGAGTGGTTGGAAAATATTATTTTTAATCGAACTAAGAGCGATCGTCTAAATTTCTCTTAGCTTCAGATATTTGCTCTTCTAAAGCAATGAGATTACTTTTGAGAGTTCTCACTTGATTAGTTTGCGTGTCAAGCTGAACTTTTAGGGTGTTAGCAGCATCAGCATATTTTTTTTGGCGAATCAATGCCTCGCGAGCGAGATTTTCATCTCCTTTATCTCTAGCTAATTGAGATCTTTGTTGCCATTTGTTGGCTTCTGCTAGATTCTTATTGTATTCTCGTTCGGTGAGTTTTTGTTCTGCAATTGCCGTGGCTACTGTTTGTCGAAGTTTTACCAGTTGCTCTTGCATATCTAGTAATCCCATAACTCTCCTGACTGTTCTGCTGTTCCCTATTCCCTATTCCCTGTTCCCTTTTAAAGGGATGCTCGATCGCGCTTCAGAAATTATCGAAATAGAAAGATTATCGTTTGGAACGAACCGACCACAAAACCTAAAACTCCACCTATATTAACTATAGCCTGCAATTCGCTTTTGACAATTCCTTGAATTGCTTGTTCTAATTCCTCAGGAGAAGTAGATTTAATGCGATCGATAATTACTTGGTCAATAGATAAAATTGGAATCGCTTTTGCCACAATATCTTCTAAATCTTTTTCTAAATAACGCTCTAAGATTAAAGCTAATTCCTCACTAATTACTCCTAAGGAACTGGTAAGAGTTGTCGAAGATTGTAGCCTGTTAATTAGCAATACAGCTATCCTATGCCAGTCGATCGATTCCCCTAATTCTTCGAGTAGATCGGTTCCCCTCTCTTTAATATAATTGCGTACTGTATCGCGGATGGTTTTTCGCAACTGTCTTACCGTCGAGACTGGTAAATTTTGTAGAGAAAGACTTTGCAGCCACAGCCGCAAGCGATTGCGAATTTCTAAAGAAAGTATTAATTCTTGCAAACGAGCATTAGCAACATTTTTTTCATCGAGACAAAATGTACGCAAGCGGACGAGAGTATTGCGCAGACCGAAGACATTAGCTACGACCCAAACAGTCCCGCTAGATTTTTCGCGAAAACTTTCGTCGAGGACTTGAATGTTGCGATCGGTGAGAAATTCTACAATTGCTTGTCTGATCGATTCTGGGGGTAGTGCTACTCGTAAAAACCAGTCAGATAATTGTCGCGCTTGGGTGTCGCTGAGTTGAAATTCCAATAAAATACGATCGAAAATTTGATTGATCTGCTCTTCTAGAAAATCTTCCCGACGAGCAAGCACCCGCAGCAGACGAGGTAATGACTCTGTGAATAAATCTTGCAGGACATCTGCTAAAACTTTGGCGGTTTTTTGTTCTGTATCCGATTTAATTTGGTCAATTGCTAGATGCAGCAGCCATTGAATGGCTCCTTTAACCCGCTCGGTTTTTAGTAGCCGTCGCGCTAGATTTTGTAACTCTTCTGGAGTTAGCAGCGACCCCATAATTGTATCGGAAACCTTTTTAGCCAGTCTTTCTTGGTTGCGGGGAATTAAACCAGGTGTGAATGGTAGCTTGCGCTGACCGATGTAAATCGGCTTGTAAGGTCGAAATAGCATTTTGATGGCTATATCGTTAGTGAAATAGCCAATAATTGTCCCTGCTACGGGAGGAATTAATAATGTCGCGAGTATAGACCAATCCAAGGTAAAAATCTAATCAGCGATCGGTAGTGTTTTTATTATCTATCTTTTTTTGAGAACTAAAACCCCCATCAGACCACCGGAGATGGGATAGTAAGTAGCAGCAGCAAATCCAGCGTCGATCGCTAATTTTACTTGCTCGACCCCAGTGGGAAATCGCTCCAAACTGCCATTAATATAGGCATATTCTTCAGTTAAATCGAAGTTACGAGCCATTGGAACCACTATATTGTTTAAATACCACTGCTGGAAAGCGATCGTAATTGGATCTTGCGGACGTTGGAAATCCAGAATAGCTGCTTTTGCTTCTTTTTTGAGGACGCGGTGTAACTCTTGCAGGGAGCGAGGAATATCTGTTACATTGCGCAGACCGTAGCCCATAGTAGCACAGTCGAAGCAATTATCGTCAAAGGGTAAATTGAGGGCATCTGCTTCTATCCATTTTAGGTTGAAATGGGGAGATTTGCTTAATGCGCGTTGGCGAGCGATCGCTAATTGTTCGGGGGAGAAATCAACTCCGATCGTCATACCTGTTTTACCTACTTGCTTTGCGAGTAATAAACTCAGGTCTCCACTACCACAACAGACATCTAAAGCGACATCTCCTGGGTTGGGATCGCACCATTTGACTGTCATTAACTTCCATACCCGATGCTGACCGAAGCTCAACCAGTCGTTTAATCGATCGTAGACTGGTGCGATTCGATCGAACAAGGCTTTGATTTCAGGGGATGGAAGGGATAGGTCAGTGGATCTATTCACAACTATAAAGTTGATAGGGAATACCAACGCGATAATATTCTTCTGGGTCTAGCTTACAACTATTGTTGTTATTAAAGTAGAGGTGTTGAGGATAACTTGCTCTCTTGAGTCCTGGTCCTATTACCCACAAATTTGACGGTGAAAGGTCAAGACGAGATATTTTTTGCCAAGCTTCAGAGTAGCCGTCGTAATTATCGAAAAAAGCCCATAATGTTTCTCGATCGCTTTGTCTGATTTCATCTAAGGCTAGAGCGTAACTTAAGCCTAGAGCAATTTGGTTGGAGTTGGCGTATCCTGTCATCACCATTAATTGAGCGGGAGATTGGTTAAAACGACTAGCTGCTAATTGGGGAAAATAAGGTTTTTGAAAAGCGTAGTCAAAAATAACCAAAATACAGCTTATCGTACCGACAAAGATCACAATATACTTCTTCAAGAAGTCGGGGAAAGGGTCGGGGGGAAAGGAGAATGGAATAATTTTCCCTTTAACTTTTTCCTTTTTTCCTGTACTTGAATTAGATTTTGCGATCGCGTCGAGAGGTTTAATCTCTTTTTGAGATTGTTGGCGACCTCTAACTAGACTTGCTCCAAGTATTGCACAAAAGGCTGGATAGTAAATGAAATTATAACGAGGAGCAACAGTTATATCTTTTCCTAGCAAATAAACTAGGGCAAAAAACTGCAAGAGAACTAAAATAATGAAATAGCACAGAGTCAAAGTTACTCTATTCGTCTCCTTCATCCGCAACAATAGTCTGAGTTTAAGCCATATTTGATGACCTAACCAGCCAGCAAAAGCGATCGTCAACAAACCCATGATAATTTGAATCGTCAGGGGTTGATTTTCTAGAGGTAAAGAGATCGTCATCAGCAGCCAAGCTGCTAGAATTTGCACGAAAGGGACGATGTTTTGCGGTGGAGGTAGCCACGTAGTTTTGGGACTGGTTACGTGTTCTAGTAAAATGGGCGTCCAGGTGAGAAAAAAAACTAAAGGTAAAAGGCTCAAACCCAAATAAGGTAAGAAATGCTTTCGTCTCGATCGATAAATCAGCACCGCGAGAATAGTAACCTGAGCAATAAAAGCGACAAGACAAAAATAGTGGACGTAAAAGCTGAGAGTGTTAACAGCAATCCAAACTAACCAAACAAGCGGTCTTTGTCGTCCTCGATCGAGATCTTTTTGAATTTGTACTAATCCGATCGTGGCTATAGTAATTAATAACAGAGGTAGGGTATAGTGCCGAGCTTCTTGACTCAAATAGATCCCAAAGGGAGAAACTGCCATTACTGCTGCTCCCATCAAGCCTGCTGCAGGTGAAAAAGCAACACGATTGAGACAGTAAACCCCAACGATCGTCCCTACTCCTAATAAAGCTGGCAAAGCTCTTAATTTCCAAACCCAACTCGCTGGTATTGGATCTACCCAAGTCAACCACTCGTGCATCAAGCAAAAAAATATAGGGGGATGGGTTGATTGTTCTGTCACAGTCCGAGCAATTTGCTGACAGCTTATTTCTGGGTCGAATGTAAATAAATCCTGCAATAACGAAAGAGGAAAGACTACTTCAGTAGGTATATCCTCAAAACTTTTTCCCAGACTGAATACTGCTGTAATTACTTCATCTATTCCCAGAGGTTTGAGGTCTAAATTCCCAAACCTCAGTATTGTCCCTAGAATAATAATCCCCATTAAGGTTAAATAATGCCTCAAAGCAAAATAATTTATTTTCTGCCAATTTCTTACCAGCAAAGCGTTTTTTCCTCATCAATTGAGCATAACCTATCTTTCCAGCCTGGCTGCTTGCGTTTTGCTTGACAAATCTAATCTAATATGCTAATGGCGATTTTGAATTTTGGCTACTGGACAAAATAGAAGTTTTGGCGTTACATATACCTTAACAACACTTCCTATGTCAATACCTAATATGGCTTCTAGAGCGCGAATATTGTTTGTCAGCAACGGTCACGGAGAAGATAACCACTCCTCTCACATAATTGAAACTCTGCAACAACTGCGTCCCTCTGTAGAGATTGCAGCAATGCCAATTGTAGGGGAAGGTAGGGCTTACCGTCGGTTGAACGTACCAATTATTGGACCGACACAAACAATGCCATCGGGCGGATTCTTTTACATGAATCGCTTTCAATTTGTAAAAGACGTGCGAGCGGGATTGATAGGACTGACGTGGCGACAGTTACAGGCAGTTTTGCGCTACGCTCCTAGCTGCGATCTAATTGTATCTACTGGAGATATTGTCTCCCAGTCATTCGCTTATTTAACCGGTCGTCCTTTTTTCTCCTTTATCTCCTGTCTTTCCAGTCTCTACGAAGGAAAATTGCATTTGGGGCCAATGCTGTGGCACGTGCTTAATTCCCCTCGATGTCAGACAGTGTTTACCAGAGATTCCTATACGGCTTTAGATCTTCAGCGACAAGGCTTAAATAAAGCCAAATTTGGCGGCATACCTTCTCTAGACAGACAAGTCCCTAATGGCAAAAATTTGCACCTCAAACCCCATATTCCCACGATCGCCCTCCTACCAGGTTCGAGATTGCCCGAAGCAGCTCGTAATTTTAACTTACAATTGCAATTGGTCTTAGAAATTGTCAAGCTGCTCGGAGAAAAAGTACAGTTTCGCGCTGCTTTAGTACCGAGTTTAATGGAACAATTACCAGATCTTGCTAAAAGTCAAGGTTGGCAGCACGAAGATGGCAAAATAACCTATTCTCTAGGAGAAAACGAGCCTGTAGCTGAAGTAATTTGCTATAGCGATGCTTTTAACGACATTGTATGTAAGTGTACCCTAGTCATTGGCATGGCAGGTTTAGCAGTAGATCGAGCGGTGGCGATCGGCAAACCAGTCATTCAAATTCCTGGATCTGGTCCTCAATTTACCTATCAATTTGCCGAAGCACAAATGCGACTGTTGGGTATTTCTGCTCAAACTATCGGCACCAAACCAGCAACACCTGAAATTATGCCATTTGGGGCGCGAAAAGTGGTAGAAACCTTGCAAGACTCCGACTATCTCGCAGCCTGCGTCAAAAATGGGCGCGATCGCTTCGGGACTCCTGGAGCATCTTTGAGAATTGCTCGTCTTCTGTCACACTACCTCGAAACAAAAAGTGAAGATAGCGCTATGATTTCTGCTGAAGCTCAGCAAGGAGATATCCCCACGGTATGAAAACTCGATCGAGTTATTGGCAATTGTTGCCTTATATTTGGCCCCAATGGTCGTTATTTGCGCGCGGATTTGTTTGTATTTTAGGCTACGTAATATTTACTTTATTACTCCCCTATTTAACGGGAAAAGTAGCTTTTTTTGTGGGTAGAGGAGATGTAAAGCAAATAGCTTACTGGTTGGGACTAGCAACCGTGGTGTTTTTGATTAGAGGTATTTTCCAATATGGAGAAGGGATATGGACGAGTGCTGGATCCCTAAAAATGGTCTTAAACTTGCGCAAGCGAGTCTATTCCCATCTCCACCAACTGGGACTAGATTACTTTGAAAAAGCAAAAATAGGAGATCTAACTTATCGATTTACGGAAGATATCGACAGGGTAGGAGAAATTGTCAATAAGTTGTCTCACCAATTTATTTCCTGTCTCTTACAGTTAATTGCCATCCCTATCTACATGCTCTACCTAAATTGGCCCCTAACCCTAGCAAGCTTCATCTTAGCTCCATTTATGGGGTGGTTAATCGGTCAATTCGGTCACAAGTTATTGCTCTTGTCGCGGCGATCGCAAGATAAAATATCCAATCTGTCGGCATTACTAACAGAAGTATTCGCTAACATCAGAGTAGTTCGAGCATTTGCGGCTGAGTCTTATGAAGTGGAAAGATTTGCCACAGAAGCAGAACAAAATCGCAAAGTGAAGTATCGCGCTGCACAACTGCAATCTCTTCAATATTTGGTAGTAGGCTTTCTCCAAGCAGTGAGCATTATGTTCCTGTTTTTATTAGGAGGATGGCAAATTGCTCAGGGAAATCTAACATCTCAAGGATTTGTCAGTTATCTGACTTTGGTAGCGCTGTTAATTCACCCCATTGACCTAGTTACTAATCAATATAACCAATTCAAACAAGCAGAAGCTTCCGTCGAGCGAGTATTTGAATTGTTAGCAGTCAACCCAACTTTAAAAGAAAAATCCAACGCGATCGCTATTCCTCCAGTCAGGGGCAAAATAGAATATCGTCGCGTCAACTTTGCTTACCAAGGAGATCGACCTGTCCTCAAAGATCTGTGTTTAGAAGCAACTCCTGGAGAAATTGTTGCACTAGTAGGTCCTTCTGGTGCAGGAAAAACCACTTTAGTAAACCTGCTTCCCCGCTTTTACGAACCCCAAACAGGTAAAATTTTAATCGACGGGATCGATATTAAAGACGTTACCCTTACTAGCCTTCGCCATCAAATTGGCATTGTTCCCCAGGATATAGCCTTATTTTCAGGAACGATCGCTCAAAATATTGCTTACGGTCGATCGGAATTAGATATTAAAGCGATCGAACGGGCTGCTAAAATTGCTAATGCTCACTCGTTTATTGTCGAACTTTCCCAAGGCTATCAAACTTGGGTAGGAGAGCGAGGTGTCAATCTTTCTGGAGGACAGCGACAAAGAATTGCGATCGCTCGGGCTATTTTACTAAATCCCCGCATTCTCATCTTAGATGAAGCTACGTCTGCTTTAGATTCTGAATCTGAAGCTCTAGTACAAGAAGCCTTAGAAAGAGCAACGGAAAATCGTACCGTTTTTATTATTGCTCACCGACTTAGTAGCGTCCGTAAAGCCGATCGCATTCTTTTCTTAGAAGGAGGACGAGTAGTAGAATTAGGAACTCATGCCGAACTTTTAGCGACAAGAGGACGGTATGCTAGTTTTTACGCTCAACAGTTCAATTCTTAATGGCTGTTTGCTATTGGCTGTTGGCTATTGGCTATTGGCTGTTTGCTATCTGTTATTCTCCTCTACTCCCCATCTCCCCCTCTCCCCCTCTCCCCCTCTCCCCCTCTCCCACTCTCTCTTCCAAGTATGACATCCCGCTTGTCATGGCTGATTCCAATTTCAAGGTATTGATGTTCCTGGGAGGCTTGGGATTGGTCGATCTCGATCGCAGCGATCGCCCAAACCAGGCTACATCACGCCAAGCACCACCTTTATATCCTACGCTCGGATAGATTCCGATTGGCTCAAATCCCATCAATTTATGCAGCTTTTCACTAGCTGGGTTGGGTAAGGTTATGCCAGCGTAGGCGTTATAATAACCTTGAAGAACGAGAATTTCAAATAGTGAGGTATATAAAGCCCGACCTATACCCGAGCGACGGAATTTTTTACCTATATATACGGATACGTCAACAGACCACTGATATGCCGCTCGTTCTCTATGGGGTGTAGCATAAACGTAGCCTAAAATTTCTCCATCTCGATCGCAAACCAACCAGGGTAATTTCTGGATAACTTTTGCTATGCGTTGCTGCATTTCTTCTAGAGTAGGCGATCGAACTTCAAAAGACACAAATGAATTTTCCTTACAAAAAGGAGCATAAATTTCTAGAATTTGGTCAGCATCGCGTTCAGTAGCTAATCTGATTGTAGATAACATAACCTAACTTACCAAACAAACTATTTTGCAAGAGATCTAATGAAAAGAGGGGGTTGACCCCTCATACTTTTAAGACTGAAATTTATCCAAACTAGCTAGCACTTCTTTACTGTGAATAGGTGGTCTGACATCGAGAAATATTTTACGTAAATTTCCTTCTGGATCGATTAAGTAAGTATGACGTGCAGATAAATAACCCAGCCAAGAACCATAAGTTTTGCTGATTTCACCTGTAGTATCAGCCAATAAAGGAAATTTTAGACCTTCTGAATCGCAAAACTCGGCGTGAGAATCTACATCATCCGCACTTACTCCCAAAATTTGTGCATTTCTGGCTTGGTATTTAGATAAATCTTTTTGAAATATACGAGCTTCTAAGGTGCAACCAGATGTAAAATCCTTGGGATAGAAATAAAGTACTATCCACTGACCTCGATAGTCAGACAGAGATATTTCACCGTCACCAGTATTGGTGGGTAAAGTGAATTCTGGTGCGGGTCGATCGAGTGAAGGCAATTTCCCTCCCATTGCTAAAGCTGTTGGAACGCAATTTAACCAGGTGAGGACGGTTAAAAAGCAGCTTACGAGAATGCTTGCGAAAATCCGACGAGACATACTTTTGAAAAATAAGAGCTTTACTTTACATAAGTTAACATTCTTTCGCGAACGTAGCGATCGAACTAAGATAATCTTAAAAAAATATAAATAAATATCAATAAAATTAATCGATCGAATATTATTAAAAATTTTGACTTTGCTTAAAAATGAATTTAAGTAAACTTTTGTAACAAATAATTGAAAATTATTTGATTATCTGGCTTTATTTATATATAAGAAATTTTTGTTAACACTTTTATTTCTGCTAATATTAAGACTCTAAAGAGAGAGTTCAAAAGATTAGAGAGACAAAAAGTAACTGGTGTCTTGGTCGATTATTTTGTTATAAATAATCTTGCTTTAGTTGCCTTCTATTAGGCATTTTTAAATAGTGGTAAAAAATTTCTGGTTTTAAATAGCAATTCATTTTAGTTACTGGAGTTCTAGGCAATGTTCAATACAATTTTCAAAAACAAAACAAATAAAACTAAGAATACTAAAAAAGCTAAGGCTGATAATTCAGTTAAAGCAGCTACTGACGATCGCGCGCGGATTGTTTCTATTCCTAAAAAAGCAGCTACAAGTATAGGTAGCCTAGAGCATGAAGACATGAAAACTAAAGGTGTCAAAACTAAGAAGAAGAAAAAAGCTGGAAGGAGTTTGTTTGGTGGGAAGAAAGCTAAAACCTCTCGCGCTAAAGCTAAGAAGAGTGTAACTGTTGCTAATCCACAAGAGCCAGTAGTAACCAGTGCTTATGGCTTAGATACTAATATGGATATGTTCCGTGAAATGACAAAAGAACTATTGTCTTCTAGAGCTTTAAAACTGTAAACAAAAATAAATCTAATATTACTCGCTTTAGAGGTAATCTTATCTACTAGATTACCTCTTTATTGTTTAGATATTCGATCTTTTTATGCCTTCTACTCTAAATACTAATGTTCGAGTAGCAGCTACAGCAGAATTCATTTATCAACCCCCAACAACTGCTATTAACGCTAAACGTATCCTAGTCAAACCAAACCTAGGTTATCCTGTTAAACCTCCTGTAACGGTTAGTATGGGGGTCTTAGAAAAGGTTTTAACTGGACTGAGAAAGGTTAGTCCTAATGGAGAAATTTTAATTGTAGAAGGGGTTTGTTCTGCTGTTTCTCTATCTGAAATTGCCAGTCGTAATGGTTTACATAATATTCTTGACGAGGGAATGCAGGTATTAGATGCGGATACCTTACCGTTAATTGAATACCAAAATCTTTCTCCAGATCCAGTACGTTTCAAATCTATGTTTGCACCTAGTCTACTTCTGGAAGTGGATTGTAGAATTAGTGTAGGTGCGCTTAAACGAACTCATTTAAAAGGAGAGGCTTTAATTTCTGCTTCGCTAAAAAATTTATACGGTTTATTTCCTCGCGATCGCTACAAAGCTAGAAGTCCTAAATCTAGAGGACAATTACACCGTCCTTCAGTACCTCTAATTTTGCAAGATATCTACTTTTGTATCGGGCATTTATTTGACGGTGCAGTAGTAGATGGAGATGTTAAATTCTACAGTCCAGACTGGAAACCCGATCGGGGAAAGTCTGTAAAATTGGGGAAAGTTTTTTGGGGCGAAGATATGCTTAAAGTAGATAGACTTGCTTGTAAAATAGGCGAGGAACCTATACCAACTTACTTAGATGCTATCGAAGATTTACGCACCCTCACTTAAATCAGTTATCAGTTATCAGTTATCACTGTGAGCAGTAATGGATTTAAACCACTACTGAAACGTCCTAATTATATAATTAGGGGACTTTTCATCCCAGGAATAACACATAACTGATAACTGTTTACTGATGACTGATTACTGTTAAAATTTACTTTCAATTCTGTTGGGTTGATTTTTATAGGTAAGTCCTTATAGCAAGATGTTAGATAACCTAAAACGAATACATCTACTCTTGTTACTAATTGGTCAAGTAACTATGAGGACTTTCCTATAAAAATTAAAGGTGCTTCTTTATCTAAAATTAAGTAATGTGTTATGCAACTCTGTCTGAAGCAATTTTTCCTTGATTGTCGATTTCTTTGTTTAGATCGTTAGTCAAACTAGACCAATCAAAAGCTATAACTTTAGGTAAGATAATACATACAGCAGCATTAAACAAAGTCATTAGAGCAAAGTCAAACAAGTTCACGTTATTACCTCTTGAATGTTATTTTCTTATCATTTAATTTTTCTACCCTTTAATTATGATAGAACAAAAGTAATGACTTAAATCACTGACAAGTAGTTTGAATAACTTTTGAGTAATATAACTTTTTCTAATACTTGCTAAATTAATTTCACTTTTGTGTTTGTTAAGAATAATTAATGAAAGAAAAAAGGGCAAGTGAGACAGAAGCATCCCAATACTTTTACCCTTTCCTTGAAAGTTATTTATTATTGAGCAGCGAGGGTAATTACAGTTAATTCTGGGGGACAAAATAGTCTTCCAGGTGCATAAGTACCCAAACCGCGATTGACGTACAGTTGGTTATTTCCTACCTGATGCAATCCTTGCGCCCATTCCCAATGCTTCATCACTTCAGAACATTGCTTGAGAAAAGGAATGAACTGTTGTAAAGGTTTGGGAGTATTGCGTCGCACTTGTTGTACTAATATAGGTGCGGAACCGTATCCAGGAATAACGAATTGACCGCCGTGAGTGTGACCTGATAACTGTAAATCCACTCGCCATTTTTGCAATATCTCAGCCGTATCAGGATTGTGAGATAAGACGAGACGAGGAATATTTGAATCCAGTTGAGTCATAACCTCCTTAGGTCTGAATTGACTAGACCAATAATCAGCCAGCCCCACTATGGGTAATTCTTCTCCCAAAGGATAGGATATTTGGTTCCACAAAACTTCTATACCAATTCTGGTCAAAGCTTGAGTTACTTCTTTTTTTGAATGTGGAAAAAATATATCGTGATTTCCTAAACAAGCATAAATCCCTTTGCGACTTTGTAAGTATTTGAGTCGCAATACTAGCTCATTTATTGGGGTAGGGTCGTCAGTAACGTAATCTCCCGTTAAGATAACTAAATCGGGATTTTCTTGATTACTTGCCCTAATTGCTTGAGCTAGCATTTTTTCTGAAAGGCATTCACCATCATAATGTAAATCTGATAATTGCACTATTTTAGTGCCGGTTAGTGATGGTGGGAGATCGGCGATCGCCACTGTGAGTCTTTCTATTGTTAAGGGTTCGGATAAGATCGTCCAGTCCATTAGTTCTGTTTTACTCCCCTCATCTTGTCCTTCCAGAATAAAGTTACTGTTTTAAATCTATAGGTAAATTTACGTATCATTTTAGAAGAAAGTCTTTATTCGGGAACAACAGATTTAGCTATTGGCGATCGAACGACTATCCCAACCAACCAGCAAGATTTTGCTTCTGGGTCTCAGTTGGGTTTTCTACTTTTACTATTTCATAGCGACTCGGTTGTGCTTCTGCTAA